>PJTY01000313.1_pt1 | contig 27992 bp, 23 predicted proteins | sample 1512121 | NCBI WGS metagenome assembly PJTY01 (sample SAMN08177680, study PRJNA422409) | Soil metagenome, whole genome shotgun sequencing project. | isolation source: Soil enriched (2) on filter paper: alkali lignin treatment | place: USA: Madison | collected 2015-01-15 | reverse complement strand
GAGCGAAAATGGGCGCTCTCTGGTTTGGCGCTTGGTGAAAGGCTTATAGCGTGCGGGAGGGCCAATGGGCGAGTTCGACAGCATCAAGCGCGACCCGTGGATGGTCGAGCAGCATTACCTGGCTTCGACGCGTGAAAAAGAGCAGGAATTCGCCGACCCTGACGCCCAGGCATTGCTGATCGGGCCAGCCGAGCACAGGCATCACTACCGTGGCCTTAGCCGCGACTGGGCACACATGGCACTGGAGCTGGCAGTGCAGCGGTATTCCGGTGGCGAGCCGATGGAACTGGTGGAGGCCTATGCAGACTATGCGTTTGCCCAGTTCGCCCGGCATTTTTCGGCGTACCCGGCAACCAGCGAACAGTTGCGCCCCTGGGTGTCGGATGAATACCGGCTTGCCTTGTGGCTGCTGTCGCTGGCGGTGCTGTGCGGTTACCCCGAGCGTGTCGACCAGGTACTGGGCTGGCTGAACCAGGACAACGAGCGCAGCCCCGACCTGCTGCTGCATCGCCTGTTCCAGCGGCTGGGCAAGGCCTACCCAGGCACCTCATTGCTTCACCCCGAACCTTACGGCGCCTTGTTGGAGAGCCTCGACCTGAAAGGCCCCGCGCAGCATGACGCGCTCATGCACTATCTCGGGCAGTGGTACGCCAATGCGCACGGTTGCTACTGGCACGAGCGCCACACCCGGGCGCGGAGTGACCACTTGGGTTATTGGGCCTTCGAGGCGGCACTGGTGGCGTTTTTATGGTTTGTGCAGGGTGATGCCCTGAAAAGCGCTCCCCACTTTTACCCGCAGGCGCTCGTCGAAAGGGCGCGTTACCGACGCCTGGGCAAACAGTTCCGCGACCCGGAAACCGCAAGGCGCGAGGATGCCCCAGGCTGGCCTTCCGGCACGCCTTGCCCATGGCCCGGTTACTACGTCTGCGTCGAGCGCATGGTGGGCGAGCAGGTGTTCATGCACCAGGTACCTTTTCCTGAGATCGATGGCCAGCTCGTGCACTGGCGGCTGTCGAAAACGTTCTGATTGGCGCTGCCGGCATGCGTGCCTGGCGCCTCACATGATTCGGAGTGGCAACAATGCCTGCCATCGTTCTGCTGGGTCACCCTCACCACTGCCCATTGTGCGGCCCGACCAGCATCAGCAGCGGCTCCAGCCTGTTCTTTGTCAACGGCAGGGCAGCCGCCAGGGTTGGCGACAGGCTCGGGTGTGGGGCGATGATTACCACCGGCTCGGCACTGATGATGGATGATGGGCAGCCGCTTGCCAGGGTCGGCGATGCCACCAGTCATGGCGGTACCCTGGAAAATGGCGATAATAGCTGGCGGCTCGATTGAGCGATGTGGGAGCAGTTCAGCTCTCACAGGGACGGGGTAGGTTCAGAGGCTGACGGCCTTGTCGTCTGTGCGCGCTTGCGCCAGCAGCAGGTTCAGTTGGGCGACCTGCTGGCGCAGCTGGTCACGTTCGTCCTTCAGTTTACGCAGCTCATCACGGCGCACGGAGACATAGAGGGTCTGGGTTGGGGTTGCAGGCATCAAGGTACCCATGAGCACACCTCGCGGTTTTGGCTGGTGACAAGTTAAAGCGTAGACGCTTCCGGCGGGCGCATTTTGAATTCTTTCGCAGGTCTTGGGAACTTTTTTGTTTATCGTGGTCTCGCCGTTCGTCGCTGAACCCTCGATCGGTTCGCTGGACTAATCTGAAAAGCTGGATTGTGTTGTCATTTATTTCGAAAGGGGAGCATCGGCTCATGCAACTGGGAATCATCGGGCTGGGCCGCATGGGCGGCAATATCGCAAGGCGCCTGATGCGCGCCGGCCACCGTACGGTGGTGCATGACCGCAACCGCGAGGCCATCGTTGGCCTGGAGGGCGAGGGCGCCCAAGGCGCGCACGACCTTGGTGCGCTGGTCCAGAAGCTGAAAGCACCGCGTGCCGTGTGGGTCATGCTGCCCGCCGGCGAGCCCACCGAGCAGACCATCGCCCAACTGGCCGAGCTGCTGGAGCCGGGTGATGCGATCATCGACGGCGGCAACACGTTCTACAAGGACGACATGCGCCGCGCCGCCGAGCTGGCCAAGCGTGGGCTGCATTACCTGGACGTCGGCACCTCGGGCGGCGTGTGGGGCCTGGACCGTGGCTACTGCATGATGATCGGTGGCGAAAAGGACGTATTCGAGCGCCTGGAACCCCTGTTCAAGGCGCTGGCCCCGGGCGTGGGTGACATTCCGCGTACCCATGGCCGCAGTGGCGAACACCAGCGTGCCGAACACGGCTACATCCATGCCGGCCCACCCGGTGCCGGGCACTACGTGAAAATGGTGCACAACGGCATCGAATACGGCCTGATGCAGGCCTACGCCGAAGGTTTCGACCTGTTGCGCAGCAAGGGCGGCAACGAACTGCCGGAGGACCAGCGTTTCGACCTGAACGTGGCCGAAATCGCTGAAGTGTGGCGGCGTGGCAGCGTGGTTACCTCGTGGCTGCTCGACCTTACCGCCGATGCGCTGGTGGCCGACCCGCAGCTGTCACAGTTCAGTGGCTCGGTTTCCGACAGTGGTGAAGGCCGCTGGACCATCGACGCCGCGGTCGAGCAGGCGGTGCCGGTGCCGGTGTTGTCCAGCGCGCTGTTCGCCCGCTTCCGCTCGCGCCAGCAGCAGGGCACCTATGGCGACAAGATTCTCTCGGCCATGCGCCTGGGCTTCGGTGGCCATGTCGAGAAGAAAGGCGAATGACCAGACAGAGCATTCCGGCTGCTCCGCCATGCACCCTGTTCCTGTTCGGCGCCAATGGCGACCTGGTCAAGCGCCTGCTGATGCCGGCGCTTTACAACCTCAGCCGTGATGGTCTGCTGGACCGCAACCTGCGCATCGTCGGTGTCGACCACAACCCGGCCACCGCCGAGGAATTCGCCGGCCGCCTGCATGCGTTCATGGCCGAGCGTGACAAAGGTGGCGAGGGCACGGCCAAATGCCTGGATGACAAGCTCTGGGCACGGCTGGCCAAGCGCCTGGATTACCAGACCGGCGATTTCCTCGACCCGGCCACCTACCAGGCGCTCGCCAGGCGCATCGACACAACCCGCCATGGCAATGCCATCTTCTACCTGGCGACCTCGCCGCGCTTCTTCCCCGAGGTGGCGCAGCGCCTGGGGCAGGCCGGGCTGCTCGACGAATCGGCCGGCGGCTTTCGCCGGGTCGTGGTGGAAAAGCCCTTCGGCACCGACCTGGCCAGCGCCGAGGCGCTCAACGCGTGCCTGTTGAAGGTGATGGGCGAGCGGCAGATCTACCGCATCGACCATTACCTGGGCAAAGAGACGGTGCAGAACATCCTGGTCAGCCGGTTCTCCAACGGCTTGTTCGAATCGTTCTGGAACAACCACTACATCGACCATGTGCAGATCACTGCCGCGGAAACCGTCGGCGTCGAGACCCGTGGTGCGTTCTATGACAGCACCGGGGCCCTGCGCGACATGGTGCCCAATCACCTGTTCCAGTTGCTGGCGATGGTGGCCATGGAGCCCCCGGCCGCGTTTGCCGCCGATGCCGTGCGGAGCGAAAAGGCCAAGGTGGTCGGCGCCATCCGCCCGTGGTCGACCAAGATGGCCCTGAAAAACTCCGTGCGTGGCCAGTACAGTGCCGGCAGGCAGGGGCGCAAGCAGTTGCCCGGCTACCGCCAAGAGGCCAACGTCGCGGCTGATAGCCAGACCGAGACTTATGTGGCGCTGAAGGTGATGATCGACAACTGGCGCTGGGCTGGCGTGCCGTTCTACCTGCGCACTGGCAAGCGCATGAGCGTGCGCGATACCGAAATCGCCATCTGCTTCAAACCCGCGCCTTATGCGCAGTTCCGCGAGTCGGAGCTGGAGCGGCCCAAGCCCAATTACCTGAAAATCCAGATCCAGCCCAACGAAGGCATGTGGTTCGACCTGCAGGCCAAGCGCCCGGGGCCGGAGCTGGTGATGGAGAATGTCGAGCTGGGCTTTGCCTACAAGGACTTTTTCAAGATGACCCCGGCGACCGGCTACGAGACGCTGATCTACGACTGCCTTACCGGTGACCAGACCTTGTTCCAGCGGGCTGACAACATCGAAAACGGCTGGCGCGCGGTGCAGCCGTTCCTCGATGCCTGGGCACAGGGTGGCGAGGTGCATGAGTACCCGGCCGGTGAAGACGGGCCCGAGGCCGGCAATGAATTGCTGACCCGGGACAAGCGTGAGTGGCATCGCTTGGGGTGAGGTTTTTGTAAAAGCCTGTGCCGGCCTCTTCGCGGGTGAACCCGCTCCCACAGGTGCAGCACGACTTGTAGGAGCAGCCTTGTGCTGCGAAAGGGCCAGTAAGCCAGTTGAGATGTGCCAGCCTTGGGCTGCCTTCTTCGCAGCACAAGGCTGCTCCTACAGGGATACCGATGGCTTCAAGGCCTGTGATGTACCTGTGGGAGCGGGTTCACCCGCGAAGAGGCCAGCACAGGCAGCCACTCAAGGAGCTCCAATGCCTGCCCACATCGAAGACTATGCCCTGCTGGGCAACTGCCGCAGCGCCGCCCTGATCAGCCGCGATGGCTCGCTCGACTGGCTGTGCCTGCCACGCTTCGACGCCCCCGCGGTATTCGCCGCACTGCTGGGCAACGAGGAAAACGGCCGCTGGCGCCTGGCCCCCTGCGACCCGGTCGAACACAGCAGCCGCCAATACCTGGACGACACCCTGGTGCTGGAAACCACCTGGGTCACCGCCACCGGCCGCGCCCGTGTGCTCGACTTCATGCCGCTGAGCGAGGTCAACTCGCTGGTGCGCATCGTCGAGGGCCTCGCTGGCGAAACCAATTTCGAGATGGACCTGGTCATGCGCTTCGACTATGGCCGCAGCGTGCCCTGGGTAGAACGGCTCGACCCGCTGACCCTCAGCGCCGTCGCCGGCCCCGACCGGCTGATCCTGCGCAGCACCGTCCTGCCGCATGCCCGCGACCAGCACACCGTCGCCCGCTTTCGTGTCGGCGCAGGCGAACGCCAGGTGTTCAGCCTGTGCCACCAGCCCTCGCACCTGCCGGTGCAGCCTGGCTGTGATAGCGACGAAGCGCTGGCGCAAACCATCGACCAATGGCAGGCCTTCGCCGCCCGCTGCCCACAAGTGGGTCCATATTCCGCGCTGGTGCGCCGCTCGCTGTTGACCCTCAAGGCCATGACCTATGCACCTACCGGCGGCATCGTTGCCGCCGTCACCACCTCGCTGCCCGAGCGCATCGGCCACGAGCGCAACTGGGACTACCGCTTCTGTTGGCTGCGCGACGCGACCATGACCCTGCTGGCCTTCATGAACCTCGGCTACTTCGACGAAGCCCAGGCCTGGCGCGAGTGGCTGTTGCGCTCGGTGGCCGGCAACCCCGAGCAGATGCAGATCATGTACGGCCTGGCTGGCGAACGCGACCTGCAGGAATACAGCTTGCCGTGGCTGGCCGGTTACGAGCACTCGCAACCGGTGCGGGTGGGCAATGCAGCGTCGCAGCAAATGCAGCTGGATATCTATGGCGAACTCGCCGACGCCATGGCCCAGGCGATCAGGGGCGGCTTGCCCCGTCACCCGCGCAGCGCTGCCATCTCCCGGCTGATCCTGCCCTACGTCGAGCGGATCTGGCGTGAGCCGGACGAAGGCATCTGGGAAGTGCGCGGCGGCCGGCAGCAGTTCGTGCACTCCAAGGTCATGGCCTGGGTCGCCTTCGATCGTGCCGCGGGGCTGGCCGACACCACTGAGGAGGGCCGCGAGCGCGGGCAGCATTACCGCCAGGTGGCTGACGACATTCATCGTGAGGTGTGCGCGCGGGGCCTGGACCCCAGCGGCCGCTTTTTCGTCCAGGCCTATGGCTCGACCGAGCTGGACGCCAGCCTGTTGCACATCGCCCTGACCGGCTTCCTGCCGGCGGCTGATCCGCGCTTCTTGCGCACGCTTGAACAGGTCGAGCAGCGCCTGCTGAAAAACGGGCTGCTGCTGCGCTATGACAGTGACAGTTGCAGCGACGGCCTCACGCCCGGGGAGGGCACCTTCCTGGTGTGTTCGTTCTGGCTGGCCGACGTGTATGTCTTGCTGGGCCGTCAGGCAGAAGCGCAGGCACTGTACGAACGCCTGACCGGCCTGTGCAACGACCTAGGCCTGCTGGCCGAACAGTACGACCCGGCGGGCCAGCGCATGCTTGGCAACTTCCCTCAGGCGTTCAGCCATATCGGCATCATCAACACTGCACTGAACCTGCACCGGGCACAGTGCCCGGTGCGTGATCGTGCGAGTGGTGGTTAGGTCAGGTGGCGGTCTCCCCTGTAGGAGCGGCCTTGTGTCGCGAAAGGGGGGCGTAGCGCCCCCAGGATTTCAGCCTCGCTGCATGAGTTGCCGGGGCTGCGTTGCAGCCCGATCGCGACACAAGGCCGCTCCTACAGGGATTGCGCCGGCTTGGAGTAAGCGGAGTAGACTAGGGCAAACCCCTTCGGCACGGAGCACACATGGGCATTCGCGGTACTGATCGGCAGATCGACAACATCGAGTTCAATTTCATCGACCCGGATGGTCATGACCTGGCGGTGTGGACGGCCCAAGCCTGATGGCCAACCACAAGATCGAAATTCGCCGGCGCAATATCGAGAAGATCCTGCAGGCGGCAGAAAAGGTGTTCGCCGAGAAGGGCTATGGTGCCACCTCAATGGGCGATATCGCCGAGCAGGCCGAGTTGCCGCGTTCCAACCTGCATTATTACTTCAGTACCAAGGACGACCTGTTCCGTGCGGTGCTGCAGGACCTGCTGGATGTGTGGAAGCAGGACGCGCTGTGCTTCGAGAATTTCGACGACCCGCGCGTGGTTTTGACTAGTTACATCCGGGCGAAGATGGGCCACTCGCGCTCGCGGCCGCTGGGTTCGAAGATCTGGGCCGAAGAGATGCTGCACGGGGCGCCGGTACTGGGGGTGAACCTGGATGAAAGCCTGGTGCCCTGGGCCAAGCTGAAGGAAGCCAAGATCCGCCGCTGGGTGGAGGAGGGGCGCATCCTGCCGGTGGAGCCGTCGGCGCTTTTGTACATGATCTGGGCCTCGACCCAGCACTATGCCGACTTTGGTTACCAGGTGGCCTTGCTCAATGGCGGCGAGGCGTTGTCGGACATGGCCTTTGAAAGTTCGGTGCAGACGGTGACCAGCGTGATCTTGCGGGGGATCGGGCTGGAGCCTTGAGGTCGGGGCCGCCGCGCGGCCCTTCGCGGGTAAACCCGCTCCCACAGGTGTCTTGCTGCCCTCACAAGCGGCGCGGTCCCTGTGGGAGCGGGTTCACCCGCGAAGGGCTGCGCAGCGGCCCCAATGGGTTTCAACTGGCCTCGCGGTAGGGGTTACGCGGATCCTGCGTCCAGTTCAGGTACGGCTTGCCGGTATCCTGCGCCACCATCTCGATGCAGCTCTCCACCGGGCAGGTGATCTGGCACAGGTTGCAGCCCACGCATTCCGCTTCGATCACGCTGTAGGCATGCGTGCCATCTGCCTTCAGCGTACTGGCAATCGCCTGGTGCGAAGTATCCTCACAGGCAATGTGGCAGCGCCCGCAGCCAATGCATGCCTGCTGGTCGATGTGCGCCACCGACTTGTAGTTCATGTCCAGATACTTCCAGTCAGTGGTATGCCCCACCGCCTGGCCGCGAAACGCCTCGATGTTGCGGTGCCCGTGCTGGTCCATCCAGCGCGCGAGGCCGTCCTTCATGTCCTCGACGATGCGGAAGCCGTGCAGCATCGCTGCCGTGCATACCTGCACGGCGCCACTGCCCAGGGCCATGAACTCAGCGGCGTCACGCCAATTGCCGATGCCGCCAATACCGCAAATCGGCAAGCCGCGCGTTTGCGGGTCGCGGGCGATTTCCGCCACCATGTTCAGGGCAATCGGTTTCACCGCCGAACCGCAGTAGCCGCCATGGGTGCTCTGGTCGCCGACGATGGGGTGGGCGACCATGCGATCAAGGTCGACGCTGGTGATCGAGTTGATGGTATTGATCAACGACACCGCATCGGCCCCTCCACGGTGCGCTGCGCGGGCCGACTGGCGGATGTCGGTGATGTTCGGCGTGAGTTTGACGATCACCGGCAGCGAGCAGTACGTCTTGCACCAGCGGGTGACCATTTCCACGTACTCCGGCACCTGGCCGACCGCCGCACCCATGCCGCGCTCCGGCATGCCGTGCGGGCAGCCGAAGTTCAGTTCGATGCCATCGGCCCCGGTGGCCTCCACCAGCGGCAGGATGAACTTCCACGAGTCTTCCACGCACGGCACCATCAGCGAAACGATCAGCGCGCGGTCGGGCCAGTCTTTCTTCACCTGGGTGATTTCGCGCAGGTTGATGTCCAGTGAGCGATCGGTGATGAGTTCGATGTTGTTGATGCCCTGCACCTGGCGATTGGGGCCGTAATGCGCCGAATAGCGCGACGACACGTTGACTGCCGCCGGGTCTTCGCCCAGGGTTTTCCACACGACGCCACCCCAGCCGGCCTCGAAGGCGCGGACCACGTTGTAGGCCTTGTCGGTTGGCGGTGCGGAAGCCAGCCAGAAAGGGTTGGGTGCCTTGATGCCGGCAAATTCGATGGACAGGTCGGCCATTTACGCAGCCTCCACGTTGAGCATGAGTTGGGCATGGATGGCTTCGGCGGCCAGCTTGCCGTGTTGCACCGCCTGGACGGTAAGGTCCTGGCCCAGGGCGGTGCAATCGCCGCCGGCATATACGCCCGGCAGGCTGGTCTGCATCGTTTCGTCGACGCGGATGCGCTCACCAATGCGCGCCAGTTGTGCGGCCACCGGGTCGCCGAGGCTGGCGTCGTCGAAACGTTGGCCGATGGCCTTGAATATGGCATCGGCGGCCAGCTCGAAGGTTTCGCCGGTGTCGCGCAGGCGGCCGTCTGCCAGCTCGGTGCGGGCAAAGCGCATGCCGCGCACCTTGCCGCTGTCGTCCAGCAGCACGGCATCGGGGCGGGCCCAGGTGTGCAGGCGTACCTGGTTGGCCTTGGCGATGTCCTGCTCGTGGCCGGTGGCACCCATGTCGGCATGGCCGCGGCGGTACACCAGGTTGACGTCGTGGGCACCCAGGCGGCTCATCTGCACGGCCATGTCGATGGCGGTGTTGCCGGCACCGATCACCAGGCAGCGGTCGGCCAGGGGCAACTGGCTCAGGTCGTCGGCCTGGCGCAGTTCGCGGATGTACGCGGTGGCGGCGAGCAGGCCGGGGGCTTCTTCCTCCGGCAGGCCGAGCTGGCGCACGGCATTCAGGCCCAGGCCGAGGAACACTGCGTCGTACTGGTCGCGCAGTTCGCCCAGGCCGAGGTTGCTACCCAGGCGCTGGCCATGGCGAATTTCGATGCCACCGATGCCGAGCAGGAATTCCACTTCACGCTGGGCATAGTCGTCCACCAGCTTGTAGCGGGCGATACCGTACTCGTTGAGGCCACCGGCCTTGTCGCAGGCCTCGAATACCACCACATCATGCCCATGCATGGCCAGGCGGTGGGCACACGACAGCCCGGCGGGGCCGGCACCGACCACGGCAATGCGCTTGCCGGTGGCCGGCGAGCGCTGGAACGGGTGCTCGGTGAAGTGGGCATTGTCCAGGGCATAGCGCTGCAACTGGCCGATCAGCACCGGTGCGCATTCCTGCGCGTTGTTGCGCACGCAGGCTTGCTGGCAAAGGATTTCGGTGGGGCAGACACGGGCGCAACTGCCGCCGAGAATGTTGGCCGAAAGGATGCGCTCGGCGGCGCCTTGCAGGTTTTCGTCGCTGATGCGGTGGATGAACGACGGGATGTCGATGTCGCTGGGGCAGGCATTGACGCAAGGGGCGTCATAGCAATACAGGCAGCGTGCGCTTTCGACGGCGGCCTGGCGGGCGGTGAGGGGTGGGGCCAGGTCGCTGAAGCGCTCGGCCAGTTGGTCGGCGCCGGCCCGGGGGCGCGGCAAGTGGTTCAGGGCGTCGATCACGGTTGTAGCCTCTCTATTTTTTATGGATGCAGGCGACAAGCATTGCGGTGGTTACTGGGGCCGCTGCGCGACCCATCGCGACACAAGGCCGCTCCTACAAGGAACCGCGCACTCCTGTAGGAGCGGCCTTGTGTCGCGATGGGCTGCGCAGCAGCCCCAATGGCCTTAACGCTGCACGGGCGTCGGCCGCTGCACTTCGGCCCTGCGCCCCAGCACCTCGTACACCGACGGATACGCCGGCCGTTCCACGTACCGCCCCGCGCCCTTTTCCGCGCGCAGGTCGCCATCGGCCCAGAGCACCTTGCCCTGGCTGATGGTGTGGCTGGGGATGCCGCGCACGGTACGGCCTTCGAAGATGTTGAAGTCCACCTGCTGGTGGTGGGTCTTGGCCGAGATGGTGCGGGTGCCTTGCGGGTCCCACAGCACCAGGTCGGCGTCGGCGCCAACACGAATGGCACCCTTGCGCGGGAACAGGTTGAAGATCTTCGCGGTGTTGGTGGAGGTCAGCGCGACGAACTCGTGCATCGACAGGCGCCCGCTGTTCACCCCGGCATCCCACAGCACCGCCATGCGGTCCTCGATGCCGGCAGTGCCGTTGGGGATACGGCTGAAGTCGTCGCGGCCCATCGCTTTCTGCTCGGCGCAGAAGCAGCAATGGTCGGTGGCGGTGGTGTGCAGGTTGCCCGACTGCAGCCCGCGCCACAGTGCCTCCTGATGTTCGCGCGGGCGGAACGGTGGGCTCATCACGTAGCCTGCGGCGGTGGCCCAGTCCGGGTCACGGTAGACGCTGTCATCCAGCAGCAGATGGCCGGGCAGGACTTCGCCGTACACCGGCTGGCCCTTGCCACGGGCATAGGCGATTTCGTCCAGCGCTTCGCGGCTGGAAACATGCACCAGGTACAGGGGCGTGCCCAGTGTCTCGGCAATACGAATGGCGCGGCTGGCTGCCTCGCCCTCGACCTGGGATGGGCGTGACAGCGGGTGGGCTTCCGGCCCGGTCAGGCCCTGGGCGAGCAGTTTTTTCTGCAGGTGGTACACCAGTTCGCCGTTCTCGGCATGCACGGTGGGCACCGCCCCCAGTTGCAGGCAGCGCTCGAAGCTGGCCACCAGGGTGTCGTCGGCGGCCATGATCGCATTCTTGTAGGCCATGAAGTGCTTGAAGCTGTTCACCCCATGGTTGGCCACCAGTTCGCCCATCTCTTCGGCCACCTGCTCGCTCCACCAGGTGATGGCGACGTGGAAGCCGTAGTCGCTGGCGCTTTTCTGCGCCCAGCCGCGCCAGGTGTGGAAAGCCTCCAGCAACGACTGCTGCGGGTTGGGGATGACGAAGTCGATGATCGAGGTGGTGCCACCGGCCAGGCCTGCGGCGGTGCCGCTGAAGAAGTCCTCGCTGGCCACGGTGCCCATGAACGGCAGCTGCATGTGGGTATGCGGGTCGATGCCGCCGGGCATCAGGTACTGGCCGCTGCCGTCGAGGATCTCGCAGTCGCTGGGTGGTTCGAGGTTTTGCCCGATGGCGCGAATCAGGCCATCGGCACACAGGACATCGGCGGGGTAACTCTCTTCGTGGGTGACCACGGTGGCGCCACGGATCAACAGGGACATGCCGTTTTCCTCGCAGGCTGACCGGTCTGGGCCGGTTCTTGGAATTGTCTTGGCGCAGGGCGGGCAGGGAGGTTAATCCTGTCAGGCCTGACAAGATTGGAGGCTAGATGCAGATACGGCATTCAGCAAGAAAATTTTCCCATTAATTTTGTGGTTTTTAACTCATTGAAATTAAAGAATTTATTGGTTTTGCAGTGCTGATTGCGGGGTTTTTTGAAACTTTGACTGACTTGACAAGATGAAAATCTGGTCGAGATTTTCAAGCACATGAAGCGTGTGTACTCCGGCCATCGCATCAACCCGATGGGCAAACAACTACAAGAACATCTGGAGCAAGCCCCATGCAGCAGAGCAGATCGGAAGTGGTCGAGCAGGATGGCCTGTTCGAGCTGTCCGAGGGCAGCGATGTCCTCGACAGCCCGCGCTACAACCACGACATCGCCCCGACCAAGGTGCACCAGCGCACCTGGAACAAGTGGCATATCACCGCCCTGTGGGTGGGCATGTCCATCTGCGTGCCCACCTACACCCTTGGCGGCGTGCTCACCGCCTACTTCGGCCTCAGCGTGGGCGAGGCCTTGCTGGCGATCTTGCTGGCCAACCTGATCGTGCTGATCCCGCTCACCCTCAATGCCTTCCCTGGCACCAAGTACGGCATTCCGTTCCCGGTGCTGCTGCGTTCGTCGTTCGGCATCCTCGGCTCCAACGTGCCATGCCTGATCCGCGCGGTGGTTGCCTGTGGCTGGTTCGGCATCCAGACCATGTTCGGCGGCCTGGCCATCCACCTGTTCCTGGGCTCGGTGTTCGACGGCTGGAAGGCCCTGGGCGGCACCGGCGAGGTGATCGGCTTCATGGTCTTCTGGTGCCTTAACCTGTGGGTGGTGCTACGCGGCGCCGAGTCGATCAAGTGGCTCGAAACGCTTTCTGCACCGCTGTTGGTGGCGGTCGGCGTCGGCCTGCTGTTCTGGGCCTTGCCGCACATGTCGATGACCGAACTGCTGGCCCAGCCGCCCAAGCGCCCGGAAGGGGCGAACATGCTCGGCTACTTCTGCGCCGGGCTTACCGCCATGGTCGGTTTCTGGGCCACGTTATCGCTGAACATCCCCGACTTCAGCCGTTACGCCCGCAGCCAGAAGGACCAGATTCTCGGGCAGATCTTCGGCCTGCCGCTGACCATGTTCCTGTTCGCCGCGCTGGGCGTGGTGCTGACCGCTGCCTCGGCGTCGCTGGTTGGCGAGACCGTGTCCGACCCGGTCAGCCTGATCGGCAAGATCCACAGCCCGTTCTGGGTGGCCCTGGCCATGGCGCTGATCGTGATCGCCACGCTGTCGACCAACACCGCGGCGAACATCGTGTCGCCGACCAACGACTTCCAGAACATCGCCCCACGCCTGATCGGGCGCAGCCGCGCGGTGTGGCTGACCGGCTTCATCGGCCTGGCGCTGATGGGCCACGAGTTGCTGAAGAAGCTGGGCTGGATCGTCTCCGACCTTAGCCTGGAAAGCGTGTACTCCAACTGGCTGCTGGGCTATTCCAGCCTGCTGGGGCCGATTGCCGGGATCATGGTGGTGGACTACTTCCTGATCCGCCGGCAGAAGCTGGACCTGGCCGGGCTGTACCGTGACGACGTGTACCCGGCGTGGAACTGGGCCGGCTTTGCCGCCTTTGCGTTGCCGGTGGCGCTGACAGTAATGGCCATTGGCAACGACAGTTTCAGCTGGTTCTACGACTACGGCTGGTTCACCGGTTCGCTGCTGGGTGGGGCGCTGTATTACCTCTTCGCCGGCGTGGTCGCGCGCAGCCCGGCGCGGGTGGCCAAGCCCTTGCCGTGAGACCGCGCTGGCTTCTTCGCGGGCTCACCCGCTCCCACAGGTACGGCGCAGGTCCCGAGGCCAACACTGTACCTGTGGGAGCGGGTTTACCCGCGAAGAGGCCGGCACAGAAAACAAAAAGCCTTAAGGAGAAACTCGTGACCCCAGTCAAAGACATCCTGAAGACCACCGCCCCCCACATCGACAGCACCCGCCTGTGGCAGTCCCTGATGGACCTGGCCCGCCTCGGTGCCACCGCCAAGGGCGGCGTGTGCCGCCTGGCCCTGACCGACCTCGACCGCCAGGCCCGCGACCTGTTCGTGCAGTGGTGCGAGGCCGCCGGTTGCACAGTCAGTATCGACGCCGTCGGTAACATCTTCGCCCGCCGCCCGGGGCGAAACCCCAAGCTGCCCCCGGTGATGACCGGCAGCCATATCGACACCCAGCCCACCGGTGGCAAGTTCGACGGGTGCTTCGGGGTGATGGCCGGGTTGGAAGTGCTCCGCACCCTCAATGACCTCGGCGTGGAAACCGAAGCGCCGCTGGAAGTGGTGGTGTGGACCAACGAGGAAGGCTCGCGCTTTGCGCCGTGCATGATGGGGTCTGGGGTGTTCGCCAGCAAGTTCACCCTGGAGGAAACCCTGGCCAAGCGCGACGCCCAGGGTGTCAGCGTTGGCGAGGCGTTGAACGCCATCGGCTACGCCGGCCCGCGCGCTGTATCAGGCCACCCGGTGGGGGCCTATTTCGAAGCGCATATCGAGCAGGGCCCGATCCTCGAGGATCAGCGCAAGACCATTGGCGTGGTGCTGGGCGCGCTGGGCCAGAAATGGTTCGACCTGACCCTGCGCGGTGTCGAGGCCCATGCCGGCCCAACGCCCATGCACCTGCGCAAGGACGCCCTGGTCGGCGCGGCGGCGGTGGTGGAGGCAGTCAACCGCACCGCCCTTGGCCACCAGCCCCATGCCTGTGGCACGGTGGGTTGCCTGCAGGCCTACCCAGGCTCGCGCAACGTGATCCCGGGCGAAGTGCGCATGACCCTGGATTTTCGTCATCTGGAGGGTGAGCAACTGAATGCGATGATTGCCGATGTGCGCGCGGTGATCGAAGCGACCTGTGCCAGGCATGGCCTGAGCCACGAGTTGGTACCCACGGCCGATTTCCCGGCGTTGTACTTCGATAAAGGGTGTGTCGACGCCGTGCGCGAATCGGCGCAGGCGCTGGGCCTGCCGCACATGGACATCGTCAGCGGCGCGGGGCACGACGCGATCTTCCTGGCCGAGCTTGGGCCGGCGGGGATGATTTTCGTGCCGTGCGAGAACGGTATCAGCCATAACGAAATCGAGAACGCCACGCCCGAGGACCTGGCTGCAGGCTGCGCGGTGTTGCTGCGCGCGATGCTTGCGGCATCGGAGGCGATTGCCAGTGGGCGGTTGGCGGCATAGTGGAGCGGTGGGTTGTGGAGGGCTTCGCATGTGTTCGCCACAACATCTTCATCGCCTGTGAAATCGAGCGCCGCCCGCGCGGCGCTTCGCGGCACAAGGCCGCTCCCACATTTGTTGCAACGTGCCACACTTGTCAGGCAATGGTTGGCAGCCTTGTCGCTTTGACGCGGTTTTTTGGCTGGCGCTACCGAAGCCCCACTTGCCTCAAATCATGCACCAAGGCGGGCGACGCCTCTCTCACAGGCATGGCCACGTTGCAACAAATGTGGGAGCGGCCTTGTGCCGCGAAGCGCCGCGCGGGCGGCGCTCGATTTCACAGGCGATGAAGATGTTGTGGCGAGCATCTGCGAAGCTCCACAATTCATCCCGCCGGCTCGAGACAGCCATCGCGCCCGATGTGATAGCGCTGCAGGTCCTGCGCCAGGGTCAGCTGCCCGCTGTAGTGGGCGAGGGCTTCGTCGCGCACGTTGTCGATGCTCGGGTTGCGCCGTGGGTCGTTCTGGTAGCGGGCGCTGAAGTGCGTCAGCACCAGGTTGCGCACGCCCGCAGCTTCGGCAAAGCGCGCCACCGCAGCCGCGGTGCTGTGGCCGAAGGTAACCCCCGTGCGTTCGACCACCGCCTGGGTGAATGTGGCTTCGTGTACCAGCACGTCCGCGCCCTTGGCTGCGTCGGCCAATAGCTCGGGGTTGTCGTTGTCGCCGCACACGATCACCCGCCGCGGCGGGCGCGAAGGGCGCAAGTAGTCGCTGCCATGCAGCCGCCGCCCGCCATGCTGCACCGTCAGGCCCTTGGCCAGGTCGCCCCACAGCGGGCCGCGGGGGATGCCATCGGCTTCCAGGCGCGGAATGTCCAGGCGTGGTTCGGGGTTGAGCTCGGTGAAAACGAAGCCGACGCTCGGTACCCGGTGCGACAGTTGCACGCTGGTTACTTGCACGGCATCACTGCGCCACTCGACCAGCTCTTCCACGGGCAGCAGGCGCAGTTCGAATGGCAAGAAGGTATCGCTAGCCACCAGCCCCTGCCGCACCCAGTCGTGCAGGGCAGCGGGCAGGACAAGGTCCAGCGGCTGGGTGCGCCCGCTCATGCCGGCGCTGGCCAGCAGGCCCGGCAGGCCGAAGCAATGGTCGCCGTGCACGTGGGTGATGAAGATGGCGCGCAGGTCGCGGATCGACAGCGGCGTGTGCAGCAGCCGGTGCTGGGTGCCTTCGCCACAGTCGACCAGGTACCAGTGGCTGCCGCTGGCTTCGATCACGGCGGTGGCGCTGACGTTGCGTGCCTTGGTCGGCACGCCGGCGGAGGTGCCGAGGAACAGCAGGTCCATGTTCAGGCTCCTTGTTTCAGCCTAGCAACGCCAGGGCGCACACCTTAGCCTGATTGCTGCATGCCGTCGATGGCCCGCTACTCGGCCTGCCGCCAGATCAGGTTGCTGGTGTCATAGCCTTGCTCCCGGGCAATCGTCAGCAGTTGCTCGCGCAGCTGGTCGGTGACTGCGGGCGTGCGCGAAAGCAGCCACAGGTATTCGCGGTTCGGGTGGCCGACCAGGGCTACGCGGTAGTCCTTGTCGTGGTACAGCACCCAGTACTCCCCCTTGGTCAGGCCGGGCGCGAGGCGGCTGAACCAGTTGTCGAAGCGCACCCAGAGCTTGTCGGTGCTGCCCGGTTGCTGGGCTTCGGCGATGCCCTTGGCCTGGTCCCACTGGCCGTCCTTTTCCTGGCAGCGGTTGGTCACATCGAGGCGGCCGTCCTCTCGCAGGCCATAGTGCGCCTCGGACTGCACGCAGTTGCGCTGGAAGAACATCGGCAGTCGCGCGAGTTCGTACCAGGTGCCCTGGTAACGTTGCAGGTCGACCTGCTGGGTGCGCGGCGGCGCCGGGTGATCGTTGCCAGCGCAGCCGAGCAGGGCCAGGGTCATGCAGGAAAACAGCAACGTGGTGCGTAGCGCCATGGTGAACCTCCTTGACACGGACGGGGCTTACCTGTGTTTCGATGCGGGCGAGAGGCAAAAGTTGTACGGGATTGGAAAGTCGAATGGCGGGCAGCAGAATCGACAGCGCAAACCTGTGCTGGCCTTTTCGCGGGTAAACCCGCTCCCACAGGTACTGCACAGCCTTTGAGCCTGGCGCAATACCTGTGGGAGCGGGTTTACCCGCGAAGAGGCCGGTGCAGGCTACCTCACAGCCAGTAGGTCACCGCCCACCACCCCAGCCCACCCATCACTACGGTATAGGGCAAGGCCATCCACACCATGCGCCCATACGACAGCCGGATCAGCGGCGCAATCGCCGAAGTCAGCAGGAACAGGAACGCCGCCTGCCCATTCGGCGTCGCCACGCTCGGCAGGTTGGTGCCGGTGTTGATCGCCACCGCCAGCGTCTCGAAATGCTCGCGGCTCATGCTGCCATCGAGGAACGCCTGCTTCACCTCGGTGATGTAGATGGTGGCAACGAACACGTTGTCGCTGATCGCCGACAGCAGGCCGTTGGCCAGGTACAACATGCCCGGTTGCTGCTCGGCCGGCAGTGCCAGCACCCAGGCAATCAACGGGCTGAACAGTTGCTGCTGATGAATCACCGCCACCACGGCGAAGAACACCACCAGCAATGCGGTGAACGGCATGGCGTCCTGGAAGGCACGGCCCAGGCGGTGTTCGTCGGTGATGCCGGTGAATGCCGTGATCAGCACGATCACCATCAGGCCGATCAGGCCGACCTCGGCAACGTGCAGCCCCAGGCAGACGATCAGGATCAGTGCGGCCAACCCTTGCACCCACAGCGCGATGCGCTGGGCAGTGGTGCGCGCAGCATCGTCCTCGGCGGCGTAAGTGGCCAGCACCTGGCGCACCGGCTCGGGCATCAGCGTGCCATAGCCGAACAGGCGCAGCTTTTCCAGCAGCACGCAGGTCAGCAGGCCGGCGCCCAGTACCGGCAGCGACACCGGTGCCACCTTCAGGAAGAAGTCAGCAAAGTGCCAGCCCATCTCATGGCCGATCAGCAGGTTCTGCGGCTCTCCCACCAGTGTGCACACGCCGCCCAGGGCGGTACCCACCGCGCCATGCATCAGTAGGCTGCGCAGGAAGGCGCGGAACTGGTCGAGGTCTTCACGGTGCAACTGTGCGACCTGCTGGTCGCTGTCCAGCGCACTGTCTTCGCGCGGGTTGGCCCCGGAGGCGACGCGGTGGTACACCGCATAGAAACCGACCGCGGCACTGATGATCACGGCGGTGACGGTCAGCGCATCGAGAAACGCCGAGAGGAATGCCGACAGCACGCAGAACAGCAACGCCAGGATCGCCTTCGAACGCACACCCAGCAGAATGCGCGAGAACAGGAACAGCAGCAGTTCCTTCATGAAGTGGATGCCCGCGACCATGAACATCAGTAGCAGGATCACAGGGAAGTTGTGCTGCAGCTCTTCGTAAAGGGCTTGCGGAGTGGTCATCTGCAACAGCAGGGCTTCGACCAGCAGCAGGCCGCCAGGCATCAGCGGGTAGCACTTCAGTGCCATGCCCAGGGTGAAGATGAATTCGAGCACCAGTGCCCAGCCGGCAGCGACCGGGCCGACGGTCACCAGCAGCAGCGGGTTGAGCACCAGGAACAGGCAGATGACTGCCTTGTACCAAAGCGGCGACTGGCCCAGAAAGCTGTGGGCGAGGGCGCCGGTCAGGGAGCGCGACATGAATTTGTATCCTTATGATTCGGCGATGGCGCACGGTGCCGGATCGGCGCGTCTTAGGCAAGGCGTAAAGTCCCGTTTTTGGCACAAGTGCGGTCATCGGGCTGGGTTACCATCCGTGCCATGAACCCTTCACCCGCAGGAGTGCCGCCCGTGACCGAGTACAGCGCATTCAAGGTCGAACTGACCGACAGCATCGCCCACGTTCAGATCAACCGCCCGGAAAAGGTCAATGCGATGAACGCGGCCTTCTGGGAGGAGATTGTCGACATCTTCCAGTGGGTCGACGACACCGACGCGGTGCGGGCGGTTGTGATCAGCGGTGCCGGCAAGCATTTTTCCGCTGGTATCGACTTGATGATGCTGGCTTCGCTGGCCGGGCAGATGGGCAAGGATGTGGGCCGTAATGCACGCTTCCTGCGCAGCACCATCCTGCGCCTGCAGGCGTCGTTCAATGCCGTGGACAAATGCCGCAAGCCGGTACTGGCCGCGGTGCAGGGTTACTGCATTGGCGGCGCGATCGACCTGATCTCGGCCTGCGACATGCGCTACTGCAGCAGCGACGCACAGTTCTCGATCAAGGAAATCGACATGGGCATGGCCGCCGATGTCGGCACACTGCAACGTTTGCCTCGTATCATCGGTGACGGCATGATGCGTGAGCTGGCTTTCACCGGGCGCAATGTCGAGGCCGAAGAGGCGCTGCGCATCGGCCTGGTCAACCGGGTCTATGATGATCAGGCCGCGCTGATGGACGGGGTCTTTGCCATTGCCGGCGAGATTGCCGCAAAATCGCCGATTGCCGTGGCCGGCACCAAGGAAATGCTCAGCTACATGCGTGACCATCGCATCGACGATGGCCTGGAATACATCGCCACCTGGAACGCCGCGATGCTGCAGTCCGAAGACCTGCGCGTGGCGGTGGCGGCGCACATGAGCAAACAGAAACCGACGTTCGCCGACTGATCAGGCCGGGGGACGCGCAGTAAGGGAACCCCCGACATGTCAGCACGCTGGACTACCGCAGTACTCGACCCGCAGATCACCGGGGGGCTGGCCGTGGCCCGCAGCCCGGAAGGGTTCCTGGTGGACGACAACGGCGCGCTGTTCCCTCGCGACTGGCTCAAGCGCCAGGACCTCGACGTGCTGTGCGAGCACGGTATCGGCCACTTCGACGGCCAGCCGGTGTTCCTGCTGGAGCTGCGCAGCGCCACCGACCTGCCCGGCTGCGCCTGGCGCGGCCTGCGCGCGTTCATGCTCGAGGGTGACTTCGACACCTACAAAGTGCTGGGCTACGCCGCGCAGATTGGCACCTGGGCCCGCGAGCATCGCTTCTGCGGCAGCTGCGGCCAGGCAATGACGCAGATTCGCTGGGAGCGGGCGATGTACTGCCAGCCGTGCGATCTGCGCAGCTATCCGCGCATTTCGCCGAGCATGATCGTGCTGGTGACCCGAGGCGACGAAGTTCTGCTGGCGCGTTCGCCTCGCTTCGTCACTGGGGTGTACAGCACCCTGGCAGGCTTCGCCGAACCGGGCGAGTCGGCCGAGGACTGCCTGGTGCGCGAAGTGCGTGAAGAGGTGGCGGTGGAGGTGAAGAACATCCAGTACATCGGCAGCCAGTGCTGGCCGTTCCCGCATTCGATGATGCTGGGCTTCCATGCCGAGTATGCCGGCGGCGATATCGTCATGCAGCCGGACGAGATCGAGGACGCCAAGTGGTTCAGCGTCCACGACCTGCCGCCGCTGCCGGCCGGGCGGTCGATTGCCCGGTACCTGATCGATCTCTACGTTGCGCGTCGCCTAGGCTTGGCCGAGCCAGTGCTGCCACGCTAGGCGCACGGTCAATGCCAGCACCACGGTGATGAACACCGGGCGGATGAACTTGCTGCCGCCACTGATCGCCGTGCGTGCGCCGAAGAATGCGCCGACCATCACCGACAGGCCCATGCACAGGCCGACGATGTAATCCACCTGCCCGGAAATGATGAACACCGTCAGCGCTGCGATGTTGCTGACGAAGTTCATGCTGCGCGCCACGCCGCTGGCCCGGACCAGGTCGATGGGGTAGAGCAGCAGGGTGCTCACCGTCCAGAACGCCCCGGTACCCGGACCGGCCACGCCGTCATAGAAGCCCAGGGTGAAGCCTTGCGGCACTTGCCACTTTTTCCTGATCGGTGCATCGGCATCCAGCGGCGCCTTGGGCGTGCCGCCGAACAGCAGGTAGACGCCACAGGCGAAGACGATCACCGGCAACATCTTGTTCAGCCATTCGGCCGGCATGTAGTGGGCGATCACTGCACCGAGCAAAGCACCGACCAAGGTGGCGAACAATGCCGGGCGCCATTGCGCCGGGTGGAACAGCTTGCGCCTGTAGTAGGTGAAACCGGCGGTGGCCGAGCCGAAGGTAGAGCTGAGCTTGTTGGTGCCCAGTACCAGGTGCGGCGGCATGCCGGCGGTGAGTAGCGCCGGGGTGGTTAGCAGGCCGCCACCGCCGGCGATGGCATCGATGAAACCGGCGACGAAGGCGACCAAGGCCAGGATCAGCAGGGTGAGGGGTTCTACGGTGAGTTCGAAGGGCATGGGGTTCTGGCAGGCAGGGAGGCAAGGGGCGGCAAAGGGCCGCACTAGAAGGGTGACATGGTAATCCTGGGGGAGGTGTGTTGCCAGTGCCGGCCCTTTCGCGGGTGAACCCGCTCCCACAGGTTATATGCACATCTGAAGACTTGTGCGGTCCTTGTGGGAGCGGGTCCACCCGCGAAGAGGCTGGTACAGGCCATCACATCAGCTACGGATAAACGCCAGCAAGTCCGCATTGATCACATCGGCATGTGTCGTCGGCATGCCATGCGGGTAGCCTTTGTAGATCTTGAGCGAGCCATTGGGCAGCAGCTTAGCCGACAGCACCCCGGCGTTTTCATAAGGCACGATCTGGTCATCATCGCCGTGCATCACCAGTACCGGTTGCTGGATGCCCTTCAGGTCTTCAGTAAAGTCGGTCTGGGAAAACGCCACGATGCCATCGTAATGGGCCTTGGCGCTGCCGATCATGCCCTGGCGCCACCAGTTGCCGATGATGCCTTCGCTGGCTTCGATACCTGGGCGGTTGTAGCCGTAGAACGGCCCGGCCGGCACATCCCGGTAGAACTGCGCACGGTTGCTGGCGACCTGGGCCTGGAAGCCGTCGAAGACGGATTTGGGCAGCCCACCAGGATTACCGGGAGTCTGCACCATCAATGGCGGTACGGCGGCGATCAGCACGGCCTTGGCCACCTTGTCTTCAGGGTGTCTGGCCATGTAGCGCACCACTTCGCCACCGCCGGTCGAGTGGCCGACATGCACGGCGCCCTGGATGCCCAGGTGAGCGACAACCGCCGCCACGTCGTCGGCGTAGTGGTCCATGTCGTGGCCGTCCCATACCTGGCTGGAGCGGCCATGGCCACGGCGATCATGGGCGACCACGCGGTAACCCTGAGCGAGGAAGAACAGCATCTGCGCATCCCAGTCGTCGGCGCTGAGCGGCCAGCCGTGGTGGAAGTGGATGACCGGTGCGTCACGCGGGCCCCAGTCCTTGTAGAAGATCTGTACGCCGTCCTTCGTGGTTACATAGCTCATGTCGTGTCTCCTGGGTGCAGGGAGCGAAGGGAGCTATTGAGCATAGGAGGAATTTATCCCGGCACTGGAATTTGTATTTGCAGTACCGGCCTCATCGCCGGCAAGCCAGCCACAGGTACTGCACAGTATTTGCAGCCTGTGGTGATCCTGTGCGGGCCTCTTCGCGGGTGAACCCGCTCCCACAGGTACTGCACAGGTCTTGATATCCGTACATGACATGTGGGAGCGGGTTTACCCGCGAAGAGGCCCGCACAGGTGATACAAATTGCCCTTCAGACGCGGTCGCGCATTCGGTACCAGCACTTGGCAGCGGCTTCCAGCGGTGCCGCCAGCAGATCGCCGCCGGGGAAGCGGCCGTTGTCGATGCCTTGGTACAGCGTCAGCAGGTCGTCGTCGCCAAGAATGGCATCGCTGACCGCACGCGCCGCCGCCAGTGTAGGGAGCACGCCATGGCCGGAGAAACCCTGCAGCCAGTAGCGCTGGCCCTCGCGGCCGACATCCGGGGTACGCTGGATACTGCAATCGATATGGCCGCCCCAGGCGTAGTCGATGGCTACCCCGGCCAGTTGCGGGAACACCCGCTCCAGGTACGGGCGGGTGGCGCTGGCGACATCCTTGGGGATGCCACCCAGGTAGGTACAGCCGCCACCGAACAGCAGGCGGTGGTCAGGGGTAAGGCGGAAGTAATCGGGCACGAACTGGTTGTCGATCACGCAACTGTTGCGCGGCAGCAGCGAACGGGCGAAGTCGGCGTCCAATGGCGCAGTGGCCACCTGGTAGGACCCGACGGGCAGCAGGCGGCGTGACAGGCTGCGGTCGAGGCGGTCGATGTAGGCGTTGCAGGCCAGTACCAGCACGTCGCTGCGCACTTCGCCACGCGCGGTGCGGGCGATGTAGCCGCTGCCGGTCTGTTGATAGTCGAGCACCTGGCTTTGTTCGTAGATTCGCCCGCCAGCCGCTTCGATGGTACTGGCCAGGCCCTGGGCCAGCTTCAGTGGGTTGAGGTGGGCGCCTTTGGCGTCGTATAGCGCAGCCTGGTAGCGCGGGCTGTCGATCCATTGCGGCAGCTCGTCGCGGCCGATCAGGCGCAGGGCGTCGTAGCCCCATTTGTGTTCGGCCTCGTGCAGGGCTTCTTCCAGCATCTTCACCCGGCGCGGCAGCACGGCGGTCCACAGGCTGCCCAGCCGGTAGTCGATGTCGAAGCCATGGCGCTCGGGCAATTCGCGCATTTCATCGGCGGCCCAGCACATGCTGGCCCACAGGCGTTGGGTGCGTTCGACGCCCAAGGCCTTCTCCAGCGGCGGCATGTCGCACGACCAGCCGAGCAGTGCCTGGCCACCGTTGCGGCCGGACGCGGCCCAGGCCACGCGGCTGGCTTCCAGCAGCGTTACACGCTTGCCGGCCTGGGTCAGGCGCAAGGCGGTGTGCAGGCCGCTGAAGCCGGCGCCAATGATCAGGACTTCGGTGTCGTGGCTGCCTTGCAGGGTAGGGTGCAGGGGAATGCTGGCGGGGTAGGTCTGGGCATAGTAGCTGGCGATGTGCTGGGCGGACTGTTTGAACATGCAGGGATTCCATGAAATTTATTGTGTTTATTTTCATGAAAATTTAGCAGGTAAATTTCATGGTGCCAATGCATGGTCGGGGTTGATGGTTTAGCTGGGGTTGTTGTTGTGATACCTGTCCTGGCCCTTTCGCGGGTAAACCCGCTCCCACAGGGTCATAACAGGTCTCGAGGTTGGCGCTGTACCTGTGGGAGCGGGTTTACCCGCGAAGAGGCCGGACCTGATAGTGCAAAAACTTCAGGTTGTCGCCTTTCTCCGAGGCTGCCGCGGCTTGCTGGCAGCCTTGCTTCCAGCCGCTTTATTCTTTCCATTTCCTCGACGCTTCTTCTTCCACGGCGGCGCTGCCCCGGCTGCCGGCCCGCTGATGGTCATGCGCATGCCGCTGCACCGTTCGACCAGCTTGCCCATCCACGCCGACTGCCGGGCGACGAACTCCTCCAGCGTCATCTCGCCACTCTGCACCATGTCCAGCGCCTGTTCCCAGATAGCCGTGGTGCCAGGGTCGGCAATGGCGCGTGGCACGGCGTCGATCAGGCTGAAGGCCGCAGGGGTGGCGGACAGCGCCTTGCCGTTCTTCACCAGGTAGCCGCGGTCTAGCAACCCCTGGATGATGCTGGCACGGGTGGCTTCGGTGCCGATACCGGTGGTTTCCTTGAGCTTCTGCTTCAACCGCGGGTCGTCCACCAGCTTGGCGACGTTCTTCATTGCCTTGATCAGGTCGCCTTCGGTAAATGGCTTGGGCGGCTGGGTCCACAGGTCCTTCAGTTGCAGGCCCTGCACTGTGCAGTCCTGGCCTTCGTGCAGCGCCGGCAGTACCTGGGCCGGTGCTGCCTCGCGGCCCTTGGTCGGGGTCAGCGCCTCGGGTAGCGCACGGCGCCAGCCTGGTTCGACGATCTGCTTGCCTACTGCACGCAGGGCATGGCCGGCGCAGTCGAAGTCGGCCTGGGTGCGGTCGTACTCGTGGTTGGGCAGGAACTGCGCCAGGTAGCGGGCGCGGATCAGGGTGTACACCGCCTTGTGCTTGGCGGGCAGGCGCGACGGGTCGCTGGCGGCGGCAGTGGGGATGATGCCGTGGTGGGCGCTGACCTTGGCGTCGTTCCACGCCCGTGAACGGCGCTGCGGCTCCAGGTAGGGTTGCAGCGGCGCCAGGCTGGCATCGGCCCGTTGCAGGGCGGCGAGGATGGCTGGCGCTTCGGCGTGCTGGCTTTGCGGCAGGTAGCCGCAGTCGCTGCGCGGGTAGGTGATCAGCTTGTGGGTTTCGTACAGGGCCTGGGCAATGTCGAGGGTTTCCTGGGCGCCGAGGCCGAACTTTTTCGAGCACAGTTCCTGCAGGGTGCCCAGGTCGAAGGGCAGGGGCGCGGCTTCTCGTACGCGCTCGGTGGCCACCTTGATGGCCCGGGCAGTGCCGGCCTGGTTGATGTCCGTGGCGGCCTGTTGTGCCAGGGCCTGATTCAGACAGCGGCCTTGGTCGTCGCAGGCGTCCTCGGGTGCGCGCCATTGGGCATTGAAGCCTTGGCCTGCGTGCTCCAGCTGCACATCGATGGCCCAGAACGGTACCGGCACGAAGTCGGCGATGCTGCGGTCGCGGTCGACCACCAGGCGTAAAGTCGGCGTTTGCACCCGGCCCACCGGCAGCACGCCCTGATAGCCCGACTGGCGGCCCAGCAGGGTGAACAGTCGGCTCATGTTCATGCCGATCAGCCAGTCGGCGCGCGAGCGGCCCAGCGCCGAGTGGTACAGGTTGAAGGTTTCGTGACCCGGCAGCAGTCGCGCCAAGGCCTTGCGAATGGAGGCGTCGTCCAGCGCCGACAGCCACAGGCGCTGCACCGGGCCGCGGTAGCGGCAATGCTCGACCAGTTCGCGGGCAATCATTTCGCCTTCGCGGTCGGCGTCGGTGGCGATCACCAGTTCGCGCGCTTCGCCGAGCAGGCGTTTGACTGCCTTGAACTGGCTGGCGGTCTTGGGTTTGACCAGCATCTTCCACTTTTCCGGGATGATCGGCAGGTCGGCCAGGTTCCAGCGCTTGTAGCGTTCGTCGTAGCTGTCAGGCGGGGCGGTTTCCAGCAGGTGGCCGATGCACCAAGTCACGCAGACGTCGGTGCCTTGCCAGCAGCCATCGCCCTTGCGGGTGGCGCCGAGCACTTTGGCGATGTCTTTTGCCTGGGAGGGTTTTTCGCAGAGGAACAGGCGCATGGCCGGGGACGCTTCATCGGGGTTGATGGGCGATAGGATGCGCAAGCGGGGGCGCGGAGGCAAGTTTTATCTGGATGGATGTACAGGTTTTTTGTCAGGAGGGGTGTCTTGGCTGTGCCGGCCTCTTCGCGGGTGAACCCGCTCCCACAGAGGGCCCCCCACAATATTCAGGATTTGTGGTGGCCCCTGTGGGCAGATCATGGATCAGGCGCGCGAGTCGCGCACCATGTCCACGTGCGGGATGCCGGCTTCGAGGAACTCTTCGCTGACTACGCGAAAGCCCAGCCGCTCGTAGAACGGCGTGGCGTGCACCTGGGCGCTGAGCATCTGCTGCTTCAGATCGCGGTTCTGTGCTTCGACAATCACTGCGTTCATCAGCGCGTCACCCACCTTCAGCCCGCGCCAGTCCTTCAGCACCGAGACCCGGCCAATGGTGCCGTCAGGCAGCAGGCGCGCGGTGCCGATCGGGTAGTCGCCTTCCAGGGCCAGGAAGTGCACGGCGGTCGGGTCATCCGAGTCCCATTCCAGCTCCGGCGGAACGTGCTGTTCGGCAATGAACACTGCTTCGCGGATGCGGCGGATATCGGCGTTGTCCTTGTGCCAGTCGGCGAGGCGCACACGAATCTTATTCATTGGCGAATCCCAGGCTTCCTTGCTTGACCAGCTGTTGAACCAGCATAAGGCCATCTTCATCCTGCAGCCATTCGCCCAGGTTGTCGATGTGCAGGGCGTCGGCCGCGCAAACCAGCTTCAGTAGCTCGCGCAGTTTGCCTGGCAGCGGGCAGCTGCGGCCGCTGGCGAACAGCAGCAGGTCTTCTTCGAATTCGGACCAGGCCAGGCGCGCGCTCGGGTTGCGGATCAGGATGGCGCCCTGTTCCAGGGCATCGACCAGCTCTTCCTCGGACAGCTCTTCACCGACGATCTGCTCGGGGTAGCGCGGCTCGGTCATGAACTGGCCGAACCAGGTCAGCAGCAGGTCCTTGTCGCCCATGTGCTTGTCGAGCAGCGCCTTCAGGCGGTCGAGGGCGTCGTGCTGGATCTGGTGCGGGTCGCTGACCGGCTGGGCATCGGCGTCGCTGTAGCGTTCTTCGTCGGGCAGGAACTGGCCGAGGAAATCGGTGAAGTGGGTCAGCACTTCGGCGGCGCTTGGCGCGCGGAAGCCTACCGAGTAGGTCAGGCAGTCGTCCACGGCCACGCCGTAGTGGGCCAGGCGTGGTGGCAGGTAGAGCATGTCGCCCGGCTCCAGGGTCCACTCATCGCTCTGCTCGAAGTCGGCGAGGATGCGCAGGTCGGCGTGCTCCAGCAGCGAGCTGTCGCTGCTGCACATCTGGCCGATTTTCCAGTTGCGCTGGCCGTGGCCCTGCAGCAGGAACACGTCGTAGTTGTCGAAGTGCGGGCCGACGCTGCCACCAGGGGCGGCGAAGCTGATCATCACGTCATCGATGCGCCAGCTGGGCAGGAAGCGGAAGTTTTCCAGCAGTTCGGCTACCTCCGGGACGAACTGATCCACGGCCTGCACCAGCAGGGTCCAGTCCTTTTCCGGCAGTTCGGCGAAGGTATCTTCGGTGAACGGGCCGCGGCGCAGTTCCCATGGGTGCGCGCCGTGTTCCAGCACGATACGCGACTCTACTTCCTCTTCCAGGGCCAGGCCGGCCAGCTCGTCGGGGTCGATCGGGCTGATGAAATCGGGGAATGCCTGGCGCACCAGCAGCGGCTTCTTCTGCCAGTAGTCGCGCATGAATTCGCGGGCCGAGATGCCGCCAAGCAGCTGCAGTGGAGTATCAGGATTCATGTTCAACCTATTGAAAAAATGTAATTTTCGTTCGGGAATAAAAACGCCCGGCCAGGCCGGGCGTTGAACGCGACGGTCAGCTTAGATGCGTTTGGCCTGTGCTGCCGCGTTGCCGATGTAGGTAGCAGGGGTCAGCTGCTTGAGCTCGGCCTTGGCTTCGGCTGGCATGTCCAGGCCGTCGATGAAGGTCAGCAGCGCTTGCGGGGTGATGCCCTTGCCACGGGTCAGCTCTTTGAGCTTCTCGTAGGGGTTTTCGATGTTGAAGCGGCGCATCACGGTCTGGATCGGCTCGGCCAGCACTTCCCAGCAGGCGTCCAGGTCGGCG
>PJTY01000312.1_pt1 | contig 28103 bp, 32 predicted proteins | sample 1512121 | NCBI WGS metagenome assembly PJTY01 (sample SAMN08177680, study PRJNA422409) | Soil metagenome, whole genome shotgun sequencing project. | isolation source: Soil enriched (2) on filter paper: alkali lignin treatment | place: USA: Madison | collected 2015-01-15 | reverse complement strand
CGAATCGCTGGATGCGCAGCTGATGGCGCAGGCCATGCCCGGCGTATTCTGCGCCGGCGAGATGCTGGACTGGGAAGCGCCGACCGGCGGCTATCTGCTGACCGCGTGTTTTGCGACCGGGCGCGCTGCCGGACGCGGCGTCATCGATTGGCTGGCGCGCGGCAAATAATCCAGCCCGTCAGACCAGCCCGCGCTCGGCCAGCTCGCGCTTGACGTAGGCATAGAACACCGGCGCCGCGATCAGCCCCGGAATGCCGAACAGCGACTCCATCGCCAGCATGGCGGCCAGCAGTTCCCAGGTGCGCGCATCGATACGGTGACCGATGATGTGTGCGTTCAGAAAGTATTCGAGCTTGTGGATGCCGATCAGGAACAGCAGCGAGATCAGCGCAATGTGCAGCGAATGCGAGAGCGCGATCACGACCACGATGGTGTTCGAGATCAGGTTGCCGATCACCGGCAGCAGGCCGACCACGAAGGTCACCACCACCATGGTCTTGCGCAGCGGCAGTTCGACACCGCACAACGGCAGAATTACCAGCAGATAGAGACCGGTCAGCACCGCATTGATGGCAGCGATGCGCACCTGCGCGAACACCACGTTGCGGAACGCCACGTGCAGCGTCGCCACGCGTGCATGCAGGGCGCCGGCCAGCGGACGATAGACCGGCGTGGTGGTGGTGTCGTAGAGAGCCGCCATGGCGCCGATGATCATGCCGATCAGGATGTGCGCGAGCACGCGGCCGGCCGAGGTGCCGAGCAAGCGCGCCTCGCCCGCATGCTCGTGCAGCCACACCACGATCATGGTGCGCAATGCTTCGGCATCAACCGGAATGTAGGCGGCCAGCCAGGCCGGAATCTGGCCGCGCGTGGCTTCCAGCACGTCGGCGATCCTGGCCGGCAGCGCGTGCACGCTGCCGATGTCGCCGCGCAGAAAACCCACGGCGCCCCAGATGCCCAGCGTCAGCACCGTGACGATGGCAGCGCTCAGAAACGCCACCGCCACCATGCGCGCGCGCCGGCCTTCCAGCCTGCGGCCGAAGTGCGGCGCCAGCAGTTGCACCAGCGAATAGACGAGCAGGCCCGAGAATAGCGCCGCCAGCAAACCCTGATGCAGGATCAGCAGCAGCGCGAAGGCCGCCATCACCCACGAGGCGATCGTCACGCCGTCGGGACGCGCGGTGGAATCCGGAACGGGAGAAGACATCGCGCTTTCCTTATTTGGCGAGCGGGATCGGATTGCTGTGCGGCACCGGCACCGCCGTCACCGCGTTCTGCGGGCTGCCCTCGATCAGCTTGTCGGAATAGGTCAGATAGACCAGCGTGTTGCGCGCCGGATCGACCATGCGCACGATGTGCAGGCGCTTGAAGAGAATGGAGGTACGTTCGGAGAACACATCCTCCTGCTGCGGCAACTTGCCCTTGAACACCAGCACATCGCCGACCTGGCGGCAGGCGATGGACGCGTCCGACTTGTCCTCGGCCAGCCCGACCGTGCCGCTGATGCCGCCGGTGCGCGCGCGCGAGACGAAGCAGGTCACGCCCTGCACCTTGGGATCGTCATAGGCCTCGATCACGATACGGTCGTTCTTGCCGAGAAAGCGGAACACCGTGCTGACCTCGCCGATCTGCTGCGCCTGCGCACCGGCCGTCAACAATGAAAGCGACAGCATCGCCAAACCCGTTTGCCAGGACTTCATCTTCTTCTCCATGTTCTTGCGCCGTGCCCCGCGAACACCGTATCCGAAGCAGCTTACGTGCATCGCGCCGCGGCAACAATGTCATAATCGCGCATCCCGACCTTTTTCACAGGAACACACATGATTCTCGAACTCGTGGACATCCGCATCCAGCCCGGCAAGCAGGCCGAATTCGACGAAGCCGTGCAGCACGGCCTCAACACGGTCATTGGCAAAGCCAAGGGCTACCAGGGCCATGCGATCAACAAGGGCATCGAATCGCCCGAGCGCTATGTGATCCAGATCTACTGGGCCACGCTGGAAAACCATACCGTCGATTTCCGTGAGTCGCCGGCCTTCCAGGAATGGCGCGGCATCGTCGGGCCTTTCTTTGCTTCGCCGCCGGTGGTTGAGCATTTCAATTTGTTGGCGAAGGCGGGTTGAGAGTCTGATTTCTTCGAACACTGGATTCCCGCCTGCGCGGGAATGACGGGTTGTGGAATCAACGCAGACTATTTGGTTTTACACACTTACATTTCAGCTATCTCCGTCATTCCCGCGCAGGCGGGAATCCAGAGAGCCTTCTCAACCATCACAACGACAAAAAAGCCCCGATTCCTTGCGAATATCGAGGCTTTTTAATTGCTGCAGTACCGCAATCAGAACGACATCACTGCCATTTCTCTGGATGGTAGCTCTTGAAGTTCTCCGAATAGTCGCGCAGGTTTTCGCGCAGCATCTTCTCGAACTCGGTGCGGAAATACTTGATTGCCGGCTCGATCTCCTTCTTGAACGTCTCTACATCCGGCGCATCGGCCGACGCGGCAAAGGCGTTGTAGCGCGCCGCCGCATACATGATGGCGGCGCAGACCTGGCCGCGGTCGGCGGTCTTGCTTTCCTCGTTGGCAAGCTGGATAAAGTGGTCGGCCGCATCCCAGAACTTCTGGTGCGGATCGGCCGGGCGCGGGCGGGAAATGCTCTTGGAATTGAAGTCGTCGTCACTCATGATCGGAAAATGTTCGTCTGGAAATAATTGGGCCGAATGGCATGCAGTCGGCATTTTCACACGAAACGCCCATGTCGTCTGTCGCAGACCTACACCCAGGGATCGTAGGTGCCGAAATTCCACAAGCGGCCCTCCGGATCGCGACAGCTGAAGCCCTGGCCGCCGTAATCCTCGAACTTCAGTTCGACCACGATTTCCGCACCGGCAGCCTTGACGCGTTCGTACATCGCCGCCGCGTCTTCCACGATCAGGTAGGGACTTTGCGTTTCGTAGCCGCCGATCTCGTCGGGCTGCCGGATGAAGGCATCGAAATCCGTCTTGTTGCGTACCGAGCCGATCATGACCATGCCGTTGCCGAACTTGAGCTGGGCATGCAGGATGCTGCCATCCGGATTCTTGTAGACGTCATCCACTTCGAAGCCGAAGGCCTTGCACAGCCAGTCGATGGCGGCTGCCGCATCGCGGTAGCGCAGGCCGGGAATGATGGTTGCCGTGGTCTTTCTCGCAGTCATGGGTTCCTCCTGAATCAATTCGATATGGAGGAGATGCCGTCACGGCTCTCCTTCTTGTTCTGCGACAACGCCGGGTTTCAATTGTTCCTACCGGCCTGCATGCGCGCAATCTGGCGGTCGTGCCAGCGGCGCAGGATCAGCAGCGCGAACAGCGCGCCCATGCAGGCGAACCACATGTCGGACGGCGTATCCCATTCGTCGCCCTGCAGGCCGAGAAATTCGTCGGCACCTTGTCCCATGATGAGCGCCGCCCACCATTCGATGATCTCGTACCAGGCGCTGATCGCCATCGCCACGCACAGCGAGAGAAACGCCGCCATCCTGCGGCCTGTCACATACCCGTTGCGCAGCAGGATTTCCTTGGCCACCATCGCCGGCACCAGTCCCTGCCAGAAGTGCCCGAGCTTGTCGTAGGGATTGCGCGCCAGCTCCAGCCAGTCCTGCACCATGAAGCCGATCGGCACGCGCGCATAGGTGTAGGTGCCGCCGCCGATCAGGATCAGCGCATGCAGGAAGATCAGGAAGTACAACAGCCCGGTCAGCGGAAAGCGCCGGTAGGTGAGCGCCAGCACCGGCACCGCGATCAGCACCGGCATGACTTCCATCAGCCAGGTCAGGCGGTCGTGCGGATCGATGAAGGAAATGACGAGCGCCACCGCGATGAGGGCGGTGGCGATCAGAAGGTGGCGTGGCTGCGGCGTGGAGAACGGTTCTGTATGCATGAAAAAGGCGTGGCGGATGAAATCATCACAACCATACCTTTTTGTAACTTCTGTATCCATGAAAATGCAATCGCAATGTCGTGTGAGACGTCAGAAGTTCGTGCTCATCGAAGCCAGGAACGCATCACTGTCGCCTGACTGCAGCCGACACACGACAGCTCATGCCGAAACGGCGCGCCCTATCTTGCCCACGTTACCTTCTTAACATTGATGTGCGCATCCTGCTCGCATTTTCATGCAATTGCTTTTATTTGCAAGAATTTTTACCGTGCGGGTTGACGTATGCCAATTCCGTTTTGCATCATGTGACATATCCATTGTCAAAAACGGGGAGGAAAAAATGAACATGGACACCTTATGGGTATCGCTGCAAAGCACGCTGGGCGGCAACATTCCTCAATTGCTCGGCGCGCTCGGCATCTTCATTCTGGGCTGGATCGTGGCCGTGATCGTGCGTGCCTGCACGCGACGCGGGCTGGGTGCGCTGCGCATCAACGAACGCTTCGCCCGCCTGACCGACTCCATGGTGGATATCGAAGGCGCCGTGGCGGTGAGCCTGTTCTGGGTGGTGCTGCTGTTCGTGCTGGCCGCAGTCTTCAATTCGCTCAACCTGGCCACGGTTTCCGGCCCCTTCACGACCTTCACCAACGAACTGTTTGCCTATGCGCCGCGCCTGCTTGGCGGCCTGGCACTGGCGCTGGTGGCCTGGTTGCTGGCCAGCCTGGTGCGCGTGGTCGCGCAGAAACTGCTAGACCGCACCACGCTCGACGAAAAGCTGTCCACGCACGCCGACATGTCGCCCATCGGCGACAGCCTGGCCAATGCACTGTTCTGGCTGGTGATCCTGCTGTTCGTGCCCGCCATACTGGGTGCTCTCGACTTGCTGGGCCTGCTGGCACCGCTGATGCAGATGGTGACCAAGGCGCTGGACATGCTGCCCAACGCGGTGGCCGCACTGGTCATCGGCGGCGTCGGCTGGATCTTGGCCACGGTGCTGCGCAACCTGACCACCAGCCTCAGCCGCACGGCCGGCATCGACAGCATCGGCGAGCGTGCCGGCATCGGCGAGAAAGTACGCCTGTCCAACGTGGCCGGCATGCTGGTCTTCATCGTGGTGTTCGTCCCCTCGCTGATCGCAGCGTTGGATGCGCTCAAGATCGAGGCCATCTCCAGGCCCGCCACCGACATGCTGTCCATGATGATGGAAGCCGTGCCGCACCTGATCGCCGCCGCGCTGATCCTGATCGTCACCTGGCTGGTCGCCACCTTCGCCAGCCGACTGCTGGCCGGCCTGCTGGCCACGCTGGGCTTCGATACCCTGCCCGAGCGCATCGGCATGGGCCATGCCTTCACCAAGGTCAGCGCCTCCACCTTCGTGGGCCGCGTGGCGCTGTTCTTCGCCATGCTGTTCGCCACCGTCGAAGCAGCCAACCAGCTCGGCTTCTTCCAGGTGGGCGGCATCGTGGAGACCTTCATCCTCTTCGGCGGCGACATCCTGCTGGGTTCGATCATCCTGGTGATCGGCTTCTGGTTGGCCAACATCGTCTATATCGCCATCGACAAGGCCAGCGGCCCCAACAGCAAGGGACTGGCACGCATTGCGCGTTTCGCCATCCTGGCGCTGGTGGTGGCCATGGGCCTGCGCGCCATGGGCATTGCCGACGACATCGTCAACCTGACCTTCGGCCTGACGCTGGGCGCCGTCGCGGTAGCGGTCGCGCTCTCCTTCGGACTGGGCGGCCGCGAAGCCGCCGGCAAGCTGATGGAGCACTGGCTGTCGAAATTCCGCAAGGATTAAGCATCTGCGGCGTCTCGCCGCATCGAACGAAAGGCCGGCATTCACATCGGAATGCCGGCCTTTTTGTTGGGGACGTCCTCAACGATCGATCCCATTTCCCTCGTATTCGACGGAAACCGCCTATTTCACGCGTTCCATCATGCGCGCATCCAGCACGCCCCCCGCCGCTATGAAATGCCCGCCCGCAACATGATGGATGGTACGCAGATCGTCGTGTCCGTCAAAATGCCAGCGGCCGTTGCTGAAGACGCGCGTGTCGGACTGCGCGGCCAGGATTTCGCCGAGGAACAGGTCGTAGGTCTGCTGGATATGCGGCTCGGGATAGAGGCGGCATTCGAGCCAGCCGACGCAGCCTTCGATCAGCGGCGCATCGGTGGCGGTACCGGCAAACACGTCAAGACCATAAGCCGCGAACTTGTCGATACCCTCTTCCTCCATCATCGTCTTGCCGGAAGTGCTGCCCAGCGTTTCGGTCAGATCGGCCAGTGCCACGGTCGGTACCTGCAGCGCGAAATGGCCGGACGCTTCCAGCAGGGTACGCGTGTAGGTGCTCTTGTCGATCACCACCGCGACCTTGCCCGGCTTGAAGTCGAGCGGCATGGCCCATGCCGCCGCCATGATGTTGCGCCGGCCATCATGCGCTGCACTCACCAGCACTGTTGGACCATGGTTGAGCAGGCGATAGGCCTTGTCGGGATCGACGGGTTGGCGAAAGCGGGAGGCGGGCAGATCGGACATGGAGATGACGACGGGCGTGATAGTCGAAGGGCTTCAAGCGTAGCGCAATTGCGCGTCTGCCGCTGCGGACGAACTTCGGTAGCAACTCAACCGCCACGTTTCACCCGCAGCAATCCGGCAAGCGACTTCAGCCCGCGTGGCCGCCACGACAGAACGAAGGCAATACTCATCACGGTTGCTGTCAACAGCACGCCCCACAGCGGCGAACCGAAACCGAGCAGGCTAGATTGCGAATCGTCGCGATGCTGGTGCGCGGAAGAATCGGTGGAGGACATGCGGAAAGGGGAGAGCAACAAGCAAGAACGGTCTCTTTCCATATAAGCAAGCGCAGCGCATACACCAAACGTGACTATCGCGCCACACTCGTGGGCAAGTTGTCCAATTGCCCGCGCCTCTCGCACGCAGTAGGATGACGCATCCTCAATCTGCCGAGCGCGCCGCCCTTTTAACGATGAGAACCGTCCGCAGCATGCATCGCATCGCGTGGATCGCCTGTTTCGCGATCCTGCTTGCCGCATTGGCGCCGGCGATCTCGCACGCGCTGGCGGCACAGCAGCATCATGCGCAACAGCAGGCGTGGGTCGAGATCTGCACGATGGAAGGCAGCAAGATGGTCATGACCGATGGCGCGCATGATCCGCAGCAGCCTGCGCACGATTCGTTCGGTCATCTCGAACATTGCCCGTTCTGTCTGAACCACGCCGTCGCGCACGGCCTGCCGCCGGCGGCCGACTTCGTCATGCCGGTGGTTGCCGGCGATCACGTCCTTCCACCACTGTATTACCAGGCGCCGCGCCCGCTGTTCGCGTGGGCGACTGCCCAGCAGCGCGCGCCTCCCGCCCTTTCCTGATCTGTCCCGGTACCGACGCGCACGCTCGCCCGCAAGGCGCACGTGCGCATCGGCATGATGCCGCGCGCCTTTCGCCGCGCGGCTGCACAACTCCGATCATTCAGGAAACCCATGTACCCATTCCATTCCGTATTGCCGCCTGCCGCGCGCAGACGCACGCTGCCATGCGCCATCGCGCTGGCATTGCTGAGCCTGTCGGCACAGGCTGCCGACGACGCCGCCACGCTGCCTGCCATCTCCGTGTCCGCCAACGACGCACCGACGCTCAAGCAACCGTCCACCACCGCCTCGCGGCTCGACCTCACGCCGCTGCAAACCCCGGCCAGCATCGATGTCATCACGCGCGCGCAACTCGAAGCGCGCGGCGACACCAACCTCAACGACGCCATCACGCGCGCCGCCGGCATCAGCGCCATGCCGCATCCGGGCAACGGCAACAGCGCGCTGTCGGCGCGCGGCTTCACCGATTCCGCTTCCGTCATGCGGCTGTACGACGGCACCCGCCAGTATGGCGGCGTCGGCATCACCTATCCGTTCGATACGTGGTCGGTCGAGCGCATCGAAGTGCTGCGCGGACCGGCATCGGTCATCTATGGCGACGGCGCCATCGGCGGCGTGGTCAACGTGGTACCGAAGAAGCCGACGCGCGGCCCGATCCGCAACGAGGTGCAGGCCACCATTGGCACCGACGACACACAGCGCCTCGGCTTCGGCAGCGGCGGCGCGATCGACGACAAGTGGTCGTACCGGTTCGACCTCAGCGGCGACCGCTCGGATGGCTGGATCGATATGGGCGAATCGCGCAACCTGAATTTTTCCGGCGCGCTGCAGTTCGACGTCTCGCCCGATCTGCGTTTCAGACTCAGTCATGCGCAAGGGCGGCAGGAGCCGATGCGCTACTTCGGCACACCGCTGATCGACGGCGTGCAGGTGAAGGCACTGCGCGAGAAGAACTACAACGTCGGCGACGGCACGATCCGCTTCAATGACCGCTGGACCGAACTGTCGGCCGAATGGACGCCGAACGTGGACGTCACCGTGCGCAGCAAGTTCTACGTGATCGACAGCAAGCGGCACTGGCGCAACGCGGAGCGTTACGTCTATAACACCGGCAGCGGGCTGATCGACCGTTCGGACGATACGGAAATCCTTCACGACCAGTCGCAGGTCGGCAATACCACCGACGCGACCTTTCGCGGCAAATTGTTCGGCCTGAAGAACCAGCTCTCGATCGGCTTCGACGTCAATGCGAGTGCCTTCCAGCACCGCAACAACACCTATGCCGGCGTGCCCTCGCCGGGCAGCGTCGATCCCTACGCGCCGGTGCCCGGTCACTTCGTCAGCGATGAGCCGACGCTGGCGCGCTACCGCAACAAAGCCGATCAGGTCGCGCTGTTCGTCGAAGACCGCATCGAATTCAGCGAGCAATGGTCGGTCATCAGCGGTCTGCGCTACGACCATGCCGATGTCTCGCGCGCCAACCTGATCGATGGCAGCCAGGACTTCGACAAGACGTATTCCAATGTCGGCTGGCGCATCGGCAGCGTCTATGCGATCACGCCCGACCTGTCGGTCTATGGACAATATGCGGAAGCAGCCGATCCGGTCGGCGGCCTGCTGATGATCACGGCCGCCAACAGCACCTTCGACCTCTCGACCGGCAAGCAGCTCGAGGTCGGCATCAAGCAGGTGTTCGACAACGCGGCCGGCAAGGGCGAGTGGACGCTGGCAGCCTACGGCATCCGCAAGAACGATCTGCTCACGCGCGACGCCAGCGATCCGAGCCGGCGCGTGCAGATCGGCCGGCAATCGTCGCGCGGCATCGAGGCGAACCTGTCGCTGGCATTCGCACGCGGCTGGCAACTCGATGCCAATGCGGCGGTGTTGCGGGCGCGTTATGACGATTTCAGCGAAGCGGTCGGCGGCGTGACCGTCTCGCGCGACGGCAAGGTGCCGCCCAATGTGGCGCAACGCCTCGCCAACGTCTGGCTGAGCTGGAACTTCAGGCCCGACTGGATTGCCAGCGCGGGCCTGCGCCATGTCGGCAAGCGTTACGCCGACAACGCCAACACGCTGGCGCTGCCGTCCTACACGACCACCGATCTCGCGCTGCAGTGGAACGTCGCGCCGGACACCACGCTCGCGTTGCGCGGCTTCAACGTGTTCGACAAGGCGTACTTCACGACCGCGTACTACACGGCCAGCCAGTGGTTCTACGGTCCCGGCCGGCGCATCGAGCTGACGGCCACGCACCGTTTCTGACCAACACGGCGATAGCAGAAGAAACAAGGAGTGCGGCGTCCTGCCATGCGCATGAGCGCACGCATGGCAGGCGATTGCCGCATGGGAAAAGCGATGGTTTCCGGTGGACTTGCGTGCGAAGGGAATCTGCCGGCGCGGCGCGCAGACGAGTGGCGAGGCGGCGTGTCCGCCGTCAGCCTTGGGGGCGTTGATCGGGCCTTGGGCCTGACCGGTGTAATGCCGGGAGCAAAGACGCATGCGCAAGCGGAAGGGCGCGCAGCGCCGTTGAAGAAAGTCAGCGCCGGTCGGAAGAAAACAGGTCGCGCGTTGCCGGGCGCGATACGCCGGGACGCTGCACTTCACCGCAGACGTCGCAGTGAATCACTTCGCAATGGCGGTACATCTGGCGCAGCTTGCGCTCGGCATCGCTGCGATCGATGCCGCCGATCACGATACTGTTGAGGCGCTGGCCTTCGCGTGTCTTGAGCGAAAAATCGTACTTCAACATCCGGATCCTCCCTTCGTTGCAGCTTCACACCGTGTACGGACATGATGGCGATGCTAATACCATTTCCATCTTCGGCAAAAAACGTCACATAATTTGACAGAAAATGTCGCTTTTTCGGCTAATTCCCCAATTTGAGTGTCTGCCACTATAAACCCGGGGAAGGTTTGCTGAAAAGTAATTTTCTAGCAATTTACGGACCATCTGTCGCATTTTTGGCGAATGTCGGACCTGCGCAACCTTTGCAGCACGCTGAGGTCACAAAGGGCCTGTCACCATTTTTGGAGGATTCCCGTCATGCGCGTCGATATCTACAAGAGGGCAGAACACCACGGCCGTTTCACCTACCTGGCCGTGCCGGAAGGCAAGATCATTCCCGAGGAAGCGATCAACACCGACTGGGAACTGAGCGAACGCGGCATCGACGTCGAGGACGATGCTACCCATCTGCCGGACTTTGCGATCGATGCTCCGCACGAACAGATCCGCGCCAAGGGCTACGCCATCACCAGCGTCAAGGAACTGGCCGACAAATGACCACGCGGCGGCGCCAGCCGCCTTCCCCGATCCAGAGAAAGGACCATGCCGCATGCCCGTTCCACGCATCTCCGCTCCATTCTCCCGCACGTTACTTGCCTGGCATCCCGCCATTCTCTGCGCCATCGTCCTCGGCGCGACTGCCCTGCACGCGGGCGCGCAGACCGCGCTGCGCACCGAGGTGGTGGCGCAGGGACTCGATCATCCCTGGGCGATCGCCTTCATCGATGCCAGGAACATGCTGGTCACCGAGCGCTCCGGCAAGCTGCTGCTGATCCGCCCCGGACAGCCGACGCTGAACGTGGGCGGTCTGCCGAAGATCGCCGTCGGCGGCCAGGGCGGCCTGCTCGATGTGATCGTCGACAGCAAGTTCACGACCAACCGCACCGTCTATTTCTGTTACAGCGAAGCGGCCAACGAGCGCACCGGCGGCAGCGGCAATTCGACCGCGCTGGCCTCGGCGCGGCTGTCGGACGACGGCAAGACGTTGGGCGACCTCAAGATGCTGTTCAGCCAGAAGCCCAAGCATCGCAGCGGGCTGCACTTCGGCTGCCGCATCGTCGAGCATCCGGACGGCACGCTGTTCATGACGCTCGGCGAGCGCTCGAACCGCGCGCCCGATGCGCAAACCCTGGACAACCACCACGGCAAGGTGATTCGCATCCGCAAGGACGGTTCGGTGCCGCCCGACAACCCATTCGTCGCCACCAACGGCGCGCTGCCGGAAATCTGGAGCTACGGCCACCGCAATGCGCAGGGTGCGGTGCTGGGCGGCGACGGCAAGCTGTGGCTGCATGAACACGGGCCACAAGGCGGCGACGAGGTCAACCGCGTCGAGGCCGGCAAGAACTATGGCTGGCCCGTCATCACCTATGGCGAACAGTATGGCGGCGGCAAGGTCGGCGACGGCATCACGGCCAAGGCCGGCATGGAACAGCCGGTCCATCAGTGGACGCCGTCGATCGCGCCGTCCGGCATGGCGGTGCTGCAGAGCGAACGCTATGGCAAGGCGTGGCAGGGCAGCATGTTCGTCGGTTCGCTGGTGTTCCGCAACCTGGAACGGCTCGAGTTCAAGAACGGCAAGGTGGTGCGCGTCGAGAAGCTGCTGCCGGACCTGAAGGAACGCGTGCGCGATGTGCGCGAGGGGCCGGACGGCTATCTGTACATTGCGACCGACGAGTCGCCGGGACGCATCCTGCGTCTGCTGCCGGCGCGCTGAATGGCCGCTACGGCGTCAGGCGGCGATATGGAAGGGATTGACGCGCAGGGTGGCGTTGGCGATTTCCGGATCGAAACGTCCGTAGGTCTGCGCCAGCCGCGTGGCGATGCGCTCGGCGGCCTGTCTCTGCTGCTGCGCCTGGGCTTCGGCCTGCACCGGCTCGGCCTGGCGGGTCTGATGCGCTGACGACTCCTGCGGACCGATGGCGCCGTCGCGGTTGAGATCGGCCGGTTCGCCCTGGCTGCCGGCTGCCGCAAGGGATACGCTGCCGGCCGGTTCGGCCTTTTCCGCATTGTCTGCCTGCGCGGTCCTGCCGGCATCGATGCGATCGATACCGACCGCAAATTCGTTGTCGACAACGCCCGCGGCGCCATCGGCACCGTTCGGCAACAACAGCTGTGCGGCCGCTCCTGCCTTGAGCTCGGCACTGGCTCCGTCATCGGAACCCATTTGCCGCGCGGCGCGATCGAGATAATCGTCGTTGGTATCGAGACTGGAAACGGTCTGCGTGGCTGGCAGGCCCGCTTCGGCATCGGCACGCGAAAGACGCGACTGCTGCAGTTGCATCGCCAGTTCGTCACCGACCTGGCGTTCGCTGCCGGTCTTGCGTTCCGCCTGATCCTCGCGCCGCGGGCCTTCGTCCTGCTCGCGCCCGGCGGTCTGGTTGACGGCGCTGGTGCGGCTGTCGATACGCGTGAGCAGATCGCCGGCAATACGGGTCGCATCGGTTCGCTGAACCGGCCATCCGTTGCCTACGCTTGCGATCATGCTTCCCCCGTTCTGAAAGTCCGGCCGCCGATACGCTGCCGCCGACGCTTGCCCGTGCGCATCATATTGCCACAAAGCCTTGGGGTATTGATACCCCGCTCACTTACAATAGCGGCTCTGATCAAGGGAGCAAGCATGTTTGGAGAATCCATCGAAGCACTATTGCAACAAAAACGCGTCCGCCTCGGGCTGGGCATCCTCTGTATTTTCTTCGCCGTCACCGGCGCCCATCAATTGCTGACCGGCAGCGAAACCACCGACCTGTTGCGCGGCGGCGGCAACCTGCTGGCGTGGGGCGGCTTCGCCGTGCGCAACCTGACCAAGGCCTACGGCCGCGAACAGGGCGGCCTCAACATCCCGATCAATGTCGGCATCGTCATGATCATTGCCGGCTGGTTCGTTTAAGTGCAAGCGCCTACTTCCATGGAAAACTACAGCCGGCAATATCGTCACTTCAAGGGTGGGGTGTACGACTTTGTCTGCGCGGCGCGGCTGGAATCCGATCCGGACGTCACGATGATCGTTTATACGGCGGCCGACGGTTCCTACTGGACCCGTCCAGCCGGCGTCTTCTTCGAAAAGATCGCGCACGAAGGCCGTACCGTGCAGCGCTTCACGCCGATTGCCGACGGCAATTGATTCACACCACGGCTGGTGGCACTGCCGCCGGTCGTTCATTCGTTTTTCTTTCATGACCGACTTTTCCGATCCGGACGATTCCGAACAGCACGCCATCCACCAAGACCGCCTGTGGCACGACGACGGCTGGACCGCACGCGTGATCAAGAACGAGGACGACGACGGCTGGGCGGTCGAGATGATCAAGGATGGCGAAGCGGAACCGGCGCTGGTCGGTCCGTGGACCATGGGCCGCGACAAGAAGAACCCCAAGCCGCTCGACGTATCGGCCTTCCACACGCTGGTGAAAACCGCCAGCGAAGTGCTGCGCCGCCACGAGCAGCAGTTGCATGCCATGCTGCACAAGAGCGTCAGCGTCGAGAGCGACGGCCGCATCCTGAACGTGACGCTCGACATCGTGCCCGACGAGGACGATCCTTACGGCACACTATCGGCTTATGAGGAAAACGGCGACCAGCTCGCCAGCGTGCGCGTATCACCTGGCTTCAAGCTGACGCGCGCGAGTGCGCAGCAATGGATCGCCGGCGGCTGCCAGCGCCCGCGCGAAAATTTCTGAATGAAGATGTGCGGCGCGCGCGCATCGCACGCGCGTCAAGGCATCCGCACCTTCAATGGCCCTGCGCCTTGTCGCCGCGCAACGTCATCACGGCGCTGATCACGGTCGCCGCCACCTTGCCGTCATCGCGCACAATGTCGCAGTGGTAGTGCGTGATGGTCTGGCCGCTCTGCACCGGGCGCGCGATGGCACGCAGCGTCGAGGTCCAGACCGGACGGAAGAAATTGATCTTGAGGTCGATGCTGGCAAACGATTCGCCTTCCTGCATCAGGGTCGAATGGGCGGTGCCGATGGCGGCATCGGCCAGTTCGCACAGCAGGCCACCGTGTACCGTGCCCTGCTGGTTGCCGTGCCGGTCCGGCGAGACATCGATCTCGACCGTGGCGGTACCGGCGCCGACTTCAACGATGCGGATGCCGAGCGTGCGCGAGATGGCGGTCGGATACTGCATGTGCGTGACATCGGTTTCCTGCAGCGTGCCGTCCAGCGACTTCTGCAGCCACGCCAGCACCGGCAGCCCGTCGGTTTGCCCCGTCATCGCCCCTCCCTGAAGAATGTCCCGGCCATGCCGGCGCGTACTTACGGTGCGCGGTTGAGCGCGCGTTCGATCTTCTTGTCGGTGTTGTACTGGCTCAGCGCATAGACAGCCCAGATGGCAGCCGGCACCCAGCCGATCAGCGTGATTTGCAGGATCAGGCAGATGATGCCGGCGAACGGACGGCCGATGGTGAAGAAAGTCAGCCACGGAAGAATGAGGGCGATCAGCAAACGCATGACGGTTCCTTGAATGAGTTGATGCAAAAATGCAAATGGGGATGATACCGCCTCAGGCAAGCCGCGCGTACAAGCGCGCGAATTCCTCGTCGAGACTGTTGTCCGGCAACCTGCTGTTGCCGCGGCTGTACCAGTAGCGCGCATTGCCGAGGTCGCCCTCGACGCGATGCAGATAGCCGTGAATCTGGCACGACAGTTCGTCGCCGTGCACCTGCACCAGCGCGTGCGATTCTTCCCACGCGCCTGCCTTTGCCAGGTCCAGTACCTTTTTATGGTCACATGCCATGTTGCTTCCTTCCTGCTTGTTCGTCGGCCTCAGCCGAATCGTTCCACTTCAAAAATTTCTGCAAAGGATACCTCCAGTGCCGCACCCGCCTTGCGGTTGATGTCCAGCACGCGTTCGTCGAATCCCTTGCCGCGCGTATTGAGATTGCGCTGGTGCTGCGAGCGATGCAGGCGCAGCAGCGCCGCCTTCCATTCCGCATCCGTGTCGTCGAACGGCAGATAGAGATCGGTGCGTATCCTGAGCGTTTTCGCATCCTGGTTCAACAGCGCCCACATCGTCCACTGCTCGGCCTGCGCCACCGCACGGAACAGCGCATAGGTGCGCTGGTGCGTGACGTTGCTGTCGTTCCCGTGCGGCATGAACACCAGCTGCGGCTTGCACGCGGCCAGGTAGTCGCGGATGCACGCATGGTTGGCCTCATCCAGCTGCGGGTTGCCGCCGGCGTCCGGCGGCAGCTTGAGAAAGGCGATGCGCTCCGGCGGCAAGCCGAAGAATGCGCAACTCGCCTGCTGTTCTGCTTCTCGCAGCGCGCCCTTTTCCTCGTCGCCGAACGCACCTGCGAAACCATCCTCGACGCCGCTGGCGCCGGTGGTCAACACCGCCAGATGGATGATCGCGCCATGCCGATGGAAGTGCCGCAGCGTCAGGCCGATCGCATCGAAGTCATCGGGGTGCGGCGCCAGCACGACGATCGTCAGCTCGTCCGGCAGCGGCAGTGCGCGCAAGTCATGCGGACCGCGATCCTGCGGAAGTTCGAGAAACGGCATCGGCAATTCTCCCATCATGCGCGGATCGTGCCGGCGCGCAGCGCGGCGACGGTTTCCGCATGGCCGCCGATCAGCACGCCATCGACGAACACCTGCGGGAAGGTCGGCCAGCCGCTCCACATCTTGAGTGCCAGGCGCGGCTTCCACATCGACAGGTAGCTGCCGTATTCGAGATAGCGGAACTGCACGCCGGCGTCCGACAATGCCTTGCGCACCTTGCCGACGAAGGGATTCTGCGCCATGCCGACGACCACGATGCGGTTGGCGGCGAGTGCGGCCACCACCTCGTCTATCGTCTGCCGGTGGTAGGCGGACATCGCATCGAGCACGGACGGTGCCACGCTGTGCGGCGATAACAGGGGACGACTCATTGCAGCCTCCAGCATTCAGTGTTCATTGGCCGGCAGCGATGCCGGGTGATGCGGCTCCTCGCCATGGCCGCGCGCCTTGCGCGTCATGCGCTTAAGCCAGTGTTCCAGATCGTCGATATACGTGAACACCGCCGGCACCACCAGCAAGCTCAGCATGGTCGAGGTGATCAGGCCGCCGATCACGGTGATCGCCATCGGCGAGCGGAAGCTCGGGTCGGCGCCGAAGCCGAGCGCCAGCGGCAGCATGCCGGCGCCCATCGCGATGGTCGTCATCACGATCGGCCGCGCGCGCTTGTGGCAGGCGTCGACCAGCGCCTCGAAGCGCGCCATGCCTTCGCGCCGCGCCATGATGGCGTAGTCGACCAGCAGGATCGAGTTCTTGGTGACGATGCCCATCAGCATGATGAGGCCGATCATCGACGGCATCGACAACGCCTTGCCGGCCAGCAGCAACAGCACGAAGGCGCCGCCGATCGACAGCGGCAGCGCCGCCAGGATCGTGATCGGCTGCATGAAGTCGCGGAACAGCAGCACCAGCACGCCGTAGATGCAGAGCACGCCGATCAGCATCGCCACGCCGAAGCTTTCGAACAGCGCCTGCATTTCCTGCGCATCGCCGAGTTCGGCGATCTTGACCGATGGCGGCAGATTGCGCATCGACGGCAGCGCGCGCGCCTCTTCGTTCAATTCGCCGAGCGAACGCGCGCCGAGCTCGACGTCGAGCGTGACGTTGCGGCTGCGGTTCAGGCGGTCGATCTGCGCCGGTCCGCTTTCCATCGTGACCGTGGCGACGTTGCCGAGCAGGACCGGACCGTTGCGGCCGGGCACGGTCAGACGCTCGATGGCCGCCAGATCGGCGCGCGCGCTGTCCGGCAACTTGACGAGGATCGGCACCTGGCGCTCGGTCAGGTTCATCTTGGCGAGGTTCTGGTCGTAATCCCCGGAGGTCGCCACGCGCACCGTCTCGGCGATACTGACCGCCGTCACACCGAGGTCGGCGGCGCGCGCCGGATCCGGCCGCACGATGATCTCGGGTCGCACCAGCGAGGCACTCGAACTGACGTTGCCGATGCCGCGCAGCGTGCGCAATTCGCGCTCGACCTTGCGCGCGGCGTCGTTGAGCGCGACCGGGTCGTCGCTGCGCAGCACCAGCTGCATCTTGACGCCGGTGTCGGGCGGGCCGACCGTGAAGCGCGCGCCGGGAATGCCGGCGATGTTGGCGCGGATGCCGTTCTCGATCTGCGCCATGGTCTGCTTGCGGTCGCTGCGGTGCGTGGTGGTCAGCGTCAGCACCGCGCGCCGCGCCTCGGCCGCCGCGCCGGGCGCGAAGGCGTCGCCGCTGGAACCGCCACCGATCGAACTGAAGACGCTGGTGATGTTCTTGTCGGCCTGCACCGCGAGGCGCACGCGCTCGGCCACCGCCATGGTTTCGTTGAGCGTGCTGCCGGGCGGCAGTTCGATCGTAATCTGCGTCTGGCCGCGGTCGGCCGGCGGCACGAAGCCGGTCGGCAGCAGCGTCACCAGCGACACCGAAACCACGAAGAACACGGCCGCCGCGATCACCGTCGTCAGGCGATGATGCAGGCACCACTGCATGGCGCGCATGTAGCGCTGCATGAGCCAGCCGTCCTTTTCCACGTGCGCCGGCTTGGGCTTGAGGATGTAGGCCGCCATCATCGGCGTCAGCAATCGCGCCACCACCAGCGAGGCGAGCACCGCGAGCACCGCGGTCCAGCCGAACTGCTTGAAGAACAGGCCCGGGATGCCGGCCATGAAGGCGGTCGGCAGGAACACCGAGACCAGCGCGAACGTGGTGGCGATGACCGCCATGCCGATCTCGTCGGCCGCTTCCATCGCCGCCTGCATCGGTGTCTTGCCCATCGCGAGGTGGCGCGAGATGTTCTCGATCTCGACGATCGCATCGTCCACCAGCACGCCGATGACGAGCGCCAGCGACAGCAGCGTGACCATGTTGAGCGTGTAGCCGAAGTAGCTGAGGCCGAGGAAGGTCGGGATCACCGACAGCGGCAGCGCGGACGCGGCGACGATGGTGGCGCGCCAGTCGCGCAGGAACCACCAGACCACCAGCACGGCGAGGAAGGCGCCTTCATAGAGCAGTTCCATCGAGCCTTCGAAGTTTTCCTCGACCGGCTTGGCGTTGTCGATCGCCTGTTTGAAGACCACGTTGCGGTTGGACGCCTGCAGTTCTTCCACCGCCTTGGCCACGCCTTCGGCCACTTCCACCTCGCTGGCACCCTTGGAGCGGAAGATCTCGAAGCCGACCACGGTGTGACCGTCCTGCGATGCCGTCGCGCGGCGTTCGGCGATGGTGTCGATGACGCGCGCCACCTGGTCGAGCCGCACGCGGCGGCCGTCCGGCAGCGGAATGTCCATCCGCGCCAGTTCGGCCGCGGTCTTGACGGTGGCGATGGTGCGCACTGCCTGCTCGGCGCCGCTGACGTCGCCGCGCCCGCCCGGCGCTTCCAGCTGCACCGAGCGCAGCTGGCGCGAGACGTCGGCCGCCGACACGTTGAGCGCCGCCATGCGGTCGGGATCGAGCTCGACACGCACTTCGCGCTTGACGCCGCCGACGCGCTTGAAGGAACCCACGCCGGGCACGCTCAGCATGCGCTTGCCGACCGTGTTATCGACGAACCAGCTCAGTTCCTGCTCGTCCATGTTGCTGCCTTCGGCCGCCGCCGCGGTGTAGGTCACCACCACGCGGCCGGCGGTCGAGACCTTGGTCACGGCCGGGTCGCGCAGGTCGGCCGGCATGTCGGCGCGCACCAGCGAGACCGCGTCGCGCACTTCATTGACGGCGTCCGACAGGTTCTTCTCGAGCACGAACTCGACCGTGATGGTCGCCACGCCGTCGAGCACCTTGGTGTACATGTTCTTGATGCCCTGCACCGAGGCCACCGAATCCTCGATCTTGCGCGCGACCTCGGTCTCGAGCTGGGCCGGCGCCGCGCCCGGCAGGGTCGCGGTGACGGTCACCACCGGCAGTTCGATGTCCGGGAAATCCTGGATCGCGTTCGACTTGAATGCCAGCAGCCCTGCCAGTCCCAGCAGGATGAACAGCATGATCGCCGGGATCGGGTTCTTGATGGATAGCGAGGAAAAATTCACGCTGGTTCCTCTCTTGGCTAATCGTTCCGGCCGGGCGTGGCGCGCGGCGGATTGGTGGCGGCACCAGCCTTGGCTTCATCGCTGGGCACAGGCATTCCCGCTGGCGCCTGCGGCGAGATCGGCTGCGACGTCGGCTGCAAAGCCGGCTGAGAAACCGGCTGCGCCGGCGTATCGGGCGTGGCGGCCGGCGTGTCCGGCACCGGCGCCTGTTCCACCACGTGCACCAGGTCGCCATCGTTGAGGAAGCCGGCGCCGCTCTGCACGATCACTGCTTCCGGCGCGAGTCCTTCGGTCACTTCCACGCGATCGCCGATGCGGCGGCCCGACAGGATCTTGATCTGCGTGACGCGATTGTCCTGGTTCAGGCGGAACACGTAGCTGAAGCCGTCGCGGAACACCACGCATTGCTGCGGTACCGTGATCGCATTCGATACACCAAGCTCGAACGCGCCGCTGGCGAACATGCCGGCACGCACCGGCGGCACCTTGGGCGGCGTCGGCAGCAGATCGACATAGACCAGCGCGACGCGGTTGTTGGTGTCCACCGTCGGCGCGATCATGCGCACCTTGCCCTTGACCTCGGTGCCGTTGGCGGCGCGAATGGTGGCCATGGTGCCCGGCGCAAGGCGGCCGAGTTCTTCCGACGTCACCTCGGCGCGCCACTCGAGCCGGCCCTGACGAATCATGCGGAACAGCTCGGTACCGGCACCGACCACCGCGCCGACGGTCGCGCTGCGCGACGAGATCACGCCATCGTCGGGCGCCAGCACTTCGGTCTGCGTCAGCCGCAGCTGCTGCGCTTCGAGCGTGGCGCGCGCGGCTTCGGCACGCGCCTTGGCGGTCTGCGCGGTGGTCAGGTACTGGTTGATCTGCTGCGCACTCAGCGCGCCGGTGGTTTCCAGCGTTTTGGCGCGCTCGGCATTGTTCTGTGCATCGGCCGCATTGGCCTCGGCTTCCATCAGCGAGGCGCGCGCCTGCGCTACCTCGGCCTTGGTGGAGGTCGGCGAGAAGGTTGCCAATACCTGGCCGCGCTTGACCGTGTCGCCGACGTTGACGCGCACCTCGGTCAGCTTGAGGCCATTCGATTCGTTGCCGATGATGGCTTCCTGCCAGGCGGTGATGGTGCCGTTGGCGGTCAGGCGGATCGGCAGGCTGGCCTGCGACGGCTGCACGGTGGTGACCGTCAGCGCCGGCTTGGCGGTTTCCTCTTCGGCCGGCTTGTCCGAGCCGCGCGAGAAGACGGCGATCAGGACCGCAATCAGCACGACGACGGCGATGAGCGCGATGACAATGTTCTTTTTCTTGATGGGTTTCATTTTTTCAGTCCGCCACGGGATTTGAATTCGGAATCGGGTTCGGGGAGAGGGAGGACGCCATTGCGGCCTGCGCCGCCTCGTCCGGATTGCGCCAGCCGCCGCCGGCGGCACGGTACAGTGCAACCCACGCCGTCATGCGCTCGCGTTCGAGCGTGACGGCGTTGAGCTCGGCCGCCAGTCGCAGACGGCGAGCGTCTTCCAGTTCGACCAGGCTCGCCAGACCGCTGCGATAACGTGCCTCGGTCGCCTCGAACGAATTGCGATAGCCGTCAACCGCCGTTCTGGCGTCTTCGTTGCGTGCCGCCGTGCTTTGCAGATTGACCAGCGCTTCCTCGACTTCGCGCGCCGCCTGCCGCACCGTGCTGCGATAGCTGACCACGGCCGACTCGTAGTTGGCGCGCGCCGCATCGACATTGGCCGCACGCCGGCCGCCGTCGAACAGCGGCACGGTCAACTGCAGCGGACCGACGCTCCAGGTTTCGAGATTGGTCGAGACGCCGGCGGAATCGAAGCGCGCCACGCCGATCGAGCCGCTCAGGGTCAGGCGCGGATAGCGTGCCGCCATCGCGCTGCCGGTTTCGGCACTGGCAGCGGCCACCTCGCGCTCGGCCACGAACACATCGGGACGCTGCACCAGCGTTTGCGCCGGCAGGCTGGCAACGGCAATCACCGATGTGGTCTCGCCCATGGGCGAATCTGCCAGGCGGCTGCGCAATGCCGGCTCCTCGATGGCGGTCAGCGCCACCAGTGCCTTGACATCGATCTCGCACAGAGCCTGCTGCTGGATCGCGCGGCCGTTGGCTTCGGCCGCACTGGCGCGCGCCAGCGCAGCATTGGCTGGCGCCTCGAATCCGGCCCTGGTGCTCAGATCGGCCAGCCGCGCGGTCTCGGCGCGGGAGGCGGCGTCGGCGCGTGTCACGGTCACCAGCTTCTCGCAGGTGCGCAGGCTGTAATAGCGATTGGCGACCTCGGCCGCCACCGCCACGCGCGCGTCGTGCCAGCCGGCCTGCGCACCCTGATACCGTGCCACCGCCGCACGCTGTGTGGCGCGATTGGCGCCGAACACGTCGATCTCCCATGACGGTTGCAGTGCAGCCTGATAGGTCGTGTTCAGCGGCAGCGGCTGCTGGGTGTTGGTGCGCTGCACGCTGCCGGCCAGATCCAGGGTCGGCAGCAGCGCCGCGCCGGCCGCCACCGCATTGGCGCGCGACTGTTCGATGCGTGCCTGCGCCGACGCCACATTGGGACTGGCGACTTGGGCGGCGTCGATCAGCTGCACCAGCAGCGGATCGTTCTGCTGCTGCCACCATTGCGACAGGTCGGACAGCGTGCCGTGATGCGGCAGCTGTGCGGCGGCCGGATCGACGGCCGACGGCAGCGACGCAGCCGGCGCATGCCATTGCGACGGCGCGGGCGCATCGACACTGGCCGGCGGTGCCTTGAGCGCGCACCCGGCCAGCCAGAACGGCAGGGTCATGCAGACGGCGAAGCGGAGGGATGTAGTCATGTCTTTTTCTTCTTGGAGGGAACCGATGCCGCGTCCTGCCTGCCGCCCGGTGCGCGTTGCGCGATCGCCGTTTCAACCATGGCCTGCGCATAGTCGGCCAACTGCGCGGCCCAGCGGTCGAGCTGCGCCGGCGAATCGATCAGCGCCGGACGAATGGCGTGGATGATGTCGCGCGACACATAGATCTGCAGCGCCAGCCCGCTGATGGCAAATGCCAGGCGGTGCAGGTCGTCGTCGGCCCGCTTGATGCCCATGTGCTGTTGCAGCACGCGGATCAGCGAGGCGTGCGAGGGATGAATGGTCTTGTCGATCTCTTCGGCCCAGATGCCGGTCGGCTCCAGCATTTCGCGGAAATGCAGGCGGATGCACAGCTGCACGAGTTCGGACTGCTTGAGCGGCGCGAGGAAATCGGTGAAGAACAGGACCAGCGCCTCGTGCAGCGTCAGATGCTGCGCGTCGTCGAGCACGCTGCGTTCGCAGAAGCCGCCGAGCGGCTCGGTGAAGGCGGCGCGATAGAGCCCGGCCTTGTCCGCGAAATAGTATTTGATGGAAGCGACGTTGACGCCGGCAGCCTGCGCAATGTCGCGCGTGGAAGTTTTGCTGAAGCCCTTTTCCGCGAACAGGCGCAGTGCGGCGTACAGCAGGCGGTGGCGCGCTTCGGCACCGTCCGCGCGCTGGCGGCGCGTGGCGTCATGCGGTTCGGTGATGGCCGGTGCGGCCGGACGTGGCGATGATGGGCGGGAGGCTGTCATGCCGGCCATTAAACCACATAATCAAACGTTTGATTTAACTAAATCGATTGTTTGAACAGGGGAAAGAGACGTAGCGCACAAAGCGGCGGTGCCGCTATCGATCATGGCCGAAGAAACTGGTTGAATCAGCCGGCAGGTCGTTCAATGGCCGGATGCCTTTGCCAGCAGCGCCGCGTATTCGTCGATGCCGAACGGCTTCATGAGCCAGCCGACATCGGTCGGCACGTCGTCGCCGCGCGCATAGCCGCTGGCGACCGTGATGTCGAGCGGCTGGATGTCGCGCGCCTGGCGCGCCAGGTCGAGGCCGGACATGCCGGGCAAGCCGATGTCGGTCACCATGACGTCGAAGGGTTCGGCGCGCAGCAGGTCGAGCGCCGCTTCGGCGGAAGGACAACCTTGCGCCTCATGGCCGAAGAAGTGCGTCATTTCGATCATGCCTTCGAGCGCATCGGGGTTGTCCTCGACCAGCAGGACACGCAGCTTGTTGTCTGTTGTTGCCATTTTTCTTATGCGACTGCCATGCAATGAATGGCAGATCGTTCCGTTTGTTGTCCAACCTGGCAGCGATTCTACGCGTCAACCCTTGTCTTCAGTGTGACTTTTCGCACAGTCGGCTCATTCTTCGGCCATGGATACCGGCAGAAACGACATCATGAACACGCAGATGGAAACGATACCGAGCAGGACTGCGCCGAATTCCTGGCTGAACGCGAACCATGCGATGGCGAACAACATGCACAGCGAGGAAACGGTCTTGAAGAGATTGATCATGACGACTCCGGCAAACATGTCTGAAAAGACTTTGTTAAAAAATGTCAAATGCAGCGATGCGGCTAATGAAAACAGGAACGAGAAAGATTCTCCATAGGTGTCTGGCGCATTTTCTTGTAGGAAAATGCCGCATTTCTGATCAAACAGACATGGCATGAAAGCCGCCAGCGCGCGCTTTCTCTATACTGCGGAGTTTCGCCGGCGCCCCTTCCCAACCTGCTGCACGCATGAACGACGCTCTTTTCCTGTTTGGCGCCATTGCCACCTCGCCGCTCGAGATCGTCTCCTTCTCGCTGGCGCTCGTCATGGTGCTGCTCAACATCCGGCAATCGCCCTGGGCATGGCTGTTCGCGATCGCCTCGGCCGGCCTGTACGCGCTGGTATTCCGCGATGCGCGGCTCTATGGCGACATGGCCTTGCAGTTCGTCTTCATCGCCGTCTCGCTGTGGGGCTGGTATCAGTGGCTGTTCGGCGGCCGCAATCATCGCGGCATTGCCGTCTCGCGGCTCGGCAACAGGGGCTGGATACTGGTGGCGCTGGCGTGGGCGCTCGGCTACTTGGCGGTTGCCGCCGTCCTGCGTGCCTTCACCGACAGCGACGTGCCGCATATCGACGCCTTCCTGACGGCAGGCAGCCTGGTCGCGCAGGCCCTGCTGACGCGCAAGATCGTGCAGAACTGGCATCTGTGGATAGGCATCGACCTGCTCTATGTCGGGCTCTACATCCACAAGAACCTGTATCTGACGGCGGTGCTCTACGGCCTGTTCGCGCTGCTTGCATGGGTCGGCATGCGCGCATGGAACAGGACATTGCAGGCAGGCGCGCCATGAGCCATCCTGCACTGCGCATCGCCATCCTCGGGGCCGAATCCAGCGGCAAATCGACGCTGGCAGCCGCGCTCGCCGCGCACTATCACACGGTCTGGGTGCCCGAATACCTGCGCGAGTTCGTCGAGGCCCGGCAACGCACGCCGCGCGCCGACGAACAATTGTTCATCGCCACGACCCAGATCGAACGCGAGGAAGAAGCCGGCACGCGCGCCCATCGCTTCCTGTTCTGCGATACCACGTCGCTGATGACTGCCATTTACAGCGAGCACTACTTCGGCGCGGCGGATGCCGAGCTGCGGGCACTTGCCGCCGTCCACGATTACGCCGCCACCATCGTCGCGGCGCCGACCACTCCCTGGCTGCCCGACGGCCTGCAGCGCGATTCCGATGCAGTGCGCCAGCATGTGCACGCCAGACTGGTGCATAGACTGCACGAGGCCGGCATTGCCTACCTGCTGGCAGACGGCACTATCCCGGAGCGCGTGGCGCAGGCCGTCGCGTGGCTGGAGACGCTGGACATGCAATGAAAAAGCCGCCCGCAGGCGGCTTTTTTGTCTTGCCGGTCGGTCCCGATCAGAAATCGAACTGCGCCGACAAACGGAACACGCGCGGCGCGCCCGGGATCAGGTAACCGCCGAAGGCATTGGCGGCATCGCCCCAGTAGAACTTGTCGAACACGTTGTCGATGCCGAAGCGCAGCGTGGTGGCGGTATCGCCAACCTTGGTGCGATAGCGCGCGCCGAGGTTGAGCACGTGGTAGCCGTCAACACGCTTGTTGAGCGCGGCGATCTCGCTGTTGGGCGCGAACACCTTGCTGCTCGAATAGATCCAGGTCGCGTTCAGGCCCACGGCCGGCAGTTGCGGCAACGTGTAGTCTGCAAATACGGCCGACTTGAACTTTGGCACGTTGCCGACGCGCTTGCCTTCGACATTGGCGTCACCCGTGCCTTCCATCTTCGCCTGCAACGCGGTGAAGCTCGCGCCCATCAGCAGGTTGCGCGTGGCGCGTCCCTGCGCCGACAGTTCAAGCCCGCGATGTACCTGCTTGCCGGCGACCACATAAAGGGCGGCCGGATTCAGGTATTCGTTGTCGCGCTTGATCTGGAACAGCGCGGCCGACACGCTGATGTCGGGCGTCAGGTCGGTCTTGATACCGACTTCCACCTGTTTCGACTTGTTGGGATCGAGCACCGACTCGGCGTTCGTGTTGCCGGCCGGGACCTCGCCGCCCGGTTCCAGTCCCTGTGCGTAGGTCGCGTACAGCGACAGGTCGGCGCGCGGGCTATAGACCAGCGCCACGTTCGGCAACACGTATCCCTTGTCGGTATTGCGGATTTCGGTACCGTTCGCATCGAACTGCACGCGATCGACTTCGGTATAGCGCACGCCCGCATGCAGCTTGAAGCGCTCGTTGAGGGTCAGCACGTCCTGCACGAACACCGAGCGTTCCTCGTCCTTGCGACGCAGGGCGACCGGCTCGGTCGGCAGCAGCGTCACGCCGCGCTGCACGCCGCTCCAGATGTTGCCCGGACCGTCGGCCGGCGTGAACAGGTATTCGGCAAAGTTGTCGCGGCGGTTCAGGGTCGAAACGCCGGTCGTCAGGTCGTGGCGCACGGAGCCGGTCGAAAACCGTCCTTGCAGCAAGGCCTGCATGGTGGTGACGGTGCGCTTGTCGTTGTCGCGCCGCAGATCGTACAGGCCGAAGTCGCCATTGGCGCAATAGCCGACCGGAGCGTTCGTGGCCGGGCAGCCCGAAGCCAGCGCCACCGCGTCGTCGCGCCGCAGCTCGAAGCGGTTGGCCTGCAGCGTGGTGCGCCAGTTGTCGTTGAGTTCGTACTCGAACTTGATGCCGAGGTTGTTGGTGTCATCGGTGACGGGCAGACTCCACGACTGGTTGTTGAGCATGGTCTTGCCGCTGACACCGGTCGGGATCACGTGATCGTCGCCGAGCAGCTGGAAGCCGGGCACCGTCAGCTGCGACTTGTGCTGGTAATCCATGTCGATCGACAGCAGCGCGCGCGGGCTCAGGCGCCAATCGAAGGCACCCGAGATGAAGCGGCGGTCGCCGTCCGAACCGCGCACATAGGATTTGATGTCTTCCGCCGCGGCATTGATGCGGTAGCCGAAGCGCTTGTCCTCGCTGCGGCCGCCAAGGTCAACCGCGCCATAGATCGTGCCGCGCTCGCGCACTTCGAAAGTCGCCGAGCGCAGCGGTTCGTCGGTCGGGCGCTTGGTCACGTAGTTGAGGATGCCGCCGGACGAGGCCACACCGGCCTGCAGGCCGGCCAGGCCCTTGAGAATCTCGAAGCGCTCCTTGTTCTCCATCGGGATCGCGGAGTGCGCGAGGATCACCATGCCGTCCTTGCGATAGTTGCTGCCCATGTCGAGCGTGAAGCCGCGGATCGCGAACCAGTCGGACAGGCCGACCGCGTTGTACGAGTTCTGCACGCTGGCGTCGTACTTGACGGCATCGGTGGCAGTGCGAATGCTGCGCTCCTGCATCTGCTCGTGCGTGACGACGCTGATCGAGGCCGGCGTCTCGCGCAACGGTGCTTCGGAAAAGCCGCCAATGCTGGCGTTGCGCGCGATGCCGTCGGCCGACGGCGCCGACGTCACCACCACCGCCGGCAGCACGTTGTCGGAAGAATCGGCCTGCTGTGCAGAAACGGCAGGCGGCAGCGCGCAGGCGACGGCCAGGACGATCAGTTTGTGACGGAAAGGAAGAACGGACATTTGTTTGCTCACTCGCTCGCGTTGAGGACATGCGCGCGAAGGAATGAACAAAGTGTGTGTGCAGGCGAAACCCGGGTGAACTTTGCGCTTCCCTACGCTGGCATTATCCAGGTCAGGTTCAAGGGTTTCATCTCACCCGAAGACTCGCGTCTTCAGGACCCCTAGCGTGGGCCGCATACTAGCATCGAACATGGCGGAAGCCAAGGCCATCGGCACTTGACCCTGCGAGGAAAAAGGACATGGGAAGGGGACCGGCGGCGGGTTAGGAACGAACGTCGCAGTCGTGTGACAGAGCAGAAAGAGGAGAAAACGGCAGCGACAGCATCGCCTGCGCAGATGTTGCATCCGCACGACGCCGCACCATCAACGTGCGCGCGCCGCTGGCCGCGCGCCGCTATGCGTTGCGATTCTTTTTCGCTGAGCCGGATGCGGGTTTGCTGTGTTCCTGGATGGAATTGTGGTTCTGATGGTCTTCACGCGCATTGGCGAAGGACGGTACATGCTCGATGCGCGTGATGTCCGCATCGACGGCAATCGGGTCGCTGGCCGGAAAACTCATTTCGATGGCGTCATCGAGCAGTTCCTCGATCACGCTGTCGGTATCCGCTTCCGTCTGCGGCTCGCTGGCGCCGACCGGCACCGGATCGCTGGCCGGAAAGGTATCGACCAGTGCGTCATCCAGCGCATGTTCTTCGTGCGAGGCATCCGCGGGCGTCACATGGGCACTCTTCGCCGCCTCTTCCTTGCGCTCGGCAATCGATTCCTTCTTTGGAGAATGTGCCATGGAAAACTCCTTCTCGCTTGCGGGTGATGATGTCGATCAGACACACGGCACTGCCGCGCGTTCAACCGCCCTGGTGCGGATACTGCACGCGCAGCACCGTCAATTCCTCTTCGCCGGCCGGTCCCTCGAGCGTCACGCTGTCGCCCTCCTCGCCGTCCAGCAGCGCCTGCGCCACCGGCGATAGCCAGCTGATGCGGCCGTGCGCCGGATCGATCTCGTCGAGGCCGACGATGTGCACCTCGTGCGCCTGTCCGGCCTCGTCCTCGTATCGTACCTGGGCGCCGAAGAAAATGCGCCCGCCGTCTTCGTGGAT
>PJTY01000311.1_pt1 | contig 28126 bp, 15 predicted proteins | sample 1512121 | NCBI WGS metagenome assembly PJTY01 (sample SAMN08177680, study PRJNA422409) | Soil metagenome, whole genome shotgun sequencing project. | isolation source: Soil enriched (2) on filter paper: alkali lignin treatment | place: USA: Madison | collected 2015-01-15 | reverse complement strand
CCCGAAGGTCTCGTCGGCATTGGCCCAACTGAGCAGGCCAGCAATTCTCGGCAGAAGTTTTTCGGACAGGTCGTTGTAGGATCCCTGCGCAGAGAGGGCGCCATGCAGCCCCGCGCCGAAATCGAGACCGCGTCCGGTCTGGAGGTCGACCGTGGCGCCCAGCGAGCCTTCCTCGATCTCGGCCGACTGGGTCTTGCGCACGGTGATCGAGTTGAACAGTTCCGATGCGAAGATCGAGAAATCGAAGCCGCGGCTTCGGTTGCTGCCATAGGCCGCCTGAGCCTCCAGTCCGTTGATGCGGACCCGGGTGAAGTCGGCATTGAGGCCGCGCACGCTGATCGTGCGCCCCTGCCCGCCGTCGCGCTCGATAGTGACGCCGGGCAGGCGCTGGATCGATTCCGCCAGGTTGAGATCGGGGAAATCGGCCATGTCCTCGGCAAGGATCGTATCGACCGCACCGGCTTCACCGCGCTTGATGGTCAGGGCCTTGTCCAGGCTGGTACGAAAGCCAGTGACGATGATCTCCGGTGCGGAGACGCCGCCCACCGTGTCGCCCGAGGGCGCGGAGGCCTGCTCGGATGGTGTCGTTTCCGGTTGCGGATCGACCGACTGGGCCGATGCCGGCGCAGCGGATAGTCCCAGAATGACAGCCAGCGCCGATGTTCCGAGTGCCAGTCTATCCCTTGCTCCGAAGCCCTTTTCCATGGCCTTGCCTCTCCGTTTTGCCCGGCTGCTGTTTTGCTACCGGTGTCAATGAGAAAGATGTATGATAACTTCGAGGGAGTCGCAACAGCTATGTTGCAGCCTACGTTCGTTATTTCCAGAAGCAGGAAGAAGTACGCACGGACAAGAAACATCGTTTCATACTACAGATCCGCTCTCATGACTTGCTAGCGAGATCCACGGCATAGACATGGTTTCGGCCATGCATGTTGGAGCAGAACACGATCCACCGCCCATCGGGCGTGAAGGTCACGTTGGGTTCGAGCCGGTAGTCGTGCGCGGACATGTTTACGAGCCGGGTCGAGCGCATGACCTGTGTCGAGACCAGTCCGGCCTGATCGCTTTCAGGGTCCGCATCGGGCACCTCTTCCGGGCGCAGGAGCACCAGCCACTTGCCGTCCGAGGCATGGGCGACCATGTCCGCATCACCGCCGTCACCTGCAAACAACCTGCCGTCCGGCGAGCGGTTGAAGTGAACCGACCAGTCATTGCGATCCACGCGCCGCCAGATGCGGGCACCCGTATCGAGATTGACCGAGGCGACCCAGAACACTTGCCCGCGCGGGGTCTGGAGATCGTAGTAGACCTCGCGGCCGTCTGCCCCGAACCATTCATGGCCGAATATCTCGAAGTTCATCGTGCGCTGGTGGAGCTTGCGCAAATCGCTGCCGTCAGTGCGCATGGTCCACATGCGATCGACCCGGTGCCACGGCCCTTCATGGCAGAAGATGATGCGCTGCGGGTCGGTCGGCGAAAACTGCGTGTGTCCGATCCACTCGTTGGTCTTGTGGACCGTCCGGCGCTGGCCGCTGCGCAGATCCAGCGTGAAGATCTCCATCGGGTAGCGCGCGGCCCAGCGTTCGAGCATCCGCACGCCTTTGGCCCGCGCAAAGTTCAGCGGCTTACCGTCAGGTCCCTTGGCGGAATATTCCGCTTGGTCGAAACGCCGGTTGCGAGGGTCCGCCACATCGGGCTGAAGCGGCTTGGACCCATAGGCGACGAACCCCAGCATCAAGCTGTCGTCGGCATTGGCCGCATTGATCTGGCCATTGGGAATCCGGCCGATCCGACGTTTCCTGCCGCTATCGATATCCAGGGAAAAGATCGTGCGCGGGCGGTCCATCGGCTGCTCCTCACCGGGATCGCTGATGCTGTAGAACACGTGCCGGGAACGCCGGGCCGTGAACAGCAGGTCCGCCTTCGGGTCGTTCACCAGCGTGCGGAGCGCATGGCTTTTCAGGTCCACGGCGACGATGCCGGAGGGCGTCGACATGACCATCAGGTCACCTTCAGGCGTGAAACTGTTCTTGTAGAAATAGAGCTTGCCCCCGCCTTCGTCAGGACTGAGGCGAACCACGCGATAGCCGGTCGCAGAATCCGTCCATGCCTTCGGTGGCGGGCCTGACGGGCGGTCCTGCGCGGGCGCCACGGCGGCACGGGCGAAGGCCGCACCGCCCAGCGATCCTGCCGCCAGCGCTTTGAGTAGTCCGCGGCGGTTCTGCTGTTCCCAGATCATCCTTCATCTCCACTCTGCATCAGGGTGCGGGCGTCAGCCCTTCGACGCGCACTGTCCAACCCTGCTTCGGAAATCCCGGCGCATGCCCTTTCGAACCGTCCCAACCACCGGCCATCAATCCCACGGCCAGGAGCAGCGAACCGTTCGAGGGGAAGTAGGTTTCCGCCGCCCGCCGATAACCGGCACCGTCCGGATTGTTTTCCAGCGCAACGCCGCCCGCCCCGCCCGAAACCGGCACGAGGTCCTCGGCATGGGCATCGAGATGGACCCGAGGCGTCATGCCGGTCGGCCCCCACTGGTTGTTCTTGCGATCGGCGAAGAGCCAGTCGACGGCCTTGTCCGGCTCTCCCAGGCGCGCGGCGGCCATGGCCAGCATCGGGAAGTCCCAGCCCCAGGTCTGCCGCAAGTCCCAGTTCTCCGCGACGGCATCGAGCGTGCGCCGCATCGCGGCCGGATCGATGCGATCTCCGGCAATGAAGCCGTATGCCATCAGAAACGAAGGATGGTCGCGGTTCTTGCAAGGCTCTGCCGCCGCGTCACCCCGACAGGCGGGCGAGCGCGCCACATCCCAGAAGTCCGGAACCGTTCCCACCGGCAGGTACAGCCCATCGCGCATGGACGGCGGGGCAAGGCGCCCTATCGCCGCATCCCATTCCGCCTTGCGAGGCAATCCCTGCCGTTCCCGCCAGCGTTGCGCGGTCTGGAGCGCCCAGCGGAAGTACTCCAACTCGAAAGTGGGATTGGCGGTCGTCAGTGGGTCATAATTCTCCTGCGCGGGGATCAGCGGCGGACCGAGGTTCAATCGGCCGTCCCGCTCGGTCGGCCAGGACGCCAGAAGATCGGCGGTCGCCTCCACCAGTTCCCCGTAGCGGGAAAGCGTCTGGCGATCCTTCCCCGCTCGCCAGACCAGTTCCGCCATCAGGATCGGATGGGGCTGCTGCCACATGATGAAGGGCGAGACGAGGCTGGGGCTGTTGCGCCCCTCCGGTCCCACCATCTTCGGCCACCAAGCCCCGCGGACCTTGTGCCGGGCCGCTTCCTCGCGCGCCTTGGGCAAGTGCGCGAGATACCAGGGCAGGCTGCGTTCGAGCAGTTCCGGATGCCCCCAGAGCGCCTGCCAGGCCGAGTGCCACGGGTGCATCTCGAGGTGGAACTTGCCGAACCAGCTGTTCGAGAACAGCCCTTCCTCCTGCGGCGGTAGTTCGCCCGCGCCGTTGATCGCGGAAAGGTATTGCGAAAGCACCACGCGGCGCTCCAGTTCGGCAGCGCGCGGATCTGTGCTGCCGGTGAAGTCCACCGCGCCGCCGCGGGTCCAGAAAGCCTGCCAGTGGTCGGCGAGGGCATGGGCGCCCTCTTCGGCCTGCGGCAACGGCGCCGTCACGGAAGTGCGGTCGTAGCTTACGGTCAGGCGGAGCGTTTCGCGGCCCGTCCCTTTCACGCCGATCGTCGCCTTGCCGTCGAATGCGAGCGCGCCGTCGCTCTCTACGGCGGACCAATAGCGAGCGGAATCGAGATCGCGCCGCAGCTGGATGCGGGTGTGCCCCTCGGAAAGTATCTGCGCCCGTCCGCTCTCCGGATCCCAGGACGAAGGATCGGGGTTGATCCGCTTGTCCACTCCCGGATAGCGCACCGTCAGCCCAAGCCGTCCCGATGCGGCCAGGGCAGAAGTGACCTCCACCGAAACCGCATCCCGCTGCGGCAGGACGCGGGTGACCACCGTGACGGCAATGCCCTCGTAAGCAAAGCGACTCGTCAATGTCCCCGTCCACATGTCGAGCACTTGCCGGGTGTCGGATATCGCCTCGAAACGCGGCGCCTTGCCGTCCATGGTCATCGCCACGCGGCCCAGCGAGATGCGGTGGGGATTGGCCCGCAGCCAGTCGATCGCAGGGTTGCTCTCGGCCTCGGCCCAAGACCGCATCCAGGCATAGGGCTGCTCGCCGCGCCCCGGCACGGGAACCTGCACGAGGCCGTCCCTCTCGGTATGGCCCGCCTTGTCGGGAAAACTGTGCCATGCCCACTGCGCCATCGTCAGCAGCGGCGCCAGCGGCGAATAGTGGTCCGGAAAAGTCTGAAGGCCGGTGATGTCGGCAGTAAAGCCGATGTCGCCATTGCCGAGCATGACGGGCGCATGGGGATCGATCGCGGTCAAGACCGGATTGTGGCGTTGGACCAGTGCCTTGCGGTCGATCGGCCCGCCCGGTGCCGACCCAGGTCCCGGCGCGGTGTCGGCGATGACGGGTGTTGCGACCGATAGGGCCAGAATGCCCGAAAGCAGGAGCCGGCTCTGGCGCCCCTGCTTCGAACGGCCGTTCGCCGCCGACTGGATCATGATGCCGCTCCCGGATGACGACACCTTCGGGCGTCCGTTCTCCCCCTTCTCATCACGAACAGGTTACCGGTGTCAATGATAGAACCCATAAATGCCAAAAGTTATATGATGACTTTTGATTTTCCCTCTTCTCCGGGGATTTTTCGCGTGATAGCAATCCATTCCGAATGGGGTGCCTGCAAAACCGGCCTGACGAACAGGTCTCCGGGCGCTTACGGGAGAGAGATAAGCCATGAAGACCGCACGCGTGCTTGGGTTCTGTCTGGCGGCGACGACGCTGGCTGGAGGCCTGTCCCCCGTCGCCGCCAAAGTCATCGCCATCAACCAGCCCGCGCTGACCTTGACGGAGGCCCGCATCGGCACCCTGCCCGACGCGGAACGGGCGGTTTGGCTCGCCTACCTTCTCCGCTCCAAGGCGCAGGCCCGCGCGGACCGACAATCGCTCGCGGCCGAACTTCCGCCCGGACAGACGCCGCCCCCGCCTCCGCAGGCGGTCGGTCCGTCGAACTATAACATGCCGCTGGACCGCCCGGCGGTTTGGTACAAGTCCGCCGAAGCCCTGCGCATTGCCGATACGATGGTCAGCTTCCAGACCCCGGCGGGCGGGTGGAGCAAGAACCAGAACCGCGCAGGCCCGCCGCGTCTGCCGGGTCAGCGCTACGGCAACGATGCCGAGACGATGGTTCAGGACCCGGCGAATTTCGATGCGCCCTACGACCGGTTCTGGACCTTCGTCGGCACGCTCGACAACGATGCCACGACCACCGAGATGCGCTTCCTCGCGCGCGTATCGGACGCCCTGCCTGGAGAGCGCGGCGCACGCTACCGCGAGAGCATCGTCCGGGGCGTCGAATACCTGCTCGCGGCCCAGTACCCCAATGGCGGTTGGCCGCAGATCTGGCCGCTGGAAGGCGGCTTCCACGACGGAATCACTTTCAACGACAATGCCGTCGCCAAGGCGGCCATGCTGCTTCAGGACGTGGCCCAGGCGCCGACGTATCGCTTCGTTCCCGGCTCACTGAGGCAAAAGGCCTCCGCGGCAGTGAACAAGGCGGTCGATGTCATCCTTGCCGCGCAAGTAAGCCGCGACGGCCAGTTGCTCGGCTGGCCGCAGCAGGTCGATCCGTTGACGCTGGAGCCGATCTCGGCCCGCAATTACGAACCGCGATCGGTTGCGAGCGGCGAGACCACCGAGGTCCTTATCTTCCTGATGAATCGTCCTTCGCCGTCGCCAGCGATTCGCGCCGCCGTCGAGGGGGGCACGGCGTGGCTCAAGCAGGTCGCGCTTTACGATCACGCCTGGGAAAAGACGGAAGGCGGCCGCAAGCTCTTCGCGCGCAAGGGCGGCGGGCCGCTCTGGTCGCGCAACTACGACGTGGTGTCCGGCCAACCAATCTTCGGGGACAAGAACCGCACGATCCATGATGACGTCAACGAGATATCGGAAGGCCGCCGCAACGGCTACAACTGGTGGGTAACGCAGCCGCAGGACGCTCTGAAGGCATATGCAGAGTGGAACAGAAAATATGGAGCGCCCGCAGCAGCAGAGCGCCCGCGTTAGCCTGCTCTTCCAGCGAAGATGACGCGGAGGATCAGGCGGTCTGCATGCCCGGTCCGCCGGCAGTCACCGACGCTTCCACTACGTCATCGACCCGCATGGGTTCCTCGCGCGAATAAGTCCCGACGAGCATCCCTGCCGCAAGGACCCTGCCGGTGATCGCGCCGACGACTTCGGAGCGCCCGGGATTGTCGTCGACGTCGATCGCTTCGGAGAGCGCAAAGAGCTGGAACACGTAGTCGTGAACGCCGTGGCCCGGCGGCGGATCGGGCGGTAGCCAGCCTTCGAGGAAGAAGCTGTTGCGGCCCACATCCCGGCCATCGGCAGTGCCGAAGCCGTCGGCCACGATTTCGCCCTCGGCTAGCCGCCGCGTATCGGGAGGCAGGTTCCAGATCAGGGCATGAACCATCGGTTGCGGCGCCGGGGCATCCGGATCCTCCACCAGCAGGACCAGACTAACCGTTCCCTCGGGGACCCCGCCCCAGACCAGCGGCGGCGAAACGCCCTCACCGTCTGCGGTGAACCTTTGCGGCAGGCGACCGCCGTTGGCAAAGGCCGGACTCGACAGGTCGATGAAGCCCGACCCGGCCATAACGTCGTCCTGCACGATGGCGAGCTTGGCATGGCCCGCACGCACGTTGCTCATCAGCGATCCCAGCCAGCGGGGGAGATGTTCCAGCATCAAGGTCTCCAGAGTTCGGGCAAGGGACCGGGTACCGGCCCCGCCCCTGTCATTCGCTCTCGTAATCCTCGTCGTCGTCCTCAACCGCCTCGTCATCGTCGAGGTTGAGGAATTCGAGCGGATCCAGTCCGAGTTCGGCGACCACTTCCACCGGGCTGGCGACGACCGTGATTTCCTGCCCATCGTCCAGTTCTATGAGCGTCGTATCGTCATCCCCACCTTCGGCGATGCTTACGACTTCCGCGGGATCCACATCGATTTCATCGCCTTCCAAAGTTTCGAACGTCGCTGACGGCATGTCTTACTCCTAATCGAGAAAACCTCCGAACTCGCCAGTCGCACTCCGGTTCCGTGAATGAACGGCGTCGCGGCGGGAAACCAGCCAGTCCAAAAACGACCGGGCTCGCATATCGACGCGCGGTGCAAGGCGTTCATCCTGGGCGCCCAGCAGGCCGATGTCAGATACCGCGTCCGATTGAGGCCGCGTTTCCTTTTCCGTCATCGTTGACCTCCGTAACCAGCGTATCAGAGCAACGCCTGCGGATCGATGGCGGTTTCATCGATCGGTTCAATAAACGTCGCGAACGTAGCGCCGGTCCTCCCGCATCTGGGCGATGTAATCGTCGGCAATGTCCGGCTTCATGCCGCCATGTGTCGCAACGATCCGCCGTAAGGCGAGATCGACATCCTTGGCCATTCGGCTCGCATCGCCGCAGACGTAGAAATGGGCTCCGCCGTCGATCCAGCGCCAGAGCTCGGGTCCCTCCTCGATCATCCGGTCCTGCACGTAGACTTTCTCCGTCTGATCGCGCGAAAAGGCGAGGCTGAGCCGGTCGAGATGGCCGGAGCGACGCCAGGCCTCGATCTCGTCTCGATAGTAGAAGTCCGTCGCTTCGTGCTGTTCTCCAAAGAAAAGCCAATTGCTTCCGGTCGCACACGTTGCCTGACGATCGTGCAGGAATCCTCGGAACGGCGCGATCCCGGTTCCCGGCCCAACCATGATCGCCGCGCGGGAGGGATCCGCAGGCGGCCGAAAATGTGCGGCCGGTTGCAGGAATATTCCCGCACCTGAAGCTTCCGCACGATCGGCCATGAAGGCCGAGCAGACGCCGCTGCGCCTCCGCCCTTTATTGCTGTAGCGCAGGACGGAGACTGTAAGCTGCACTTCATCCACCTGGGCACGAGGGCTGGACGCGATCGAATAGAACCGGGGCTGGATCGGTCGCATGACCTGCTCAAGATCCGCCGGACCGAGCAGGGCCCCGGTTTCATGCAGGATGTCGGCGATCTGATACTCGCCCAGGAAGCGATCGTATTCGGGTTTGCGCTCAGGATCGAGGAGCGGCGCAAACGCCGCTTCCGGTATGCGACATGCTATCAATTCCAATATGTTACGCGTCAGTTTTGAGATGTCCCAATGGCGCAGGAGTGCGTCGTGAAGCGGCACATCGCCGATCCCCTTCACCGCCACCGGTTGCTCGGGATCGAGTTTCAGCAAATCCGCGATCTCGCTTGCCAGTGCCGGACAGTTTATCGGCCATACTCCCAGCGCATCGCCGGCCCGGTACGAGAAATCATGACCGGCCAGATCGAAACCGAACTGCCGGACCTCCTTCTGCGCGCCGAGCCCGCTCAGCAGCGTATTGCGGACCATCCGCGTATGCAGCGGGTTCTTGCGGCTGTATGCGATCCCGGCTGGCGCGGCAGTCGACGTCGGCGCCGTTACGACGTTCGGAACCGCTTCGACAGACGACGTGACAGACAGGGCACCAAGCACATTCTCCAGCCATTGACCGGCAGCTTCCTCGTAGTCAGGTTCGCAATCGACACGGGGAGCGAAGCGGGATGCCCCCAGTTCTTCCAGTCTTTTATCGAGGTTACGGCCGAAACCGCAGAATTGACCGTAACTGGAGTCGCCGAAAGCGAGCACCGAATAGCGCAAATCCGCCATCACCGACGGTGCCTCGGCTGCAAGAGCGGACCAGAACGCTTCCCCGTTGTCCGGCGCATCACCGTCGCCGAACGTGCTGGCGATAAACAGCACTTGACCGGCTTGAACCAGTTCGGAGGGTTTCACGCTGTCGAGGGAGGCAAGCCGGACCCGGCGTGACTGGCTCTCGAGCCTCTTTGCGCATTGCTCCGCGAAGTCCTCTGCATTGCCGGTCTGGGACGCCCAGAGGACCATGACCTCGCCAGGGGATGCAGCGGCGGGTGCCTCCGGCAAAAGCTCGGCAAGCGCCACGCCCTGATAAATCTCAGTATGTCCAAAAAGACCTGACAGCAAACCATTGATATAATGACGCTTTTCACCTTCGAACGGAGCGCTCTGCGGTAATGTCGGGTTACAAGCCGGCTGCTCGCGCTTTTGCAGGCCGGTTATGAAGCCGGACAGATAGCTCTCTTCCTCAGGCAACAGTGCCGGTGCCTTTGAGAAAGACAGGTCCAAGACTTCGGCGAATGCGTCGATTGCGGATTGCCGAGAGGACGGCAGGTGCGTTCCGGCGGATGAAGGTGCGGAAAGTGCCAGTGTCCGGTCATCCTCGGCCAAAGTCGTGGGAAGCTGTTCGACCGGCCCTGACAGGCGGGTCACCGCGACGGCCGAGAACTTGAATTCCGGTTGCAACGACAGCTGATCGACCGCATCGCTCGTCACGGCGTTGACGGCCAGATCTTCGCCGAAGACGTCATTCCAGTGAAACGGCGCGAAGCAGTTGCCGGCGCGAACGCGATCGGTCACGACAGCCGGGAGCACCGCCCTCCCCCGCCGCGAGCGCAGTTCGACCCTGTCTCCCTCGCCGATCCCGAGCGCGGCGGCATCTTCGGGGTGGAGCTCCAGAAAGGGGCCGGGGTTGAGCTTGTTGAGCGTGGGCACTTTCCCGGTCTTCGTCAGCGTGTGCCATTGGTGCTGGAGGCGCCCCGTATTGAGCACCAGCGGGAAATCCGCATCGGGCATCTCTGCCGGGGCCATATGCGGTCGCGGCAGGAAACAGGCCTTGCCCGTCTCGGTCGGGAAAGCGATCGGCGGACGGTTTCCATCCTCTTCTAATCCGTCGGATCGGCTTACCCCGTCATTGCGGTAGCGGATCGGATTGCGGTCGCTAGGGGAACCGGGTGGGCAAGGCCATTGCATCGGGGTCTCGCGCAGCCGCTCATGGCTGGCGCCGCGAATGTCGTAGCCAGTCCGCGGGTTCCGAAAGCTGCGGATTTCCTCGAAAACGTCCGCCGCCGAAGTGTAGGAGAAGGCATCCTCATAGCCCATTTCACAGGCGACGCGGGCGATGATTTCCCAGTCCGCCATCGCCTCGCCGGGAGGATCGACAGCCTTCTGCATCAGCGTGAGGTTGCGTTCGGAATTTATCATCACCCCTTCCGCTTCAGCCCAGAGCGCGCCGGGCAGGATCAGGTCGGCATGGCGATTGGTCTCGGTATCGACGAAGACGTCCTGCGCGATCACGAGTTCGGCAGCTTCCAGCCCGGCTACGACCGTCTGGCGGTTGGCCATGCTGGCGACGGGGTTGGTACAGATGATCCAGCAGGCCTTGATGCGCCCCGCCGCCATGTCCTCGAACATCGCGACGGTTCCCCCGCCCGCTTCCGCCCTGAGGGTTCCGCGAGGGACGCGCCACATATCCTCCACGAAATGCCGGTCGGCCTCGCTGGTCGTCGCGCGCTGGCCGGGAAGGCCCGGTCCCATGTAGCCCATCTCCCGCCCGCCCATGGCATTGGGCTGTCCCGTCAGCGAGAACGGCCCTGCACCGGGGCGGCAGATCGCCCCGGTGGCGAGGTGGAGATTGCAGATCGCATTGGTGTTCCAGGTGCCGTGGGTGCTCTGGTTGAGGCCCATGGTCCAGCAGGTCATCCAGGCCCCCGCATCGCCGATCCATTGCGCGGCTTGGCGCAAATCTGCCTCGGCAAGGCCGGTGATTTCAGCCACTTTCGCAGGAGCGTAGTCGGCGAGGAAGGCGGGCATATCGTCCCAGCCTTCGGTATGGGCGGCGATGAATGCGGCATCGATCCGACCTTGCGCGGCCAGGAGGTGCAGCAGTCCGTTGAGCAAGGCGAGGTCGGTGCCGGGGCGAATTTGCAGGAACAGATCCGCCTTGTCCGCCGTACCGGTGCGGCGGGGATCGACGACGATCAGCTTCGCGCCGGCCTTCACCCTGTCCATCATCCGCAGGAACAGGATCGGATGGCAGTCGGCCATGTTGGCGCCGATCACGAAGAACAGGTCGGCCTTGTCGAAATCCTGATAAGATCCCGGCGGTCCGTCCGCACCGAGCGAGAGCTTGTAGCCGCTCGCCGCGCTCGCCATGCAGAGCCGCGAATTGCTCTCGATATTGTTGGTGCCGATGAAGCCCTTGCAGAGCTTGTTGGCCAGATACTGCGCCTCCAGCGACATCTGCCCCGAGACGTAGAACGAGACGGCGTCCGGCCCGTCGCGATCGACGATCCGGCGCAGGCCCTGCGCGGTGCGCGTGATCGCTTCCGTCATCGGGATGGCACCCTGGTCACCGGTTCCCTCGATACGGGCATAGGCCGTTTCCGCGCGTCCCGGCGCGGTGACCGGGACATGACAGGTACTGCCCTTGGTGCAGAGGCGGCCGAAGTTGGTCGGATGGTCCTTGTCGCCGGTAACCTTGACGATGCGCCCGTCCAGCACATCCATGACGATCCCGCAGCCGACGCCGCAGTAGGGACATGCGCTCTTGACCTTGCTGCTTGCCACGTCTTCCCCAAACGAAAAAACGCCACCGGCCGGAACCCTTTCAGGTTCGACCGATGGCGTCGTTGCCTTGTTCGCCAGCCCTTGCCTGTTATCGGCGCGGACTGCTGGATTTCGATCCGCCCCTTTGCGGGCCGAAATCCGATTTGCCGATTATCTTGCCGTAACCCCGGCCTCGCTGCAAGAGCCTGTTTCGCAGCGCAGCATGAAACAGATCAGAACCTGCGGGACACGCCCAGATAGACCTGGAGATCGTCGCTGTCCCGATCGAGCCCGGCATTGGCGCCGAGATCGACCTGGAAATTGTCTGAAGTCTGCCATGCAAGCGACAGACCAGAAACGTGTTCCAGATGATGGTCGCCCTTTTCGCGAACCGCGCTGAACTGGTACTCGGCCGTCGCGGTAATGGCCTCGGCGAGCTTGACCGATACCCCGACGACATCGCTGAACGTGAAATGGCGGCCGTGCCGGTCCTCGTCGACGTCGGCATCGAACTCGGGCACCGCTTCCAGGCTGACGGCCGAGGTCAGTTCGTAGGAGAGCGGAATCCTTACACCGCCTCCCCAGTCGCCAGCCCCGATCGCGGCTCCGCCGGTGGGCAACGAAACGAACGGCATCATCGCCGCCGAGAAGCCCGAACCGTCCGGATTGACGAGGTTGCGCCGCAAGGCCAGCGTCATGTCGCCTGTGCCGGTGCGATGGTCGACATGTCCGCTCTCGCGATCGCGCGTCCGCACGAAGCCGAGGCTCGTCCAGCCGACCTGGACTTCGGCATGGTCCGCCACGCCCATGCGCAGCAGGAAATCGCCGAGCACGACGCTATCCTCGCGCTGCGAGGAATCGCGGTTCACGGTCCAGTCGCCGAGGCCGGTTTCCAGTGAGAAACGGCCGGGGTCCATCGTGCAGGCGGGAGTGCCGATGCCGGGCCGGTCCGGACAGTAGTCGCGATCCTGCGCGAGGGCGGAGGTCGGGCCTGCGATCATGATGGCCAGAAGGATAAGTCGAAGTTGCATGACACGCCTTATAGACGACTGACGACCATATCGTCCGTGACACGCACATGTTCCCGACAATCGATATCAGCGGGTGTAACGCCCACGCCCGAATTCTTCGGGGAGCAGCGCGGCCCCGTCAATCCGCAAGGTAAGGCGTTCGAAGGGCGGTGCCATGAGTTGCTCGGTGTCTATGGAAAATCTGATAGTTCCATACCTGACAGGAGGAATTCCGACTTCCACCGCACGACCAGGCGCGTAAGGGGCATCCAGTGTTGCCGTAAGCTGCGCATCGTTGCCGAAATCGGTGAGGAGCGTGATCCCATCCCCGGCGGTAGTCACTTCGACGGTCTTGCCGTCACCGGACCGCAGACCGATTTTTACCCCCCGCGCCTTGTTGCCCGACTTCGGGTCGATCACCTCTACGGCCAGCCCCGGCTTCCAGCTTTCCGGGGCTCCGGGATCGACAGTCCGCCGCTCGGGAAGACTGCAAGCCGAGGGGAGAACCGGCTCCGAAAGGTCGGGGTTAGGTAGACCCGCAGCTTGGGCTGCATTGCGGGCGATATCGCTGGCCTCGTACCATGCCGCAGTGACCCGGTGCGCTTCACGCACGGCCGCTTCGTCGGTGCTGTTTCCAGCCATGATCCTGCGGGCAGCCTCCTCCATACGGGACCGGGCTTGCCGTGCCGAGAGCAGCGTAGCTTCGGCCTTGCCGCGAAGCTCCTCCAGGGTAGGCTTTTTGTTCTCGGTGCTGCCGACGATGGTCGGGACAGGCGCGGTCACGCTCACGTTGTCAGCCAGAAACGGACAGGCAGATCGCACCGCGTTCTCCTGTGCATCGTGCTCGGCATCGAGGCGCGATTGCTCCGCTTCCGCCGACCAGGGCTGCGTATCGAGATAGGCGAACAGCGGCTTGTCCCGATCGGGTTGCCGTGCCGCCAGTACGATCCTGTCGTTCACGCGGCGCCAGGTGCCGTTCGCGAACTGGTCCAGCGCGCCATAGGACATGTACCATTCGAACGAACCGTCATCGCGAAGCAGGAGTTCGGAGCCGGTCTCCATAATTCCCGAAAGGTAGTAATGGCCGACGAAGGCAGGATCGACATTGCCCGCAGCGGCGGCAACGGGCGGTGCGCCCGCATTCTTGGCCGCAGCAGGCGCAAGCGCGAAGGGTGCGGCTAGGATGGCTGCAATGAAATATCGGCACTGCATGGCAAGAGGTTTACCGCGCGGGACCTGCCTCGCAACTGCGAATTGCGGGAAAACACCCTCCGAAAAGACAGAACCTGTCAAATTTGGATGATTTACAATAAGCTTGCCCAAGAATTAACCTGAACCGATCGTTTTTTCCGAGTTCTGTTGGGCGGAACGGATTCTTTCTCGGATATCGCGCTTTCCCGAAGATGCGATGAAGAAGAGAGGCCTGCGGACGACAATGACTACGGTAGTATCGGTAGCCATCAGAAATTCGCTGATCCGTGAAGGAGTCAGGCGTATCCTTTCGGATTCGGGTTTCACGTTGGATGAACCCGTTGACGATCTTGATAGCCTGTCTTGTCCAGCCACCGCAGACACCGGCGAACATCTCATCGTCGTCGATGGCTCCCTGCTCGGACGGGATGGCCCGGCCGTAGTCGGGGACATCCTCCATCGCTTTCCGGACGCGCGGGTTATCGCTCTGGTTTCGACGTTCGAGTTCACCGAAATGGCGGCAATTTATGCGGCCGGAGCCTATGCCTATTTTCTCGATCAGATTCCCTATCAGTCGCTTGTAGCGATGATGCAGATGGTCGCCGTCGGTCAGAAAGTCGCTCCGCCGGAGATCATCGACCTGCTCGACAACCTGTTGCTGCTCACCGAAATGCCCGCGCAGCGCCACGCCACGCTGGCTTACGACCTGGGCGAAAGAGAGTGGGAAGTGCTGGGCGCGCTGGAGCGCGGCCTCCCCAACAAGACGATTTCGCGTGATATCGGCATTAGCGAATCCGCAGTGAAGGCCACCGTGAAATCGCTGCTCAAGAAGTTGTCCGTCACCAATCGGACCCAGGCCGCCGTGCTCGCCCGCGAACTTGCGGTTCAGGGGCAGGCTTGCCTGGCCTGCCCCCGGCCATAGGGCGAAGTCGCCCTCCCCACCATCCTGCGCCCCTGAGCGCGTCGAGAGGCGGTCACGCACGGGTGATCATCTCGTCGGGCAATGCTGTGTGCAATCGTGAACATACCTCGGACGATTCACCCTAAAGAACATGTAGTCGAATAGGGATAGTCCTGAGGTCCATGCGGACCCCGCGGAATGACACCGCAGCCCAAACGGCTCCTTCGAGAGGCCAAAATATAGCGTGACTCGAATCTTCGCCAATGCAACATTTGTAAATGAGGCTCAACATGGTCTCAACGGAAGGCAAGGGGGCAATAAGCAACATCGAAATATAGGGGGAATTTCATGTACAGATTTGACAATGAAGCTGTGCAACTTACCGCTCGCGAACTGGACGTCCTGCGCTTCGTGGCGATGGGCCGTTCGGCGAAGGAGACGGCGATAGAACTCAATATCGCGCCCTGTACGGTCGAAAGGCATGTCGAAAACGTCCGCCTGAAGACCAGAACGCGCAACCGGGCGCACATGATCGCCCATGTCATCCGCGAGGGACTGCTGCAACTTCAGCAGTAAAAGCCCAAACGGGAAGATGGCACGCCGCTACGTGTCGATGGATCCGATCACACCGGTTCGGGGGTATGCATCGGGCCCAGGCGACCAGGTCGTCGTCCTTCAGGTCGTAGACATGGCTCTCGATAGAAGAGCCTTCGATTTCAACCAGAACCGACCCCGGGTCAACGTCGCATTCGAATGAGGCAGGTGCAATTGTCAGGCCGCTTCCAAGCGCCTTGACGCAAGCTTCCTTGCGGACCCAGGCCGTCAGAAAGGCCCGGTCCATGTCTTCTGCCCGAGAGAGACAGCTGCTTTCGGCAGGCGTGAAATAGAGTTCGGCCAAGTCTCGGGCTTCCGGGATCGTCCTCATGGGTTCCAGGTCGACGCCGATCGCGCGATCCTGCGACCAACCGACCAGCACGCGGCTCCCGCCGTAGCTCAGGCTGCAATGGAGGCTCGGGAAATCCCGGAGGCCCGGTTTGCCGTACGTGTTCGCCTCGTAGCGCTGATGTCCTGCCGGGATACCGAAGAGGCTATCCGCCAGAAGGCGCAGCGCACCATGGGCCGCACGATAGCGGCGGGCGAAAAATTCGTCGCGGAAACGGTCCGCGCGAGCATTCTCCTGGTCGGAAAGACAGGCGGGCAATCGCGGGTCGAGGACCTTCGGGACATCGATCAGCCAAAGCCCGAAAGGCGCGGGCAACCGCCTCCCCATCAGGCCCAGGCCGATCGGCACGGCAAGGTTCATGATGCTCATCGAGACTTCAGCGCCGCTGCGGCAAGAAGGCGCTGTGCCGGGCAAAATCGCGCAGCAAGTGCGGTGGATCCTCATGCGGCTCGCGGCGCAGGACCTGTTTCGCCAGAAACAGCGCATGTGACGTCATCCAGGCCAGATCCGCCGCCAGCGCGTAGATAGCCCCATGGTTCTTGCGGAAATAACGGTGGCGGGATTCGAACCAGTAACCGGGCATCCGCCGCGCCCCCGACCGGCTATCGGTAACGCCGGTGCTTTGGCCGGCGATATGGAGAACCAGCGCCTGCGGCAGATACCAGCATTCCCAACCCAGATCCCGGACCGTGCGGCACAAGTCGGTTTCCTCGTAATAGAGGAAATAGTCTTCGTCGAAACGCAGCCCTTCCTCCAGCAGTTCGGTACGGATCGCCAGGCTGGCACCGCTCACCCAATCGACACGCGCCGGTTGCAGGCCCATGCGCCGTGGCACGGCATGGCGCGCGAGCAGCCGCGAGGCCAGCCTCCATCGCAGGCCTCGCTCGACTTCGCCAAGGATGCTGGGGAAGCGGAAGGCGAAAGGCCAGGGTGTTCCGTCGCCTTCAAGCAGGGCCGTGCCGATGATGCCGGCGCCCGGCGTTCGCGCCGCGAAGCGGCCAAGTTCCCGCGCCGCGCCCGGCATGATCCTTGTATCGGGGTTGAGCAGCCAGATCAGTCCGGCCGGTCGGTCCTCGCCGAGGGCTGCATCGATACCCAGATTGTTGCCCGCACCAAAACCACCGTTGATCGGAGAGCGGATCAATCGCACCCAGTCCCATCCCTCGCGCGCGATGGCCGCCTCGATCTCGCCCTCAGAACCGTCGCCCGAAGCATTGTCGATCACGAAAGCCCGCAGCCGAAGGTCCTGTCCGATTTCAGCTGCAAGGCTTTCGAGACAGGACACGACCAGCGGTCCCGTCCGATAGTTGACGATCACCACATCGATCGCATCCGGTGTCCGCCTGCTGCTCATTCCGCCGCAACCACCATCGGGTCGAAAGCCTCGTGGCTCTGCTTTTCGGATGCCACAGGTTCGACCGAGGCCAGCGCAGCATCGAGAGCTTCCTGGAACAGCGGCGCCAGCCTGTCGACATAGGGTTCCTGAAGATTGCTGCTGTGTCCGCCGGGAATGTCGACGATCACGATCTCGTCGCGCACGCGCTTGCCCCAGCCTAGCGCATAATCCCGATACGTCAGGCAATAGGGCGTGTCGTCCGGCAGGCCGGTATCGTCACCGGCCTTGAACAGGGCGACCGTCCCCCCCTCGAAGATGCCGAGGGGACGGTGTTCCTTGTGGGCCACTTCGTAGAGCTTGAGGAACGGAATCGCCGCTCCCTCACCTGTTACGGCGTGATCCCGCGCGCGCATTTCGCGGACCGTCCTGCGATCTCGGGCCTGATGCAGCCGCGATCCGATCTCCCAACGCAAGGCATTCCATGCGCGGCGACCGAGATCGGGCAATAGGCCCGCCCCGCTGGATCGGGACCCGGATCGGGACAGGGCGGCGCGCAGCCGGGAAAGGCGCAGGCGCGTGGTCAAGAAACGGAACTTCCGTGCCTCGACATCGGCGGCGTCGATGATGCCGACGAAGGCAACCCGTTCGCCCTGGTTCTGAAGCTGGCGCGCCATCTCGAAGGCGATCACCCCGCCCGCGCAGAGACCCGCGAGCAGATAAGGACCGGAAGCCTGATAAGTCCGCAACAGCGCGATGTAGTACGCGGCCATCTCGTCGATGCGGGTATGGGCGTAAGTGCCGTCCGGTCGTCGCAAGGGTTCCATGCCGATCACAGGGCGCACCCTGTCGAGTCGAAGCGCGAATCCGCGATAAAGCAGTGTCTCGCCAAGCCCGTCGTGGACCAGGAACAGCGGTGCCCTGGACCCGCCCTCGCGAATGGTGACAATGCCCTCCCTGCTGTTCTCGGAGCCTGCGTTCATCCCGCTGTCGGGATCGAGAACGGCCGCGAGACCGGCGACTGTCGGTTGCCCCAGCATGGCGGCGAGCGGCAAGGCCTTGCCCGTCCGCTTGCGCAGGCGATTGGTGAATTGGACTGCCAGCAGCGAGTGGCCGCCGAGATCGAAGAAATTGTCGTTCCGACCGATGCAATCCACGCCCAGCAAATCGCTCCACAACGCGGCGATTACTTTTTCCGTCTCGGTGGCCGGGGCATCGGCGGGATCGCCGGGAGCGGTGGGCGATGCCGTTTTCGGCGGTTTGCGAAGCCTGGCGAGAACCGCAGGAAGAGCGTAGGGAGAAACGATCGTGTGCGGACGTCCCGCACCCGACAGCAACCGCGCGACGATTTCCGCGCCCTCTCCGGGATGGATAGCTGCACGTTCACCCGACTTGGCTGTGATGTCGTTTGCGGAGGAACTGCGGGTCAGCGCGGCACTTTCCACGCGGATCATCGTGAAATCGCTGACTTCCGCGATCACCAGCCCGTCCGGATCGGTGATGGTGACATTGAAAACGGCCGTTTTTCCGCCCTTCTCTCCACCCTTGCCATCTCCTCGATAACGGACATGGCTGGCGATGCGAGCGGGCAGCGGCGCATGAAGAACGAGGCGATTATAAGTGAAAGGCGCGTAGAAATCCGTGGCAGGATCGCGCCCGGCGATGAGCGCCTGTGCCCCGGCCGTCGCGAAATCGAGCAGCGCCGGGTGCAGGGCGAGCTGTTCGAGTTCCCCCCCGAAAGCCTCGGGGATTTCAAGATGAAGCAGCGCCTCTTCCGCTCCCAGCAAAACGCGGTCGATAGTCTGCCAGCGCGGGCCGAAGCGCAGTCTCGGCTGATCGTCGCTCCCGCCCATTCCCGGCCGGCACCGCGCCGCGATGGCATCGAGATCGAGCGGAGCATGGAGCCGTGTTCCTTCATGACGGCGCACCGTTCCGCGTGCATGTTCGGTCCATGCGCCCAGCGAGCGCGCCTCCCGCCCCAGGATGACGACACCCCATCCTCCTCCTTGCTCGTCCTGCCGGACATGGACGCGCAGATCGCGATACCTCTCGTCGGGCACGGCGAACGGTTCGAGGAACGCGAAGTCCCTCAGTTCGAGAGATCCGGTCTCCACCATCGCCACGGCCGTCCGCGCCAGTTCGAGATAGGCGGTCCCCGGCAGAAGCGCGCCGACATCCGTCAGCCTGTGTTCGTCCAGCACCCAATGCTGCTGGGGAGAGAGGGTGCCGGTCAGGACGAATTCGCTGTTCGAGATGGAATGAACCCGGTCGAGGAAAGGATGCGCGAAAGGCCGTCCGGTGCCGAGATCGGACATGGCATCCCCCCCTTCCTGCCGCGCAAGCGCTGCCGCCATCCCGACTTCGGCCCACTGGCTCCATCCCACCGAGACGACACGCGTGATCGGATCGTGTCGCCGCGACTGGGCATAAGCGTCGAGGAAGGCATTGGCGGCGGCATAGTCGGTCTGTCCGGGAAGCCCCGCAAAGGCGCTGATCGAGGAAAACAGCATCAGGAACGCGGGCGGGCGGGATGCAAAGACCCGTTCGAGCGCGAAAGTACCTGAGATCTTGGGCCGCAGCACGGCCTCCATGGACGTGCGGCGGCGGGTTTCGACGAGTTCGTCGTCGATGGTCCCGGCCGTGTGGAACACGCCGTGGATCGGCCCGAAACGCGCCTCGGCCCGCTTGATTCCCCGCCGCAAGGTGCTGACCTCGGCCACGTCGGCGGTGATGAGTTCGACCTCGCTGCCCGAGGCTTCCAGCGCCAGGACGCGGCAGATCCTTTCCCGCACTCCAAGCGGAAGCTCGCCGCCCTGAAGCAGTTCGTTCCAGCGTGCGCGGTCTGGAAGCGCCGTTCGCGAGACGAGCACGAGCCGGGCGGCGCAAGTACGCGCGAGGCGGTCGGCAATCGTCAGGCCGATGCCGCCGAGACCGCCGGTTATCAGATAGGCGCCACGCCGTTTCAGCCAGGTCTCGCTGCTCTGCGCTGTCCGGACAGGACGATGATCGAGCGTCCAGCGCTCGCCGCCGCGCAAGGCGACATCACCGCCATTCGCCGGAACGGGTTCGCGGATCAGCGCCTCGACGGTCCTTTCGAGCGCGCGAACACCGGATGGCTCTTCGATATCGATCGCGTGAAAGCGCAGGCCCGGATATTCCGTGCCGATAACCCGCCGGGCACCGAGCAAGGTCGCCTTGAGCGGCATGACCCCGCGGTCCCCCGCCACGCACTGTGCCCGGTCGGTGACGAGCATGACCTCGACTTCCGTGCCCTCGCAGACCGCGGCCAGTTCGGGCGCCATGGCGGCCAGGGCGAACAACCCGTGCTCCAGCAACATCCTGTCACCGGAGACCTGCCCATTCACCAGCCAGCAGTGATAGACCCGCGACGGCAGGCGCCCCTGTTCCAGCAGCCGTGCGAAGAGCCATGCCCAATCGTCGCGTTCGGCCGGGCGAACGGTGAAGGCATCGCCCTCGCCCTCGGACCGACGGCGCCTGCTCAGCACGGTGACGACGTCCACGCCGTCTGCGCGAAGTTTCCCGATGAGCGCATCGGACAGGCCTTGCTCGTCGCGGAGGACGAGAACCGGCGTCCTGTCGGTCTCCTCCGCGTTTACGTCCACGCGCGTCCAGACCGGTTCATAAGTCCAGTCCCCCAGGTCCATCCGCTCGTCCGGATCGGCATCCCCGGCATCCTGCCCGAATGCGGCGGCCGGCTCGAACCAGTGCCGCTGGCGATCGAACCGATAGGTCGGCAGCGGGATACGAAGGCGGCGCTCACCGGCCCAGTAGGCATTCCAGTCGATCGAGACGCCGAGCGACCAGAGTTCGCCCAGAGCTTCCAGCAGCCGCGCGTCGTCGGGAACGTCCTGATCCGGATGACGCATCGAATGGACGACCGGCTGGTCCGGTTTCCGGTCCGGGTGCTGGCGGGCCAGGCTCGCCATCGTGCGCCCCGGACCGACTTCCAGCAGGACGCGCTCGGGATCGTTGAGAAGGCGCTGGAGACCGTGGGTGAAACGCACCGGCTCGCGCAAGTGCCGGGCCCAGTACTCAGGCCAGTCGCCGACCTGCTCGGCGCCGACCCAGTCGCCGGTGAGGTTGGAGGCAAAGGGAATGCGCGGCGTCTGGAACGCGATGCTGCGCAGGATCGCGCGGAACTCGGGCAGGATCGGGTCGAGCATCGGCGAGTGGGCAGCGACGGTGATCGGAATGCTCTGCGCCTCGATTTCCTGCGCTGAGAGGACTTCGCGAAAGGCAGAGATGGCGTCGGATTCCCCGGAAACGACGCAGAGCCGCGCCCCGTTTATCGCTGCGATGGAAAGTTCCGCAGGCAGCAGCGAAGTCAGTTCCGCTTCGGAAAGCGGAACCCCCAACATGCCGCCCGCGCCGGTCTTCTCGAACAATGCCCCGCGCGCGTGAACGATGCGCAGCCCGCTTTCGAGGTCGATCACGCCGGAAATATGCGCGGCGGCATATTCGCCGCAGCTATGACCGATCATCGCCGCAGGCACGATCCCGAGCGACATCCAGAGCCGCGCCAGCGCCGTCTGGACGATGTAGAGCGCGGGCAAGGCGTTCGACGGGCGTTCCAGCTCGGCAACCGCCCGCGTGCGATCGGGTGCTGCAGGGAACAACCATCGCCGCAGACTGTTCGGTGCGATACTGTCGAGCAGGTCCAGCCCGCGATCCATCTCGGCGCGGAACAGCGGCTCGGTTTCGTAAAGGCCGCGTGCCATGTCGACATGCTGCGGACCGCCGCCGCAGAACAGGAAAGCCACGCTCCGTCCGGGAACGCAGCGCGCACCGGAAGGGGGCGAAGCGGCCGCCGTTTCAAGCGCGCTCGCGGCCTGATCCGGTCGTTCGGTCTTCGCTACCGCGAAGCGCCGGATGCCGAGAGGACGGCGCCCCGTGCTCAGTGTGAAGGCCGCGTCGGCCAGCGACAGTTCCGGGCGCCCCGCGACCTGCGTGGCCAGGGCGGAGAGATTGGCCTGAGCCGCCGTTTCGCTCTGGCCCGAGACGGTCAGGAGTTGATGGCGGCGACTTGCGCTTCCCGGCGCTCTCGGCGGGGCCTCTTCCAGCACAACATGGGCATTGGTGCCGCCCACGCCCAGTGAACTGACCCCGGCGCGACGGGGGCTGTTATCGCGCCGGGGCCAGGGTTCCCGCGAGGCCTGAACGCGCAGCGGGCTCGTGGCGAATGCGCAGTCAGGATTGGGAGCCTCGAAATGAGGCACCGCGGGAAGTTCTTCATGGCGCATGGCCAGAGCCACCTTGATGACCCCCGCCGCACCCGCAGCCGTATCGGTATGGCCGATGTTCGCCTTGACCGAACCCAGTCCGCAGGGCCGGATACGCGGGGCCGATTGCCGGAACACTTGTGTCAGCGCGGCGACTTCGATCGGGTCGCCGATCGGCGTTCCGGTGCCATGGGCCTCCACGTAGTCGATCTCGGAGGGATCGATGCCGGATACCGCCAGAGCCTCGGCAATGACGGCTGCCTGCCCCTCGACGCCCGGCGCCAGATAGCCGACCTTGCCGCTGCCGTCGTTGTTGATCGCCGAACCGCGCAGCACCGCATGGATGTGGTCGCCGCTCTCGATGGCGTCCGACAGACGGCGCAGCGCCAGCACCGCCACGCCGCTGCCGAAGACAGTGCCCTGCGAAGAGGCATCGAAAGGCCGGCATCGCCCATCCGGCGAAAGGATCTCCCCTTCCTCGTAGAGGTAACCCTGCCGGTGCGGCAGTTCGATCGAGACACCCCCCGCCAGCACCATGTCGCACTCACCCGCCAGCAGGCTCTGCGCCGCCATGTGGATCGCCACGAGCGAGGTCGAGCAGGCGGTCTGGACATTGATGCTCGGCCCCTTGAGGTCGAGCAGGTAGGAGGCGCGGGTCGTCAGGAAATCCTTGTCGTTTCCGGTATGACGCAGCAGAAACAGCCCCGTATCCCGGACAAGGCGCCGGTTGCCGAGCAGGTTGTAGGGCATGTAGGCATTGTGCCCTGACCCCGCAAAGACACCGATCACGCCGCCGAAGCCCTGCGGCGTATGGCCGGCATCCTCCAGCGCTTCCCACGCGCACTCCAGGAAGTGGCGATGCTGCGGGTCCATGATCGCCGCGTCGCGCTGGCTCAGGCCGAAGAGTGCGGCATCGAAGCATTCCATGTCGGCCAGCGGCGCACCGCGCCGGACATAGCGGGGATTGCGCAGGAGCGCCGGACTGACGCCTGCGGCAAGAAGCTCCTCCTCGCTGTAGGTCTCGATCCCTTCGCGCCCTTCCCGCAGCAAGTCCCAGAACTGCTCGGTTCCATGTACTCCGGCGAAGCGGCAGCTCATGCCGACGATGGCCACCGCCGAGAGGTCGGGCGCGTTCTCGCGGTCTTCGAACGATCCGAATGTCTGGTCCATCGCTTAGATCCCGGCAATTACGCGGGCGCCGCTCCGACGGGCGAGCGCCGCGCGGCGGGCCATGGCGCGCTCCTGTCCTTCGCGGGCGGCTACAGCGTCGCCGGTTTCTCCCGACAGATGGCTGCCCAGCGCGGCGATCGTGGGGAACCGGAAGATATCCGTCAGCGCCACAGGATGCGGTGCCACTGCCGCAAGCCGCCGATGAACCTGGATGGCGAGCAGCGAGTGTCCACCGATATCGAAGAAGTTCTCGTTCCGGCCGACGCGAGACAATTGCAGAAGATCGCACCAGACCTCGCGGATCTGGTCTTCCAACGGACTGTGTGACGCTTCCTGCGATCCTGCGACGAACTCCGCCTCGCGAACCGCCAGCGGCTCCGGCAGGGCCTTGCGATCGATCTTGCCGTTCGGCGTTCGCGGCAGGCTGCCCAGAACGACAAGGCTGCCCGGAACCATGAAGTCCGGCAAATGGCTGCGCAAGTGATCGCGCAGGGCTTCCGGAGAGGGGCGCGAAGGCCCCGGCGTGACATAGCCGATCAACCGCGTCGCTGCGCCGTCGCGGCGCGCGATCACGACGGCCTCGGTCACCGCTTCGTGTGCGGCGAGCGCCGCCTCGATCTCGCCCAGTTCGATGCGATAACCGCGGATCTTCACCTGATGGTCGAGACGGCCGAGGAATTCCAGCGTACCGTCCGGCCGATGCCGGGCAAGGTCGCCGGTGCGGTAGGCGCGCTCTCCGGCAAGGAACGGGTGCGCGACGAAGCGCTCTGCGGTCAGTTCCGGTCGCTCGTGATAGCCGCGCACCACGCCCGCACCGCCGATCACCAGCTCTCCCGGCGTGCCCGGCCGTACCGGCTGCAAGCGGCGGTCGAGGATATAGACTTGCTGGTTGGCGAGCGGACGGCCCAGCGGCGGTGCCTTGTCGTCCCCGGTCAGGCGATGGACGGCGGACCAGACGGTCGTCTCGGTGGGGCCGTACATGTTCGTCACCGCGCCCGGGACCAGCGCCAACATGTCCTGCGCGAGGTGCGGCGGGAAGGCTTCGCCACCGACCATCAGGCAGCGCAGTTCGGCGAGTTCGGAGCGAGCCGCCGGATCACCGGCCAGCGCCTGAAGCAGCGAAGGCGTGCACTGGAGGTGCGTCACGCCGTGCCGCTGCATCAGTTCGGCAAGCGAACATTCCGCCTCGCCCGCCCGCTCCTGCACCAGCGCGCGGAGGCGATCGATGGCCGGAAGATGCGCGATCACGGTATCGGTATCGATGCCGAAGTCGATCAGGCAGCCGATCTCGTCGACGCCCAGATCGCTCAGGCGCCGGATCAGGGCGAGATTGTCTTCCGGCGTTCCGAACAGGCCGCTGGTTTCAAAATATCGCTCGAAAGCATGGTCGAGCAGTGCTTCGGTTTCGTCCGCGCCGAGACTGCCGAGATCGACCTGGCCGCCTGTCCCGGTTCCGGCCGGACGCTTGAAGGCAGGGAACGACCAGGCATATTCGTGCAGCAATGCGGTGGCCGTGCGCAGATATTCGATCAGCGGGCCGCGTACCTTCTCGCGGACCGTGGCTTCGTCTTCGCCCAGGAACGTGTGGAGCATGAGCGTGGCATGGCCCTCTCCTGCATGACCAGCCTCGCGCCAGGCCCGGCGATAGGCCGCGATCTTTTCGGCCACTTCCGCGATCGACTGGCCGAGCAGATGGGTCAGGACGAAAGCCCCTGCCCGGCCCGCCTCGACGAACGTGGCGACATTACCTGCCGAGGTGATCCAGCACGGCAGTTCGGGCTGGATCGGGCGCGGGTAGGTGAGGACTTCGACGTCGGTGCCGAGCGGTCCGGCAAAGCGCCTCGGCTCGCCGCGCCACAAGGCGCGAACGTCCTCCATGGCGCTGCGCAGCGTGCCTGCCCGGTCTGCGAAGGCGGCGGGGTTGAGAATGAAGTCGTTCGGCTGCCAACCGGAAGCGAAGGCGATGCCCACCCGCCCGGCGGAGAGATTGTCGACCAGCGCCCATTCCTCGGCGATGCGCAGCGGATGATGAAGCGTTCCGACGACGCTTCCGGCTCGGATTCCCACGCGCGACGTCACCGCTGCGATGGCGGCCGAAGCGACCGAGGGGTTCGGATAGGGGCCGCCGAAGGCGTGGAAATGCCGCTCCGGCGTCCAGATCGCCTCGAAACCATGGCTGTCCGCGAAACGCGCGCCTTCCAGCAGGAGCCGGTAATGGTCGGCTGCGCTACCGGCACTGGAACTGGCGAAATAGAAGAGACTGAACCCGGTCTTCCGCACCGGACCGGGAGGCGAGACATCCCCCCGCACCTGCCGTTCGCTGGCCACTACGACGTGACAACCGTGAATGAGCGGATAGAGCAGTTCCAACACCGAAATGTCGAAGCTCAGACTGGTGACGGCCAGCCATGTCGCTTCGGGTTCCAGTTTCGCATCCATCCCTGCGAAGAAGTTCAGCAGGTTGCTATGCTCGACGAGGACGCCCTTGGGCACCCCTGTCGAACCCGAAGTGTAGATCATGTAGGCAAGATCGGTGCCGCGCGCATCGCCCCCCAAATCGGTGGACGGAAACCCGGAACATGCTTCGGAAAGATCGTCGATGCAGAGCGTTTCGGCACGTTCCTTCGGAAGTGTACCAAGAAGCCGGGTTTCGCTCAGGATCAGGCTCATGCCGGAATCCGCGATCATGTGGGCGAGGCGGTCGGCCGGGTAGCCGGGGTCGAGAGGAACGTAGGCTCCGCCCGCCTTGTGCACCGCGATCACGCAGGCAACCATCTCCACCGAGCGGGCGAGATGCAGACCGACCCGCGTTTCCCGCCCGATCCCGCGGGCGGCCAGCAGCCGCGCGATCCGGTTCGAGAACGCGTCCAGTTCCGCATAAGTCAGCGTCTTGTCGCCTGCCGTCACCGCGATCCGATCGGGTGTGCGTGCCGCCTGCTCCATGAACAGGCAATGCCAGTTCTCGCCCTTGGGGATGACCGTCGGCCCGACGTTCCACGCGTCGATCACCCGTGCGTGTTCCTCCTCGGCCATCAAGGAAAGTCGGCCGAGCGGCGTTTCCGGTTCGGCCTCCGCCGCAGCCCGGAAGATGTCGAAGCCGGTCCAGAGGTCCGCCGCCTCATGTTCGGCAAGACACGCCGCATCGTAAGTCCAGCGGCAGGTTCCCTCCTTCGCGCAGATGGCTAGGTCCAGCACGGTGGCGTCCGCAGGCCGATGCTGCGAATGGGTGTCGACGATCCGCACGGCCACCGGGTGTTCGATGCTTGCCCGGCCTCGCAGTTCCGGGCTCCGCGCGATCAGGTCCGCCGAATAGCCGACATGGCGATGAAGCGCCGCGACGTCCCGCTCTATCACCTCGACCAGTGCCGATATCGGAGCCTCGAAATCGACGCAGGCCTTCAGGGGAAGTTCCGGGGCGAACCAGGCCGCCACATCCTCCATTCTCGCAGCGCCGACCGGATCGCGATAGCCGATCTCCACGCAGTCGCGGTCGGCTGTCCGCGCAAGCCATCCCGTCAAGGCCGCGAGGAGCGGCACGCCGGATTGCCGGAACGGTCGATCCACGCTGATCCATCGGGGCGGGATATTCTCCGGACGGAGCTTGAAAGCGGGCAGTTGCAGGCTGTCGCTCTGCTGGAGGCGCCGCCGCCACCACTGCTCGTGCCGCCCTGCGGCGGCATCGAGCAGATCGAGCCGTGCGCGCTGCTCCGCCCCGAGCGCAACAAAGGCCCCGGCAGCGGCCGGTTCATGCCCATCCCACGCATGACCGTCGAGCGTCGAAAGGCGATCGATCCGCAAGTCCCTGCCGCCCGTCGCCACCACCGGGGCAGTCCCTCGCGACAAAAGTGTCCCCGGCTCCGCGCCCGACCGGCCTTCCAGCACCGTGACCTGCCGCACCAGCAGCAGACGGTCTCCCAACAACGCTTTCGGCAGGCCCATGGGATTGGCGTAGAGTCCGAAATCCAGCGCCGAGACGAGCCGCGCGATTTCCTCGGCCGGGCGCGTCCAGTCGATAGTCGCGGCGGCTGCCGGACGATGCTCGCGGCCGAACATGCGCGCCGGGGCATGACCCTGCGGCACGGCGGCGGATACGGCGCCTTCCAGATCGTCCACGATCCGCGCGAAGCTGCGCAGCCCGGCCTCGAAGCAGCGGGTGTTCAGCGAGAAAGCGCTCTCACCGTCGTTCACCGCAATCGGCTCGGCCGCCAGCAAGGGGCCTGCATCGACCGCCGCCGTCATCAGGTGCCAGGTGACGCCGTGTCGCCGTTCGCCTTCGAGCAAGGCCCAGACCGGCGTGTTGAGGCCGCCGCGCTGCGGCAGCGGGCCGTCGTGGAAATTGATCGCCCCGCGCCTCGCGAGGGACAGGACCTCGTGCGGGAGGATGGCGAGGTTCGAGATGCTGAAGAGCCAGTCGACCGGAGCCATTCCCCCGACCAGCAAGTCGCGCGGACGTTCAAGCGCGGGAAAACGATTGCGGCATGCCCATTCGAAGGCGGGAGACCCTGCGGCGGCGACGACGGCGACCACATCGTGGCCCCGGCTCCGCAGCATTTCGCCGCACTCGACCAGAAGCGTCTCGTCACCGACGAAGATCGAGCGATACCCGATCGGTCGGTTGCGATCGTCCCTTCCGGAAAGATCGACAAGACTATCGTGCATCGTCGGATCGAATGTCCCACCCATGGATATTCTCCTCATCGGATGAAGCTATCGACTCGAACGTTCCCTCACCATTTCGTCTACTCAGTCCGGAAATTCATGGTGGTGGTACGACCACGAGGATTGGGCGGCAGGTTTTTACTTGTATTCGATCAACCGCGTT
>PJTY01000310.1_pt1 | contig 28150 bp, 23 predicted proteins | sample 1512121 | NCBI WGS metagenome assembly PJTY01 (sample SAMN08177680, study PRJNA422409) | Soil metagenome, whole genome shotgun sequencing project. | isolation source: Soil enriched (2) on filter paper: alkali lignin treatment | place: USA: Madison | collected 2015-01-15 | reverse complement strand
TTTCAGATTTCGCCGCTTTATGGCGCAGCTTCCGCCACCAATACTGCATCTGCCCCTGACAATGCGGCAGTTTCCCCAAAGTGATGAAGCTGGCAACCAGGGGCCCGCTGCGCAGGCACACACGCGTCCAGAGAACAGGCCAGAGCAGCCACATCGGCGGCAACGCCCAGAGCACGTTGCTCACCACGTCGCGGCGAAGCCGCACATTGCCGTCGCCGCGCAGGGCAAAGCCCTCGGCAATGGCATAGCCGCTACGGCGGTTGCGCTGCCACCACTGCGAGAAGCGGGTCATCGCCGCGTCATGCACCGTCATTTCGGCGTCGATGCGCCGGATCCTCCAGCCCTGCCGCCGGATACGATGGCACAAGTCCGGCTCCTCGCCGGCGATGAGGTCCTCGCGAAAGCCGCTTACTGCACGGAAGGCGATCGCCCGGACCAGCGCATCGCCGCCGCAGGTTTCCCGAAGGCCCACGGGCGTATTCCATTCGTGGTCGCAGAGCCGGTTGTATGGGCTGGCCGCGGGATCCCGCTCGCGCCGCCGGCCGCAGACGGCGGCAAGGCTCTCGTCGGAGCGGATCGCGGCCAGCGCCCGGTCGAGCCAGCCCGGCACGAGTTCGCAGTCGCCATCGATGAAGTGCACGAGTTCGATCGCCGGATCATGGCCCGCCAGCCACGCGAAACCTGCGTTGCGTGCCCGAGCGGCGGTGAAGGGCGTGGCAGGATCGAGTTCCACCACGGGCAGGCCCTTGCTTCGCGCCAGGGCAACGCTGCCGTCGCCTGATCCGGAATCGACATAGACGGCCAGAGCAGTCTGCATCAGGACGCTGTCGATGGACAAGGCGAGCCTTGCGCCTTCGTTGCGTCCGATGATGACGAAGCCGACACCGCTCACAGCTCGCGCTCGGTGCGTAGCCAGTTCCGTTCTCGCCGGGTGACGAACTGCGCAAGCAACGGCAGCTTCCAGAGCACGTAGCCGGGAATGCGCAGGAGGGCGGAGAGCGGCAACGTCGCGCGGCCATGGCGCCACCACGCCATGAGCAGTGCCGCCACGAGGCTTGCCGTGGCGCCGGCCAGAACCAGCAGGGGCGGTCCGAAGCCATCCAACATCGCGACCAGCACCAGGGCACCGGCCACGACCAGCCCAAGCAGCACCGTCGGCGGCAGGAGGAGATCACAGGCGATGACGGCCAATCCCGGCCGCTTCTGCCTGAGGGCGGCGCGAAGTAGTCTTGGAACGAAACGCATGGCCGTCTGCAAGATTCCATGCTCCCAGCGTCGGCGCTGACCGGCCGTGCCGTCCCGCGAACTGGCCGGACTGAGGAACATCGCCTCCCGTTCGAAGATCACGCGTCGGCCGGACAGCAGGAGTTCCAGCCCCATGTCGAGATCCTCGACCAGCGATCCGACCCGCCAGTGCATTTCCGTGAAAGTCTCTCGCGGGAAAGCCATTCCCGAACCCTGCAGGAGGGCCGCTCCGGCCAGCCTGTCAAGCGCCGTCTGCCGCACGAAATTCTTGACCAGGAAAGCGAAGCACGAGACGCGCACGAGGGTTTCCGCGCCGTTCGGCGGAACCATCAGGTAGGCACCCTGCACCGCGGCATCCTGCGCTGCGGAGATGGCCGCGAGCGCCGGCAAGGCGCCGGGCTGCACGATGCAATCGGCATCGACAACGATCACGACGTCTGCCGGATGGGCTGATCGATGCGAGATCAGGAAGCCCCGCGCGAAATCGAGGGCATGGCCTTTTCCTCGCCGCGTCGGATCCGCGCGCTCGATGACGGTCGCGCCGAGGTCACGCGCGATGCGGGCCGTCGCGTCGGTGCAGTTATCGGCGACCACGATGAGTTCGTCCTGCAACCGCACTTGCGCAAGAATCGCGGAAATGGCCGGAGCGATGCCGCGTGCCTCGTCATGGGCGGGCATGAGCACGACGAAGCGAGGCGCCTTGGCGCCTTTCTGTCGCCGCCTGGGAGGTAGCAGACCGGCGAGGCACTCGGTCGAAAGGCCACCGGCAAGGAAGGTCCCGGCCAGTGTCACCGTCCAGACGAACAGCCCGGCCATCAGGCTGCCGTCGAGGCGGGATCGACCGGCAGCGCTTCCAGTGGCTCCCGCCTCCGGCGCTGGAGGATCGGCGGGAGCCAGTCGGACTTGAGGTTGTGCAGGCGCACGCGCCAGTCGGCCTTGTCGACACTGCCGGGGCGGGCGCGGAAGTCCGTGGTCCGCTCGATCGCGGGCAAGGCAGCGGCTGTGGCGGTATAGTAATAGGTCGCGATCGAGCGGCGTGATCGCCCCTCGGGACAAGCGAGCGGATCGGGGTGACCGTGATAAGTATCGCGATCGGTGCTGAAGATCACGGCCCGGCCGAACCCGGGTTGGATGCGGTGCTGGGCCTGGGTCATGCTGCGATCCCAGAGTTCCAGCGCACCACCGTAGTCGGCAGGCCAGTCCTCGTTGAGGTAGATCAGCAGGTTGAGCCTGCGCTCGATCTTCATCCGGCCATGATGCGGGAAATCCGCGTGGATGCCGAGGTGCCCGCCCCGGCGCGTCTCGTGCAGTCCTGCCCCGGCATGATAGGGATCGGCGATAAGGCCGCGGATGCCGGTCAAGGCGGAAAGGAAGCCCAGGAAAGCCCGCGAATTCAGCTCGGCGAAAAGCATACGGGTCGTCGGCCCGTCGCATTCGTCGGGGCGGAACTGGAATTTCAGACGCTCCTGATCGCGGTCGAAATAGTCCTTGCCGCGGCTGTCCGGGAATTCGTCCAGCACTTTGCGCAGGATATCCGCGTCGAGAAAATCGTCGAGCACGATGTGCGGGAAAGGCTGGTTGTCCCGATACCGCGCGGCGCAATCGGCACCGGCAGCCTTGCAGGAGGCATGATCGAAGCACCGATAGCCGCCGAGATCGGTCAGATCGAGAAACGCCATGACACCCCTTTCAAAGCCTGCCCCCAGATTTGCCCCCACCTCACGATAAGGGGCGCGGCGGGAACGGGGCAGGCGTGAAACTCCCTTGGAAGTTCTCATGATCGACACTCCCGGAGCTGCTCCGTAGGCTTTTCGGGAAAACCGCCGCGGGAGGAATTCGCGTGCATATCGGTCTATGTTCTCCCCATTGGCCGCCCTCGCAGGCCAACGGTATCGTCAGTTACGTCTCGGCCATACGCGAGCATTTCATCGCACGCGGGCATGAAGTCTCGGTGGTTTCCCAGGAGCGGCTCCATGGGAGCGACGGCGCCATCCTGTCGCTGGCGCCGAGCCGGTCGATGAAAGCCGTGGCACAGTCGAGGGACTGGCTCCGCCGCCTGCGCAGGCAATCCGAAGGGGCGCTGCCCGAAGTCGGCCGCAACGTTGCCCGCCAGATTGCGGCGGCCCATCGCCTCCATCCGTTCGATGTCGTCGAGATGGAGGAGAGCTTCGGATGGTCCGACCTGGCCGCACGCGCCATCGCCGCGCCGGTCATCACCCGGATCCACGGCCCGCATTTCCTGAAGCCCGACAACGACCTGACGGAACGCGAGCGGCGCGAAGGTCAAGCCCGGTGCGAGGCGGAAGCCCGCGCCGTTCGCAACGCCGCCATGGTCACAGCCCCGACACAGGCCATGATGGCCGGGACCTGCCGCAGCTACAGCCGCGATCCGGCAGCCCGCTCCGCGGTGATCGCCAACCCCATCCGTCTGCGCGAGGACACGCCGCGCTGGACCCTCGGCGGTGCCGAGCGCGGCCATGTCCTGATGGTCGGCCGCTTCGACTATCTGAAAGGCGCCGATACCATGCTGCTGGCCTTCGAACGTCTGTTGGAAACGCAGCCGGGGGCTCGGCTGACCCTGGTAGGCCCCGACGAGGGAATGGACGCGGGAGCCGGCAGGCGCATCGGTTTCGCAGAGTTCGCCGCCACCCGGCTTTCGCCTCGAACCCGGCAGCGGATAGAGTTTCGCGGGTTGCTCAGCCAGGCGGAAATCGCTCCGCTGCGGATGAAGGCCATGGCCACGGTGGTGAGTTCCCGCTGCGAGAATTTCCCCTACGTCCTGCTGGAAGCCATGGCCGCCGGAAGCCCTCTCGTTTCGACGGATTGGCCGGGCGCGGAGGAAATCGTCATCGACGGCGAGAGCGGCCTGCTCTCGCCGATCGCCCAGCCCGATCGCCTGGCCGTCACGCTCGACCGGATACTCCGCGACGGTCAGCGGGCCGCCGGCATGGGCCATGCCGCGCGAGAGCGCTGCGCATCCGAGTTCTCGCTCGAAATCGTCGGGGACAAGCTGCTCGACTGTTACCGCCAGACGCTGGAAATGCCCGCTTGACGACCGAACAGGCTGCAAGTCCGCCCTGGCAGGGACTTCCCGAGCGGCGCGGCCTTCGCAACCGTTTTTTTGACTTTGCCGCGCGCGACACCAATGTCGTCATCGTTTCGGTGATCCTCAACAACTTGCTGCGCGCGATATCGGGCATGATCCTGACGCGCCTGCTGATGCCCGAAGTCTTCGGCATTTCCGGCGTCATCGCCTCGATCCAGTTCACCGTTTCGCTGGCGACCGATCTGGGTTTCCAAGCTTTCGTCGTGCGGCAGGAGAACGGCGACGAGAAGCGCTTTCTGGATACGGTCTGGACCGTTTCGCTGGTCCGTTCGCTGGTCCTCGCCCTCGTGCTCGCCGCTTCGGCGTTGCCGCTGGCGCACATCCTCGCCAAGCCCGAACTGGCCCCGCTCCTGGCTGCGTCCAGCCTGACGTTCGTGGTCGAGGGGCTGGCCTCCACCAGCCTCCTTACCGCCCTGCGCCGTCGCCGGATCCTGCGTCTTTCGGCGCTCGAACTCATCGCTCTCCTAGCGCAGATCGCCATGAGCGCGGTTCTGGCCTGGGCCTGGGGCAACTACTGGGCGATCCTGGGCGGACTGCTCGCCGGTGGGCTGCTCAAGACTACGCTCAGCTACACGATGTTCGAGGATGCCCGGCGGGGATTTCGGCTCGATCGCGCGACTTTGCGGGCCTTGTGGGGCTTTTCCCGCTATGTCACCGGGTCCAGCATCATCTTCCTGCTGATCTCCCAGTGCGACAAGCTGGTGCTGGCCAAGCTGATGCCGCTCGACCAGTTCGGGTTCTACATCCTGGCAGGCAACCTCGCCTCCGCCCCGCTCGGCTTCGCGATGAATTACGCCAGCCGCGTGCTCTATCCGACTTACGCCCAACTCTGGCGCGACCACGCCGAAAACCTGCGCGCCCGCTTCTACGACAAGCGGCGCTTGCCCTCTTTACTTTACGGTTTCGCCACCGGCGGCATCATCGGCGGCGCGCCGCTGATCGTCGGCGTGCTCTATGACCCGCGTTATGGCGAGGCTGCGGGTTATCTCCAGATCCTTTGCATTTCCTCCCTGCTGGCCCTGCCGTCGAATGCGGCGAACGAGGTGCTGACGGCAACCGGACGGATTCGTGCGACGCTGGAAGCCAGCATCGTCAAACTGGTCTGGCTTTCGGCGGCCGGAACGATGGGCTATCTTCTTTGGGGCCAGTTCGGATTGGTCCTGGCCGTCGGCCTGATGGAGGCTCCGGCGCTGGTGATGAAGTGGGTGCGGTTGCGGATGGCAGGGCTGCTCGATATCCGCGAGGAATTGCTGTTCCTCGCAGCGGGCCTTGCCGGAACAGGCTGCGGCTTCGTTGCGGCAGGCACGATCATGCGGGTGTTGCGATAGGGACGCGTTCGCTCCACGGTGATCGATAGCGCCGTCCGCCCAAAATCGCGGCGCCCAGGCCGAACAGCCCGAAAGTCAGGAATGCCGGCCTTCCTCCGAACGAGGTGAAGAACAGCATTTCGCAGAGCATGACCAGGCATCCGAAAACGAAGGCCGCAGGTGCCTGCCCCGGTTCGTATGAGCGCAAAACCGGACGCCGCCGCCAAAGGCTCACCAGCGGATCGGCAAAATTGCCGATGAAGATCGCGAGGCCCACCGATCCGCCGATCAGCGCGATCCACAAGTACGTGTTCACGAAGTCGATGATCCCCTCGCCCTGCCGCAGTTCGGCCATCAGCACGTTGAGGCGCGGTATCGAATGACCGACGAGCGGGCTGAGCCGGAACACCTGCCTGCCTTTTTCGAACAGCTCGCGTCGATAGGTCGTGGTATCGCTGGCGCCGCCGTCCGAAAGCCCCAGCATTTCCGCAAAGCCCGGCAAGAGTTTCGCGGCGAGGAAGACGAAGCCCAGCACCATTCCGATGCCGCCTGCGTTCAGCACCAGGGCGCGCCAGCGCCCGCGATAGGCCGCCATCGCCACGACCGCGAGTGCAAGCCCGATCCAGGCCCCGCGCGACTGCGGCGCCGAAACGCCGAGAAAGGTGATCGCGAGCAGCCCGACATGCTTCAGTCGCGAGCGGAAATCCTCCCGCAACTGGCTTAGAGCGGCGAAGCACATGGCCAGAACGAGCGCGATCGACGTCGGCTCCACGAAAGGTCCTCCGGCACGGAGCAGTCCGCCGCGTGCCTTGACCAGCAGGATCATCGGCACATTGTAGAGACCGTATAGCTCGTTGTAGATCGGCCAGCTGCGCCAGGTCTCGAACAACAGGATCATGCTCAGGGCAACGCCCCCGCAGGCCAGCCAGCGAAGGGCGGCGCGCTGCCCGGCCACATCGGCGATGCCCCGGCTCAGGATGTAATAGGGCAGGCCCAGGTCGAGCAGGAGATTGACCGTCGTTCTCAGGAAATTGGTGGCGCTCGTCTCTCGCGACAGGCAGATGCCGAGCAGCAGCAGCAGGGACAGAACCCAGCCGTCGCTGGCAACCCGTCGCGCGGCGCCTAGCGGCCGCAGCCGGATCGCGGCCGCGGCCCCCAGGCCGAGCGCATCCTGCACGCCGAAGTCGAACAGTTTCAGCGACCCCAGCGAGACGGGCAGGTCGAGGCCCGGCAACAGCAACAGGCTGAACAGATAGACCGGCGCCATCCGCTCTCCGCGACCGGCGAAGAGCGGCACCCAGAGGCACATGGCCAGATGGAGCAGATGCACGCCCGTCAATGACAGTGCCGGCAACAGCCAGGCCAATACCGGCATCGTCACCACGCCGAGCAGGCTGGAAGCCGCCATATCGTCGCGATAAGGGCGGCGCAGGCAGAACAGGAACAGCGCCACTCCTGCGCCGCTGACGATCGATACGTAGAGCGCCGCGTGAAGTTCCTGATAGGCGAGGACGAGCAAGGCGAGAAGCACGGCCGTTCCCAGGACTGCCTGCATGACCTGCCGGTTCATCGAATCCCGGCCCGGAACTGGCGCAAGGCCGTGAGTTTGGGGGTCTCCGAGGTGGGCTGGCCGGCATATTCCTGCAAGCCCCAGGAACCGTATTCCGCGATCGGGGCACTCGTGGCGTAGAGCACCAGCGTATCTCCGAAACGGCGGCGCCAGCCTTCGAGATAACGGGCATAGACTTCGCCCATGCGAGGGTCGCGCTGGACGGCACGGGCCAACACGAGGTCGGTGGTGACCAGATGCTGCCCGCCCTCGTAGGCAATGTAACGAAGGCCGTGCGCTTTCGCGATCGCGCGATTGTCCTCGGCCATGGCGAATGTCCGCGACAGGGACACCGGCATGGCTGCAAAGACCCGGTCGACATCCCCGTTGCGGTAGCCGTCGAGATCCAGCCAGAGATAAGGCGCGGTGGCCAGCGCATCGACCCAGTCCGCACTGCCGTCATGGCCCAGGACGATCCGGGCGAGGTCCGGATTGGCATGCTGGGTTGCGCAGACGCGGACGAGTGCATCCGGCCGGTCGGCATAGACGCGCGTCCAGATGCGCATCGCGCCGATCATCTTGTCGGCATAGCGCTCCATTCGCGCGCGGGTTGCATCACCGCCGCCCAGGCCGAGCGCCATCCCTTCCCGCTCGGCTTGCCCGGCGGCATCGAAGATATCGTTCCACACTTCGTTGCCGAGTTCGACATAGACCTTGCGGGCGGGATCGAGGCGGTGATGCACGAGCCGCGCGAAGCTGCCGATATAGGCAGCGTCGGCATCGTAGGGCATCAGGAACCAGGGATCGGCCCCCACGGCGTTCGCAAGATCGACCATGTCCTCGATCGACGCGCCTGCCACGCCCACTTGCGAGCCGCTTTCGGGCCGCGCGCGCGCACTCCACCGGACTTTCGCATTGTCGTTGGTGCGCTGCCAGTCGACGAAGCGGATCGCGCTGAAGCCGGAAAGGAAAGTCAGGAACTCCGGATCGAAGCGCGCTTCTCGCGGCGTTCCGACCTTCCGGCAATCGAGATCCCGCAGGGGGTCGGCGGGATCGGTGGCGAGCAGTTCGATCCAGGCCCCCTCGCCCTCGTCGCCGGTCGGCGTCAGTTCGAGATCGATGGCGTTCCCGGCCGTTCCGGTGATCCGCGCAACCCCGCCTGCCGCCAGTTCGCCGCGTCCGGCGAACGTGCAGCGAACTTCGACCGGGCGAAACGGGGCAGCGGGAATGACCAGCGGGCGCGGGGCAGTCTGCCCGGGGTCCAGCCCGATGACCCAGCCATCGGCATCGAGCTGTGCCTGCGGCATCGCGGTCCAGCCACTCCCGCGCGAGGAGAACCATTCGCTTTGCGCGATCATGTTGGCGAAGACCTGCTGTCGGTTGAAGGTCTGAAGGCCGGAAAGGTTTATCCCTAGAGCGGTCGCGGGAACTGCGGCATCGACCGGCTTTGCAGGACGGGACCCCATGGCGGGCACGAGCAGTGCTCCTGCGGTTGTCGCTGCGACAGCGCAGAGAAGCGTTGCGAACGCAAGGAACTTCAGCGGGGTTGCCCTCCGGCGGTGCGGACCGCCATGCGGTGCCAGATCTGATGTATCCGGAAGATCTGCGGACCTTCCACCAGATAACGGCGCCAGAGCCGCTGCGGGTCGCAGGCCAGGCGGTAGAGCCACTCCAGCGACATGCGCTGCACGAGGCGCGGCGCACGCTCCTGGTCGCCGGTCAGGAATTCAAGCCCGGCCCCGACGCAGAAGCCCGTTCCGGTCGCGCCGCGCGTCTTGGCGAGACGCCGGGCGACGATCTCCTGCTGCGGCGATCCCACCGCCAGAAAGACGTAGCGGGCCTGTGCCTCGGCCAGGAAACGCACGGCGCGCGCAACCTCCCGCGCGCTGCGGATAAAGCCCATCGGCGGATTGTAGTGCCGCACGTCGCGAAGCCCGTAGCGCGCCGCAATCCGCTCCACCATCTCGGCATCGCCGCCAAGTATCGCGATCCGGTCATCGGCGGCGATGTGCCGTTCGAACAGGGCAGCGGTAAGGTCGCTGCCGGTCACGACCGGCAAGTCGCGTCCAACCGCGTGCGCCATCTTCGCGAGGATGCGGCTGTCGCAGAGCGTCATCCAGGCACCGCGATAGGCGGGCCAGAGATCCGAGCGCCGCCGTTGCAGGCGTACGACGTGATCGACATTGGGCGTCACCACATAGGCGAAAGGCGCCGATGCCGGGCGGGACAGGATCGCATCGAGCGCCCCCGCCATGTCGACCGCGTCGAAGGCGAGGTCGAGGAATTCCACCGTTTGCGGCTTTTCGGGTGGTAAAGCCGGACCGAAAAGTCCGATCAGTTCCCGAAGATCGGTCGCTTCGAAAGGCTCCGGTCCCTTGTGGATCTTTTCCAGATACATGACGTTTCTCCCCGCGGGCCACTATGCCGCAGGGCCGTGTGCCGATCTCTTGTGGCTACTGCGCTCCCCTATCCGCCTGCCGCGATTGTGGACCTGTCTTTTCCGAAGAGGCGATTTTCGGGACTGGCGAATTCTCCGACCCGTGAAGACCGCCCTCCGATCCAACGATTTCGGGTGTTTGGCGCTGCCGATAGCCTAAGTCTCGGACCGCACGAGAACAGCCGTCGGTCAGGGAGGTATCGTGTTCCCTTCTCGCATCCTGCTTCCGCTTTCCGAGATGTCCGCCGCAGCGCTCCTGCTCTTCGCGCCGGTCCATGTCGCGGCCCAGGAGGCCGGCGAGACGGTCGCAGCAGCAACAGCAGCGGTTTCGGCGACGGGGGCAGGCGCGGCGTTCGCCGCGTCCCGCTACACCGTCAATGCCGGGGACGAACTCGACGTCTTCGTCTGGGGCGAGGAGCGGATGCAGCGGCAGGTGCTGGTCCAGCCCGACGGCACGTTCGCCTTCCCGCTTGCCGGAACCATCAAGGCGAGCGGTCGCAACGTCTCCGACATCGCCGCCGAGGTCCGCCAGCGCATCTCGCTCAATTACCGCACCGCGCCGCCCGACGTCACCGTCTCGGTACGCGAGGCGACCGGCATGCGGTTCTACGTCCTGGGTAAAGTCCGCAGTCCCGGCAGCTTCACCAGCGGCACCGCACCGAACGTGCTCCAGGCGCTGAGCATGGCGGGGGGTACGGCCGACTTCGCCGACCTTGGCCATGCCGTGATCCTGCGCCAGACCCCGCAAGGCCAGAGGGTCGAGCCGGTCCAGCTCAAACGCCTGCTCAAGGGCGGCCGCAGCCTCGATCCCGGCAATCTCGCCGAGCCGCTGCCGACCCTCGCCAGCGGCGACGTTCTCGTCGTTCCGTGACGCGGCGCCCCCATGGTCCGGCCATTCCTCTCGGTGTCATCCTTGCCGTCCTGCTGCCCGGACCGCTTTGCGCGCAGAGCCAACCGCATATCGAGGTGGACATGAGTCTTTTCGGTGCCAGCAACCCCTTCCTGCGTCCCGGCGAAGAAGCGCTGACGCTGGGCGGCCAGATCGCCGGAAAAGCCGAAGCGATATGGGCGCTCGACCACCGAACGAACCTGGAGACCGACGGCAGCCTGACCTATCGGCAATACGCGCGCGAATACGGCGAGTTCCTGAGCGGATCGCTTGAGCTGGCGCTGGCGCATCGCCGGAACGAATATCTCTCGTTTCGAACCGAAGCCTCGTTCGAGCGTATCCTGCCAATCGAAGCGCTGGCATCGAGCCTCGACGGCGCCATCGATCCGATCAGCCTTCAGGACCGGTACGAGATATCGCAGGCGCTGACCTACAACACCAGCACGCTCACCACTTTCAACGGACGCGTCGGCTGGAACCGCATCGCGCCCCGCCGGTCGCTGCTGCTGGCCCCGACAAGCGCCGTCTTCTTCGATTTCGGTGCCGAGCGAAGGATCGATCCGGCGACGACCTTGGGCTTCGCCGGGCAACTCTTGGCCAGCCGGTCGCGCACCGGCGGCGATCCGCGCACCTGGGCTTTTGCAGCACGCGCGACACGCCGGTTTCCGAAGGCCTGGAACCTGGTGGTCGAGGCCGGTGCGACCCGTATTTCCCGCCTCGAACCGGCAGGTGGGCGGCAGGCCGGTCCGGTGCAGTTCTCGGGCAACGTCGGCATCTGCCACGAACCGGGCCACATCCGCTTCTGCGCTTCGGGCGCGGTCGCTTCCATCGTCACCAGCTTCGGCGGCATCCAGCGGGAAGTCTCTGCCTCCACCAGCCTCGACTGGCGAACGAGCGAACGCGGCACCGTCCTGGCACGAGGCGAGTATCGCCGTTCGCCGCAAGGCATCGCCCGACCCGATCTGGAAGTACTGACCCTCGATGCCCGCTACGAGCATCGTCTCGATGGCCGCTTCACCGTCTATGGCGGCGCGGAGTATCAGCAGAGAACCGGCCTCGGAACCGATCGGCTGCATGCGATGACGGTCCGCGCCGGGCTGATCTACCGGATACCGCGCAGATGAACCCGCCACTCGCTTCCGCTTCTCGCGGCATCGATCCGGACAGCATCGGTATCTATCCGGCCGAGATACTGGCGATGTTCCGCCGCCGTTGGCGCTGGATGATTCCGCCGGTCGTGCTCGGCCTGCTCGCGGCCGGGATCGCCATCGCGCTGCGTCAGCCCGTCTACCAGTCCGCCGCGACGCTGCTGATCGATTCCCCGCAGATCCCGACCAGTCTTGTCGCCTCGCCGCTCACGGACATCGCCGACGAGCGCATCGCCAAGATCCGCCAGCAGATCGTCAGCCGCGACAGCCTGGCCGGGCTGATCCGTGGCAACGGGCTCTATCCCGAGCAACGCGAGGCCATGGATTTTCCCGGCATTCTCGACATGATGCGCCGGGATATCGGGGTCGATCTGGTCGGAGCCGACCAGGCGCGAGGCGGCGGCAGCACGATCGCCTTCACGCTCTCGTTCAAGTATCCCGATCCGCTCAAGGCGCGCAACGTCACCGAGCAGCTCACCCGCATGTTCCTGGTGGAGGACAAGCGGTTCCGCACCGAGCAGGCGACCGGCACCGCCGCCTTTCTCGAAAACCGCTCGGAGGAACTGCGCCGCCAGCTGCGCGATCTGGAGGACAAGCGGCGCGAAGTGGAAGCGCTTTATGCCGGTGCCCTGCCCAGCAGCGTCGCCCTCAGCGCCCAGTCCAGTTCCGCGCTGCGCGCCGAGATCTCGCGCACCGATGCCGAGACGCAAGGGATCGTCCAGCAGAACGGCCTGCTCGCCGCGCGGCAACAAGAACTGCAACAGGCCCCCCCGAGCGGCGCCGATGGACTACGCCGCGCCGAGGACCGGCTCGCCCAGCTTCTGGCGGTCCATTCGGACGTTTTTCCGGATGTCATCGCCGCGCGGGCCGAAGTGGAGCGCCAGAAAGTGCTGCTTTCGCATCTTCCTCCGCCGGGATCGAACGTGATCGGAACCGAGATCGTCGCTGGCCGCCAGCGGATCGACGTGCTGGCGAGCCGCCGCTCGGAACTGATCCGCACGATGGCCGACCTCGACCAGCGCGCAGCCCAGGCCCCCCAGGCCGCCTACGAACTGAACATGATCGAGCGGGAGTACGACAACATCAAGCGCCAGTACGATTCCCTGCGCGAGAAGCAGCTTGAAGCGCAAGTCGCTGCAAACCTCCAGTCCGAGGACAAGGGCGAGCGCTTCACCGTCGTCGATCAGCCCAGCCTGCCGCTTCAGCCGCTCGGCCTGAAGCCGATCATGCTACTCGCACTGGGGCTGGCGGGCGGTGCGGGCTTCGGTCTGTGCATGATCCTCGCCTTCGAACTGCTGAGCGGCACGATCCACGGCGCCGATACCCTGGCCCGGACGATGCAGGTGCCCTGCTTCGGGGTAGTGCCGCGGGTAGCCGAGGAGACGCGCTTGTCGCAGCTGGCGCGCACGCTCGCCTCGCGACTGGAAAGCTATGTCCCCGGCCTGCGCGGGGGAGCGAGGCCATGAACCCGGAACCCGGAATTCCGCCGCTGCGACGCCGGCGCGACGAGGCGGGCACCGCGACCTTCACGCTCGATCCGGAGCATCTCGCTGCCAGCCACGTCTTCGGCTTCGGCCAGATGAGCGAGCAGCTCTATCCGTTCTTCATGATCCGTTCCGCCCTGCTCGCCCACGTCGAGGCGAGCGGGCACCGCGTTCTGGCGATCACTTCGGTGGAAGCAGGCAACGGCAAGACCCATGTCGCGGCGAACCTTGCAGCCGTGCTCAGCCGGGTAAGGCCGACCGTCCTCGTCGAACTGGACTTGCGGCGCCCCAGCCTCGGCGCCCGGCTGGGCCTGATGAACGACAGGCCGGGCATCGACGACTACCTCGCCGGAGAAGCGGCCTGGCGCGATACCGCCATGGAGATCGACGGCTTCGATCTCGCCGTCCACCGCGCCCGTCGTCCCCATCCCCGCGCCGAGCGATTGCTGGCTTCCCCGCGGCTGAACCATGCCCTCCGGCACATCGCCGCCGAGGACGAGGCCGCGATCTGCCTGATCGATACGCCTCCGGCGCTGATCGGCGACGATCTCCTGCATATCGCACGGACCGTCGACGGCGTGCTGCTGGTCGCGCAGGAGGGGCGCAGCCGCAAGTGCGGCGTTCTCGAAGTGTCGAACGCACTCGGGGCAACGCCGATCGTCGGCTCGATCCTCAACATGGCGCTCTCCGCCCCGGCGCGGCTTGGCGACTACGGTTATTACCGCGATGCGACGGATGAGGCAGGATGATCGGTTCCAGGGACAGCCGCTGGCTGCGCGACCTCCCCGCACGAACGACGCTCAAGCTGTTCAACCAGCCGCATGTCCGAGGCTGGCTGGGACACCGCTACGAGCAGGCTTTGCTGCGCCACCGACCTGCGCTGCCCCGGCTCGGGCGGATCGATGCGCAGGTCGTCTCGGACCTCGCAGAGCGGGGTATCCACGTAACGGATCTCGATGCGCTGGGCATTCCGGGCAGCAACGAGATTCTCGCCCGCTCGGCCATGCTGGCGGAAGAATTCGCGCAGCCCGCCCGCCGCCTTGCCGCTGCGGGAAGCCCTTTCATCATCGTCCCGCCCGAGCGTATCGTACGCAATGCCATGATCTATCGCTGGGGCCTTCAGGAGCGGCTGCTCGATATCGCCGAAGCCTATCTCGGTCTCCAGGCCGCCTACGACGGCGTGGCGATCAACTACACGGTAGCGGACGGCCGGGCGATCTCCACCCGCAAGTGGCACCGCGACTGGGAAGACCGCCGGATGCTGAAAGTCGCGGTCTATCTTCACGATGTGGATGATGCGGGCGGCCCCTTTCAGCAGATTTCGCGGCCGGATACGCTCCAGGACGATACTCGGGGTTTCACGTATGCCCTGTCCGACGATGCTGAACTCGAACACCGTCTCGGGCCGGGTTACGAGCAGGATATCGTCAGCTGCGAAGGACCGCGCGGCACAGTGGTGTTCTGCGATACGGCCCGTTACTTCCATCGCGGAAAACCGGCCGTCTCGCGCGATCGGGCTGCGCTGTTCTACAGCTACTTCGCCAGTCCGCCGCGCCATCCCTTCCTCTGCGAACGGACCGGACTGTCCCGGCAGGATATCGAATGGATGGTCCGCCGCCTGCCCGAACGGCAGCGCCGCGCCGCGCTCTGGCGGCAGCAATTGCCGAGATTGCTGAAACTGATCCCGCCCGCCGGTCTCTAGAGAAACGGTGCCAGCAGGGCGGCGAGCCTGGCTGCGCTGCGCTCCGGATCGTGGCGTTCGAGCACCCGCAGGCGCCCCTGTTCGCCCTTGGCGGCAAGTTCCCGAGCGCTTGCGTCCAGCGCGGCGTCGAGGGCGGCGGCAAGTGCCTCCACGGAGCCGGAAGGCACCAGCCAACCCGCGCTTCGGTCCACCAGTTCGGGAATTCCGGCGATGGCCGTGGCGATGACCGGGCGACGACAGGCCATGGCCTCCATGATGACGACCGGCAGGCCTTCGGCGAAACTCGGCACCACGAGTGCGCGGGCGTCCTTGATGGCAGCCCGGATCGCTTCCTGCGTGGCCCATCCGCGCAGCCCTATCACGCCGCCGAGACCTGCTTGCGCGATCTGTAGTTCGATCGCCGCACGGTCCTCGCCGTCACCGATGATGTCGAGCGTGATCGGCCGACGCGCGGCGACCATGGCCGCGGCCTCTATCAGCAGGGGAAGCCCCTTCTGGGCGCTGAGCCGGGCAATGCAGACGAAGTGCGGCCGTTCGGGTATGTCTGCGAGCGGCCCTTCCGGCGCGAGGAAACACGGCGAGGCGGCGCAGGGCACGACCTGGATGCGCGCCCAGTCGGGCAGCGCCGCCCAGCGCATCAACTGCCCCCTCCCGAACCGCGAGATGCCGATCACGAAGGCCGCCTCGGCGATCTTGCCCGGCAAGTCGAGGCCGCGCGGATCGTCGAACTCGTCAGGTCCATGCACAGTGAGGCTATAAGTGACCGGCGCCAGTCGGCTCGCCAGCCGGGCCACTGTCGCGGGGTTGGTCCCGAAATGGACGTGGACATGCCGGATGCCGTCCCGCCGCAACCGCCGCGCCAACAGTGCCGCCTCGGCGAAATAGGCGCAGGCGGTTATCATGCGCCTGCCGCTCGAGCGCCACGCCAGTCTCCATGCTCCCGGCACCCGATGCGGCTGCGTCACGAGGCAGGCCACGACGGCCCCGGCCAGACCGACGCGATCCTCCAGCAAAGCCGCGGTTCGCCCGGCTTCGACCCGGTCTTCGGGATCGTCGAACCGTTCCTGCGCGCGGCGCACGGTGAAACGGCTGACCGAATAGCCCCGGCGCTCCAGCGCTGCGATCTCGGTGCGGATGAAGCTGTGGCTGATCTTGGGATAGACATTGGTGAGGTAGGCTACCCGTGGCGCCGCCCCGTCCCGATTGCTCGTCATGCCCGGACTATGGCGCAAGACCGAACGGCCGGGCATTGCGACTTTTCCCAATGGGATTTGAGCGGTGGTCCGTGAGGTCCCCTTCCCCCGGATGCGCTCCGCTGCCGAGGCATGCGAACGTGATGCGAATTTGCGGAGACATGCCTTGCCGAGCCTGCCACGCCTCCTGTCATTGAAAACGGACGCAAGGCGCCCGGCCGGAGTTCGTCGGCCATGACTCCCGGCCTGACCCGTTCGCAGGACACAATGCCGGCTCGCTTCGCTCCACGGCGGGCCTTGTCCTTGCGGCCGGCGGCAACGATGACGGCAGGACTGCTGCGACGGTCCCTGCCGGACATCGCTGCCGCTGCCGTCGAACGGTGGCAGATCGCTCCGGGCACCACGCTGGAGGTTCTTCCGGCGAAATACCTGCCCGGGCAGCTCGAACGCATTGCCGGAGCCGAATTCGCGTCGATCGGCGAAGTCGTGCAGCATTTCCGGGGGGGCTTCGGCTCCCGGCAATCCGCGACCATGGGCTATCGCCTCAGGAACGTGCTCCTCCATGACGGCGTGCTCCAGGCAGCGGGGGCCGTGCGGCATTTGCGGCAACGCGCGCGCTATAGGCCGCTCGCTCTCGCCCCGTGCGAGGAGGCGGGCATGGCGCTCTACGAATCCTGGCTCGGCAATCGCTGGTTCGGCAACTGGCTGAGCGACGATTGCCTGACCTATCGCCTCACGGAGAGCGCAGGCATACCTTTCACCACGCACGGGCCGGACGGGCACTTGCCCCAATACGAACGCGCGCTCGACATGTTGCCCGCACGCGGGACTTCGGCGCTGTTCCGTGATCTCGTGATCTTCGACGACGGCGGCCATAACGAACACAAGCGTCAGCGCGCCGAAGCGATGCGGCGCAGGCTCGTGCATGCGAGCGCGCCGCGCCACCCCGGCACTTTCCTGCTGCGCGGAACCAGCGGCGATGCCCGCGTATTGGCCGGCGAGCGCCGCATCGCCGAACACCTGGCGGCCAGGCGCGGGTTCCAGGTGCTCGATCCCAGCCACGCCGACCTCGCCGAGATCGTCCGCGCCTGTGGCGGCGCGCGTGTCGTCGCCGGGGTAGAAGGCAGCCACCTCGTGCACGGACTGGTGGCAATGCCGCCCGATGCCTGCGCCCTCGTCATCCAGCCGCCAAGCCGAGCGGTATCGGCGCTCAAGCTGCTCACCGACCGGCAGGGGCAGGACTATGCCCTGGTGGTGGGGAAAGGAACCAAGGATGCTTTCACAGCAGACGTCGACGAGATCGAGCGCACGCTCGATCTCGTCTGAGAGGGCCCCCGTGGCCATGCGCCCGCATGCATGGTCGACCCTCCGGAGCGACTACCGGCGCCACGGCGGCACGTTGCTGAGCGGGGCCTTCCTGTCGCTCTCCCTTTATCGCTACGGGCGTTGGGGGCGCGGGTTGCGCCATCCGCTGGCCCGTGCCTTGGTCTCGCGGACTTACGGCTTCGCCAATCTCTTTCTCGCCAATCTGACCAAGATCTGGATCCCCCCCGCCGCCACGCTGGGCCGCGACTTCCACATCGTCAATAACGAGGGGTCGCTCTCGATCCACCCCGACGCGGTGATCGGCGACCGGCTTGGAGTGATGCACAACGTCACCATCGGCTCCAACATGCGTGAGGGCGCTCCGGTGATCGGCGACGATGTCTTCATCGGCGTCAACTCGACCGTGCTCGGCGCGATCCGGGTGGGAGACCGGGTGCGGATCGCCGCCAATACCGCCGTCACCACCGATGTGCCCTCGGACTCGATCGTCGTCGGCTCCCCGGCCCGGATTTATCCGCGACTGGGGCCGCTGCGATGAGGCCCGAGACCCTTCACGAACTTTTCGCGGCTAACCTGCCGGAGCGTGCCGAAAAGGTCTTCCTCATCGACCCCGCCCGCGAGGCGACTTATGCCGAAGTGGATGCCCGCGCGGATGCCGTCGCCGCGCATCTCGCCGCGCGCGGTGTCCGTCCGGGAGACCGGGTTCTCGTGCAGGTGCGCAAGGGCGTTGCCGAGGTGGAGGCTTTGCTCGGCGTCACCCGGGCAGGCGCGGTGTTGGTCGATATCAGCACGGCCTGGAACGCCGAACAGGTCCGCTTCGTCGCCGAGGATTGTGAAGCCGCCCTGCTGGTGGTCGAGCCTGCCATGGCCCGGACGCTCATTGCGTCCCACATCGATCCCGCCCGTATCCTGCCTGTCGATGTCGGGCATGGACTGGAGGGGCTGCAAACACTGGTCTCCCTTCCTGACCATCGCTTCGAACCGCTGCCCCGATATCCCGACGATCTCGCCGCGATCGTCTATACCTCGGGATCGACCGGCAAGCCCAAGGGCGTGATGCTCAGCCACGCCAATGTGCTGCAAGGTGCGCGTTCCGTAGCGGAATACCTCAACCTCACCGCAGCCGACCGGGTCCTGAGCGTGCTGCCTTACAGCTTCGACTACGGCTTCAACCAGCTCACGACGATGATGCTGGTGGGCGGCAGCGTGGTGCACCAGCCCGTGCCGATGGCCAGCGAGATAGTCCGCTCGCTCGAACGCCATGGCGTGACCGGTCTTGCCGCCGTTCCGCCGCTGTGGATCCAGCTTGTGCGCCTGCTCGCGGTTACGCCCACACCGCTTCCAGCCCTGCGCTATGTGACCAATTCAGGCGGAAAGATACCGCGCAACATTCTCGAAATGATGCCAGATATCTTACGTAATACGCAGATTTTCCTCATGTATGGCCTGACGGAGGCTTTCCGCTCAACCTATCTCGCCCCGGAACGGTTCGCGGCGAAGATGGGGTCGATCGGCCGGGCCGTTCCGGGCGCCGAAGTTTTCGTGATCCGGCACGGCATGGGCATCGCGGGGCCCGGCGAACAGGGCGAACTCGTCCATCGTGGGCCTCTGGTCAGTCAGGGGTACTGGAACCGTCCGGAGGCGACTGCCGAGAAGATCCGGCCCTGCCCCGAACTCTTCGGCCTGATCGGCGACGAACCCGTCGTCTACAGCGGCGATATCGTCCGCATCGACGAGGACGGCGACATGTGGTTCGTCGGCCGCAACGATGCTCTCATCAAGACCAGCGGTTACCGCATCAGTCCGGACGAAGTGGAAGACCTCGTCCATCGCAGCGGCCTTGCCGCCGATGTCGTCGCCTTCGGGGTTCAGGACGAGATGCTGGGCCAGGCGGTCCAGGTCGCCGTGACCCTGCTGGGCGGCGCGACGCGCGAAGCGCTGCTGACGCATTGCCGGACGGTGATGCCCGGCTACATGGTTCCGCAGCGCATCCACGTCTGGCCGGAGGATATGCCCCGCACTGCCAGCGGCAAACTTGCGCGCCCCGAAGTGATCCGCGCCTGCCAGCCCTCGGCGCCGCCTTCTCCCGCTTTCTGAGGACCCCTCGACAATGGCCCTGACCGAAGACACCCTGATCCGCAGCATTGCCGAGTTCGCCGCGCTCGATGGCGATCTGGATGCCGAGACCCCACTGTTCTCCAGCGGCGCGCTGGATTCCGTCGCGATGCTCAACCTTATCGTGTTCGTCGAGCGCGAGACCGGCAGCGAAATCCGCGCCGAGGACGTGACGCTGGAAAATTTCGATACCGCCGCCCGGATACTCGATTTCGCGCGGAAACTGGCGGCATGACGCCAGAGGAGGAAGACGACCTTCTGGAAAAGGCGGCCGAGCGTTTCGGCACCCCCTGCTTCGTCTACTTCACCGAACGGATCGAGCAGCGCATCGCCCTGCTGCGGGAAAATTTCGGTGAAAGGCTGGAACTCAGCTATGCCGTGAAGGCCAATCCCAATCCCACGCTGTTGGCCTGGCTTTCCGGTGCGATCGATCGGCTCGACATTTCCTCGGCCGGAGAACTACGTCTGGCGCAGGAAGCCGGATGGAACCCCGCGCTGCTGAGCTTCACCGGTCCGGGCAAGCGTGAGGCCGAGATCAGCGAGGCGATCCGTGCCGGTGTCGGCCACCTCGTGCTGGAGTCCCTGCGCGAAGCGCGCCTTGCAGACCGGATCGCCCGGCAGGCGGCAAGGGTTCAGCCGGTGCTCCTGCGTATTTCGCCGGAGAGCCTTCCCAGGGGGTTCGGCGACCAGATGGCCGGACGGCCGACCCCCTTCGGGATCGACATCGAGGATGCAGACGAGGCGATCGCCGAAATCCAGTCGCTTCCCGGTCTCCTTCTCGCCGGATTTCACATCTATGCCGGTACCCAGTGCCTGAAACCGGAGGTGATCGCGGAGACCTACCGCCACCTTCTGACGATCTTCGGCCGTCTCTGTTCGGTTCATGGCGTGGTGCCGGACATGCTGGTCATGGGCTCAGGCCTCGGCGTGCCCTATCACGAGGGCGACACGGCACTCGACCTGTCCGTCGTCGCCACCGCCTTGCACCGCGAGTTGGCGGTTCTGCGGGAAAATCCGCGTTTCGCCCGGACGCGAATGGTGCTGGAGCTTGGGCGCTATCTGGTTTCGGAGGCGGGCTATCTGGTCACGCGGGTGATCTCCACCAAAGTCTCGCGCGGGAGGCGCATTGCAATCTGCGACGGCGGGATGAACAACCACCTCCCGGCTTCCGGTCATTTCGGGATGGTCGTGCGCCGGAACTACCGGATGCATCGGATCGGCAAGGCCCCTGACGGGCCGTGTGCCCCCCTGGACGTGGTCGGCCCGCTCTGCACCTCGATCGACCGCCTTGCCAGCGGGATCGTATTGCCCCGGATCGAGGAAGGTGACCTGCTCGCCGTGCACAACAGCGGTGCTTACGGTCTCACTGCCAGCCCGGTGCATTTCATCAGCCATCCGCTGCCCGAGGAAATCCTCGTCATGGCTGGAAGCCTGCTTCGCGCGACCCGCGTGCCCGGGCGGATATCATCCCCGGATGACCCGGTTCGCGTGATCGACGCCGCACATCCCGCTGCCGCCAACCAGAACGCATGAGCGCGAAGCCGCGCCCATGACGCGGCTTCGCGCCTCGCTGCTGCTCTTCGCATCGGCTCTGGCCCCGGTCGAGCGGCTTCCGGACCATGGCCTTTCCGCAAGACCGCACCGCATCATGCAGCCTGACATTGAACCCTCGCGTCCAAAGGCGGCGGCCATCGAACACGTCCGCGCTTTCAACGCAGCGATTCCGCTTGCCACGGCCGCGCTTACATCCTCCCGCCCCTTCATTCTCGAAGCTGGTCCAGAGGACCGCGCAAGGGCGATCGACTGCCTTGCCGCTGCCGACTACTATGAGGCCGGTCCCGGAGCACTCGATCAGCGCGCCGTGGCGCAAGTCGTGCTCAACCGCGTGCGTCATGCCGCATTCCCGGCGACGATCTGCGGCGTCGTCTTTGCCGGCGCGGAACGTGCGACCGGTTGCCAGTTCACGTTTACCTGCGACGGTTCGCTGGAGCGTCATCGCCCTTCGCCGCGCCACTGGCTGGAGGCGCGCGAGACCGCTGCCGAAATGCTGCTGGGACGCGTCGAAACTACCGTCGGCCAGGCCACGCACTACCATACCGATTGGGTCAGCCCACCTTGGGACCGCGCAATGGACAAGCTCGCGGTCGTCAAGACGCACCTGTTCTTCCGTTGGCGCGGAACGACCGGTTCGCCTGCCGCTTTCCTTCAACGTCATGCCGGGCGGGAACCGCGAATGGCACAGCTCGCCGGGCTATCTCCTGCCCACGGCGGTCCAGCGCGCCAAGCACCGCCCACACTGTCGGAAGCACCGGGGAGCGCACCGACCTTCAAGCCCCATGCCGGACTTTTCCTTGTTGTCGTTCCCGCCGACGCGCCCGGAACGTTCCCGCGCCTGGCCGAAGAACGCTGCGCCGGACTACAGGAATGCCGCTTTATCGGCTGGACCGATCCCAGTCGTTCCGGGCAGGCGATGCCTCTGTCCGGAACGGCTGTAGATGCGATTTCCTTCACTTTCGTCCGCCGTCCAGGGATTCCCGACCACGCCCTCTGGAACTGCACGGAATTTCTGCGTAGCATCCCGGATGAGTGCCTCCTGCGCGGAACCTGATTGCGCACCACGCGCATTGCTCAATGTTTTCCGGAATGTTTCCAAGCACTTCTCAGCAGAAACATTTCGTAACAATTCCGCACAAACCAAGACATGCTGCATGGCCAAGTTCCGCCCCAGGAAAAAGGCAACCTGACGGCATGATATCTCTTCACGGCGAGCGCCCTCGACACCGCCGCTTCCGGCGCGCGATCCCGGCCAGCCGCCACCGGGAAATTGCAGGTCGGGTTTGCCAAGCCGCACCCGAAAAACTACATTTGATCAAGAAGAGACGATGAGCAACACCACAGCCCCCATTTATCGCCATCTCGATGACGGCCCGATGCCCACCCCGACGATCCTGCTCGTGGAGGACGACGGCCCCCTGCGCACGCTGACCGCCCGCGCCCTGCGCCAGACCGGCTTCAACGTGCTTACCGCCGCGACCGGTGCGGAAATGTGGGTGACCTTGCGCGAAGGCCCGGTCAGCCTCGTCGTTCTGGATATCATGCTTCCGGGCACCAGCGGCTTCGACCTGTTCCGCCGCCTGCGCCGCGAATGCGACATTCCGGTGATCTTCATCAGCGCCCGCGGCAGCGAGGAAGATCGCGTTCTCGGCCTCGAACTGGGCGCGGACGACTATCTCGCCAAGCCCTTCAGCACCCGCGAACTGGCCGCCCGCGTCAGCGCGGTCCTGCGCCGCGGCGGCAACAATCCGACCTCGGCCGATTTCACCGGCAGCGACGCCGTTGCCGACGGCCGCACCCCCGAATCGATCCATTTCGAAGGCTGGAACTTGTCGATGGCGCGCCGCGAACTGCGCTCGCCCGGCGGGGCCATGGTCGACCTGACCGGTGCCGAGTTCGACCTGCTCGCCACATTCCTCGCCTATCCGCAGCGGGTACTCGGCCGTGAGCGCCTGATCGAACTTTCGCGCTCGCGCCTGGGCGACAGCTCCGATCGCAGCGTCGACGTGCTCGTCAGCCGCCTGCGCCGCAAGCTTCAGGCCGAAGGCGCGGAATCGCCGATCGTGACCGTCCGCGGCGTCGGCTACATGTTCAAGGCCGAGGTCACGCGCGCCTGATGTCCTTGCGCCGGTTTCGCCTGTTCCGGCGCTTCGGTCTGCCCGAGCGGCTGATTGCGGTCCTCCTGCTGGTCTTCGTCATCGACGTGGTGTGCAACACGGTTCTGTTCGAACGCGCCAATACGTTCGAACTGCGCCGCGACGATGCCCAGCGCATTGCCGAGAACCTCGTGCTGGCGCGCCGCGCCGTCGAGCACTCGGCGGCAGGCGAGCGGCAGGCGGTCACGACCGCGCTCAGCACGGCTAAGTTCTCGCTCAAGCTGACCGACCAGAGCAAGCGCTATCGCGGCTCGCTGAGCCTTGCCAACTTGCGCGCGCAAGTGATCGAGATGGAGCCGGAACTCGCGCATAGCGACCTGGAACTCCATCTCGAATCGATCCCGCGCGAAGGCAATATCGGCGGTTCGCTCCGCTTGGTGGACGGCGGGGTGCTGGATTTCCGGACCCATGCCCGTTCGGCCTGGAAACTCAGCATCGGCCGCTTCGCCAGCCTCGTGCTGCCGACGGTACTGCTGATATCGCTGGCCTGGCTGCTCTTGCGCGCCGCGCTCAATCCGTTGCGTTCGCTGGTGCGCGCTACCCGTCATTTCGACGCGGGTCCTCCGCGCCCGGTCCCCGAACACGGGCCTGACGAAATGCGCGAGTTGATCCGCGCAATGAACGAGATGCAGGAGCGGATCCATCAGTCGATGCTCGACCGCACGCACACGATGCTGGCCATCGGTCACGACCTGAAGACCCCGCTTTCGCGCATACGCCTGCGGCTGGACGACGGCGAGGTCGATCCGGTCGTTCGCGACGGCATCAACCATGACATCGACGAGATGCGGATGCTGCTCGATTCGATCCAGGCCTACGTCGATACGGGAGGCACACAAATCCCGGCCGAGCGCATCGATCTTGCCATCATGGCCGAGACGCTCGTCGATACCGCCGCCGATCGCGGTGCGGATGCATCCTATTCGGGCCTTTCCAGCCTGGTAATCATGGCACGCCCGGTCTCGATTCGCCGTGCCCTGTCGAACCTGATCGAGAATGCACTGCATTACGGCGGCAATGTCCGCGTCGGGCTTCGCAAGGACGGCGGTGCGGCCGAGATCACCGTGGACGACGACGGCCCCGGTATTCCCGAAGATCGCATCACCGACGCGCTACAACCGTTCATCCGCCTTGATACCGCACGTGCGCGCGACACCGCCGGAATGGGTCTCGGCCTGCCGATTGTGCGCAAGGCCGTGCGTTTGGAAGGCGGTACGCTGGACCTGAGGAACCGCCCCGAAGGCGGACTGCGCGCCACAATTCGTCTGCCGCTTGCAGCGCAATAAATTTCCTGCTGCAAAGCAGCAAGGGTGACACTTTCGCTTAACCGCTTGTTATGGTTCGGCAATAGCGCGACACAAAATGAGCAGCCTTCGAAAACCCCCGGATACCCTCGCAATTCGATGAATTTTCTTTCATCCCCGCTGCAGCGCAGCAACATTTCCTGACAAAAGCGAACGACAATCGAAAATCGCGACCCGTACTTTCCATGACAAGCTCCGTGTCTCGTGTTCCCCCTTCGGAGCGCGGAGCACCAGACAACGAAAACAAGGAAAGGTTACGAGAGTGAACGAACTGATCGGTCGCGTCTTCCACTTCGAGAAGACCATCTTCCCCGCCAGCAGCGAACTGTTCGGCAAACTCGCCAACGAGGGCCAGGAACCCAAGGCGCTGATGATCTCCTGCGCGGACTCGCGCATCGTCCCCGAGCAGATCATGCAGGCCCAGCCCGGCGACCTCTTCGTCTGCCGCAACGCCGGCAACATGGTGCCCCCTTACGCGACCCAGAACGGCGGCGTGACCTCCACGGTCGAATACGCGGTGGCCGCGCTCGGCGTGCGCGACATCATCATCAGCGGTCACTCGGGCTGCGGCGCCATGAAGGCGCTTGCCGACCCCACCGGCCTCGAAGCGATGCCGAACGTCGCTGCCTGGCTCAAGCACGGTGCGGCTGCCGAGCACATCGTCAGCACCTGCCACGGCGAACTCGAAGGCAATGACCGCGTCCGCGCGATCACCCTCGAAAACATCATCGCCCAGATCAGCCACCTGCGCACGCACCCGGCCGTCGCCGCGGCCATCGCGCGCGGCGAAATGACGCTGCACGGCTGGTTCGTCGACATTCACGCCGGCCAAGTCCTGGGTCTCGACGGCGACACCGGCCAGTTCGTGCCGCTGCGCGAAGATGCCCCGCTGCCGGTCGCGCTCGCCGCGAAGGCCCGCGTCGCCATCGAATTCGCCGAGGCAGCGGAATGACCTCCGCCCTTTCCACCCCCTCCTCCCCGGCTTCGGCCGAGGGCCCCTCCAAGAGCGGGCCTTTCGCCCACTTCGGACGGGATTTCACCGCATCCATCGTGGTGTTCCTCGTGGCGATGCCGCTCTGCATGGGTATCGCCATCGCCTCGGGCGTGCCGCCTGAAAAGGGGCTCGTCACCGGCATCATCGGCGGCCTCGTGGTCGGCCTTCTGGCAGGCTCACCTCTCCAGGTGAGCGGCCCGGCGGCCGGTCTCGCCGTTATCGTTTTCGAATTCGTGCGCGAGCACGGCCTCGAAGCGCTGGGTCCGGTCTTGCTGCTGGCCGGTGTGTTCCAGCTCGTCGCGGGCGCGCTTCGCCTTGGCGGCCTGTTCCGCGCGATCAGCCCGGCGGTCGTCCACGGCATGCTCGCCGGCATCGGCGCGCTGATCGTCATCGGTCAGTTCCACATCCTCTTCGACCAGAAGCCGATGTCGAGCGGACTTGAGAACATGGCGATGATGCCCGCGCGCATCCTCGGCCTGGATCCCACCAATTTCGCTTCCACCGAACTCGCGCTGATGCTCGGCGTGCTGACGATGGCCGTGATGCTCGGTTGGGAAAAGGTGCGCCCGAAGAGCATGGGCCTCGTCCCCGGTGCGCTTCTCGGCGTCGTCGCGGCGACCGCCGTGGCCTGGACCATGGGCCTCGACGTCGCGCGCATTGCCGTGCCGGAATCGATCGGCGCCGCCTTCGCGCTGCCCACCAGCACCGGCTGGTTCGCCCCGCTCGCCAATCCCGCGCTGATCGTCGCCGCGCTTGCCATCGCCTTCATCGCCAGTGCCGAAACGCTGCTTTCGGCCGCCGCGGTGGACCGCATGCATGACGGCGTGCGTACCAAGTACGACAAGGAACTGCGCGCCCAGGGCATCGGCAACCTGCTTTGCGGCGTGTTCGGCGCCCTGCCGATGACCGGCGTGATCGTGCGTAGCTCGGCGAACGTCCAGGCCGGTGCCAAGACCCGTCTTTCGACGATCCTTCATGGCGCCTGGATTCTCGCCTTCATCGCTCTGCTGCCCTGGTTGCTGCGCGAAGTGCCGATGGCGGCACTGGGCGGCGTTCTGGTTGTGACCGGCTGGCGCCTTGTAAGCCTCAGCCATGTGCGTCATCTGTTCCACAACTACGGCGCCTTCCCTGCGGTGATCTGGGCGGTGACCTTCGCCCTCGTCATCACCACCGACCTGCTGACCGGCGTGCTGGTCGGGCTGGCCCTGACGGTGCTGGAACTGGCTCCGCACTTCCGGAACCTGAAGCTCAAGGTCGAGGAACACGTCGAAGAGCACGAGGCCGGCGAAGCGACCCGCCTCGCACTGGGTGGCGGTGCCACCTTCCTCGGCCTCACCCGCCTCAACAAGGTGCTGGAAAAGCTGCCGCACGGCCGCCCGGTCCATCTCGACCTTGGCCAGCTCAAAGTCATGGATCACACCACGGCCGAGACGATCAGCGAATGGCTCAACCGCCGCCGCCAAAGCGGCCATTCGGACCGCGTGACCGGCCCCGCGCCGATCCTGCGTCCGCTGCCGGTCGCCGCCTGAGGTCGCGGCCGACAGGACTTCACTTCTCGTATCGTGCGGACGCACTGTCATCCGCACCTTCCCTTTACCGGGCGGCTCTCAGGAGACCGCCCGTTTTTTTTGATAAATTTCCTTTTCGCACAATCAGCTCCGGTCTGGCGGTATTTTATTATAATTTCCTCTGGCTGAAGAGCATAAATTACGGTAATCCATACAAGTCTGTCTGAAACGGAGCCGCCACGCATGTAGGCTCCGGCAAACAGGCCGCAGGATGGAACGCGACAAAGTCAACATGAGGGCGTTCCATATGAAAATCCGTCTTGCCGCAGGCCTGCTCGGCCTTGCTGCTTCCGGCCTGGCATTCTCCGCTCCGGCGATGGCCCAGGAAGAAGCTCCGAGCGAGATCACCGTGTCCGGCTCCGTCGGGCTCGTGTCCGACTACCGTTTCCGCGGCGTCTCCCAGACCGACAAGGAAATGGCTGTGCAGGGAGGTATCACCGTCTCGCATGAGAGCGGCCTCTATGTCGCCACCTGGGGTTCGAACCTTGCCGGGTGGGGCACCTTCGGCGGCTCCAACATGGAACTCGACCTCGTCGGCGGCTATGCCACCGAGATCACCAGCGGCGTAAAGCTCGATGTCGGCCTGACCTGGTACATGTATCCGGGCGGCGCCGACAAGACTGACTTCGCCGAACCTTACGTCAAGCTTTCCGGTACGGTCGGCCCGGCCAACCTGCTCGCCGGCGTGGCCTACGCGCCCAAGCAGCAGGCACTCGGCAAGGTCTACGCCAGCGGTGCGGACTATGCCGACGGCATCGGCAATTTCGGTGCCAAGACCGACAACGTCTATCTCTGGCTTGACGGCAATACCGCCATTCCCAACACGCCGCTGACCCTCAAGGGGCACTTCGGCTATTCCAACGGCAACTCGGGCCTTGGCCCCAACGGTACCAGCGTCGCCCCGACCGGCGAGTATCTCGACTGGATGCTCGGCGCAGATCTCGCGCTCGGCCCGGTGACGCTGGGCGTCGCCTATGTCGATACCGACATTTCAAAGTCGCAGAGCGCCTATCTGCAGCCCAACTTCTCTTCGACGAAGAATGGCTCGCAGATTGCCGGCGCCACCGTGCTGT
>PJTY01000309.1_pt1 | contig 28247 bp, 19 predicted proteins | sample 1512121 | NCBI WGS metagenome assembly PJTY01 (sample SAMN08177680, study PRJNA422409) | Soil metagenome, whole genome shotgun sequencing project. | isolation source: Soil enriched (2) on filter paper: alkali lignin treatment | place: USA: Madison | collected 2015-01-15 | reverse complement strand
GATCGAAGCCGGCAAGATCACCCAGGAAGGCCTGGGCGAAGTGCAGGAAATGATCGACATCTGCGACTTCGCCGTTGGCCTGTCGCGCCAGCTGTACGGCCTGACCATCGCTTCCGAGCGCCCTGGCCACCACATGCGTGAAACCTGGCACCCGCTGGGCGTGGTCGGCGTGATCAGCGCCTTCAACTTCCCGGTCGCAGTCTGGGCCTGGAACACCGCCCTGGCCCTGGTCGCCGGTAACTCGGTGGTATGGAAACCGTCCGAGAAGACCCCGTTGACCGCGCTGGCCTGCCAGGCGCTGTTCGACAAAGCCCTGAAAGCCTTCGGTGATGCCCCGGCTGGCTTGGCACAACTGGTGATCGGCGGCCGTGAAGCCGGCGAAGCCATGGTCGACGACCCGCGCGTACCGCTGGTCAGCGCCACCGGCAGCACCCGCATGGGGCGCGAAGTGGGCCCACGTGTGGCTGCCCGCTTCGGCCGCAGCATCCTCGAACTGGGTGGCAACAACGCCATGATCCTGGCCCCCAGCGCCGACCTCGACCTGGCCGTGCGTGGCATCCTGTTCTCCGCAGTCGGCACCGCCGGCCAGCGTTGCACCACCCTGCGCCGCCTGATCGTGCACCGTTCGATCAAGGACGAAGTGGTGGCCCGCGTCAAAGCCGCCTACGGCAAGGTGCGTATCGGTGACCCACGCAAGGACAACCTGGTGGGCCCGCTGATTGACAAGCAGTCGTTCGACGCCATGCAGGGCGCGCTGGCCAAGGCCCGTGACGAAGGTGGCCAGGTATTTGGTGGCGAGCGTCAGCTGGCCGACCAGTACCCCAACGCCTACTACGTATCGCCTGCAATCGCTGAAATGCCGGCGCAAAGCGACGTGGTACGCCACGAAACCTTCGCCCCGATCCTGTACGTGCTGGCCTACGACGACTTCGAAGAGGCCCTGCGCCTGAACAACGAAGTGCCACAAGGCCTGTCGTCTTGCATCTTCACCACCGACATCCGTGAAGCCGAACGCTTCCAGAGCGCCTCGGGCAGCGACTGCGGCATCGCCAACGTCAACATCGGCACCAGCGGCGCCGAGATCGGCGGTGCGTTCGGTGGCGAGAAGGAGACTGGCGGTGGCCGTGAGTCCGGTTCGGATGCCTGGAAAGGCTACATGCGTCGTCAGACCAACACCGTGAACTACTCGCGCGAACTGCCGCTGGCGCAGGGTATCGTGTTCGACTGATCGGCTGATGCTGCATGGCCGGGGGCCTGGCCCCCGGTTCGCGGGTGAACCCGCTCCCACAGGTACAACACAGTTTCGAAACCTGTGATGCACCTGTGGGAGCGGGTTCACCCGCGAATGGGCCGCACAATGGCCCCTAACAAGAACAAGTTGCTGGAGCCGGGCCATGTCCGAACTGCGTCAAGAATGCTTGTGGGAATTCGTCAGCAAACCGACCGTCGCCGCCCAGGCCCTGGCCGGTGAGCACAAGGCCGATGTCTGCGTGATCGGTGGCGGCATTACCGGCCTGTCGGCGGCCATCCACCTGCTCGAACAGGGCAAGTCGGTGATCCTGCTGGAGGCCTGGAAGATCGGTCACGGTGGCTCCGGGCGCAACGTCGGCCTGGTCAACGCCGGCACCTGGATCCGCCCCGATGATGTCGAGGCAACTCTCGGCCTGCAGCAGGGCAGCCGCCTGAACAAGGTGCTCGGCGAAGCCCCGGCCGAAGTGTTCGCCATGATCGAACGCCTTGGCATCGACTGCCAGGCCCAGCACAAAGGCACGCTGCACATGGCGCACAACGCCACCGGTATCGCCGACCTCGAGGCCCGCCACGAACAATGGCGCCGCCGTGGTGCCGACGTGGAGCTGCTGACCGGCGCCCAGTGCCAGGAATACTGTGGCACCGACAAGATCTCCGCCGCGCTGCTCGACCGCCGCGCCGGCACCATCAACCCCATGGGCTACACCCAGGGCCTGGCCGCAGCGGTGGCACGCCTGGGTGGCAAGCTGTTCCAGCAGTCTTCGGTCGAAGGCCTGGAGCGTGACGGCGATGCCTGGCGAGTGAAGACTGCGCGTGGTTCGGTGCGTGCCGACAAGGTGGTGATTTCCACCGGCGCCTACACCGAAGGCGACTGGAGCAACCTGCAGAAGCAGTTCTTCCGTGGCTATTACTACCAGGTGGCGTCCAAGCCGTTGCAGGGGGCTGCAGCCGACAAGGTGCTGCCACATGGCCAAGGCTCCTGGGACACCCGCACCGTGCTCAGCAGCATCCGTCGCGACGACCAGGGCCGCCTGCTGCTAGGCAGCCTGGGCCGGGTCGACAACAAGCCGGCGTGGTTCGTGCGCAGCTGGGCCGACCGCATCCAGAGCCACTATTACCCGGAGCTGGGCAAGGTCGAGTGGGAAATGCACTGGACCGGCTGCATCGATTTCACCCCCGATCACCTGATGCGCCTGTTCGAGCCGGCGCCGGGGCTGGTGGCGGTGACCGGGTACAACGGGCGGGGCAATACCACCGGGACCGTGATTGGCCGGGCGTTTGCCGAGTTTCTGCTGAAGGGCGAGGAGGGCAGCCTGCCGATTCCGTTCTCGCCGATGAAGGGGGTGAGTGCACCCTCGCTGCGGACTGCGTTCTACGAGTCCGGGTTCTCGCTGTACCACGCGGGGCAATGCCTGAGAGTTGTGTTGTAAGCACTGGCCCCTTCGCGGGTAAACCCGCTCCCACAGGATCTCCACAGTCCTTGAGACCTGTGTGGTCCCTGTGGGAGCGGGTTTACCCGCGAAGGGGCCGGGCCAGGCTTACTTGTGCAGCCAGCTGAGAAAGCCGCCCTTCTTGATCGAAACCGGCTTCTGCATCAACAACGACTCGCGGCTCTGCCGCCGAAACCGCTGCAACTTGCTCAACGCCGTCTGCACATCACCGCGTTGCACCAGGCAGCTCTTCACCTGTTCCTTGTCGATCCGATACAGCACGCAACCGGTCAACGTGCGGAACTCGGCCAGCGATTCCTCTTCGTCGATGATCCCCTCGATACCCAGCACCTCTCCCGGCCCCATGCGCCCGGCCTCGACCAGCCTGTCGCCATCGCGAATCGACGCCGAAACCACCCCGCTGCCAATCACCAGCAAATGATCGGAATGCTCGCCCACGCCCAGGATTACCTGATCCGCCAGGTATTCCACCGCTGTCATGCGCTGGCTCAGCGCATCGCGCTCTTCAGCGCTCAGCGAGCGGAACACCCGCACCTCGTCCAGCACCTCGCGCTGGCGGCTGCGTGGCGGCATGGCCAGGTCGGCGTTCCACATTACCCCGCTGGCCTCCAGGTGCCGGTGGGCCAGGTCGAACAGCTGGTTGCGCGCGTCGCCCTTCGCGCCCGCGTCGGCCACGAAGCCACTGGCTTCGTACTCCACTGATTCCAGCGTCGAGGCTTTCACCGTCACCTTTGGTTTTGGGGTTGCAAGAATGGCACTGACCCCTTGCAAGGCCTTTTCCAGCGCATCGAACACCCGCTTGGGCCGCACCTTGGCCGGCACCACCACGCTGATCGACACCCCGTGCACATCGGCCGGGCGGCTGTGGTTGAGCAGCCGGGCCTTGGCCGCCACCGAGTTGGGGATTACCGCCAGGCTGCCGGTGCTGGTGAGCAGGCGGGTGGCACGCCAGTCGATTTCCAATACCTTGCCTTCGGTGTTGTCGATGGAGATCGAGTCGCCAATCTGATACGGCCGCGTGGTGTTCAGGATGATGCCACTGAACACGTCGGCCAGTGTGCTCTGCAGCGCCAGGCCGATAACGATGGCCATGACCCCCGATGTGGCCAGCAGGCCTTTTACCGGCAACTGCAACACATAGCCCGCGGCAGCGACCACGGCCGCCAGGAAGATAAGCGCTCCCAGCACATCCTGCAGCAAACGCCCGCCATGGCTGCCGCGGGCAACCAGCAACAGACCGAACACCACCGTCACCGTACGTGCGCCAAACAGCCACCAGCCGATCGCCAGTACCGTGGCGATCAGGTTGCGCGAGACATCATCGGGCCAGGGTGGCGGTTGCAGCGGGCTCATGCCGGCAGCTACCAGCACCGAGCTGAACAGCAGGAACAGCACCAGCCGCGCGCCGATGCGCCAGGCCCTTTGCTGGAGAGGAATCAGTTGCCAGAGCACGAGGTCGAGCAGGATCAGGGCGGTGCCGAGCAACAGCGGGTATGACTGGATGAACGCCAGCATGGTGGTCTCGGGTGAGGGGAGGGCTGTGGGTAGTAATAGAGCAGGTTGGCCGGGCAGGCAATGGGGCCTGTGCCGGCCTCTTCGCGGCTAAAGCCGCTCCCACAGGTACTGCGCACGATTCAAATCCAGCGCAATCCCTGTGGGAGCGGCTTTAGCCGCGAAAGGGCCGGTACGGCCCACACAAAACCATCGTTCACAAAACAGAACGCTAGAGCCAAAAACTGCTATCTACCGCCTGAAAGGTCATGGTTTTAATCTTCTCCCATCAACGCGAAACACCCAACTTACTGAAAAGATCAAAACCCTTAGGAGCAACGACCATGACCAACTTCAAATACAACCGCCTGAACAAAGACGACGCCGCTGTCCTGCTGGTCGACCACCAGGCTGGCCTGCTGTCCCTGGTCCGCGATATCGAGCCGGACGCGTTCAAGAACAACGTATTGGCCCTGGCCGACCTGGCCAAGTTCTTCAACCTGCCGACCATTCTCACCACCAGCTTCGAACAAGGCCCGAACGGCCCGCTGGTACCGGAACTGAAAGCCTTGTTCCCGGACGCCCCGTACATCGCCCGCCCAGGCCAGATCAACGCCTGGGACAACGAAGATTTCGTCAAGGCAGTGAAGGCCACCGGCAAGAAACAGCTGATCATCGCCGGCGTGGTGACCGAAGTGTGCGTAGCCTTCCCGGCACTGTCGGCCCTGGAAGAAGAGTTCGAAGTGTTCGTGGTCACCGATGCCTCCGGCACCTTCAACGCCATGACCCGCGACGCCGCCCACGACCGCATGAGCCAGGCCGGCGCACAACTGATGACCTGGTTCGGCGTGGCCTGTGAGCTACACCGCGACTGGCGCAACGACATCGAAGGCCTGGCTGCGCTGTGCTCCAACCACATCCCGGACTACCGCAACCTGATCACCAGCTACAACGCCTTCAACGCCAGCAAGTAAACCGATCGCCCCGGGCACCGCCAGTCGGTGCCCGGCAAGGCAGCACACCTGTCCAATCCAGCGCCCGTCCGCCGTTGCACAGTGGATGCGGGCAAGCTCATCCCAAGGAACGCTGATGAACACCGCACTCCAAGACAACCGCGAAGTGGTAACCGTATGCCTGCAACACCAGGTTCTTGATAGCACCCCGGGCACCACGGCAGCGCAACCGCCGCGCTGGAAGCAGGCGCTGCTGACCTACCTAGTGATCTGCCCGATGACCATGGTCATTCCGCAACTGCTGGCGCCGCTGTTCGCACGCTTCCCGCAGCTGGGCGGTGTGATTGCCGGCAACCTGATCGTCAATGTGTTCGTCATCCTGCCCGTGGTGTTCTACATCATGCCTTGGGTAACCCGCCGCTGCGCCAACTGGCTGCGTGGCTGAGCCAGGCCTTTACCTAGACATTTTCAAGGAGATACCGACATGAGCACCTTCGTTACCCGCGATGGCACTTCGATCTACTTCAAGGACTGGGGCAGCGGCAAGCCGGTGCTGTTCAGCCACGGCTGGCCACTGGATGCCGACATGTGGGATTCGCAGATGGAATTCCTGGCCAGCCGCGGCTACCGCGCCATCGCCTTCGACCGCCGTGGTTTCGGCCGTTCGAGCCAGCCGTGGAGCGGTTACGACTACGATACCTTCGCCGATGACATCGCCCAGCTGATCGAGCACCTCGACCTGCGCGATGTGACCTTGGTGGGCTTCTCGATGGGTGGCGGTGACGTCAGCCGCTACATCGCCCGCCACGGCAGCGAGCGGGTGGCCGGGCTGGTGCTGCTGGGCGCGGTGACGCCGGTGTTCGGCAAGCGTGACGACAACCCTGAAGGGGTCGACCTGTCGGTATTCGAGGGTATCCGCGCTGGCTTGCGTGCCGACCGGGCGCAATTCATCGCCGATTTCGCCACGCCGTTCTATGGCATCAACCATGGGCAGCAGGTGTCCCAGGGCGTGCAGACCCAGACCTTGAACATTGCGCTGATGGCATCGATCAAGGGCACCCTGGATTGCGTGACCGCATTCTCCGAAACCGACTTCCGTCCGGATATGGCCAAGGTCGATGTGCCGACCCTGGTGATCCACGGCGACGATGACCAGATCGTGCCGTTCGAGACCACCGGCAAGCAGGCGGCGGAACTGATTCGCGGGGCTGAGCTGAAGGTGTATGCAGGGGCGCCGCACGGGTTTGCGGTGACTCATGCACAGCAGCTGAACGAAGACTTGCTGGCGTTCCTTCAGAAGTAACTGTGCTGGGGCATTCGCGGGTAAACCCGCTCCCACAGGGGATACCACAGTTTTCAAGGCCGGTGGTGTCCCTGTGGGAGCGGGCGTGCCCGCGAAGAGGCCAGCCCAGGCAGCACAAATACTGAACCGGGCTAACCTTCAACAACCCACCGCACATCCATCCAAGCCTTGCCCCTACAGCAAACGGCATGCTCCGCAGTTGCGCCTGCCGCTACCGCACCCAGACGGAGAAGACCATGTCCCAGGACCGCAACGACAAGACCCGTCGCCAGTTCCTCGCCACCAGTACCGTGCTCGGTGCCGCCGGCGCGCTCTGGTCCGCATTGCCCTTTACCGGTTCCGCCGGTTCCGCTCACGCATCCACCCAAGGAGGTTCCATGACCGCCGATCTCATTCTGTTCAACGGCAAATTGCACACCGTTGATCGTGAAAAGCCCACCGCGACCGCCGTCGCCATCAAGGACGGCCGTTTCATCGCGGTAGGCAATGACGCCGAAGCCATGGCCCACAAGGGCGCCACCACGCAGATCATCGACCTCAAGCAGCGCACGGTAATCCCCGGCCTGAACGACTCGCACCTGCACCTGATCCGTGGTGGCCTGAACTACAACCTGGAATTGCGCTGGGAAGGCGTGCCGTCGGTGGCCGATGCCCTGCGTATGCTCAAGGACCAGGCTGCGCGTACGCCCACCCCGCAGTGGGTGCGCGTGGTCGGCGGCTGGAACGAATTCCAGTTCGCCGAAAAACGCATGCCCACCCTGGAAGAAATCAACCAGGCCGCACCGGACACCCCGGTATTTCTGCTGCACCTGTATGACCGGGCGCTGCTCAACCGCGCCGCGCTCAAGGCCGTCGGTTACACCAAGGACACCCCCAACCCGCCGGGTGGCGAGATCCAGCGCGACAAGTTCGGCAACCCGACCGGCATGCTCATCGCCCGCCCCAACGCGATGATCCTCTACGCCACCTTGGCCAAGGGGCCGAAGCTGCCGCTGGAATACCAGGTCAACTCCACCCGCCAGTTCATGCGCGAGCTCAACCGCCTGGGCCTGACCAGCGCGATCGATGCCGGCGGCGGCTACCAGAACTTCCCGGACGACTATCAGGTGATCCAGGAGCTGGCCGACAACAACCAGCTGACCGTGCGCATTGCCTACAACCTGTTCACCCAGAAACCCAAGGAAGAGCTGGACGACTTCCGCAAGTGGACCTCCAGCGTGAAGCTGCACAGTGGCACCGACTTCCTGCGCCACAATGGCGCCGGCGAAATGCTGGTGTTCTCCGCCGCCGACTTCGAGGACTTCCTCGAGCCGCGCCCGGACCTGCCGCAAACCATGGAACAAGAGCTGGAACCGGTGGTGCGCCACCTGGTCGAGCAGCGCTGGCCGTTCCGCCTGCATGCCACCTACAACGAATCGATCACGCGCATGCTCGACGTGTTCGAGAAGGTCAACCGGGACATCCCGTTCAATGGCCTGCCGTGGTTCTTCGACCACGCCGAAACCATCACCCCGCAGAACATCGAGCGAGTGCGTGCGCTGGGCGGCGGTATCGCCATCCAGGACCGCATGGCCTTCCAGGGTGAGTATTTTGTCGACCGCTATGGTGCCAAGGCCGCCGAGCAGACCCCGCCGATCAAGCGCATGCTCGACATGGGCGTGCCGGTGGGCGCCGGTACCGACGCTACCCGCGTGTCCAGCTACAACCCGTGGACCTCGCTGTACTGGCTGGTCAGCGGCAAGACCGTCGGTGGCATGGAGCTGTATCCGGAAGGCCTCAGTCGAGACACTGCGCTGCAGCTGTTCACTCAGGGCAGCGCCTGGTTCTCCAGCGAACAGGGCAAGAAAGGCCAGATCAAGGTGGGCCAACTGGCCGACCTGGCGGCACTGTCGCTGGACTTCTTCAGTGTCGATGAAGAGGCGATCAAGGGCATCGAGTCGGTGCTGACCGTGGTCGATGGCAAGGTGGTGTATGGTGCGGCGGAATTCGACAAGCTCGGCCCGCCCCAGGTGCCAGTGCTGCCGGAATGGTCGCCGGTGACCAAGGTGCCGGGCCACTGGCGCGTGGGCACGCCGTCGCTGGCAGCGGTGGCGCACCAGTGTGTGGGGCCTTGCGGGGTGCATGCGCACAGCCATGAGAAGGCACGGCATTCGAATGTGCCGGTGAATGACTTCCAGGGCTTCTGGGGGGCGTTGGGTTGTTCGTGCTTTGCTTTCTAAGCTGAGCTGATGTGAAGGAGGGGTCAGTATCTGGCCCCTTTTTTTGTTCCTTCAGTGCCGGCCCCTTCGCGGGTAAACCCGCTCCCACAGAGATAACACAAACCTCAAGGTTGTCGTTGTACCTGTGGGAGCGGGTTCACCCGCGAAAGGGCCGGGAAAGCCAGCATCAATGGTGAGCCTTGTGCTCCCCACCCGCCAACAGATGCCGAATCTTCACTTCCACCCCCTCGGTCTGCAACATGCGCACCCGGGCCTCGATCTTCAGCTCACCCCGGGTTACCCGGTGGTGATGCCTCAAATGCTCCAGCCACGATTCCTCGAAGAAGAATTCCAGCCACAACGCCGGGTCCGCACTGTCGCGCATCAACCCCCACGACAACGCGCCATTGCGCTTGCGCATTGCCTCCAGCTCCCGCGCGGCCTGCTGGAACGCCTCCGCCTTGGCCGGCTCGATGTGGTATTCCACGGTGACCATCACCGGCCCGCTTTCCTTGTCCATGTCGTCGCTCAGCAGCGGCACTGGCCAATGCAGTGACGGCGTCAGCTCCTCGGCTGCGGTTTCCGGCAGCGTCACCTTGCAGGTCAGCAGCGTGCCCAGCGCCAGGCCACCTGCGGCCAGCAGCAGGCTCAAGGTGATCGTCGCATGGCTGGCCAGCGTGCCCCACAGCAACCCGCCACTGGCCATGGCACCAAAGAAGATCAGGATGTACACCGACAACGCCCGCGCCCGTACCCAGGCCGGCACCGAGGTCTGCGCCGCCACCTGCAGGTTGGACAACACAGCTATCCACGCCGCGCCGCTGAGCAGCATCGCCGGCAGCAGCACATAGAAGTTGCGCACCAGCGCCAGGGCCAGCAGGAACAGGGCATACAGCAGGCTGGCGAGCAGCACCAGGCGGTCGCGGCTGATGCGTTCGCGCAGGCGTGGCAACAAGGTGGCGCCGGCCACCGCGCCGATGCCGATGGCCGCCAGCAGCAGGCCGAAATCGGCGGCGGTGCCATGCATCTCGCCACGCACGATCAATGGCAGCAGCGAGGTGCCGGCGCTGGCGCAGAAAAAGAACGCCAAGGCGCGCAATATCACGGCTTGCAAGGGCTTGGCGCTGCGTGCGAAACGCAGCCCGGTGCGCATGGCGCCGACGAAGCGCTCGGCCGGCAGCAGCGGCTCCTTCACCTCGCGCTTCCACAGGAACAGCACCAGGATCACCCCGGCGAACGAGATGGCATTCAGGGCGAAGGTCAGCCACGGGCCGACCATGCTCACCACCACGCCCGCCAAAGCCGGGCCGATGGCGCGTGACACGTTGATACCAACACTGGATAGCGCCACCGCGTTGGCCAGGTCGTCCTTGCCCACCAGCTCCGGTGTCAGCGCACTCCAGGCCGGCATCATCAGTGCCGTGCCGATGCCCAGCGCCAGGGTCAGCACCAGCAGCAGGGTGACATTCATCAGCCCGAGCAGGGTCAGGGCCGCCAGCACCACGGCCACCGACGACATCCACAACTGCACCAGCAACAGATATCGGCGCTTGTCGACGATATCCGCCGCCGCGCCGGCCGGCAGGGCGAGGAAGAACATCGGTAGCGAGCCGGCTACCTGGATCAGAGCCACATGCAACGGGCTGGCCGACAGCGTGGTCATCAGCCAGCCGGCGCCCACTTCGTGCATCCAGGTGCCGATGTTGGAAGCGATGGTGGCGATCCACAGCATGCGGAAGGTGGCGTTGCGCAATGGGCTCCAGGCGCCTGAAGGGGACGTGCTCATGTCAGAAGCTGCCTTTGAGTGGGTATTCGATGATCAGGTAGATCCGGTCGATGTCATCGCCGGCCTGGGCCTGGTTGGCGCGGTGGCTGACGTGGGAAAACGACAGGCTCAGGTCCTTGGCGGCGCCGGCCTGCACCACGTATTTCAGGTCGATGTCGCGCTCCCAGTGCTTGCCGCCGTCGCCGTACTGGTCCACATAGGCGCCGCCTGCCGGGGCATGACTGCCGTCGATGCCACGGCCGCTGACGTAGCGGCCCATCAGGCTCAGGCCGGGTGCGCCGAGGGTGGCGAAGTCGAGGTCGTAGCGCAGTTGCCACGAGCGCTCGTCGGGGCCGTTGAAGTCGGCGTACTTGATTGAGTTGGCCAGGTAGATGGAGTCGCCGCCGACGAAGTCGAACGGGGTGTCGCCCTCGACCTTTTGATAGGCCAGGCTCAGCGCCTGGGCGCCGAAGCTGTACCTGGCCAGCAGGCTGTAGGCGAGGGTGTCGATTGCCCCGGCACTGGCATTGCCGGTGTCGCGGGTCTTGTACAGGTTGCCGTCCAGGCGCCAGTTGCCTTCGGCCAGGTTCAGGTTGAAGTAGGCCTGGCGCCAGGTATCTTCCAACTGGCCAGCGTACAGCGCGCCGCCGAATGGGCCGTCGGGAGCAAACGTGGCACCGGCCAGGCTGATGGCGCGGTTGTCGGTGGTAGCGCCGTAGCCGCTGAAGTCATCATGGCTGGAGCTGTTGTCCTGGTTGTTGAAGGCGGTGAAGCGCCCGGCCTGCAGGCGCCAGTCTGGCAGGTCGGTGTTGTCCAGGAACCAGCCGGTGGCGTATTCCGGATGCAGGCGTTTGTCGCTGGTGTCGAACACCGGGGTTTCCACGGTCATTTCGCCGTAGCGCAGCTGGGTGTTGCCCATGCGCAACTTGAGTGCGGCGCCGGCGCTGGAGTAGTCGGACTCGGCACGGCCATCGCTGTCGCGCGGCAGCAGGCCGGTGCCGGCATGGCCGCGGCCGCCGTCGAGCTTGAGGCCGAGAAAACCATGGGCATCGATGCCGACGCCGAGCGTGCCCTCGGTGAAGCCGGAGCGGATTTCGCCAATGAAGCCCTGGGCCCATTCCTGGCGGTAGTTCTGGCCGCTGCCGGAGGGCGAGCGGAAGTCGCTGTGCAGGAAGTAGTTGCGGCTGAGCAGCGACCAGCCGGGCTCTTCGGCCTGGCTGAGCGCCGGGCACAGGGCGAGGGTGGCGAGCAGGGCGCGGCCTGGTCCGTGAGTGGCGCGGATCATGGGGGCTCCGGGAAGGATGATCCGGGAATGTGGATGAAGGATAGGCCAGGGGTCTTGTATGTGTGTGCTCTGGCTGGTTTTGCCTGTGCCGGCCTCTTCGCGGGTAAACCCGCTCCCACAGGTACTGCACAAACCTTGGAGCTAGTGGTGACCTGCTTTCACAGGTACTGCACAGGCCTTGGAGCTAGTGATGACCCTGTGGGAGCGGGTTTACCCGCGAAGAGGCCGGCACAGGCGGCAACCGGCTCAAGCCATGTCGCTGATCGCAAACTCCTCGGCCAGATGATCGATCAGCGCCCGCACCGATGGCAGCAACCCCCGCCGTGACGGGAAGATCGCATGCACGATGCCGCAGCGCGGGTGCCAGTCCGGCAGCAACTCCACCAGCCGCCCCGCCGCCAGGTCCTCGCGCACCGCCACCCGCGGCAGGTGCGCAATGCCCACTCCGGCCACCACGAAATGGCGCAAGGCGAACAGGTCGTCAGTCACCATGCGTGGCGTGTGCGGGATGACGATGCTGCGGCTGCTGTCCTCGCCCTGGAACAGCTCCCACTGATACTCCCGCTGCGCGCTGCCCCAATGCACACTGGGCAGCGTGCCCAGCAACTGTGGGTCAAACCCCTTGGGCAGTTGCTCCAGGTACTGCGGCTGCCCGACCAGGCACTGGGTACTGTTGCTCAGTACCTTCATCACCATGTCGGTGTTCTCCAGCGGTGGAAAGCGCACCCGCAGAGCGACGTCGAAGCCCTCGTGCAGCAGGTCGACGCGGCGGTTGGTGCTCTCTATGAACAGTTCCACTTGCGGGTACTTGAGCATGTAGCGGGTCAGCATCGGCCCGACCCAGGAATTGAGCAGGGTGGTCGGGCAACTGATACGCACCAGACCGCGCGGTTCGCTGCGGTTGCGCTCGATGATCTCCGCCGCGCCCTCGGCCTCCACGCGCATGGCCAGGCAGCGATTGTAGTAGGCCTGGCCGATCTCGGTGAGCGAGCAGTGGCGGCTTGTGCGGTGCAGCAGGCGCACGCCCAGTCGGTCTTCGAGATCGGCAATGCGCCGGCTGAGCTTCGACTTGGGCATGTTCAGCGCCCGGCCAGCCGGGGCGAAGCCGCCGTGCTCGACTACCTGGGTGAAGTAGTAGAGGGAGTTGAGGTCTTCCAATGATCGGTCTCCAGGTACTTGATTGCCTGTGCCGGCCCTTTCGCGGGTAAACCCGCTCCCACAGGTACTGCGCCATCACTGTGGGAGCGGGTTTACCCGCGAAGAGGCCGGCACAGCCCCTGCAAATCTATCGTTCATAAAACAGAACGCTAAAGCCAAATTCTGCTATCTACCGCCACAAAGGTGATGATTTTAATCTGTGCCCATCAACGCGAAACACCCCCGAATGCTGAAAAATTCATAACCCTCAGGAGCACAGACCATGAGCAAATTCACCTACAACCGCCTGAACAAAGACGATGCCGCTGTCCTGCTGGTCGACCACCAGGCTGGCCTGCTGTCCCTGGTCCGTGACATCGAGCCGGACAAGTTCAAGAACAACGTGCTGGCCCTGGCCGACCTGGCCAAGTTCTTCAACCTGCCGACCATCCTCACCACCAGCTTCGAACAAGGCCCCAACGGCCCGCTGGTACCAGAGCTGAAAGCCCTGTTCCCGGACGCCCCGTACATCGCCCGCCCTGGCCAGATCAACGCTTGGGACAACGAAGACTTCGTCAAGGCAGTGAAGGCGACTGGCAAGAAGCAGCTGATCATTGCCGGCGTGGTGACCGAGGTCTGTGTAGCGTTCCCGGCGCTGTCGGCCCTGGAAGAAGAGTTCGAAGTGTTCGTGGTGACCGATGCTTCCGGCACCTTCAACGAAATGACCCGCGATGCTGCCCATGACCGCATGAGCCGCGCCGGCGCGCAAATGATGACCTGGTTCGGCGTGGCCTGTGAGCTGCACCGCGACTGGCGCAACGACATCGAAGGGCTGGCGGCGCTCTGCTCCAACCACATTCCGGATTATCGCAACCTGATTACCAGCTACAACGCGCTGACTGCGGGTAAGTAACACCAAGTAATCTGATGGATGGCTTCTGCAAGGGGGCCATCGTTGACTTGGTCCAGGAGTGTTGTTAGCGTTTCACCTGAGCGCGAAACCAGCTGCCATTCAGCGGCAATAGCTGGCGTAGGAACCCCGTCGATGGCTGAATCATCAGCGTCGGGTGAGACCTCCACACCCCGGCTTGAGGGTGTGTATATGAATATCAAGCACGAGCACAGGGCCACTGGTGACAGTGGCCCTTTTCTTTGCTCGGCAGATAAGCGTACCGCTTGTAAAGCAGTTTTCCGTGGCGATGCTTTCGACTTTCGCGGTGGGGTTGTTGGGGCTCAATGCGATACCTGGCTGCGATCAGTGCGGCCAAGTGAGCCTAGGGAGCTCTTGCCGGTTTCATCCAGGTGTTCCAGAGCTTTGTAGCCACAGTCGTAAGCGCCGCGCAGGTACTGGGCGACATGCACCAGGGCGTCGTGGGCGGAGACGCCCGGGTTTACTGTGAACAAAGGTGGATGGCCGGCATCGCAGCGGCTGAAGGCGCGCTCTTTAGTGTCGGGGAGAGGTGGATTGGGGACAATCTTTTTCATTGCAGTAAGCTCTCTAAGTTGTACTGCAACCATCCGTTTCCACGCGAAGGGTGGCAGTTGTACGCGGGGTGGAAAACCGGTGAGAGGCAACCCGGTAGGCCATACGGCCTCCCGCGCACAACTGCCATTGACGACAGAACCTCAAACCGAGACGGGTTTCCACACCCGATCGCTGAACCGACAGCGACCCGGCAAGCCTAGAGAGCAGGCTTTCCCCGGACAATCAGACGGGCGTCGACACGGTGCGTAGGATAAATCCTCGGGATTGGTGTGACCGTAGGAAATGGTTCGCGGGGAAGTAGGACCTAGCTGAGAATCGGACGATTTTGTGATGGTTTTTTTGTGTTCGCGTAATGGCGGCGCTCGATCTCAAGGGCGCTGCATCTCTACAGTCATGCGCTCGAAATCCTCAATCCGCATCCGAATCAAACAACCGCTCCAACTCAGCCCGGGCCTCCTTGGCCGTCTGCATCACCTTGGCCCGGTCATCACGCACCTGCCCCTGGGCCACCAGCACCTCTTCGTCATGCTGGGTAAACCGCGCAATCCGGTCCGCCGCCTGCGCGTCGCTCAACCCCAACCCCACCAATGCCCGGCGGGTCATCTCCAGGCTGGAGTAGAACGTCTCGCGAATCGGCTCGGCGCCGACATCCGCCAACTTATGCACATGCTGGCGGTTACGCGCGCGGGCCAGCACCTTCAGGTGCGGGTACAGGCGTTTCACCCGTTCCGCCGTGTGAATGGCAGCTTCCGGGTCATCGATAGTGATGATGAAATACTCCGCCTCGCCCACCTTGGCAGCATGCAGCACCTCGGGGCGCAGCGGGTCGCCGTAGAACACTGGTACCTGTTCGAACATGCGGGTCATCTCGATGGTGTCCACCGAGGTTTCCAAGGCAATGAACGGAATCTTCTGTGCCCGCAGGATGCGCGCGACGATTTGGCCCATGCGGCCCATGCCGACAATCACCACCCGTGGCGTGTCAGTCTGGATCTGCTTGTAATGCTCCGGCACCTCACGCGCCGGTTGCGGGCGCTTGAGGGCGCGGGCACAGCCAATCATCAGCAGCGGGGTAATTGCCATCGACAGGGTGATGGTCATCAGCAGCAGGTCGTAGGTCTGGGTGTCGAACAGGCCCTGGTCCTTGCCCAGCTTGAACACCACGAAGGCAAATTCGCCACCGGCAGCCAGCACCATGCCCAGGCGCAGGGCGCTGGCGCTGTTCAGGCCACCGGCCAGGCGCCCGACGCCGACCAGCAGTACCAGCTTCACGGCCACCAGCAGCAGGGTCAGGCCCAGCACCACCAACGGCATTTCCAGCAGCAGGTGCAGGTTGGCACCCATGCCGACACTGATGAAGAACAGCCCCAGCAGCAGGCCCTTGAACGGTTCGATCTGCGATTCCAGCTCGTGGCGGTATTCCGAATCGGCCAGCAGCAAGCCGGCGAGGAAGGCACCCAGGGCCATGGAAATGCCGGCTTCTTCCATCAGCCAGGCAGTGCCGATCACCACCAGCAGCGCGGTGGCGGTGGACACTTCCGGCAGGCCGGTGCGGGCCACGGTGCGGAACACCGGGCGCAGCAGGTAGCGGCCACCGACGATGACCACGGCGATGCTGGCGAACACCTTCAGGCCGTGCTCCAGGCTGTCGCCGTGGCTGGTGTCCGGGCCGCTGGCGGCCAGCAGCGGCACCAAGGCAATCAGCGGAATGGCGGCGATGTCCTGGAACAGCAGAATGGCGAACGCCAAACGGCCGTGCGGGGCGTTGAGCTGCTTGCTCTCGGCCAGGCTCTGCAGGCCAAGGGCGGTGGACGACAGCGCCAGGCCCAGGCCGAGCACGATGGCCGCCGGTAGCGTCTGGCTGAAGCCGAACAGGGCGATGGCGCCGATCAGCGCACCGGTCAGCAGCACCTGGGCGGTGCCGACGCCGAACACGGCCTTGCGCATCAGCCACAGGCGCTTGGGCGACAGTTCCAGGCCAATGATGAACAGCAGCAGGACCACGCCCAGCTCGGAAATGTGCGCCACGCTTTCGGTGTCGCGGATCAGGCCCAGCGCCTGCGGGCCGATGATCACGCCGGCGAGCAGGTAGCCGAGCACGGCCCCCAGTTGCAGGCGCTTGGCCAGCGGGACGGCGAGGACAGCGGCAAGCAGGAAGATCACCGCAGTTTGCAGAAGGCTGCCTTCGTGTGGCATTGGCTCGTACTCCATGAGCTGCCGGGGCAGCGTTAGATCAGTTTGACGGACAATTCTGGGGAATTGGGGGGTGCCAGACAATCTGCTGTGGGGAAGACACATTGTCCTGAACAAGGTGACAGTCGTGCTGGCTTCTTCGCGGGTGAACCCGCTCCCACAGGAACAGCGGTGCCTTCAAGCCTGCGCATCCCCTGTGGGAGCGGGTTCACCCGCGAAGAGGCCGGCACAGGAAATCTACATACTCAGCTGCCACCAAACTGCGCCCGATACTGCGCCGGCGTCATGCCAATCCGCTCGCAGAACACCTTGCGCAAATGCCGGTCACTGCCAAACCCGCACTGCGCAGCCACTACCTTCAAGGGCAGGTCGGTGCCTTCCAGCAGCTTGCGCGCCCGGTCGATGCGCGCATTCTGCAGGTACTGCAGCGGCGTGATCCCGACCTCGCGCAGAAACGTCCGGGCAAAGTTGCGCCCGCTCATGGCCACCAGGTCGGCCATTTTCTGCACGGTGAAGGCTTGCTCGATATGGTCGACGATGTACGCCTGCACCCGGGCAATCGGCGAATCGTCCCGTGGTACAGCCGCCAGCAGTGGCCCATAGGGTGTCTGCCCGCCCTGGCGATGGCGGGCGACCAGCAGCACCTTGGCCACTTCCAGGGCCAGTGCCTTGCCATGGTCCTCGGCCACTACCGCCAGTGCCAGGTCGATGCCAGCGGTGATGCCGCCCGAGGTAATCAGGCAACGGTCGATCACATAGATCTGCTCGGTCTCGACCTTGGCCTCGGGAAACGCCTGTGCCAGGCGCTCCACGTAGTTCCAGTGAGTGGTGCAGCGATAGCCATTCAGCAGCCCGGCACGGCCCAGCAGGAATACCCCGGTGCAGATGGCGCCGAAGCGTTTGGCCCGGCGCACGGCTTGGGGCAGCCAGCGTTCGATGCCTGGCAGGGCGATGTCATAGGCCCCTGGGCCGCCTGGTACCAGCAATAGGTCGACGGCGTCCGGCAAATCCTCCAGACGCAGGTCGGCTATCACTTTCAGCCCGCATGAGCCGCGCACCGCCGTTTGCCCCTCGGCCAGCGTCAGCAATCGGTACTGCCGCTCGGCAGGCAAGAACCGGTTGGCGATGGCGAACGCATCCATGGGCCCCGTGACATCCAGCAACAACACATCGTTGAACAGCACCATGGCCACGGTGCGGTGGGCGTTTTGCTGCATACCTCTTGGCTCTATAGCTGAATACGTCATGCATCTTAAGGTATCCAGCCGCACACAATTAATAACAATTCAGGTTTGCCTCAGGACTTTGTCATGTGCCGAGGGCGAGACTTCCTGCATTGAACAGGAGAGTCGCCATGCACCTCGGGACGCCCCAAGCGCCGCTGCAAACCCCCGGCGCGCTGACACCTGCGCGGTTGCGCAGGGCCAAGGAACTGATGTTGCACAGCCCGTTGTCGATCATCGAGATCGCCGGCGTGTGCAACCTCACACGCAGCCACTTCTCCCGCGCATTCAAGGTCAACACCGGCCTCTCTCCTCAGGCCTGGCGCCTGCTCGCACGCATGGAAAAGGCCAAGCGGCTGCTCGCCACCGAGGCGCCGATTACCCACGTGAGCCTGGAATGCGGCTTTTGCGACCAGGCCCATTTCACCCGTGCCTTCAGCCGCCTGGTCGGCCAGCCGCCCAATGCCTGGCGCCAGGCGCAGGCCCATCCTTAAGCCGAACCTATCCGCCGGTATAGCCCCTTGTAGACAGTGCCGGCCCGTTTCCCAACCCAAGGAGTCACCCCGATGAGCCAACCCGATTACAAGCGCCTGAACAAAGACGACGCCGTGGTGCTGCTGGTGGATCACCAGACCGGCCTGATTTCGCTGGTGCAGGACTTCTCGCCCAACGAGTTCAAGAACAACGTGCTGGCCCTGGGCGACCTGGCCAGGTTCTTCGGCCTGCCGACCATCCTCACCACCAGCTTCGAGCAAGGCCCTAACGGCCCGCTGGTGCCCGAACTGAAAGAGATGTTCCCGGATGCGCCGTACATTGCCCGCCCAGGCCAGATCAACGCCTGGGACAACGAAGACTTCGTCAAGGCGATCAAGGCTACTGGCCGCAAGCAGTTGATCATCGCTGGCGTGGTGACCGATGTGTGCGTGGCGTTCCCGACCTTGTCGGCGCTGGCGGAAGGTTTTGAAGTGTTCGTGGTGACCGATGCTTCGGGCACCTTCAACGAAACCGTGCAGCAGGCGGCCTGGGTGCGCATGACCCAGGCGGGCGCGCAGATGATGAACTGGTTCTCGGTGGCCTGTGAGCTGCACCGCGACTGGCGCAACGACATCGAAGGGCTGGGCAACCTGCTGTCGCAGCGCATCCCCAACTACCGCAACCTGATGAACAGCTATGCGGCCTTGAGCGGCCGTTGATGTAAACCTGTACCGGCCCCTTCGCGGGTAAACCCGCTCCCACAGGAACCGTGCAGTCCTCAGGCTATGCACTTCCCCTGTGGGAGCGGGTTCACCCGCGAAAGGGCCGGTACAGGCTCAAGAATGATTCACAGGCAAAGTGAAGCGAATCCGACACCCCCCCAGCTCCGACACCAGCGCCTGCAACTGCCCGCCATGGGTCTGCACCACCGAGTTGCAGATCGCCAGGCCCATCCCCATGCCGCCGACCTTGGTGGTATGAAACGCCTCGAACACCCGCTCTCTTTCATCCGCTGCAATCCCCGGCCCGTTGTCGTCAACGCAGATTTCCACCCCATCCCCGACCACCGCCGACGCAATCCGCAGCACCCCATCACTGCGATACCCCGTCAGCGCCTCCAGGCCATTGGTAATCAGGTTGAACACCAACTGCTGCAATTGCACCGGGTCGGCCATCACGCCCACCCGCGCCTGCAAGCGCATCTGCACATCCACCTTGCCCTTGGCGGCATCGGCCGAGGTCAGGCGCACCACTTCGCGGATCAGCTCGTCCAGCTTCACCACCTTGAGTTGCATCGGCGATTGTTTGGCCAGCGAGCGCAGCGCGCGCACGATGTTGGCGGCCCGTTCGCTGTCGTTGCGGATGTCTTCCAGCCCGGCAATCGCCTCTTCCAGATCGGGTTTGGCGCGTTTCAGCCAGCGCAGGCTGGCAGCGGCGTTGGAAGCGATGCCCAGCAGCGGCTGGCTGATTTCGTGGGCGATGGACGCCGACAGCTCGTTCATCACTTGCAGGTGCGCCGTGCGCGCCAGCTCCGCGCGTGAGCGGCGCAACTCGGCTTCCATCTGCGCACGGGTCTGGTTGTCTTCGGCCAGGCGTGTATAGAACTTGGCGGTCTGCAGCGACACCGCGGCCTGCGAGGCGAGGATTTCCAGCATGGCCAGGCGCTGGCTGCCGAACAGGTTCGGCACCAGGCGGTTTTCCAGGTACACCAGGCCGATCAGCACGCCCTGGATCACCAGCGGCAGGCAAAGCACCGAACGGGCGTTGCGTGCTTGCAGCTCCTGGCGGAAAGCCTCCGGGCAATCGCTGAGGGCGTCGTTGAGCACCAGCGGCTTCTTGGTACGCATGGTGGCGTTGATGATCGACAGCGGCGCCTGGGTCATGAACTTCTGGCAGTCGTCCATGCTCACGTGCAACCCGGCGTCGTCGATGTAGGCGAGGGCTGCCATCTGGAATTCGGCACCGCTGACGATCAGCAGAGCACCGTGGTCGGCGCCGGAATGCTGGGTCAGCTGGCCCATCAGGGTTTCGATCAGGCCCTCGAGCAGCACTTCCTCGGACAGCGCCCGTGCTGCCTCGATGCCGGCTTCCAGGTCGAGCTTGGCCTGGTGAGTGGCGCGGTGGGTTTCCTGGATCGGCTGGGTGCGCAGGAACGGGTGCAAAGCCTCCAGCTGGTGCACCTTGCCGGTCGCGCCCCAGATGTGGAAACAGTCGCGGGCGATGCGCAGGTGCAGGTTGGCGCCGGATATCAGGCCGCTGGGGATACAGACCTCGGCCAGCTGTTCGTGGGCCAGCGCTTGTTCATGGATGAACCCGGCGGCGGTGGCGGCGATCTGTGCCTGGTCGAAGCAGCGGATGGCGGCCAGGCCGTCGCCTTCGAGCTTGGCGATCACGCCTTCGATCAGCAACAGCTTGTTGCGGAAGGTGGCCGGGTTGAAGCCGGCCCAGCGGCCGAAGCGTTCGCGCAGGGCTTGAAGCTCGCGCAGCTTGTCGGCAAGGTTGCCAACGGCTTCGGGGCTGCCCAGGGCCAGGCCGCGGAACAGGTGATAGTCGGCCAGGTTGATGTGCGCCGGTGCCGCCCAGGCGTTGTCGCCGGCCAGTGCCAGATTGCGCATGGCCTGCGGGATGTTGCCCAGGTAGAAGTCGCACATGCCGGCCAGCAGGTACTGAAAGAACCGTGTGGTAGGCGATTTTGAGGCTGCGGCCACGGCCGGGCAGGGCGTGCCGCTCAATTTGGCGACGAACGCTTGCTGGGCCTGCAGGATCTGCTCGACGTCGCCATAACCGTAGCGGCGCACGGTGGCCAGGCCTTGCGCCAGCTCCTCTATAACGTCCGGCAGGTAGCGGCCCATGAACAGCGAATCGGAAACCAGGTGGTTGCAGGCATAGCAGCTCATCGCCAGGTCGCCGCTCAGGCGCCCGGAGTCGACCGCATCCATTGCGGTACGGCGGGCGAACTCCATGGGCGAAGTCCAGGCGCTGACCTGGTCCAGGGCCAGCAGCGCGCTGGTCAGGTCAGCGTCGAAACCGTGCCGCTCTATCAGCTTGAGCGCAGCCAGGCAGCAAGCATGGCCATCATGGTAGGCGCCGAAGCGCTCGGCAATCATCACCCCGTACCAGGCCATGCCGTAGGTGCTGCCCGGGGCGACGCCGTGCAACAGCGACAGCTCCATGAGCTTGGCCAGGTGCAGGAAGCAGATGTCGTCCTTTACGAAAAACGATGACGACAGGGTGGCCAGCAGGCTGATGGCAACTGTCACTTCCTCCGAATCGGTGCGCTGCAGCGACTCCAGGCAGTGCCGGCCTTTCTGTTCCACCAAGGCCTGTACATTGGCATGACTGGCTTCGACCTGTTGCCAGTCGATACCCCGCACCGGGCTTATACCCAGCAAGTCCAGGCCGGATATGGCGCTGTCGATGGCCGCTTGATAGTCGCCGCGCAAGGTGTTCAGCAGTGCCTGCAGGCGGCATACCCGCGCCTGGTCCAACGCCGACCGTGCGCGCTGGCGGCACTCGCTGATGCGGGCCTCGGCCGCGGTCATTCGCGACAGTTGCATGTCGCACTCGGTGGCCATGCAGGCTATGGCAAAGCCATGCGTGGCGCGGCTTTCCAGCGTTGTGCCGCGGTGCAGCAACTGCTCGGCCGTGTGCAGGTAGCCAGCTGCCTGTTCGAAAGCGCCACCGTCGCGTGCACGTGCCGCTGCCTCGCGTAAAAGTTGCAGGAACGCTTCGCAGTCATCTGCTGAAAAGCCGCATGGGCTGGCGCGTTGCAGCTGGTTGGCAAGCTCGAACAGCGCCTCTTGCAGGCGGCCCGGCCCGGCCTGGCGCATGGCCAGGGCAATTCGTGCATGCAGCTGGGCGCGCTCGGGCGCGGGCGTGAGGGCATAGGCGGCTTCCATTACCCGCTCGTGGGCGAAGCCCAGGCCGTTCTGGCCCGATTGCAGGAAACCCGCGCCAATCAAGGCTTTCAACGGTTCGCCGGGCACTTGAAAGAGCACCTGCTGAAGCAGGCGTTCATCGCAGCGGCTGCCCGCCGCGCTGGCCACCCGCAGCAGGTCACGCTGCGGCTCTGGCAGGCGCGCCAGGCGGTGGATCATCAGGTCGGCGACATTGTCGGAATAGCGGTGGCGGGCCACGGCCTTCAGGCACCATGACCAGCGCATGGCCTGGGTGTCGAAGGTGAACAGCTGGTCCTCGACCAGGGCCCGGAGAATCTGATTGATGAAGAACGGATTGCCCGCCGTCTTTTCGTGCACCAGCTCGGCCACCTGCAATGCGTCCTCGGGGCCGACGTGGTAGCGCTCGCTGATCAGATCGGTCACCGCGCCCACCGCCAGGGGCCGCAGATTCAGCGTGGTGCTGCGCACCGCTGTGGGCAGGGCAAGGGGAGCACTGCTGGCTGGCGCATCATTGCGCCGGGCGAAGATCAGCAACAGGTGGCCGGGCGCGTGAGCCAGCAGTTGCGCCAGCAGTTGCTGGCTGGCGTCGTCGACCCACTGCAGGTCATCGAAGAACAGCACCAGCGGCTGGCCGGGGCGGCTGAACACCTGCAGGAATTCGACGATCGCCCGCAGCTCCTTCTGCAGCGCCAGGCGCGTGGGCTTGGCCGGCAATTCGGGCAAGGGGCCGAGGACCAGCTGCAGGTCTGGCGCCAGCTTGCCGAGCAGCCGGCCGTGGCCTTTGATGCGGCGCAGGATCTCGCGGCGCAGGGTGTCGAGGTCCTGGCTGTTCTTGGCCAGCAACTGGGTGGTCAGCGCGCCGAGAATTTCGACCCAGGGTGCGTAGGGCGTGGCCTGGGCAACGCCATTGCACTTGCCGGTGGCCCAGTAACCCTGGGCGTTGGCCTTGAGTGCTGCCTCGACCAGGCTCGATTTGCCCATGCCGGTAGCCCCATTGATGAACAGGGCTTGTGGTTTGCTGTCACGGCTCAGGGGCTTGAGCAGCAGGGCGATGGCCTTCTGCTCGGAGCTGCGGCCATACAGGCGTGCGCGGTCGGGCGTGACCGGGTCGGCACAGCCGGGTTCGAAGGCCTCGATGGACTTGCTGGCGGCCCACTGCCGCTGGCAATGGGCCAGGTCCACCGCCAGGGCGCGGGCAGTCTGGTAGCGGGCGTCCGGTTCTTTTGCCAAGGCCTTGGCCAGGATCCGGCTAAGGGGTTGCGGCACATTGCCGTCCACTTCGCAGGCCGTCCGCGGCTGCACGCCCGCATGCAATTGGCGCCAGTGCTGGGTGTCGCGCCCGGCCAGTGGCAGTTCACCCAGCAGTAGCTGGTAGAGGATCGCGCCCAGGGCATAGATGTCGGTGCGTCGGTCGCTACTGCTGCCGTGCGGGCAGACCTGTTCCGGCGCCAGGTACGCCCAGTTGCCGAGCGGGGTGCCTTGTTCGCTGATCAGCTGCGCCGGGTCGGCGCGAAAGCAGCCCAGCCGCACACGCTGGTTGGCGTGCAGGCACACATGCTCGGGCCGCAGCGCGCCGTGCAGCACATTGCGTTCGTGGGCCTGGGCCAAGGCAGTGGCCGCATTCACCGCAATATCGAGAAACGGCACCAGGGCCGCAGGGCCTTCTGCGATAAGGTCGGCGATGGAGCGGCCGGCCGGATACACCAGGAGCGGGCCTTCGGCCGAACGCACGAACGCAGAGGGGATCACCGCCCACTGCGGGTCGAGTTGCAGGCGGTAGTCACGTTCCAGGCGCTGGCAGGCGGCGGGGGCCTCGCGCGGGGCGCGCACGGCGATCCAGGCCTGATGGGTGGCAGGGTCGCGCAGGCGGAAGTAGCTGAGCTCACCTTCCTGGCCCAGCGCGCGGATGTCGCACCGGTTCAGCCAGCCCTCGTCGATGGACTGGTCGTAATCGATGGGCCTGTGGGCAAGGCGTTCATCGAGCATAAGGTACCCCTGCTAGCGACATCCTGACGCGCGAGTATACGCAGCGGGCTCAGCACGGATGCGGCCTGCAGCCTGCTTGGCAGGAACGGGCACGCTGTTGTCCGTTATCGTCCCCTGGGGGCTGACGGGCTTTTGTATAGTCCTCAGGCCAACCTATCCCTCGGGATAATTGTCTGAAGGCGTACGCTCGCCTAGGCTGCCCGGGGCTGGGAAACGCCCGTGCCCGCGCGAGGAAGCCATGATCCGAATAGGTAATGCCCATGTGTCGCTGGAGCGGCGCGAAGCCTTTGTTGATGGCAAGCCGATCCTGTTGGGCGGGCGTGCCTTCGAGGTGCTGGCGATGCTGATCAAGGCCAAGGGTCGGGTGGTCGGCAAGGACGAGCTGTTCAGCCAGGTGTGGGCCGGCACGGTGGTCGAGGACAACAACCTGCAGGTGCAGGTGTCCTTGCTACGCAAGGCCTTTGGCGACCGTGGCCTGATCCAGACCGTGCCGCGCCGGGGCTACCGCCTGGCCGCCGAGATCTGCCTCGAGGTGCCTGGCGAGGCGTTGGGCAAATCGCCGCTATGCGACGTGGCCGACGCTGTCGAGCTGTTCGATGAACGCTTGAACGTGCCGGTGCTGGTGGTGGATGACGACCCGTCGGTGCGTGCGGCGTTGGGCCGCCTGCTGCGCTCGCATGACATTCCGCATCATTTGTTCGCCAGTGCCGAGGCGTTGTTCGATGCCCGCCTGGAGACACCCTATGCCTGCCTGTTGCTGGACATGCACCTGCCCGATACCAGCGGCCTGGAGGTGCAAGACGCGCTGCGCCGGCTGGCGCTGCCCTGGCCGGTCGTGTTCATGACCGGCTTCGGCACCATCCCTATGACCGTCCAGGCCATGCGTGCCGGGGCCGTGGAATTCCTGACCAAACCGTTCGACGAAGACCAGCTGCTGACACTGCTGCAGGCGGTGCGCAGGCGTGCCGTGGCCGAAGGGCGCAGGTGGCACCATGCGCGGCAGGTCGAGGAAAAGTACCGGCGCCTGACCCAGCGCGAGCGCCAGGTGTTCTCGCTGGTGGTCGGCGGCCTGTCGCACAAGCAGATCGCCAGGCAGATCGGCACCAGCGAGGTGACGACCAAGGTGCACAAGAAGAACATCATGAACAAGATGCAGTCCCGCTCGCTGCTGGAACTGGTGGCCATGCACAACGTCATCGGGGCGCAGCCTGAGGGCCTGGGCGGCGCATGAGCAGAGCGGTGTGCATCGTCGACGACGATGCGTCGGTGCGCAAAAGCCTGGCAAACCTGCTGCGTTCGGCAGGTTTCGAGACCTTGTCGTTTGCTGCAGGGGACCTGTTCCTGGCCTCGGCACTGGCGCGGCAGGCTGGGTGTGTGCTGCTCGACCTGAGGATGCCGGGGATGGGCGGGCTGGCGGTGCAGCGCGAACTGGCCCGGCTGGAGTGGCATTTGCCGGTGATCTGCATGTCGGCGCATTGGGATGAAGGGGCTGTGCGGGCTGCGATGGCGCTTGGGGCGCTGGCCTGCCTGGGCAAGCCATTTTCCGAAGAGGTGCTGCTGAAGGTGGTTGAAGAGGCTTTGGCTGGCAATCAGTGAGGTATGCCTGTCCTGGCCCCTTCGCGGGTGAACCCGCTCCCACAGGTACTGCACTGGTCTCAAGAACTGTGCAGTACCTGTGGGAGCGGGTTCACCCGCGAAAGGGCCGGTAGCTTCAATAACGATCTTGGGGCTGCAAGGCAGCCCCGGCAATCTAACTGCTCCCCGGCCGGTACTGCAGGGCCTCGGCCAGATGCGCCCGGCCAATTGCCTGGCTACCTTCCAGATCTGCCAGCGTTCGCGCCACCTTCAGCAACCGGTGTGCCGCGCGCAACGACAGGGTCAGCCGTTCACAGGCCCCCTCCAGCCAAGCCTGGTCCGCCACCGCCAACCCACAATGGCGGCGCAACCCCTGAAGGTCGAGAAACGCATTCGCACACCCTTGCCTCCGTTGTTGCAGTTCACGTGCCTCGGCTACCTTGGCCGCCACATCTGCACTGGTCTCGCCGCAGGGCTGGTTGTTCAGCGTGGTGCTCTCCCGGGCCACGGTCAGGTGCAGGTCGATACGGTCCAGCAATGGCCCGGACAGCTTGTTGCGATACCGCGCGATCTGCTCGGTGCTGCAGCGGCAGCGGCCTGTGGGGTCGCCCAGGTAGCCGCAAGGGCAGGGGTTCATTGCCGCCACCAGCTGGAAGCGTGCGGGGAAACGCACCTTGTCGCGGGCCCGGGCAATCACGATCTCGCCCGATTCCAGCGGCTCGCGCAACACTTCAAGCACACGCCGTTCGAATTCCGGCAATTCATCCAGAAACAGCACGCCATGGTGGGCCAGGGTGATTTCGCCCGGTTGTGGACGGCTGCTGCCGCCGACCAGCGCCGGGCCGGAGGCGGAGTGGTGTGGATGGCGAAAAGGCCGCTGCGGCCAACTGTTCAGAGGCGTATGGCCGCTGACCGACTGGATCGCTGCCACTTCCAGCGCCTCGTGCTCGTCCAGCGGTGGCAGCAGCCCCGGCAGGCGGCTGGCGAGCAAGGTCTTGCCGGTACCGGGAGGCCCGGTGAACAACAGGTTGTGCGCCCCGGCCGCCGCTAGCAGCAGTGCACGCTTGGCCGCCAGTTGCCCCTGCACCTCGCTCAGGTCCGGGTACGGGCGTTGCTGCAGGATCAGGCCGTTGGCGGCATACGGCGGCAACGGCACCTGGCCGTTAAGGTGGGCGACCAGCTCCAGCAGGTGCCCCGCCGCATACACCACCAGCCCGCCTGCCAGGCTGGCCTCCTCGGCATTCTCCCGTGGCACCACCAGCGCCCGGCCTGCTTCGCGTGCCGCCAGTGCTGCGGGCAAAACGCCCTGCACCGGGCGCAACTTGCCAGACAGCGCCAGCTCTCCCAGGCATTCGACCTCGGCAAGGGTGGCCGTGGGCACTTGGCCATCGGCGGCGAGGATGCCCAGAGCAATGGCCAGGTCATAGCGCCCGCCATCCTTGGGCAGGTCGGCGGGGGCTAGGTTCTGGGTGATGCGCCGCTGCGGGTAGTTCAAACCGGAGTTGACGATGGCGCTGCGTACCCGGTCCTTGCTCTCTTTGACCGTGGTTTCCGGCAGGCCGACCAGAGTGAGATGGGGCAAGCCGTTGGCCAGGTGGGTTTCGACGCTGACCGCCGGTGCCTGCACGCCCACCTGGGCGCGGCTGTGGACGAGGGCTAGGGACATGGACGCTCCGTTGTCGCTGAAAAGGGCCGCTTCCTGCGGCTTGGCAAGCATAGCGAGCGCAGCCCGGGCCGGAGCAACAAGTGTGCGTCGTGGTTTTTCAGGCTAGGGCGTTACCCTGTATTTTCATGCCCTTGCGCGCTCATTCATCCTGTGGGGCTGGGTTCAGCCGTGCTTCCAGCTCGGCTAGCTGTTTTTCCAGGGCTTCGAGGCGTGCTCGGGTGCGCGCCAGCACGACCATCTGGCTGTCGAACTCTTCGCGGCTGACCAGGTCGAGCTTGCTGAAGGCACCTTGCATCAGCACCTTGAACTGGCTTTCCAGTTCGGCGCGGGGCTGGGCGGTATCGTTGCTGAACAGGCGCGAGGCCTGGTCGCTCAGGGCGTCGAGAAGGGCTTTGGGCGCGAGCATGGGGCTGTCCATTGATACTGGGAAATGGCCGGCAGTGTAGCACGCATGCATGAGCATCCGGCCTCGTCGCTGGCTGGTGTAGGAGCGGCCTTGTGTCGCGAAAGGGCCGCACAGCGGCCCCAGCGATATCAGTATCCAGGCACAAATCGTGGGGGCGCTTCGCACCCCTATCGCGACACAAGGCCGCTCCTACAGGAAGCAGCGCTCCTCTGAAACTGCACATTTTTCGAGCAATTCGCCAGGTCGGAACGCACCGAAATTGTGCATCTTTCCTATGCTGGCGACTGGCCAATCCCGACTGATTCACATAACTCACTGTTTTCCCGCGCTTTGACGGAACTGGCAAGGTTTCTGCAAAGACCACTGCGAGCCATGCACTGATGCAGTTCCTTGTGACCAGGCAGTGCGCACGCGGAGCCGGATGCCGACGACGCGTTACAAAGCCAACCGCTGCGCTTAGACTTGAGACGGGTTTGTTTTCCTGGGGCAAGTCCACCAAATCGGG
>PJTY01000307.1_pt1 | contig 28421 bp, 28 predicted proteins | sample 1512121 | NCBI WGS metagenome assembly PJTY01 (sample SAMN08177680, study PRJNA422409) | Soil metagenome, whole genome shotgun sequencing project. | isolation source: Soil enriched (2) on filter paper: alkali lignin treatment | place: USA: Madison | collected 2015-01-15 | reverse complement strand
TCACCGCCTGCTGGTTGTCCTCGGCGGTCGAGTAGACCTGGCTCTTCTTGGTCGGGATCGTCGTGTTGCGGTCGATCATCTTGGTCATGATGCCGCCCAGCGTCTCGATACCCAGCGACAGCGGGGTGACGTCCAGCAGCAGCACGTCCTTGACGTCGCCCTGAAGCACGCCGGCCTGGATCGCGGCGCCCATGGCCACGACTTCGTCCGGGTTCACGCCGGTGTGCGGTTCCTTGCCGAAGAAGTCCTTCACGACTTCACGGACCTTGGGCATGCGGGTCATGCCGCCGACCAGAACGACATCGTCGATTTCCTTGGCCGAGATGCCCGCGTCAGCGAGCGCCTTGCGGCAGGGTTCGAGCGTGCGCTGGATCAGGTCCGCGACCATCTTTTCAAGGTCGGCGCGGGTGACGGTCTCGACGAGGTGCAGCGGGGTGGTGGCGCCGCCTTCCATGCGTGCGGTGATGAAGGGCAGGTTGACCTCGGTCGTCGCGGTGGACGACAGCTCGATCTTCGCCTTTTCGGCCGCTTCCTTCAGACGCTGCAGGGCGAGCTTGTCGCTGCGCAGGTCCAGACCTTCCTTGGCCTTGAATTTGTCGGCCAGCCATTCGACCAGCTTGGTGTCGAAGTCTTCACCGCCCAGGAACGTGTCGCCGTTGGTCGACTTCACTTCGAACACGCCGTCGCCGATTTCGAGGATCGAAACGTCGAAGGTGCCGCCGCCAAGGTCGTAGACGGCGATGGTCTTGCCGTCCTGCTTGTCGAGGCCATAGGCCAGCGCGGCCGCAGTCGGCTCGTTGATGATGCGCAGCACTTCAAGACCGGCGATCTGGCCTGCGTCCTTGGTCGCCTGGCGCTGTGCGTCGTTGAAGTAGGCGGGCACGGTGATGACGGCCTGCGTCACGGTCTCGCCGAGGTACGATTCGGCGGTTTCCTTCATCTTCTGAAGAGTGAAGGCCGAGATCTGCGACGGGCTGTAGTCTTCGCCGCCGGCCTGAACCCAGGCGTCGCCGTTTTTGCCCTTGACGATGTGGTACGGAACCAGCTCGGTGTCCTTCTTGGTCACCGGGTCGTCGAAGCGGCGGCCGATCAGGCGCTTCACCGCGAAAATCGTGTTGTCGCCGTTGGTCACGGCCTGACGCTTCGCGGGCTGCCCGATCAGACGTTCACCATCCTTGGTGAAAGCGACGATCGAGGGCGTCGTGCGAGCGCCTTCGGAATTTTCGATAACCTTGGGCTTGCCGCCGTCCATCACGGCCACGCAGCTGTTGGTGGTGCCCAGGTCGATACCAATTACTTTTGCCATTATCCCCATTCCTCACGTCAGTGGATGACACCATGCGGATCGCCTCCCTCCACAAGGCAAGGCGGCTTGCACAGCTCGATGACGTTCAAAGTCGTCGGAGCGGCATATAGGTGCGGTTTCGCTTGGAACAAGTCTGTCGCAATGGCATTACGCGGTGGAAATTTTCAGCGCCCCAAACTCCTTGGTATCAGGCGCCCGCCCGAGAGGATCGACTTGCCGTGAAGCCTGCCCGTCTCAACGTCTCCCTGCGTACGCTTGCCGTCACGGGCGCCGCCGCCCTGCTCGCCTCCCTGAGCGGCTGCAAGCAGGCCGAAAACCCCGCGCCGCAAGAGAGCGCGGCGGCCGATGCCGGGCCGAGTGCCAAGCCGGGAATCAGTGCCGGCGACGGCCACCTGTTCCTGCCGATCGTGGCCGGACGCCCCGGCGCGGTCTACTTCAACGTTCGCAACGACGGCTCCGCCCCGGTCAAGCTGGTGGGCGTCCATGTCAGCGGTGCGGGCAGCGCGCAGATGCACAAGACCGACGGCGGCAGCATGGCCGCGGTCGATTCGCTGGAGATCGCACCCGGCGCCGAGGTCGAATTCAAGCAGGGCGGCATGCATGTGATGGTCTTTGATATCGAAGACACCGTGAAAGCCAGCGGCACGGCGGAACTGACCCTGACGTTCTCGGATGGTGACAAGCTTTCGATGCCCCTGCGGGTGGAGAGCATGGGCGGCAACGGCATGGGCGACATGCCGGGGATGGATCACTGACGACCCTCTGCCCTCCCGGAGCGGAAAGAGCGCTGACATCGGGGGAAGTCGCACTGGTGAGGGCCGTCTTCGGCAATGCCGTCGATCCTGCACCGGTGCGCATCCGGCGGCGAAAATGGTTTCCCCTCCAGCCTGCCCATGTCGTCATGGCGCCTTGCGGGCACCTGCACTTTCACCATGGCTCGGAACTCTACTGCGACGACTTTTCCTCGGCGCAGATCGGTCTCCAGGGGCTGTTCGTCCACGAAATGACGCATGTCTGGCAGAGCCAGCGCAAAGGGCGCTGGTATCTGCCGCTGATGCGCCATCCGTTCTGTCGCTATGACTATGCGCTGAGGCCGGGCTGGACGCTCGGCCGCTACGGCATCGAGCAGCAGGCGGAGATCGTCCGCCACGCCTTCCTGCTCGACCGGGGCTGGCAAGTACCCGGCGCGCCGCCGCTCGCCAGCTATCGCGGCGTGCTGCCGTTCGGCCCTTTATCCTTCACCTGAGAAAACAAAAAAGGCGCGGGTTCCTCCGCGCCTTTTTTGCAGGAATTTAAAGCTGCCATCAGCAGTCGCGGTCCCAATAGCGATCGCCGCGCCGGTCGTAGCGATAGCAACCCTTGTGCTTTTCCTTGGTCGATCCGGCCACGGCACCTGCCGCTGCGCCGACCGCAGCACCGGCACCGACGTCGCCCGCAAGCGCGCCGACGCCCGCGCCGAGCGCACCACCGGCAAGGGCACCCTCGCCTGCGTAGTTGCTCGCGCAACCGGCCACGCCAAGCGCTCCGGCGGCAAGGATGGGAAGAATGAGCATTCGCATGGGTTCTCTCCGCTGAATATCAGGTTATGCCTGTTCAACGGTCCCGATGCGGGCGGGTTCCTGAAAGGTCCGCAGACCATCGCCGCCGCGCGCCCGCTCGTCCCGCAAGGCCTTGACGACCTTGGGGTTCGCAGCGTTCGCGCGGCGGGTAGGAAGATCAGTCCGGCTTCTTGGCCACGGCCACCATGGCCGGACGCAGCAGGCGGTCCTTGATCATGTAGCCAGCCTGAAGCTCCTGCACGACCGTACCGGCCTCGGCATCGGCCGAGGGAACCTCGATCATCGCCTGATGCTGGTTGGGGTCGAGCGGCAGGCCCATGGCGGCGATGCGGGTGATGCCGTGGTTGGTGAAGACCTTGTCGATCTCGCGGCCGGTCGCCTCGATGCCCGCGACGATGCCCTTGAGCTTCTCGTCCTCGCGCAGGTCCGCCGGAATGGCCGAAAGCGCGCGGGTCAGGTTGTCGGCCACGGAAAGGATGTCGCGGGCGAAACCGGTTGCCGCATAGGCGCGCGTGTCGGCGACGTCCTTTTCGAGGCGGCGGCGCACGTTCTGGGTCTCCGCGCGAGCGTAGAGCACGTCCTGCTTGGCGACTTCGAGTTCCTCGCGCAGCTTGGCGAGTTCCGAATTGTCGATCATATCCTCGGGCACGCCCTTCAGTTCTTCGGCGATGGCCGCTTCTTCTGTCGACTGCGTCTTTTGTTCGGTCATTATCGTAAAGTTCCAGCTATCCGATGAGCTTGCCCAGGCTCTGGGCAGTGAAGTCCACCATGGGGACGACGCGCGCATAATTCAACCGCGTCGGCCCGATTACCCCCACCACGCCGACCACCCGGCCGTCACGATCGCGATAGGGCGAAGCGATCACCGAGGAGCCGGAAAGGGCGAAAAGCCTGTTCTCCGAGCCGATGAAGATGCGCGTCGATTGCGCCTCGCGCGCAAGGTCGAGAAGTTCGGCAACCGATTGCTTGCTTTCCAGGTCGTCCAGCAGCGAACGCACCCGTTCGAGGTCGGAAAGCGCGGTTTCGTCGAGCAGGTTGGCCTGGCCGCGCACGATCAGCACCGGCCGGGCCATCGCATCCTCGCTCCAGACCGCCAGTCCGCGCTCGACCAGATCGCGGCTTGCAGAATCAAGCGCCGACTTGCCGGTTGCGATATCCGCGCGCATCGCCCGCGCCGCTTCACCGAGCGTGCGACCCGCCAGATGCGCGGTTATGTAGTTGGAGGCTTCCTCCAGGGCGCCCGGCGGCACGGCGACGGGAAACTCGACGATCCGGTTCTCCACCGCGCCGTCCTCGCCCACCAGCACCGCGAGCGCCCGGCCCGGTCCCAGCGGCACGAGCTGGAGGTGCATCAGGCGCGGCTCGCGGCGCGGCACCATGACGACCCCTGCCCCCGACGTGAGGTTGGATAGCAGCGCGCTGGTCGCTTCCAGCGCCGCCTCGATCGGGCCGGGCGAGGAAATCCGGCTCTCGATCGCAAGACGCTCCTCTGCGGTCGGCTCGGCCACCTGCATGATGCCGTCGACGAAGAGGCGCAGGCCCGCCTCGGTCGGCAGCCGTCCCGCACTCGTATGCGGTGCGGCAAGGAGACCGAACGATTCGAGGTCGGCCAGCACCGAACGGATCGAGGCCGAGGACAGCCTGACCCCGCCGGGCCCGGCCAATGCCTTGGAGCCGACCGGGGTTCCGGTCGCCAGATAGCCTTCCACCACAAGGCGGAATATCTCGCGGGCGCGGTCGGAAAGTTCGGTGATCGGCGGTGTCGGCATTGACCCTTAATCTAAGGACTGGTGCGGGCGTCTCAAGCCAAATGCGCGCCAGCCATTCGATTGCGCGCATTTTCCGTCCCCGAGGTGTTTCCACTCGCCATAAAAATGCAGCAGGTTCGATTGTCGCATTTTCTGACCATCAGGTGTTTCCACCTGACTTGAAAATGCTCTAGGGGCGCGCGGGTAATCGACGATCAGAACTTGAGCAAAGGACATCCCATGCGACCTTCAGGCCGTACCCCCGACGAGATGCGCGCTATCGACATCCAGACCGGCTTCACCAAGCACGCCGAAGGTTCGGTGTTGATTTCCTTCGGTGATACCCGCGTCCTCGTTACGGCTTCGGTCGAGGAAAAGGTTCCGCCGTTCCTGCGCGGCAAGGGCGAAGGCTGGGTCACGGCCGAATACTCGATGCTCCCCCGCGCCACCCACACGCGCGGCAGCCGCGAAGCCGCCAAGGGCAAGCAGTCCGGCCGCACGCAGGAAATCCAGCGCCTGATCGGCCGCTCGCTTCGCGCCGTGGTGGACATGAAGAAGCTCGGCGAACGCCAGATCGTGCTCGACTGCGACGTGCTCCAGGCCGACGGCGGCACCCGCACCGCCTCGATCTCGGGCGCCTGGGTGGCGCTGCGCCTCGCGGTCGACAAGCTGATGGCCGACGGCAAGATCAAGGAAGACCCGATCACCGGCCGCGTCGCCGCGATCTCCTGCGGCATCTGCGATGGCACCCCGGTGCTCGACCTCGACTACATCGAGGACAGCTCGGCCGATGCCGACGCCAACTTCGTGCTGATCGAGGGCGGCAAGATCGCCGAAGCCCAGGCCACTGCCGAAGGCGCGACCTATGACGAGGAAGGCCTGCTGCGCCTGCTGCGCCTTGCCCGCATCGGTTGCGACCGGATCTTCGCCGAGCAGGCCAAGGCCGTCGGCCGCTAAGCAAGTCCAACCCTTGATCGTCGCCCTCGCGCAAGCGGGGGCGGCGAAAACGGAACCTTTCACATGACCCGCAAGCTTGGAAACACCCGCCTCGTCATCGCCACGCACAATGCGGGCAAGCTGCGGGAAATCGGCGCGCTGCTCGCACCGTTCGGCATCGAGTGCGTCTCCGCAGGCGAACTCGGCCTGCCCGAACCGGAAGAGACCGGCACAACGTTCGTCGAGAACGCGCTCCTCAAGGCCCATGCCGCCGCCAAGGCCGCGCAGCTTCCCGCGCTGGCCGACGACAGTGGCATGTCGGTGACGGCGCTGGGCGGACGCCCCGGCGTCTACACCGCCGACTGGGCCGAACGGCAGTGGTTCGAGGGCGAAGCAGGGCGCGACTGGTTCATGGCGATGGGCAAAGTCGAAGGCCTGCTCTGTGAACAGGGCGCGGATGTGGACCGCTCCTGCTGGTTCTCCTGCGTGCTGGCGATCGCCTGGCCGGACGGCGAAGAAGCGGTCTACGAAGGCCGCTCGAACGGCAGCTTCACCTGGCCGCCGCGCGGCAAGCTTGGCTTCGGCTACGACCCCTGCTTCGTACCGGACGGCCTCGACCAGACTTTCGCCGAAATCGCGCCCGAAAAGAAGCACGAGATCAGCCACCGCGCCGACGCTTTCGCCAAGCTGGTCGCGGAGCAGTTCCCGGGTTAATCTGTCACGATGGCGCGTGCGCTCTACATCCACTGGCCGTTCTGCCTCGCAAAGTGCCCCTATTGCGACTTCAACAGCCATGTCCGCGAACGGGTCGAGGTGGAACGCTGGCAGGCGGGTCTGCTCGCCGACATGCGGCACGAGCATGCAGTCGCGGGCGGGGAAAAGCTCGATTCGATCTTCTTCGGCGGCGGCACGCCTTCGCTGATGCCCCCTGCCCTCGTTGCGCGGCTGCTGGACGAGGCGGAGAAACTCTGGGGCTTTTCGGACGGGATCGAGATCACGCTGGAAGGCAATCCGTCCTCGGTCGAGGCAGGAAACTACGAGGCGCTGGCCGCGGCGGGCGTCAACCGCGTCTCGCTCGGACTGCAGGCGCTCGATAATCAGACCTTGCGGTTTCTCGGCCGGTTGCACGACGCGCAGGAGGGCCTGAAGGCGCTGGAAGTGGCGCAGAAGCGCTTCTCCCGCGTCAGTTTCGACCTCATATACGCGCGTCCCGGCCAGACCCTCGACCAGTGGCAGGGGGAACTCGCGCAGGCCCTGTCCTATGGTACCGGTCACCTTTCGCTTTACCAGCTCACCATCGAGCCGGGCACCAAGTTCGCGACGATGGTGCGTCAGCACGAGTTCGAGCCGCTGGACGAGGACGCCTGCGCCGACATGTTCGCCCTCACCCGCGAGATGACCGCACAGGCGGGGCTGCCCGCCTACGAGATCAGCAACCACGCCCGCCCCGGCGAGGAAAGCCGCCACAACCTCACCTACTGGCGCTATCAGGACTATTGCGGCATCGGCCCCGGCGCGCACGGACGACGCGGCGGCGTGGCGACCACACGCCATCGCAAGCCCGAAAACTGGCTGGAGGCCATCGATCGCCAGGCCCAGGGCATCAACGAGCACCGCGATCTCGGCCGCCGCGAGCAGGCCAGCGAGGCCATGCTCATGGGCCTGCGCCTGCGCGAAGGCGTGGACCTCGATACGATGTCGGTGCGCTTCGGTCTCGACGCCTTGGAACTCTGCGATCCCGCCAAGGCCGCTTTCTACGAGAAGCAGGGCCTCGTACGGCGCGAGGGCGCGCGGCTGCATGTGACCGAACAGGGCATGCCGCTGCTGGACGGGCTGCTCGGCGAAATCGTCCCGGTCGATCTGGTCGAGCCTTGAGCGGCATGACGAAAGCCGACCTGCTCGAAGCCTGGGGCAATCACCTCAGGAACGGGCGGCGGCGCAGTCCCCATACCGTGCGCGCCTATCTCGCCACCGCCGCGCGCCTGATCGACAGCGCGCAGCCCGCCGACTGGCATGGGCTTGCCCGGCTCGAAGCCGCCGACTTGCGGCTGCACCTTGCCGAGCGGCGTGAGGACGGCATCGGCAATACGTCCGCCGCGCGCGAGCTTTCCGCGCTCAAGAGCTTCCTGGCGTTTTCGCGCGAGCAAGCGGGCGTGGCCCATGCCAATGCGCCGCGCCTGCGGGGGCCGCGCGTGAAGAAAGGCCTGCCTCGCCCGGTGACGCCGGACGAAGCCGTCAATCTCGCCGCAACTGTGGAGGAAGACGCCCGCGAGCCCTGGATCGGGGCGCGTGACCGGGCAGTGCTGCTCCTGCTCTACGGCGCAGGCCTGCGCATCGCGGAAGCGCTGTCGATCCCCGGTGCGGCACTGCCCTTGGGCGACACGCTGATGGTCACCGGCAAGGGCGGCAAGCAGCGCATGGCGCCGCTGCTGCCGATCGTGCGGGAGGGCGTGGCGGATTACATCGCCAAATGCCCCTGGCCGATGGCGGCGGATGTACCGATCTTTCGCGGCGCCAAGGGCGGGCCGCTGTCGCAGGGCATGGTACAGAAAGCCGTCGCCCGCGCCCGGATCGTGCTGGGACTGCCCGCCAGTGCCACGCCCCATGCCTTGCGCCACAGCTTCGCCACGCACTTGCTCGGCGCCGGGGCGGACCTGCGCAGCCTTCAGGAACTGCTCGGCCACGCCAGCCTCGGGTCAACGCAGATCTATACCAAAGTGGACGCGGCTACCCTGCTCGACGTGTATCGCAACGCGCATCCGCGCGAGCAGGGCTGAAGCCTCAGAGCACGCCTTCGTCCGGTGCCAGCAGTCCGCGCCAGATCAGTGTACCGATTGCGGCCCCGACGAGCGGCGCGACCCAGAACGCCCAGAGCTGTCCCAGTGCCGCCGTTTCCGCGAAAAGCGCCACGCCGGTCGAACGCGCGGGATTGACCGAGGTATTCGTCACCGGGATCGCCACGAGGTGGATCAGCGTCAGGCACAGGCCGATCGCCAGCGGTCCGAACCCGGACGGAGCGATCTTCGAGGTGGAGCCGAGGATGACGATGATGAAGCCCGCGGTCAGGATTGTCTCGATCAGCAGCGCCGAAGACAGGGCATAGCCGCCGGGCGAAAGCGCGCCGTAGCCGTTGGTCGCAAAGCCGCCGGGCGTCCATCCCGCCTTGCCCGAGGCGATCGCATAGAGCGCCGCCGCTGCGACGATCGCGCCCAGTACCTGGGCGATCCAGTAGGGAACGAGGTCCTTCCAGTCGAGCCGCCCGCCGACCGCCATGCCCAGCGATACCGCTGGATTGAAGTGTCCGCCGGAAATGCCGCCCACTGCATAGGCCATGGTCAAGACCGTCAGGCCGAAGGCCAGCGCCACGCCTGCAAAGCCGATCCCGAGGTCGGGGAAAGCCGCCGCAAGGACTGCCGCGCCGCAGCCTCCGAAGACGAGCCAGAATGTACCGAAGAATTCCGCTGCCAATCGCTTGGACATAACCCTGCTCCCAAATGGTTGCAGGGAAATACTACGATATTATTTCTAGGCGCGATACTCCGGGATTTGTAAAATACTGGCAAATATTACAGGTCTTCGATCTCAGGAATTATCTGTGGAGGGTTTCCAGAAGATCACCCGCCAGAGATACCAGACGGCGGTTCCCGCAGCGAGAATGACGGTCGCCCAGCCGATCCAGGTCTCGGCTTCGGCAAAGCGACGTCCCATCCAGCTTCCGGCCAGAATGAGCAGGGTATTCCAGATCGCGGCCCCCGCTGCGGTGTAGATCAGGAATGGCCAGTGCTTCATGTGGGCAAGGCCTGCCGGGACGGAAACCATGGTCCGGAACATCGGCATGAAACGCATGACGAAGACAACCCAGCGGCCGTGCTTGCGGAAGAACCTGCCGGCTTGCTCAACCTGCCGCCATTCCAGCGTCAGCCAGCGTCCCCAGCGGTCGATAAACGGCTTGAGGCGCTCGTAGCCAAGGCGGTCGGCAACCAGAAACAGCACGTAGTTGCCGAGAGTTGCGCCCACGGTTCCCGCGATCAGCACGGGCGCGAACTCCATGCGGCCATGCGCCATGGCGATCCCGGCGACACCCATGATGAGTTCCGAGGGGATCGGCGGCACGATGTTCTCCAGCATCATCAGCAGGAGGATACCCCAGTATCCTCCTGCCTCGATGAGCGAGATGACCCATTCATTCATGGAACTGTCCCTGCCAAGCGGGTGTCACATCGCGGCGTGGCGCGCCTCGATCGCATCCCAGATCTTCGCGCCGGTATCGGTTCCGTTGAACCGGTCGATGGCGACGATGCCGGTCGGCGACGTCACATTGATCTCGGTCAGCCATTTTCCGCCAATCACGTCGATGCCCACGAAAACAAGGCCTCGCGCCTTGAGTTCCGGCGCCAGCGCCGCGCAGATTTCCTCTTCCGCCGAAGTAAGGCCGGTGGCTTCGGCCGAGCCGCCCACCGCGAGGTTGGAGCGGAACTCGCCCGCGCCCGGCTTGCGGTTGATGGCGCCTGCGAATTCGCCGTCGACGAGGACGATGCGCTTGTCGCCCTCGGCCACGTCAGGAAGGAAGGGCTGGACCATGAACGGCTCAACCCAGGCGTTCTCGAACATCTCGATCAGGGCGCCGAGATTGCTGCCGTCGGCGGGAACGCGGAACACCGCCTTGCCGCCGTTGCCGTGGAGCGGCTTGATGACGAGATCGCCGCCGAAACCGGCTTCGACATTGCGCTGCTGGAACAGGCGCACGTCCTCGATGCGGCGGGCGATGAAGGTCGGCGGCATGAAGCGCGCGTAGTCGAGCACGAAGACCTTCTCGGGCGCATTGCGGACCGAAACCGGATCGTTGACCACCAGGGTCTGCCCGGCGAGTCGCTCCAGCAGGTGCGTGGCGGTGATGTAGCCGAGGTCGAACGGCGGGTCCTGCCGCATCAGCACGACGTCGATATCGGCCACGAGGTCGATCAGACGGTATTCGCCGCGCGTGAAGTGGGCGCCTTCCACGCGCTGCACCGTTACCGGCGCGCCCCAGCAGGTCAGCCGACCGGCCGCGCCCGAGGAGGCGTCATAGGCGAGCGTGCGCACGTCGTAATGGAACAGCTCGTGCCCGCGCGCCTGCGCCGAGAGCATGAGCGCGAACGAGGAATCGCCCGCGATCTTGATCGATTCCAGCGGGTCCATCTGAACGGCGATGCGTAAGGTCATGAAAAATCTGGTCCTAGCGGATATGTACCGAGCGGTATCTTTCGGAAAGGCGGCTTAATCAAATTTCGCGGCGCGCGCGAATGGTTTTGGGACAGTGCAGCATCTTTAGGCGCCGGGCTGCCAGGCATTGACGATCCGGCGGGGCCAGCAGCCCGGTGCCATGAGCAGCACGTCGATCCTCACGTCGTCCCCGGGCTTTCCATAACGATGCGCGACGGCCTCGGCAGCGGCGGCCACGCGGCGCAGGCGATAATGATCGATCGCATGATCGAGATCGGTGCGGCGCGCGCGCCACTTCACTTCGACGAAGCACAAGGTCCGTCCGCGCCGGGCCACGATATCCACCTCCCCGCGCCCGGTCTTCACCCGCGCGGCGCGGATGCTCCAGCCCGTCAGCCGCAAGTACCATGCCGCCAAGGTCTCGCCCCGGCGCCCCTTGCGCTCCGCTTCGGCGCGCCGCCTGCTCACGCCCGGAGGCTCACTTGAGTTCCATCGCCCTTGCATAGAGGGTCTTCCGATCGAGCCCGGTCGCCTTGGCCACGCTGGCCGCCGCCTGCGAGGGCTTGGCCAACGCCAGTTCGGCGCGCAGCAGGGCATCCACGTCGACTTCGCCGATCGGCTCCTCACCCGGCGGCGCGATGAGCAGGACGATCTCGCCCTTGGGCGGATGGGCCGCGTAATGGGCGATGAGGTCCTTGGGCGTGCCGCTGCGGCATTCCTCGAACTTCTTGGTCAGTTCGCGCGCCACCGCCACTTCGCGGCCCGGCAGGACCGCCGCGATCGCTTCCAGCGAATCCTCCAGGCGCGGCGCCGTCTCATAGAAGATCAGAGTCGCAGGAACCTTGGCGAGATCGCCGAGCACCGTCTCGCGCGCCTTGGCCTTGTTCGGCAGGAAACCGGCGAACAGGAAGCGGTCGTTCGGCAGGCCGGAAAGCGTCATCGCCATCACCGCCGCATTGGCGCCGGGCAGGCTGGTGACGGGAATGCCCCGCTCCCGCGCGATCTTCACGAGGCGATAGCCCGGATCCGAGATCAGCGGCGTTCCCGCGTCGCTGACGAGCGCCACCGGCTCGCTTTCCATCAGCGCCAGCAGCCGCTCGCGGTCGCCCTCGCCCGCATGGTCGTCATAGCGGATCATCTTCTGCTTGATGCCGAGGTGATGCAGCAGTTTTCCGGTAACCCGCGTATCCTCGCAGGCGATCGCACTGACCCCCTTGAGTATCTCCACGGCGCGAAAGGTAATGTCCCCGAGGTTGCCAATCGGGGTTGCCACTATGTAGAGGCCTGAGGTGAGAGTGTGTTCCATCGCCGGAACTCATGGCCCAAGGACTAGGGGAGCGGCAAGCAATGTTCTATAATCGCCTCAACCGGCGCAACCTGCTCGCGGCGGCAGCGATGGCGGCCCTGGCGGGCTGCGCCGTGGTTCCCAAGGCGCCCACCCCCACCCCCGCGCCTGCCCCGACGCAGCCGGAAAGCGAGATTCCCACGGATACCGAGCGCCACCGCGTCGCGCTGCTGGTGCCGACCACCGGCCCCAATGCGGGCGTCGGCCAGTCGCTGGCCAATGCCGCCAACATGGCGCTGCTCGATACCGGCGCAAAGAACCTGCGCATCACCACTTACGATACCGGCACCAATCCCGGCGAGGCCGCCCGCCGTGCCATTGCCGACGGTAACAAACTGATTCTCGGCCCGCTGCTCTCGGACGATATCGCCTCCGTGGCGGCGGTCGCCAGGCCTGCGCACGTGCCGCTGATCTCCTTCTCCAACGACGAGAAGGCCGCCGGCAAGGACGTCTTCATCATCGGCAACCTGCCGGGCCAGTCGATCGCTCGCACGATCGGCTATGCGCGCGGCAAGGGCGTGAGCACTTTCGCCGCGCTCGTGCCCAAGGGCGACTACGGCGAGCGCGTGAGCAGCTCGCTGCTCGCCTCCGTCCGCGATGCCGGCGGCTCGGTGGTGGCGATGGAGACGTACGACCGCTCCGCTGCGTCGATTGCCTCGGCGGCAAGCCGGATCAAGGCCAAGAGCGGTTATGGCGCCCTGCTGATTGCCGACAGCGGCAGCCTTTCGGCCAAGGCGGCCGTATCCTACCGCGCAGCGGGCGGCGGTGCGGGCGTGCGCCTGCTCGGCACCGAACTCTGGGGCGGCGAGCGCGAACTGGCGACCAGCCCGGCCCTGAACGGCGCGTGGTTCTCCACCGTTTCCGATGTGCGTTTCGCCCAGTTCGCCAAGAGCTACCGCACCCGCTTCGGCACAGCCCCCTTCCGCATTGCCACACTGGGGTACGACTCCGTGCTGCTGACGCTGCGCGTCGCGCGTGACTGGGCGCCCGGCAAGGTCTTCCCGGCCACGGCGATGCTCGATCCCGGCGGTTTCCTGGGCGTGGACGGCCCGTTCCGCTTCGGCCGCAACGGATTGATCGAGCGCGCGCTCGAAGTCCGCGCGGTGGAAGGCGGCGCGGTCAAGGTCATCAGCGCCGCACCCAGCGGTTTCGCCAAGTAATCCTCCCCTCCCCGCTCCGGGGAGGAAGAAAAAGTGAACATCTCTTTGCGGATAAGCCCAAACCCGTGCTTGATCGCGGGTCTGGGCGCCTTATAGTCCCGCTCATGTCCGATGACCTGTTCGACAAGCTCCCGTCTTCGGGCGGGGAATCCTACGATGGTTCCGCAATCGAGGTGCTGGAGGGGCTGGAGCCTGTCCGGCGGCGCCCCGGCATGTACATCGGCGGCACCGACGAACGTGCCCTGCACCATCTCGCCGCCGAAGTTCTCGACAACGCGATGGACGAGGCCGTCGCCGGTCATGCCAACCGCATCGAGGTTACGCTCGACGAAGGCAACCGGCTGACGATCACCGACAACGGTCGCGGCATCCCGGTGGACGAGCATCCCAAGTTCCCCGGCAAGTCGGCGCTCGAAGTCATTCTCTCGACGCTGCACTCGGGCGGCAAGTTCTCGGGCAAGGCCTATGCCACCTCGGGCGGTCTGCACGGCGTCGGTATCTCGGTGGTCAACGCGCTGTCCAGCCTCACGCGGGTCGAAGTGGCCCGCAACAAGGAACTGTTCGCGCAGGAATTCTCGCGCGGCGTGACGCTCGGCCCGCTCCAGAAGGTCGGCGCTGCACCGAACCGTCGCGGCACCGCGGTCAGCTTCACCCCCGATACCGAGATCTTCGGAGACCAGCAGTTCAAGCCCGCGCGCCTGTTCAAGCTGGTGCGTTCGAAGGCCTATCTCTTCGCGGGCGTCGAAATCCGCTGGAAGTGCGCGCCCTCGCTGGCGGACGAGAACGTCCCGGCCGAAGCCAGCTTCCAGTTCCCCGGCGGCCTTGCCGACCACCTGGCCGAACAGATCGGTGGCCGCGAATGCGTGACCACGCAGTTCTTCTCCGGCACCCAGGACTTCCCCCGCGGCGATGACGGCTCCGAACAGGGCCGCGTGGAATGGGCGATCGCCTGGCCGCTCTATTCCGACGGCTCTTTTTCCTGGTACTGCAACACCATCCCGACGCCGGACGGTGGCACCCATGAACAGGGCCTGCGCGCGGCGCTGACCAAGGGCATCCGCGCCTTCGCCGATCTCGTGGGTCAGGCCAAGAAGGCCAAGGACATCACGCCGGACGACATGATCACCGGCAGCGAAGTCATGCTCTCGGTCTTCATTCGCGATCCCCAGTTCCAGAGCCAGACCAAGGACCGCCTGACCAGTCCCGAGGCCGCGCGCCTCGTGGAGGCGGCAGTCCGCGACCACTTCGACCACTTCCTCACCGACAACCTCGAACGCGGCAAGGCCCTGCTCGGCGCGGTGATGGAGCGCATGGACGAACGCCTGCGCCGCAAGGCGGAGCGCGAGGTCAAGCGCAAGACCGCCACCAACGCCCGCAAGCTGCGCCTCCCCGGCAAGCTGACCGACTGTTCGGGCGAAGGCGAGGGCGAAACCGAACTCTTCATCGTCGAGGGCGATTCGGCAGGCGGCTCGGCCAAGCAGGCGCGTAACCGCAAGACCCAGGCGATCCTGCCGATCCGCGGCAAGATCCTCAACGTCGCTTCGGCTACGGCGGACAAGATCCGCGCCAACCAGGAAATCGCCGACCTCGGTCTCGCGCTCGGCTGCGGCACCCGCAAGGACTGCAACGCGGACAACCTGCGCTACGACCGTATCGTCATCATGACCGACGCCGACGTCGACGGCGCGCATATTGCCACCTTGCTGATGACCTTCTTCTTCCAGGAGATGCCGGACATCGTGCGGCGCGGGCACCTCTACCTCGCCCAGCCGCCGCTCTATCGCCTCACTGCAGGTTCGACTTCGGCCTATGCCCGCGACGACGCCCACCGCGCTGAACTGGAAGCGACGGTGTTCAAGAACAAGAAGGTCGAAGTCGGCCGGTTCAAGGGCCTCGGCGAAATGAACCCCGGCCAGCTTCGCGAGACGACGATGGCCCCGGAAAGCCGTTCGCTGATCCGCATCACCCTGCCGCCCGAATACGAAGGCCGCGCGGCAGTGAAGGACCTTGTCGACCGCCTGATGGGCCGCAACCCCGAGCACCGCTTCCAGTTCATCCAGAACCGCGCGGGCGAGATCGATCCCGAACTGATCGACGCCTGATTGCCAATCAGTCCGGTGTCGCGACCGCGCGGCGCCGGACGATTTCGAAGAGCAACAGCATCACCAGCGACATGATCGGCACATGGAGGTAAAGCGCCAGCGGCCGAGCCAGCGCCGGTGCCGCAAACGCCATGAATAGCGCGGCTCGCTCCCAATCGCGAAAACGTCCTGCCCGTCCCGGTCCTGCCAACCCCTGCCCTGCCAGCCCCGTCCCTGCCAGCCAGAGCATCGGGAACACCAGGATCACCATGTCGTAATCGAGGACATAGGGCGTCGCGAGCGGCGCGCCTGCCAGCATCAGCGCAGCCAGCCCCGGTGTCCACGCCTTGCGCCACGAAGCCTTGAGAACGAGCGCCGCCACACCCAGCGACACCGCGCCCTGCACGGCATAGCTCACCGTCATGGACGCCCCGAGCAGTCGAAGTGCCGCAAAGGGGCTCATCATCTTGCCGTAGCCGATCTGGCCGTAAGCCATCGCCGTCTGCGCCCGCTCGCTCGCGCCCAGCCAGTCTGTCCAGGCCTCTGCGCCGAAGGCTCCGGCGGAAAGCAGTGCCAGCGCCAGGGCCGTCACGGCAGCCGAAGCGATTACCCGCCATTCTCCGGTCGCCAGCAGGACGAGCGGCAACAGCAAACCGAACTGCGGCTTGATCGTCGCCAGACCGAACAGCACGCCTGCAAGCTGGGGCCGCGCCGGAACCAGCCATGCGCCTAGACCGAGCAACCCGGCGACAAGGAAAGCCGTCTGCCCATGGGTGACGACGATCGGCACAGCAGGAAAGGCGGCGAACAGCAGCCAGAGCGGCACCCCCGTCCCGGCATCGGCCCACCAGCGGCGCACCGCGGCAATATAGAACGCCCCGGTCGTCGCCACCCACAGCCCGAGCGCCGGAAAATAGGCCAGCCAGCCGAGCGGCCAGCAGAACAGCAGGAACGACGGTGGGTAGTAGAAGGCAGTGTAAGCCCCCTCCGTCGAGTAATACCGACGCTGTGCCAGGATATGCGCGGCGCCATCATAGGGGTTCGCGTGATCGACCAGCATGTGCCCGGTCGTCCAGAAGCTGATGAAGTCGCTGCCCAGCAGATAGCCGTTTATATCGATGCCGCCGTGCGATGTCGCCACGAGCCACACGATCATCGCGATGTTGAGCACGGCGAACAATCGCAGATATCCAACGACGCGCGGCGCGTTCAACCAGTCCATGCGTCTCAGAAAATCGGCCCCCATCGGCCCTGTCTGCAACGCCCCGGCGGCGAAGTCCATGCCCCGGTCGAGGTAGTCGGCTGCGGACTTGCCTCGCTGCGTTGCAAAACATAGAGCTTAAGCGATCAGTTAAAGGGACCGGACATGCAGCGTTTCGAAGGCACCAGCAGCTATGTCGCCACCGACGACCTGAAAGTCGCCGTCAACGCCGCCGTCCTGCTGCGCCGTCCGCTCCTGGTGAAGGGAGAGCCCGGCACCGGCAAGACCGTGCTCGCCGAACAGATCGCCGCCTCGCTGGATGCACCGCTCATCACCTGGAACGTGAAGTCCACCACCAAGGCACATCAGGGCCTCTACGAATACGACGCGGTCGGCCGGTTGCGCGACGGCCAGCTAGGGGATGCCCGCGTCCACGACATCAACAACTACATTCGCAAGGGCAAGCTGTGGGAGGCCTTCACCTCACCCCGCCTGCCCGTGTTGCTGATCGACGAGATCGACAAGGCCGATATCGAGTTCCCCAACGACCTCCTCGCCGAACTCGACCGCATGGCCTTCGACGTCTACGAGACAGGCGAGCATGTCGCTGCCGTGGAACGGCCGATCGTCGTCATCACCTCGAACAACGAGAAGGACCTGCCCGACGCCTTCCTGCGCCGCTGCTTCTTCCACTATATCAAGTTCCCGGACCGCGAGACGATGCAGGCCATTGTCGATGTCCATTTCCCCGGCATCCAGAAAACGCTCGTCACCCGCGCGATGGAAATCTTCTACGAGCTGCGCGAAGTGCCCGGCCTCAAGAAAAAGCCTTCCACCAGCGAGCTGCTCGACTGGCTCAAGCTGCTCCTGAGCGAGGACATGCCGCTGGACGTACTTCAGAATCAGGACCCGGCAAACGCGATCCCACCGCTCCACGGCGCCTTGCTCAAGAACGAACAGGACGTCATGCTGTTCGAACGGCTCGCCTTCATGGCGCGGCGCCAAAGCTGAATGCTGGGGACTGATTACATGACCGCGCCTTATTCCGGCGGCTGCGTCTGCGGCGCCGTTTCACTGACCATATCGGGTGAGCCGATCGCCACGCGGCAGTGCTGGTGCCGCCAGTGCCAGCAACTCGCAGCAGGCGGACCGACCAACAATGCGATCTTCAAGGCCGAGGACATATCGATCGAGGGCAGTCTCGGCGCTTCGACCTGGACGGCGGCGAGCGGCAATACCCTTACCTTCCATTTCTGCCCGCACTGCGGCACGCAGATCTACGCGCAAAGCTCGGCACGGCCCCATCTGATGACTGTGCGCATCGGCGCCCTCGCTTCCGGCCATGGGCTGAAGCCGGAGGCGGTGATCTGGACAGAAGACGCGCCGGAATGGGCCGTTTTCGATGACGCTCTCGAAAGCTGGCCTCGCCAGCCGCCCCCGCCCCCGTCCGCTGCGTGAAAGACCTGTCGAGGCCGGTTCCTGTCGCGCAAACCCGTTTCGCGGCAGTTCGCGCTCGCCTGGAGGCGTTCGAACCGCGCCCCGGCCCGGCCTCATGGATCTATGAGTTCCTGTTGTTCGGCTTCAAGCAGGCCTGGGCCTGCCTGTTCGGCGCCCTGCTGCTCGCCCTGCTCGTCGCCACCCACCTGTTCTACCCGGCCGATGCCGCTTTCGCGCGTTACGACTTCCTGACGTGTGCGGCCCTGGCGATCCAGATCGCCATGCTGGCGTTGCGGCTCGAAACGCTGGACGAAGCGAAGGTTATCCTGGCCTTCCATCTGGTCGGCACGGTCATGGAACTTTTCAAGACCGCTCACGGCTCATGGGAATACCCGGAAACGAGCTTCCTGCGGATCGGAGCGGTGCCGCTGTTCTCCGGTTTCATGTATGCCGCCGTCGGCAGCTACATCGCCCGCATCTGGCGCATTTTCGACTTCCGTTTCTCCGGCTATCCGGCCGAGGCCCTGGCGGTCGTTCTGGCCGTCGCGATCTACGTCAACTTCTTCGCGCATCACTGGCTGCCGGATATCCGCATCGCCCTCTTCGCCGCGCTCGGCGTGCTGTTCCTGCGCACCCGGATCTGGTTTCGCGTCTGGCGGGAGGATCGCTGGATGCCGCTACTGCTGGGCTGGTTCCTGGTCGCACTGTTCATCTGGTTTGCAGAGAACCTCGCCACCTTTTCGCGGGCCTGGATCTATCCGAGCCAGCGCCACGGCTGGGCGATGGTTCATTGGGGCAAGCTCGGCGCCTGGTATCTTCTGATGTATATCTCGTTCGTTCTGGTGGCCCTGCTCCATCGGCCACGGGAACGGTTGGATCGGAACGTCACATGCTGCTGAACTTCGTGGAGGAACTGCGCGCCGCCGGGATTCCGGCCTCGCTGAAGGAGCACCTGGTGCTGCTGGAAGCGCTCGAACGCGACGTGATCGAGCGGACGCCGGAGGCTTTCTACTACCTCAGCCGCGCGACTTTCGTGAAGGACGAAGGCTTGCTCGACCGCTTCGACCAGGTGTTCCAGCGCGTTTTCAAGGGCGTGCTGAGCGACTACGGCCAGCAGCCGGTCGAGATACCCGAGGACTGGCTGCGCAAGGTCGCCGAGCGCTATTTTTCACAGGAAGAGATGGAGCAGATCAAGGCTCTCGGCTCCTGGGAGGAGATCATGGAGACGCTGAAGAAGCGTCTGGAAGAGCAGGAAAAACGCCACTCGGGCGGCAATAAGTGGATCGGCACGAACGGCACTTCGCCGTTCGGCCATTCGGGCTACAATCCCGAAGGTATCCGCATCGGCGGCGAAGGCAAGCACGGCCGCGCGATCAAGGTCTGGGAAAAGCGCGAGTTCGCCAATCTCGACAACACCCGCGAACTCGGCACCCGCAACATCAAGGTCGCGCTGCGCCGCTTGCGCCGTTTCGCCCGCGAAGGCGCGGCGGAGGAACTCGATCTAGACGAGACGATCCGCGGCACCGCGAAACAGGGCTGGCTGGACATCCGCATGCGGCCCGAGCGGCACAATGCCGTCAAGGTACTGCTCTTCCTCGACGTCGGCGGCTCGATGGACCCGTACATCGAACTCATGGAAGAGCTGTTCAGCGCCGCCAGCTCCGAATTCAAGAACATGGAGTTCTTCTACTTCCACAACTGCCTCTACGAAGGCGTGTGGAAGGACAACCGCCGCCGCTGGTCGCAGCGCACGCCGACCTGGGACCTGCTTCACAAGTTCGGGCACGACTACAAGGTTATCTTCGTCGGCGACGCCGCGATGAGCCCTTACGAGATCAGCCACCCCGGCGGCTCGGTGGAGCATATGAACGACGAGACCGGCGCAGTCTGGCTCTCCCGCGTGACGCAGACTTATCCGGCCACGGTCTGGCTCAACCCCACGCCAGAGCGGCAATGGGGCTACTCGTCTTCAACCCGCATGGTCCGCGAACTGATGGGCGGGGCGATGTTCCCGCTGACGCTGGACGGTCTCGATGCCGCCATGCGCGAACTGAGCCGCAAGAAGAGCTGACGCTTGTATCGGCACGGAATTTGGGGAATCATTCCGGAGTAACCGATATCGGGAGTGCGACGATGAAGAAGGTTATGCTGATACTGGCGCTCGGCGCGATGTCGATGGCTGCCGCGCCCGCTCCGGAAGCCGGGAAGACCCCTTCCAGAGCAGCCTGCGGTCACACGATCCAACGCGCCAATGCTGCTGCCGGTCATGCCGCGCCGCGCTCCGGCGAAGAGAAGCCCGCGATCATCCGGGCGGTCGACAAGTCGGTTGCCGGTTGCCCGGTTCTGGTCGGCATGAGCGGCCGGATCACAGCCCCTCCCGCCTATGCCGACGGACCGGCGACAGTCTCGCCGGCCCGTTAGCCTGGTTCAGCGGTAGAGCAGCAGGTCGGCGATTTCGGCCTTCCAGGCGGCTTCGTCACGCCCGGCGATCAGATCGAGATCGCCGGGAAGCGCGGCCGCATCGTCAACCCATTCGCGCAAGGCCGGGCCGCCGTTGATGACGTCGATGGCCAGGCGCTCGAACTCATACTCGTAGGGGAAGTCGCGCCAGATCGGATAGTCGGGATAGAGCTGGCGGATCGCCTTGAACGCCAGCGCCTGAAGACGCCACGGCCGGAAGGCATGATGATCGTAGAACTTGCCCTCGGCATGGATCATCAGCCCGCTGCACAGCGTGCCCGCATGCTTGTGGAAGGTCGGTTCGAACCAGCACTCCCGCACGGCGCAGCCCTCCAGCCATTCCGGCGCGATGCGCTGCATCGCCTCCAGCACAGCCTTGGCGTCGATATCGGGCGCGCCGAACAGCACTTCCAGCGGACGGGTGGTGCCGCGCGCTTCCGAAAGCGTCGCGCCCTCGATCATCACGGTCCCGGCATAGGCGCGGGCCATGTTGAGATTGGCGGCATTCGGGCTGGGGTTGATCCAGATGCGGTCCTGCGGCCAGCCGAAGCCGGGGCCTTCCGGCTCCCATCCTTCCATCTCGACCACGCGGTAATCCACATCGAGCCCGAACCGGCGCACGAACCAGTGGCCCATCTCGCCCAGGGTCAGGCCATGACGCATCGGCATCGGCCCCGCGCCCACGAAGCTTTCCTGTCCCGCCAGCAGGATCGTGCCCTCGACGGGGCGGCCCGCCGGGTTCGGGCGATCAAGCACCCAGACCGACTTGCCCTGCTCCGCCGCCGCTTCGAGCAGATAGAGCAGCGTGGTCACGAAGGTATAGATACGGCAGCCAAGGTCCTGGAGGTCGAACAGGAACACGTCCGCGCTCGCCATCATCTCCGCGCTCGGGCGGCGCACTTCACCGTAGAGGCTGTAGACCGGAATGCCGTAAGTCGGATCGAGTTCGTTCTCGGTCTCGACCATGTTGTCCTGCTTGTCGCCCTTCAGCCCGTGCTGCGGACCGAAAGCACTCGTCACATTGACGCCCGCCGCGATCAGCGCGTCGAGCGAATGGACGAGATCCTCGGTGACCGAGGCAGGGTGCGCGACAAGCGCGACGCGCTTTCCTGCCAGAGGTGCGCGCAGTTCAGGGTCCGCCAGCAGGCGATCGATGCCGAATTTCATGCGCCGGTGGGTGCCGCAAGCGCGAGCGCGAAGCAAGCCGGATCGTGGAAGTCCGGCGCATCGGCCGCGTGGGCCAGCGACCAGTAGCTCTTCACCCCGCCCTCTTCCTCAATCACTGCGGTAAACCCGTAATGCAGGGCCGCCTTGGGCAAGCCCGCAGCCGGAATGGCGGCATCGAACACCGCGATATCCGACCCTTTGCGCAGGCCGCATTCCGGCTCACGCGGCATCGGCCGCTCCGCCATGCCTTCACGGCGGCCGGTGAAGTCGTAGACGTTCCAGCGCTCGGAGGGCGAGAAGTTGAATTCGATATAGCCCGCGCTGCCGGGTTCCCGAAGGAACAGTTCGAAGCAGGTGGTCTGCCACAGGTCATTCGCGCGGCCCTTGCCTGCGAATGCCGGAACCACGAGCTTGCCCGCGCCGAGAATGCGCCAGCGCACGCGCAGCCAGTCGCGATCGTGACCGATCACGCGGGTTTCGATGGAACGGATGAGGACGGGAGGATGTGCCGGGTGGCAGGTCAGGTCGGCCATGGCGTCTGCCTAGAGCGCGGAAGCCTCCGATGGCAATCCGGTTTCGCTTCCGGATACGACCGGAGTGCCCGGCAAGGCGACCAACCGCTTCATCTTGCGCGCCTTGCGTGCTAGGCGCCCGGTTTCAAATCCATCCTAGCCAAGAAGCACTGGGCCATCATGACCTACAATTCCTCCCTGCTCCGCCTGCTCGACGAGCGCGGCTACATCCACCAGATGACGGACGCCGAGGGCCTCGACGCTCTCGCCGCCAAGCAGGTCGTGCCCGGCTATATCGGCTTCGACGCGACGGCCCCGTCGCTCCATATCGGCAGCCTGGTGCAGATCATGATGCTGCGCCGTCTCCAGCAGACCGGCCACAAGCCGATCGTGCTGATGGGCGGCGGCACCACGCGGATCGGTGACCCGACCGGCCGCGACGAGAGCCGCAAGATGCTCACGGACGAGGCGATCGAGACCAATATCACGGGCATCTTCTCGATCTTCTCGCGCCTGCTGAAGTTCGGTGACGGCCCGACCGACGCGGTCATGGTCAACAACCAGGACTGGCTCGGCCAGCTGGGCTACATCCAGCTGCTCCAGGAAGTCGGCACCCACTTCACGGTGAACCGCATGATGTCGTTCGATTCGGTGCGCCTGCGCCTCGAACGCGAGCAGCCGATGACCTTCCTCGAATTCAACTACATGATCCTTCAGGGTTACGACTTCCGCCACCTCAACAAGGACAGGCAGGTCCGCCTCCAGATGGGCGGCTCCGACCAGTGGGGCAACATCGTCAACGGCATCGAGCTGACCCGCCGCATGGACGGCAAGGAAGTCTTCGGCCTGACGACCCCGCTGCTCACCACGGCGGACGGCGCCAAGATGGGCAAGTCGGCCGCAGGCGCGGTCTGGCTCAACGAGGACATGCTGCCTTCCTACGATTTCTGGCAGTACTGGCGTAACTGCGACGACCGCGACGTCGGCAAGTTCCTGCGCCTGTTCACCGACCTGCCGCTGGACGAGATCGCCCGCCTTGAAGCGCTCGAAGGCGCCGCGATCAACGACGCCAAGGTCGTGCTCGCCAATGAAGTGACGAAGCTCTGCCGCGGCGAGGATGCCGCCGTCGCTGCCGAAGCGACGGCCAAGGCGACGTTCGCCGGCGGCGGTCTCGGCGAGGACCTGCCGACGCTGGAAGTGTCCGGCGAAGGCGTGCGCCTCGGCGCCGCGCTCACCGAACTCGGCTTCACCGCCTCCAACGGCGAGGCCAAGCGCAAGATCGGCGAAGGCGCGGTCAAGCTGGACGACGTGGCGATGGACGACCCGGCGTTCCTGATCGAAGTCGCCTCCGGCGAAACCCGTAAGCTCAGCCTCGGCAAGAAGAAGCACGCGATCCTCAAGGGGCAATAACCTCTCACCCAGGATAGCCCCGTAAGGGTTTGCCGAAGCAACCCTATCAAAAAGCGCCCCGGTTTTCGCGAACCGGGGCGCTTTGGCGTACGGTAGGCACATCTTGCCGCCCATCTATGCGCAGAAGTGAACGGGTTTACCGTTTCTTTGCCATTTCGGTGCACCGTTCCCGCTCACGGACACAACAGAGGCCATAAAGATGACTGCAGGAGCGCAGCTCACTGTAACCGACAAGCGTCGTGCGGCGCGCCACCCCGTCGATTACCCGGTGATTGCGGAACACCGTCAGCTCGGCGACCTGCATCTGCACATCGTCAACCTCTCCGCCCAGGGTTTCATGTCGCAAGGCGAGCTGCCGCTGGAGCGCGGCGAACGTCTCGTCATGCGCCTGCCGGTGATCGGCCGGATCGAAGCGCATATGATCTGGGCGCACGAAGGCCGTGCAGGCTTCCAGTTCGAGCGGATCATCCGCGTCGACGACTTCCTCAAGCTGGTCGATACGGTTCAGCCAAACCCGCGCTTGCGCCCCCGTCGCTGACGGGGTTTCGGCGAAAAGCGGACGTTAATTTCTCGCAACTTCAATGGCGAACTCCGTTCGTCTCACATACGCCTCAGTCCGTCGCGGTGAAACACTTCAGCATTGATATGTTATATCCTCGCAATTAGCCGGTTGGGCATGACGCTCCCAACCGCCCGAATCGCCTTGCTGGTAACCGCCAGTGCCATCTCCACGACGCTGGCAATGCTGCCCATTACGGCCAACGCCCAGACCGCGACCGCAGTCGCGCCTGCCGACGCGGACGGGCATCCGCAGGAGAGCGGCGCCGACATCATCGTCACCGGCCGCCTCATTTCCGGCAACGCCGATCCCATCTCGGCGCCCGTCGTGCTTTCGGGCGAAGCGCTGACCCGCGATCTCAAGCCGCAGATCGGCGAGATGCTGGCGAGCCTGCCCGGCGTTTCCAGCACCGGCTTCGCCCCCGGCGTCTCGCGTCCGGTCCTGCGCGGCTTCGACGGCCCGCGTGTCCAGGTCCTGCTCGACGGCATCGGCTCGCTTGACGCCTCCTCGGTCTCGGCCGACCACGCAGTTTCGCTCGATACGCTCAATGTCGAGCGCGTCGAAGTGCTCCACGGCCCTCGCGTCCTGCTCTATGCCAGCGATCCGGCGGGCGGTGCGGTCAACGCCGTCGACAAGCGCATTCCCCGCAAGGTTCCCGACAAGGCCTTCACCGTCGATGCGCTCGGTTCGTTCGGAACGGCCGCCAACATGGTCAATGGCGGCGTGGCTACCGACGTGCGCCTCGCCAGCCGCCTCGTCGCCCATTTCGACGCCTCCTACTATCACAGCGACGACCTTCACGTCGGCGGCTACGTCCTTTCGCCTGAGCTGCGCGCACAGACGCTGACGCAGGCGAGCGATCTTGCCGATGCCGGCGATCTCACCGGCGCGGCGACGCTGACCCAGCAGGCGAACAAGCGCGGCAAGATCGCCAACAGCGGCACCGAGGGATGGACTTACGGCGGCGGCCTCGCCTTCATCGACGACGGCGGCGACATCGGCGTCTCGGTCCAGCGCCTCGCGACCGATTACGGCATTCCGCCGCGCCCCTCGGCCGACCCGGAAGCCACCAGCATCTCTCTGCGCCAGACCCGCGTGGACTTGCGCGCCGGACTCAACCTCGAAGGCTTCCTCAAGCGCGTTGAAGTGCGCGGCGCCTATGGCGACTACGAGCATGCCGAAATCGAGGGCGGCGACATCGGCACCCAGTTCCACAACCAGGCGCTGGAAGTCCGCTTGCAGGCCGACCAGGCCCGGCACGGCATCTGGAGCGGCTCCAGCGGCGTCCAGTATTCCTCCTCGCAGCTTCGCATCACCGGTGACGAGAAGCTGCTGCCGAACACCAATACTGATCGTTTCGCGGTCTTCACGCTCCAGCGCCTTGAAGTCGGCCAGTTCGATCTCGAAGGCGCACTGCGCTACGAGAACACCCGGATCGACACGGTCCCCTCGGCTGAACATCGCAACTTCGACCAGTACGCGGCGGTAGCCGGTGCGGCCTGGCATCCGACCGACACGGTTACGCTCTCGGTCAACTATTCGCATGGCGAGCGCGCGCCTTCGGCGGAAGAGCTGTTCGTCGACGGCATGCACGATGCCACCCAGTCCTACGAACGCGGCAATCCCAACTTCAAGGTCGAGCGCAGCGACAGCATCGAGGCCGGAGCGCGCTATAACGGCGGCGACATCGTCGGCTCGGTGACCGTGTTCGGCACCAATTTCGCCAACTTCATCACCGCCGTTCCGACCGGCGAAGTGATCGAGGACTTCCCGGTCTACCAGTACCTCCAAGCCCCTGCCCGCTTCCGTGGCATCGAGGCCGAGGGCGGCGTCACTTTCGCGCATTGGGGCGACAAGTCGCTCAAGGCCGACGGCGGCGTGGACTATACCCACGCCAAGCTGGTGAACATGGGACCGGTCCCCCGCATTCCCCCGCTGCGCGCCCGCGGCGGACTGGAATTCGATGCCGCCTCGTTCAGCCTGCGCGGCGAAGTCGAGTGGAATGCCAAGCAGTCCCGCGTGACCGAGAACGAGAACCCGACCAATGCCTTCACGCTCGTCAACGCCAGCGCCACCTGGCGTCCGTTCGGCGCGCAGGGCCCGCTTTCGCTGATACTGGCGGCGGACAACCTGCTCGACGTGACGGGCCGGCTTGCCGCTTCGGAAACGCGGGACTTCGTTCCCATCGCCGGACGCGACGTGCGCCTGACCGCCCGCTTCACGTACTAAGCCAAAACAGGCTGCGAAAAATTCTCATAAGCAGCATGTCTTGGCAATGCTTTGACATGCTGCCATGCAGCCACCCGTGAGTACGACAGAGACATCAAGCCCTTCCGCAGCGGCCGAGCCAAGCTCGCCGCTGCGCATTGCCGATTACCGCAAGTTCTGGCTCGCCCGTTTCGCGGTAGTCTTCGCCTCGACCGGCATGGTCGTGATCATCGGCTACCAGCTCTACGACGTCGCCCGCAGCGTCTACGGCATGTCTATCACCCAGGCTTCGTTCCAGCTCGGTCTGCTGGGTCTTGCGCAGTTCCTGCCGATCTTCCTGCTGACCCCGGTAGCAGGCGTCATCGCCGACCGCTTCGACCGGCGCAAAGTCGCAGGACTGGCCATGGCCGCCGACGTGCTGGTCGCGATCGGCCTTGCGCTGGTTACGGAACTCGACCTGCGCAGCCTGCCAGTGCTTTACGTCTTCGCGGCGCTCCACGGGATCGCCCGCGTCTTCGTCAGCCCCTCGATGACCGCGATCGCGCCGAACATCGTTCCGGTATCGCTGATCCCGCGCGCCATCGCCTTCAACTCGATCGCGATCGAGGCGGGAACGATCATCGGGCCCGCAGCCTTCGGCTTCCTCTTCGCGCGGCATCACGCCACGCCTTACTGGGTCGCGGCGGTGCTCATGGCGATCGCCGCTTTCAGCATCACCAGCATCCGCAACCTGCCGCCGGTGCCCAAGGACGCACGGCGCGACCATCCGGTCCGCCAGATCGTCGACGGGTTCCACTTCATCTGGCGCGAGCGCTTCCTGCTCGGCAGCATCACGCTCGACCTCTTCGCCGTGCTGCTGGGCGGCGCGACCGCGCTGATGCCCGTCTTCGCGCGTGACATTCTCCATGTCGGCCCTGAAGGTCTCGGACAGATGCGCGCCGCGACCGCCGTCGGCGCCGCCACCGTGGCGATCTGGCTGTCCTTCAAGCCGCTGGCGAAGAACGTCGGCGTGAAGATGCTGCTGTCCGTCGCCGCCTATGGCGCCATGACGGTCGGCTTCGGCCTCTCGCGCAGCTTCGTGATCTCGCTGGGCTTCCTCGCCCTGCTCGGCGCGGCGGACATGATCTCCGTGTTCATCCGGAGTTCTCTGGTCCAGCTGCGCACGCCGGACGACAAGCGCGGGCGCGTCTCCGCGATTTCCGGTCTCGCCATTTCGGCGTCGAACGAACTTGGCGAGATGCAGTCGGGCGTGGCAGCAGCCTTGCTCGGCGCCACCGGGGCTGTTGTCTTCGGCGGCGGCGCTGCCATAGTCATTACCGCAATCTGGGCCTGGAGCTTTCCCGAGATCCGCCGCGCCCGTACCTTCGCACCACGATGGGAGCATGAAACATGAAGGCCGACAGCATCCTCGCCACGATCGGCAATACCCCGCATATCCGCCTTTCGCGCCTGTTCCCCGACCATGAAGTCTGGGTGAAGGCAGAGCGGACCAATCCCGGCGGCTCGATCAAGGACCGCATCGCGCTCGCCATGATCGAGGCGGCCGAGGCGGACGGCACCCTGAAGCCCGGCGGCACGATCATCGAGCCGACCTCGGGCAATACCGGCATCGGCCTGGCCATGGTGGCGGCGGTCAAGGGCTACAAACTCGTCCTCGTCATGCCCGAATCGATGTCGATCGAGCGTCGCCGCCTGATGCTGGCCTATGGCGCCACGTTCGACCTCACCCCGCGTGAAAAGGGCATGAAGGGCTCGATCGAGCGCGCCAAGGAACTGCTGGAAACCATTCCCGGTTCGTGGATGCCGCAGCAGTTCGAGAACCCCGCCAACGTCGCCGTCCACGTCGAGACGACCGCGCAGGAAATCCTCGCCGACTTCGCCGAAACCCCGATCGACGTTCTGATCACCGGCGTCGGCACCGGCGGCCACCTCACCGGCTGCGCCGAGACACTCAAGCAGACCTGGCCCTCGCTCAAGGCCTATGCCGTGGAGCCGACGCTTTCGCCGGTGATCTCGGGCGGCCAGCCCGGTCCGCACCCGATCCAGGGCATCGGCGCCGGTTTCGTTCCCGCCAACCTCCACACCCAGTCGATCGACGGTGCGCTTCAGGTCGATCCGGCCGACGCCAAG
>PJTY01000305.1_pt1 | contig 28597 bp, 22 predicted proteins | sample 1512121 | NCBI WGS metagenome assembly PJTY01 (sample SAMN08177680, study PRJNA422409) | Soil metagenome, whole genome shotgun sequencing project. | isolation source: Soil enriched (2) on filter paper: alkali lignin treatment | place: USA: Madison | collected 2015-01-15 | reverse complement strand
GCGCCCGCCCCCGCCCAGAGCCGCCCAAAGTCGAAATCCCCATAGACCATCGCGCGGGGCCCGCGGGTTCGGGCACCGCCGACTTTCCGACGCCTCTCGGCGTCCGAAACCCTAAACGTTTGCTGACTGGCAGGTTTCAGGTGGACAGTGGGCGATAACTGCCGGACCTCTTTCGGGGCTGGCGATCGATCGCGGATGGAAAAAGCTGTCGGTCGGCCGTCGACCATTGTAAGACGCTCAGCACCGGTTTTCTGCGCTCCAGGTGCGGACGGTCCGCAATCTGGCAGGTGTCGACCAGTTCAGGTCGTTCCCGAAGCAAACTCCGAAGGTCGGGTCTGGACGAAAGCGGCCAGTCGCCAGTCTCGAGCATACAATCCGCCACTGCCCGCTTTATCGTACTGAAGCCAGTCGCACGTTACGCCGTTCTGCAGTCCCATTTCGGGAGAGGGGTGCGGCCTAGATTGATGACGCAGTGATGTAGGCCCCAATCGCGATAACCACGGAGGCAAATCCATGTTCGAGCAGCCCCTTGCGGGTACCAAGGGCCTTGCCCAGCGCGATGCCGCCGATCGTCCCAGCGATGCCACCTATGACGAGCATTGCGGTCACGCCCCAATCAACTAGCCCTGACAGGACGTAGGAGGTGGCAGTGGTCAGCCCGAGTGCGCTGACGACAACGAGCGACGTGCCAATCGCGAAGGGCAGCGGCATCGCGGTCGCCAAGATCAGTCCCGGCACGACCAGGAACCCGCCCCCGATCCCGAAGAAGCCGGCGGCAAGCCCCACGCCCAGTCCGATCGGCACCAGACGCGGCAGGAGAGTCGCCGCGCTGTCGCGGGTCAGCCGCACGTCCGGCGCTTGCGCCGTGCGGCGCTTGCGCAACATCGACAGACCGACACCGATCATCAGCAGCCCGAAAAGAGCTAGAAGCCGCTTGCCGTCGAACGCCTTACCCAGCTCCGCCCCCAGCGCCGCACCGATCATGCCCGACAACGCGAAAACGCTGGCACACTGCCACTTCACGCGGCCCGCCCGTGCATGGCCGATCAGACTGGCGAGCGCGTTGACCGTAACAGCGACAGCGGCCGTCCCGATCGCGGCGTGCGGCGATCCGACGCCGACGACATAAATCAGGAGCGGAACTGCGAGGATCGACCCGCCCCCGCCCACAAGGCCGAGAATTAACCCAATCACGCCGCCCGATACGAGCGCGGCAAGGATGGTGGCAGCGTCCATGATCGCCTCAGGTGGCCGTGCGCCGGTTCCAAGGCATGACGCGCAGTAGATTGGCCATGCCGCACCATCCCGTCATACCAGCGAACATCAGCCCAGCGCCGACGAATGCCGACAGGCCGAAGAAGCCAGGAGCGACGAACGTGCCGAGCAAAACGCCAATCAGCACCAGCCCACCGGCGGTAATCTGCACCTGCCGCATGATCTCTAACGGCTGCGACCGATCGGCGACGGTGGGCTGTCCTGCCTGCCGCCACGCATCGATGCCACCCCCGAGGATATAGGCCTGCGCACCACCTGCTGCCACGCCGAGTTGCTCCGCATTGGCGGCGGTGCGCATCCCCGACTTGCAGTGAAAGACGACCGGACGATCGTCACGCGGGAGCTCGCCTATCCGGTCGAGCGGCACGTTAATCGCACCGGGAATGCGCTCGCGCGCATGTTCGTCGGCACCGCGAATGTCGATCAGACGCGCACCGGCATCGATCGCTGCGCGGGTATCGGTGGGGGAAAGGGTCGCGAGCGTCATCGCATCAATCCTTGCAATAGAGCTGGTAAAGGGTGCCAAGCAGCGTTTCGACGCGGGCGTCCGCAATGGCATACCAAAGCGTCTGGCTCTCGCGTCGGTAGGCGACGAGGCCTTCGTCGCGCATCTTGGCGAGGTGCTGCGAGCAGGCCGACTGCGACAGGCCCACATCGCGGGCCAGATCACCGACTGTCAATTCGCCATGCTCGACCAGCTTGCACAGCAGCATCAACCGGCGCGCATTGCCGATCGCCTTGAGCGTGTCGGCAACCTGTCCGGCCTTCACTTCGAATGTCGCCAGGTCCATCGGCGGTTTGAACATCATCGGCACTCCATTAGATATTGCTTATGTAGCATTCTCTAATATATTAGCAAGCACTAACGGAGGAAACCATGGCTCAACCTTTCATCAAGGCGTTCTTCGACGAACCGACGAACACGGTCAGCTACCTCGTCTGCGATCCCGCGACGCGCACAGCGGCGGTGATCGACCCGGTACTCGACTTCGACATGGCGAGCGGCGTCGCTGATACGCGCTCGGCCGAGTGCATCGTCGCCTTCGCCCGCGAACAGGATTGGCGGATCGCGATGGTGCTGGAAACTCACGCCCATGCCGATCACCTTTCGGCCGCCCCCTTCATCAAGGCCCATACTGGCGCCTGGATCGGGATAGGCGCGCATATCTGCGACGTGCAGAAGATCTTCCGCCCGGTGTTCGCGATGAATGACCTGAAGACAGATGGATCGGACTTCGATCGCCTGTTCGAGGATGGCGCCCACTTTGCGATCGGCGCACTGACGGTCGAGGTACTGCACGTCCCAGGCCATACGCCTGCGGACGTCGCTTATCTGATCGGCGATGCGGCTTTTGTTGGCGATACGCTGTTCATGCCCGACTATGGCACTGCTCGCGCCGACTTCCCCGGCGGGGACGCACGCACGCTCTATCGTTCGATCCGTCGCTTGCTGACACTGCCCGACGCGACGCGGCTGTTCCTATGCCACGACTACAAGGCACCGGGCCGCGAAGATTATCGCTGGGAGACGACAGTGGGCGAGCAGCGACGGTCGAGCATCCACGTCCATGACGGCGTGAGAGAGGATGATTTCGTCGCCATGCGCGAGCAGCGTGACGCTGGGCTATCCGTGCCCAAGCTCCTGCTGCCCTCGATCCAGGTCAACATTCGCGCGGGTCATTTTGACGAGGCGGAAGCGAACGGCGTCACCTACCTTCGCATCCCGGTGAAGTGGAAAGCGGAGTGAGGGTTGGGACGTCATGCCCGTTTCTTCCCGCACGCCGTCTTTCGGAACGTCGGGTGTTAGGCTGCAAGCTGCCCTTTGGCCCAAATCGGAGAATGGCGGCAATGTCCCTGCCCAAGGTGTTCGACGCTTAGGCAACTCGCGACCCATTACGGCCGATTCAGCGCCAAATTCTTGCTCTCAAGAACAAACCGTCCGCTCTGCCTGACCTGTCGCCGATGGTTGTAGCGCTGCATGGATCCGTTCTGTGACGAGTTACCTATCGTGGGGCTGGTCATGCTTGCAGCCATGATCAGCACCACGATCTGCGTTCAATTGGCTTGAAGGATGATTTTGCCGAAGCTCGCCCCGGTTTCCATGCGGCGATGGGCTTCGGCTGCTTCCTCCAGAGGATAGATGCTGTCGATCACCGACCTGATCGTGCCGTTGGCGATATGGCTCAGCCAGGCCGCGCCGAAGCGGGCGACCATGCCATGCTTCACATCCTGTGCACGCGATTTCATGACGGTACCGATGATTCGCAGGTGGCGATAGAGCAGCAGGTCGAGTGGCAGGGTCGCATCGGCAACGCCGCCCATGATGCCGACCTGCACCAGACGGCCGCCATAGTTCATAGACCGGATATTGCGTTCCAGATTGGGCGCGCCGATGAAATCGACGATCACATCGACGCCGCGCCCTTCGGTGGTATCGGCGACAATCTCCGCAAAATCCTGCGTCTGGTAATCCACTCCCACGTCGCCGCCGATCGCCATGACCCTGTCGATGCGATCGGCCGGCGCGGTAAAGATCAGCTTTGCGCCGCGTGCCTTGGCAAGCTGTACCGCCGCCGAGCCGACTCCACCCGACGCCGCATGGATTAATGCCCATTCGCCCGGCTGCAATTGGGCCAGATGGTTCAATGCCTCATGCGCAGTGACGAAGACCTCCATGATCCCGGCCGCCTCCAGCAAATCGAGATTGTCCGGCACCGGCAGGGCCATGCGATAGTCGAGCCGGGCGAATTGGGCATAGGCACCGCCACCAGTGATGCCCATGACCCGGTCGCCAACCTTGAAACCGGACACATCCGGCCCGATCGCCACCACTTCGCCCGCCATTTCAAGGCCGATGCGATCGGAGTCGCCGAAGTCGGCCCAGCCATAATGGCCGTTGCGGAAACCGATATCGGCCCGGTTGACGCCCGCGGCCGCGACCCTGACCAAGATATCGGTGGCGCGCAGGACCGGCATAGATACCTCCCGCATCTGGAGGACGTCGGCATCGCCGAACCGGTCGAACTGGATCGCTTTCATTGGTCGTCTCCGGTCTTGGGGGCCAGGGTTGCGGCGGCGATCGCCGAGGCGGTGATGGCGGCGGGGAAACCGGCGTAGAAGGACAGGTGGGTGATGAGCGCGGAGAGTTCCGCATCGGTCACGCCATTATCCCGGGCCCGCCGCAGATGCGCGGGCAGTTCCTGGCTTGCGTGGAGCGTGATCAGCGCGGCGACCGTGATCAGGCTGCGGTCACGCTTCGACAGGGCGGGATCGTTCCAGACCTGCGAATAGAGCGGCTCCTCGACGAAGGCGGTCAATTGCGGGGTGAAGGCGCGCGCGGCTTCGCGCGGGCTGGTGAAGTCGATCTGTGACATAGGTTTTTCCTTGAAGCTCTGCGGAGTTGAGGAACGTCAGACCTGGCTGATGAATTTGGTGACGAGATAATTGTCGATGCCCTCTTCACCGCCTTCCGAGCCGTAGCCGCTCTCCTTGAAGCCGCCGAAGGGCAGTTCGGACACGACCATGCTGAAATGGTTTATGCCGATCATCCCGGCCTCCAACTCGTCGCCAGCGCGGATCGCGGTCTGCGCGTCGCGGGTGAAGACATAGCCACCCAGCGCGTAGGGCAGGCGATTGGCCTCGGCCATGCCATCCTCGAACCTATCGAACGGGCGGACGATGGCGATCGGGCCGAACGGCTCCTCCTGCATCACCTGTGCGTCGAGCGGCACGTCGGTCAGCACGGTCGGCTCGAAGAAATAGCCATCGCCCGCGATTGGTTTGCCACCGGTCAGGATGCTCGCGCCATGGGCCACCGCATCGGCGATCAGCGCCTTGGTCTTCTCCACCTGCCGGATGTTCGACAGCGGACCGACCTGGGTCGCGGGATCATGGCCGTCGCCAACCTTTAGCGCCTGCGTCGCCGCCACGAATTTTTCGGTGAATTCATCCAGGCTTTCGCGCTGCACCAGGAAGCGGGTGGAGGAAATGCAGATTTGGCCGGTGCCGCGGAAGCGATTGGCCGCGCCCAGCGTGGCGGCGGCATCGAGATCGGCATCGTTGAACACCAGCACCGGCCCATGGCCGCCCAGTTCCAGCGTGATCGGCTTTACCCCGCGCGCGGCCCGCGCCGCCAGCAGCCGGCCGACCGGCACCGATCCGGTGAAGGTCACCTTGCGGATGATGGGGGAACCGATCAGATGGCTGCTGATGTCCGCCGGTACGCCGAAGACGATCTGGACGACGCCCTTGGGCAGGCCCGCATCTTCCAGCGCCCGGCCGATGGCCAGCGCGGTCGCAGGGCACTCCTCGCCTGGCTTGATGATGACCGAGCATCCCGCCGCGAGCGCAGCCGCCAGCTTGCGGGCGGGGGTGATGGCGGGGAAATTCCACGGCGTGAAGGCCGCAACCGGGCCGATCGGCTGCCGCTTGACGATCTGCTGCACTTCGGGACGGCGCGAGGGGACGACGCGGCCATAGGCGCGCTTGCCCTGTTCGGCGAACCATTCGAAATAGTCGGCGGCGCTGGCAACTTCATAACGGGCCTCATGCGCAGCCTTGCCCTGTTCGCTGGTCATCAGCCATTCGATATGGGCGGCACGTTCCCGGATCAGTTCGGCAGTGCGCTTGAGCACCTTGGCGCGATCATAAGCGGGCGTATGGCGCCAGATATCAAATGCCTTCTGCGTTGCCGCGAGGGCCCGGTCGATATCCTGCTCGGTCGCATGCGGCACCCGGCCGATGACGCGGCCGTTTGCCGGATTGATCACGGGCGAGGTATCGCGGCTGCCGGCCTCGATCCATTCGCCATCGATATAGAGGTAGAGATCGTCGAACCGGTCCTGATTTGCCGACATGTTCAGTGCGTGCATGGCCTGTCTCCTGGAAGGAAGGACGGGCCGCTGGTCTGGAGTGGCCCGACGACACCGTCCGGTGCCGTGGCACTTCATCTATGGGAGGGGGGCGCAGCCGATAATGCGTTGCCTGCTCGAAACGCCTGTGCGAAAATCGCAAAGGTGAAAGACCCCCGATTTGCCGAACATCTGTCCGTGTTCCTCGATGTCGCGCGTGCCGGCAGCTTTTCCGGCGCCGCGCGACGCCGCAATGTCACGCCGTCCGCCATCGTGCGGCAGATCGACACGCTGGAAGCAGATCTGGGAACGCCGCTCTTCGTGCGCTCGACCCGCGCGCTTGCGCTGACTGAGGCGGGGCAACTGGCCCTGGAACGCGCCCAGCCAATTCTCGATGAACTGGTCGACCTGCGCGCGGAGGTGCTGGGCCTCAAGGACGCCGTTGCAGGGACGCTCCGGCTGGCCTGCTTCCCGACCTTCGGCAAGCGCTATGTCATTCCGGTGATGCACAGGTTGATGACGGAATATCCCGACCTGCGCGTCGAACTGGACCTGACCGAGAGGCTGGCCGATCCCGTGGTGGAGCGGCTGGATGCGGTGATCCGGATTGGCCATCTGCAGGACAGCACGTTGATTTCCAGCAAGATCGCATCGGACCGCCGGCTGATGGTGGCCGCGTCCGCCTATCTGGCGCGCGACGGCATGCCGCTGCGCGAGGAGATTGCCGGCCGGCATCTGCTGGACAAGTTGCACGGCCCCGACCTGATGGGATGGCGCCATGTCATCGGATGCCCGACGACGGACCTGCCGGCGTCCGCGACCATTTTTCGCTGCGACGATTTCGAGGCGCTGCGCCAGGCGGCGCTACGCGGCATGGGCATCACGATCCTGCCGGAATGGGTGATCGGTCAGGATGTCCGGCTGGGGCGGCTCACCTGCCTGCCGTTCGACGTCATCGGCCCCGAAGGGGAGGCGGGCATTCATGTGCTGCGCGCCCTGTCCAAGCCGAGCGCGAATTTGCGGGTCTTCATGGCAACGTTACGCGCGCATGTTGGATCGCCCCCGATCTGGGCACATGATTGCGAGCCTACGGCGGCACAAAGTGATGCAGTGCTAACTGTCGATCCGATGCCGATGTTGCAGGAACTGCCAGCCCGATAGCGACCCTTGCCGGACGCTCAGCAGCAAATTTCTTCGTTCCAAGAGTGGACCGTCTGCTTCCCTATTCCGGAGGCCCCAGACTTGCCGGAAGGAGACGAGTGGCTTTGAACCTGGGAGAGCCAGCAATTGTGATCGTCAGGCTGACAGCACAGGTCCAAGCGCCTCGATAATCCGGCAATCAGCAACGATGCCGCCATCGCAGGAATCGATCACGGCCTTGAGTTCTTTCCGGAGCGCCGCAAGGTCAGCCAGCTTGCGATCCACTTCCAGGAGGTGCTCTCTGGCGATCCGATCGATGCCTGCGCAATCACAACTGCGGTCACCCGAGATGCCTAGCAGCGCCCGAACCTGATCGAGCGAAAACCCCAGGTCGCGGGCACGGCGGATGAAGGAAAGGCGGCCAAGCTCCGCCTGCCCATAGTCCCGGTAGTTGCTCGTCGTCCGCGCTGGCTTGGGCAGCAGGCCGATCTTCTCGTAATAGCGGATCGTCTCGATCTTCGTGGCCGTCGCCTTGCCCATGTCGCCGATCGTGAATGCCATGCCCTTGACCCTGTAGTTGCTACAGGGCCTATATAGCCTTTCATCACCGAAACAGGAGATGGATATGGCCGGGGGATGCTGCGGCGGATCACAGAACGACACGGAAAAGCTGAACGACGCGGCCTGGCGGCGCGTGTTGTGGATCGCACTCATCATCAACGCGGTCATGTTCGGCGTTGAGATCGTCGCCGGGGTCGCTGCCGGTTCCGCTTCGCTCAAGGCCGATGCGCTCGACTTTCTGGGCGATGCCGCCAACTACGCGATTAGCCTTAGTGTCGCAGGCATGGCGCTGGCGTGGCGAGCGCGGGCCGCGATGGTCAAAGGCGTCTCGATCCTGCTATTCGGTCTGTGGGTGCTGGGCAATACCGTCTGGATGGCGGCACAGGGCGTCGTTCCTGCTGCCGAGACCATTGGTGTCGTGGGCGTGATTGCGCTCGTCGCGAACCTTGCCTGCGCCGCGATGCTCTGGCGCCACCGCGAAGGGGACGCCAACCGGCGCTCCGTATGGATTTGCTCGCGCAACGATGCGATCGGCAATATCGCCGTGGTCGCTGCAGCGCTCGGCGTATTCGGCACCGGCACGGGCTGGCCCGATATCGCGGTCGCCGCGATCATGGCGGTCTTCGCACTGTCGGGAGGATGGCAGATCATCCGCCAAGCCCGTGGGGAACTGAGGAGCGCGCCTATTCACCGCCGAAGCGAAACCGCACCCCTCCGTTAAGGACGAACCCGTCGGTCGGTGCCCAGGCATCGACGGTCCACGCGCCCGTCGCCGCCCGGCGCGGCAGGAGCAATGGATCGTATTTTGTCTGCCGCACATTGAGCAGGTTCTCGGCATTGAGGAACAGGCTGACCTTGCCCAGTACCAGTTCGCCCATCGCACCCAGTTGAACATACGGCCTGCTGCGCGTCCGATAGGGATTGTCGTCCAGCGACTGCCGCCCGGTATAATAGGCCTCGACCCCGAAGCGGCCGCGCCCTTCCTTCTCCCACATGCCGACAAGGCCCGCGCTGTCTCGGGGCGTCAGCGGCACGATGCGCCGACCGGGTCCGTCTGGGTCCGGTTCGTTCGCGGCGACATGGACGTAGCTGCCGGTCACCGACAGCGCCCGCCAGCGATAGCGCAACAGCACTTCGGCGCCGCGCGTTCGCGTGACGCCATCGGCGTTGACCAGCGTGACATGATCGGCATCCACCATCTGCAATTGCTGGGCATGGTCGATGTTGGAAGCGAACAGGCTGAGGTTCGCCTCGAAAGGCCCACTGGCATAGCCGAAGTCGATCGAACCGCTGTCGGCGATCTCCGCCTTGAGCTTCGCATAGGGCAGCAAGCGCGCGAGGCCATTGGCCTCCGTTTCCTCGACGAACGGTGTCGGCGCATAGAAGCCGCGCCCGAATGTAGCGCGGATAGTCCAGGGACCTGGCCGATAGAGCGCGGATACACGCGGACTGACATGCGAACCATAGTCGCTATGGGCATCCCAGCGCAGGCTACCCGCCAGCGTCAGCTTGTCGGCAAGCTCCTGCTCGCCCTGAACAAATAGCGCGGGCACGGTGTAGCTGTAGTCGAAGGCTGAGAATGCCTTGGAACGATAGTCGTCCAGCTGGACCGCAGCGCCTGCCAGCCATGTTGTCACGCCTGCCTTGCCGCCGATCGACGCCTCGGCAAATGCCGTCCGATGGCGGTCATTCTCCACCGTGTCGCCGAACACATGGCGATGCGATTGGGTAACGCCGGAGGCGCGCAGATGCAGCGTCCCGATGCCTTCCAGGGGCGTTTCGGCAGTAAGGCCCAGATCGTAGCGTCGGCTGCGCAGCGTCTGCGCGAAAGGCGATCCGTCCGGCGCATTCGCGCCTGGTATCGTTCCGCCGTCGCGTTGCTCTGCCATCGCGCCGAAAGTCAACAAGGCCTTGGTGCCATCGGCAGTATCGAGAAACAGCCGTGGTCGGGCCGTGAAGCGCTCATAGCCGGGCATGTCGGCCCATCCGTCGTCGTTCAGGTCCTTCCGGCTTTGTCGGTCGTAGCCGGCCGTGAGCGAAGCGCTGAGTACGCTGCTGAGCGGCGTGGCCACATAGCCCGTTACATCCTGTCCATCGCGACTGGTGGCGTTGAACAGGAGTTCCCCTTGTGGTTCGCTCGCTGGCCGACGCGACACCAGATTGATGACGCTGCCCAATGCCGATGGGCCGTAGAGCGCCGATGCCGCGCCCTTGATGATCTCAACCTGACCTAGATCGGTTGGCGGGATTTGCAGCAGGCCTATGGAAGGCGTCTGTCCACCATAGAGCGGCAAACCGTCAGCCAGAATCTGCGTGTAGCGGCCCTTGAGGCCCTGGATACGGACATTGGCCGCTCCGAGCGCAGGCGATGTGGTCTGCACGCGAACGCCCGGCGTCTCGCTCACCAGCATGGCGATGTTGCCAGGGCGCATGAGGAGTTTCTCCTCGATTTCCTCGCGATTGATGACGTCGACGCGGATGGGCTCGTCCTGAACCCGGCGCCCAGTTCGCGTCGCTTGGACCACGATCTCGGTCTCGGCCTCCTCTGCATGGTCTGCCTCGGCCTGCGCATAGGCTGGGCCAGCGATCATGGTCGCAATCACTAGCGCGCTGCTTCCGGCAAATGTCCTGCCGCCACGACACATCAAATTCACATCGCTCCCGTTCCTGCCCGGCATGCAACGCCGGGTACGGACGCCTCATAAGGCCTGTAGCAACTACAGGGTCAAGGGCAGCTTTCCGCATCGACAGTCTCCGACCTAGACGGCCGGAATAGCAGCATTGACGCAGCCTGCGCAGGGCGGCGGTCACGGCGCCTATTCGGCAGCGGAACTCAGGCCCGACATGCACTCGGCCTTCTTTATCTCCGGCCCCGGCGTGGAGGCCGGTCGCAGTCTCGGCAAGATCGACATCCGTCAGATTGCGCCGACAATGGCCGGATTGCTCGGCATTGTGCTACCGACCGCCAAGGCCTGGATCCTACCCGTCCGCTCCGGATCGGCCATGAACAGATGAACTGAAATCCAAGCGTCCCGCGCCGAGTTTGCGCGGGACGCAGGCAATCGATCAGAAGCGGCGATGCTCCTGTCCGTCGATCAGGTCGCAGGTTCCGCGAAACGCATAAGGCGTGGTGCCCTGTACGCTGATCTGACCGCTGCGGCGGTTGATCGTGACCAGCGGCTTGTTGAGACCATTGAGACGATATTTGGCCCGGATCACGTCTGGACCCATCTCCACGTCATAGAGATCCCACCAACCGTCATTGCCCCGGCTGTTGATGGGAGGAACCAGCTTCTTGGGCAGGCGGATGCGCCCGCCACCGTCCCAGAACTGAAGCATCAGCGAGGCATCGAACTGCTGCCCGGTCATCTCGGTGCGGTTGCCGTAGTCGTATCGGTTCGTCCGCGCATTCCACGACCAGCCGTACGTCGTCGATACACCGCTGCGCTGACCGTCGCCGAAGCACACGAGGCCGAGATCGACGTACTGATCGTTCACTTGGTAGCGATCGCGATCCTCGACATAGCTTGGAGACTGACGCTGTCCGTTGCCTGATGGCCTATAGCCGATGTCCGGGTGATAGCCGCGATCACTGTTGCCGGATTGAGCGGGAACGGCGCTGTGCCCGCAATCGGCGGGAAGCGTCTCTGTGATGGAATCGTAGCGTCCGTTCATCGTCGCGACAGTGACGCACTGGCGCTTGTTGCCATTCCACCAGGTGGTGTAGCTGCGGTCATCGCCCTTCTGCGTATTCAGAAGGTCGTAGCCACGCGCCTTCATCTGGGTTTCAGCGCCGGGCGCACGAGAACCCACGAGATCGGCGAGGCCTGACGGTGTTTGAGCCGATGCAGCCTGTCCTGCCAGTACCAGAGTAAGCCCTACTACGGTGATGATGTGGCGTTTCACGGCAAGGCCTTCCTTTCCCGATTCAACGGGGCGTGCTCGATTCTGCGTAAATATCTATCCAATCTGGTGGACAATTCCATGAAGCAATTCGCCCACCATGAACCGGGGGCCGTAGAACCGACCCATGCTTGCCCTTCAGCCGTCGATTTTCCGTTCCCAGCTGCAGTCGGTCTGCTCTCTCATTTTGGATGCCCAAGATGGCTGGTAGGCAACCGTCCGGTTCGGAAGGTGGTGCCCCGTTCGATTTCCAGACAGTCGATCGCATCGATATCGAAAATGGAATCTGACCAAGGCAATCACATCGAAGATGCACGCGGACTGCGGACACGGCTATTCCTACCACATCCGTTATGACGAAAATCACAAACTAGAGGTAACTCCGAGCTGATATATAGTCGGCCTATCATTGCCGTCGTGGATCCACGCATCAAGACCAACAATCCCATATAATGAAACTATATTTCATCTGGCGATAATTAGGTATCCTCGTTAGCATGTCCTCTAATGGAAGGATGAGAGAGAATCATGCTGGTTCGGAGTGCAAGACTGATCGGATTACTGGCATTCGTGGCATCGCCGGTCTTCTCTACGCCCCCTTCCAATCAGCCAGCGCAGGATCCCTCCCTGGATGCCAAAGCAGCGTTAGGCCTCAAGCCGTTCATCTCCTATTTCAAGCCGATGCCTGCTGCGCAGCTTTCAGATTCAGTCTGGGGGGCGGCCGAAGTGGGCCGGCGAGATCCGCTAAACGGCCTCGAAGATGCGACCTTGGCCAAGTGGAACTATTGGGACGGGCAGATCTTGCAGGGCTCGGATGGCAAATACAGGATGTTTGCAAGTCGTTGGGGCCAGGCGCTAGGCCATATGGCCTGGGGGCAATCGCTGGCTGTCTCGGCAATCAGCGATTCTCTCTACGGTCCCTATCGTGACACAGGGCTGATCTGGCCAAAGGACGAAGGTGGCAAAGGGCATAATGTCATCGCCTTGAAGCTGCCGGACGGGCGTTACGCCGTCGTGGTGAGCGAAACGCGAAACGGTGACGTGTTCGTTTCCAAAAGCATCGATGGCCCCTGGCAGAAGCTCGGCAGCATCAGCGTGGACCAAAGTGCATTCACATCTGTGAAGACGCCTGGCGATCTGCCCAGTTCGGCTCCCAAAGCGCCTTGGAAGGCATCCAATGTCAGCCTGATTGTCCGCCCTGACGGTCGGTTTGAAATTATCCAGCGATCTGGTCAAATCCTGATCAGCAACGCAGGCATCCTCGGTCCTTACAAGGTCATGGGCGACAGCATTTACCGGGGCGTTTCCGGCATTCCCCAGACCGACATGCGCGCCTATGAAGATCCCGTGATCTGGTACAGCGGCGGATGGTATCATGTGATAGTCAATCACTGGCGTAGCCGCCGGGCCTACCATCTCATCTCGCGCGACGGCATTGCGGGCTGGCGCTTCCAGGGGATGGCTTACGAACCCAATACGAAATTCATTCGCTATGCCGACGGCACGAACAACACCTGGAACAAGCTCGAGCGCCCAGCCGTGGTCATCGAGGACGGCCATGTGATCGCAATGACCTTCGCGGTTATCGACACATCGAAGGAGAGCCAGACTGGTGACAACGGCCATGGCAGCAAAGTGATCGTGGTCCCCTTCGACGGTGCGTCGATGGACCACGATTTAATGGCCCTCCGGTAACCCCGGCCGCTGCAACCGACCCAAATCAGACCCTCAGCCTTAATTTTTCGATCCCTAGGTGCGGCCCGTCCGCTTTCCCGTTCTGGATGCCCAAGTCTGGCCGATTGCGGAATGGCCGTTTCGGAACCGGGGCGTGGGGATAGCTGACATTCGCGTAGCGTCGATTGCCAACCAACTTACGCCGTTCAGAGGCGGGTAATCTCGGCTTTCTGCGCACTCAGGCATCCCGTTGGCCCGGATCCACGCGATCCCGCGCAGGGGGCCTTGGGGGGCGCGCCCCGCGACATCTACATCCCGGACCTGTGGCTCGGCTCGGGCATCATCCCGGGCCAGCCGACCGAGGGCATCAAAATCAAGCCACGGGATTTCCGATAGGGAGAAAACCGCAGCGACGTCGAGAAATCTCTCCTGCGGGCTAGAGGCTAACGATCGATCCGGCCGGCACCCGATGCATGTCGGGATACTCGCTTCCATAGACATGCGCAGCCTCTTCCACATCCTCACGGGCGCTCCCGCCCGGCACATGGCAGTTCACCTGCCGGCCCTGCCCCTGTGCACCGACGACCACGACGCTCCACGGGTCGTCATCGACCATCGGACCTTCGACCGAGAAGGTTCGCGCATCCCTATCCGTCACGATGAGCACGAAAGGTGCAATCGGCTGCGGAAGGTTCTCGATCGCCTCGGCGATCCTACCCCTCTCTTCCCCGGTCATCTCGCTAGCCAGCTTTTCGTGCCAGTCGGGGCCGAGCGCCCGAAGTCTGTCGAGGATGCTACCCATGTTCCAGTCAGACACAATCACTCTCCACCACTATGACCATGACCGGTCACGGCCAACCTTCCCGGCCATCTCGGTTGCCTTGCCGCCGTGGACATCGCTGACCGGTTCACCACGAGAACAAAGTCAGCCGGGATCCTCAGTCGACGAAGAATTCGCAGCATCGACCGAAGTTAGCCACAACAATCTGCAAATACTGAAACAAGTGGTTTTGTCGGCAGCCTTTTCCGTCCTATACCGGCGGAGGGCTTCGGCGTGGCCGTCGCTGGGAGTGGGGGAAATGAACGACAAGGGGACGAAGGCGACCATGCTCGCGCATGCGAGGGCCGCTGCGCGTTCGCTCGCGAAGTGCGCGACCAGCGCGCAATCCCGCGCCGATGTCTGCCTCAATCTCCTGTCCGACGCCGGTTCCGACCCCAGCCTATATGCGTTTCGCGAGACCCTGCACACCCTTCCCGCCGACGAGCGGCACTACTGGATCGGCACGCTCTACACGCTGCTGCTCCCGACGAAGGTCCGTCGTTCGCAGGCGACATATTTCACACCGCCGACCGTCGCGGACGCGGTCGTCGATCTGGCCATCGACGCCGGTTTCGATCTCGAGAATGACACGGTTCTCGACCCGGCGGCCGGTGGTGCCGCCTTCCTTTCGACGCTCGCAGGCCGGATGGCGATCGCCGGCCTGGACGCCGAGGCTGTCGCCTATCGGCTGAATGGCATCGAGATCGACACCGGCCTCGCCACGCTATCGAGCCGTCTCATCGCAGAGCGTCTCGGAGCGCCACTGCCGCGAGAGGTGATTCTCACCGGCGACGCCTTGCGCGTGACGATTCCGGCGTCCTACGGCCTTGTCGTCGCGAACCCGCCTTATGGCCGGATGGCGATTGATGAGGTTCGCGGCAAGGCTTGGCGAAGGGTGGCACACAGCGGCCACATCAACAAATACGCGCTGTTCACCGAGCTGTGCCTCCGACACGCGCGCCCAGGTGGCATCGTCGCACTCGTGATCCCGTCCAGCTTCAGGTCCGGGCCGCTATATGATCGGATGCGGACGTTCATCCGTGCCCAGGCGGAGGTCCTCGCCGTCGGCTCGATCGCTGGTCGGGATGGTGTGTTCATCGACGTCGCGCAGGACATCAGCGTGCTCATCGTGCGCAAGGGCAAAGCGCACGATCCCATCGCCCCCGTCCGCTTCCCCATCGTCGGCCTCATGCCCTCGAGTGCTCCCGTGATCGAGCAGACTCTTCCCGTCGAGCCCGGCGACGCATGGCCGCTCCCTGCCATAGATCCGAGCCTCGTCGGTGGTGCTACGTTGGCGGACTATGGCGTGACGGCGCGCGCCGGATACTTCGTGTGGAACCGCGAGACGGCGCGCCTCGTCCCCAAGCTCGGTCGCAAACAGCGCGGCTATCCACTGATCTGGGCAAAAAACATCCGGCCAGGAGAGCTTTGCAAACCCGCCGGCAAGAAGGGCGCCGGCATGGACTTCGTGACCTTCCCCGACGACAGCACCGCGATCATCACTGGCGCGGCGGCGGTGATGCAGCGCACGACAAACGACAAGCAGCCTCGGCGGCTGGTCGCCGCCATGGTAGATTCGGCAATCTTATCCAAATGGGGCGGATTCGTAAGCGAGAACCACACGATCGTTCTTACGGCCGACGATCCCGAGCAGCTCGAACTGGCGGTAAAGCTGCTCAACACCGCCGCCGTCGACAGCAGGTATAGGCGCGTCTCCGGCACCGCCGCCGTCTCCGTCACACTGCTTCGTGAGCTCGACCTCCCGGCACCGACGGTGTTCTCGGCTGCGCTCGACGCGAACGACGATGCAGAGGTCGCGGCGACCGTCGCATATAGGCTCGTCAAGGAAGCGGTTGACGCCTGATGGCCCGGTTCCTCCCCCACCAGAAGCCGCCCGGCAGTGAGCTGAACGACCGTGTGGATCAGCGACGAGCCGCGATGGACAAGCGCCAGGCGTTGCTGTCGAAGATCGCCCAATCCAATGCCGCCCGCAAGGCTGCGCCGAAGCCGCCCAAGGAAGTCGCGCCCGAGCGCCAAGCCCGCGACATCGCGCGATACATGGAGGCCCTGGCCGGGCAGCCATTCCATCAGCTCGGCGAACCGGCCATCGCTGAAGTCACGCCGGCCTACGCCCAGTTGGTCCGCTCCGCGGCGCAGGTGGCATCCGACGGATCGACGCAGGTCGTGATGCCGTGGCCGCCAGTCCGCGTGTCTTCGTCCGCCATCGCGGGCCTTCTGACGATTGCTGCGGTCGGAAGCGCGGAAACAGAACAGGTGGAGGTGCAAGGCTCGTGGGAGACAGGCAGGCACCGCTCGGACCGCGTGCGGGCGATCGTTTTCCCCTATGCCAGAAGCACCCACGCTCAGGCCCGCCAGGTGCAGGTGGACCGTCACGCGCTGGGTGCGATCAACTTCGATCATGTGAAACGGTATCTGCACGGCGGCGGGGACGCCGCGAAGGACTTCCATCAGGTGATGGCGCGCGTCCGCAAGCTCACCGGCCGTGCGTCGGATGGCCGCGATTACGCCGAATTCGAGCATCCGATCCTCGACGAGATCGTCCCCCACGCCACGCCCCGCGGCGACAGATCTTCGAACAGCACGCTGCTCTGGAGAACGGGGTCGAAGACCGACATCGCGACCCAGCGGCGCTCCGGCGACGCGGACGATCCGACAAAGGCCGACTTCTTCCTCTACACGATGCGCGTGGAGAGCCGCATCGGGGTCGACCTCCGGGCGATAAAGGAAAGCCCGGACCTCCTAATCCTCGATCTCACGCGAACGGCGCGAAACCGCCTGGGCTGGGACTGGGTTGGTAAGGCAACCGAAATGGTCACTTGCCTCCGAGAGGTCCATCCCACCACCGGCATTCTCGCGATCGCCGACGATCCGTGGACATACCGCACCGCTCGTTTCGAAATCCTCGGCATCAAGCGCCCAGGCCGCAATGGGAAGGTGATCCCGTCGCCCGGGCACGTCACCTACTCGGAAACCGCCGAGATAGTCAGGCCGACATCAATGGGCACATCCGCCTTCGAGGGCGGCGACAACATCGATGCCGACGGCTTCTTCGGCGATGCGGGCCACGGCATCGAGGCCGTCAGACGTCTAGCGAACAGCCTGGCCGACAGAGGTGACCCCAACGGTGCGACGACCGCGCGAAACCTGATTGCGACCGTGCGCCGCACCGCCTCTCTCCCTGGTTCGCTAGCTGAGCTAAGCAGGTTTCTGGAGAGCGAGACCTCGACCGCAGCCGCCGATGATCTCCTCTCGGTCTACCGGGTGAACGCTGATCTGGCCGACCTGGCTGATCCGAAAAGCCTCGCCAGTCAGGTCGACGCGTCGGATGGCGCACTCGACACTGCTCGCCGCCTCATGCGCGGCTTCGACAGCGCGACGCCGATGACCACCTTGCTGGAGAGCGTGATTCCCTCCGCGCTTAGGTCCAGCTCAAAGTCCGTATTCGTCTTCAGATCCGACCTTGTCGCCGAGTTCGCGGCCAGCCGTCTCGGCGTTGACAATCCGAAGCTGGGTCCGAGGATTGAATCCGAGTTCGTGCGCTTCGGTGGGGAACGGGTGCTCCGAGCGGTCTCCGAGCTTCCGGCGGCCTCTCGGAACCAGTTCAAGCGGGTCGTGATCGTCGCACCGACGCGCACCGCCATCCTGACGACGCTGAGCCAGCCGTGGCTTCCAAGCCATGTGACCGTTCTGGCCGACGCGGATACGCTGGCCTTTGCCGCACGCGACGCCGAACGTCTCGCCGACGAAATCGACTTGGCCCCACTGGCCGCCCGTCTGCGGTCCTTCGCCGCCAAGGCCAGCAAGAGGGTCGAGGAGATCGGCCGACACGTGGTGCGCTTCGAGATGCCAACCGATGACGTCGACTTCCCCAATGGGTCTGTCATCGACCTGAGTGGGGGCCGCGGCGAACGCAACCTGGTCGAGATCGATCTGAAAAACGGGCAACGCATCATTGCGCGCCGCAACACCGAGATCGTGCTGCGCGACGACGGTGCCGCGACCACAACCTTCGTGGAGCGGGCAGCGTCTCAGGTGAGGGAGGGCGACGAGGTCTGTGTCATCGGCCACGGTTTCGTTGAGCGGGCGCGGACGCTGGTGAACATCCAGCGGGCGGCCGCGCAGGAGATCCGCGACTATCACGAACTGGTCGCCGAGCGCTTCGCGGCAATACCCGAGCCAAGCACCGCAGCGAAGCTCAGGTTCCTGGTCGCAACCATCGGCGATTCATCGGTGACACCTGAGCGGGCGCGATACTGGATCGACCTCGATGACGAGATCGAGAAGCAGCTGCACGACGTCGTGCCGCACGCTCCGCAGGACGAAGCAACCTTCATGCGCTTCACCGCAGCTCTAGGGATCGGCGAACGGATGGCCGCCAACTTCTGGCGGTGGGCCGTGGTGGCGCAGCGATCCCACCGCGTCCGGTTCGGTAACGTCTTCCACGACGCCTTCCGGGGCATACTCACGGATCCGCACGGCGCGATGGCGAGCAACCGCGACCATACCGATCAGATCAGGATCCTGCGGTCGATGGCGGAGGAGCACGTCGCGATCGTCGACAAGGTTCGGAGCTACAGGGCATCATGAAGGGCAAGTCGAACAAGGAACTGGGCGCGATCGACGTCGAGCTGAAGGAGGCGGTGTGCGACTCCCTCGTCAACGCGCTGGTGGCCAGGGTCGCAGGCGCCGACGAGCGCGGACGCAACCTCCTCGGTGGGTCGCCCCGCCGCGGCATCTTCGCAGCTCAGCTACTGCCGCGCTTCGACGTCACTGGGCAGGATGACGAGACCACCGACATCCGCGTCGCGGCGGTCGGGGTCGACCTGATGGCCGCCGCCGGCATGGCGGCGCAAATCCGTGTCGCGCCCCGGTTCTCCGTCTATCTGCGCGTGATGCCCAGTTGGGCTGACCTCGCAGCGGGAGGCGGCGAGCTCGACTTCGACTTCAGACTTCGGGCGAACATCCAGCAGCAGATCGACGACGCCATCCGCACGGAGCGCGGCCCTGCCCTCCAGGCGGCAGGTGTCGATCGGCCCGACTGGAAGGGGATGGACGAGACCAAGCGCGCGAAGGTCCGTGCGGCCAGGGCTCAGATCCTAGCCGAGGTCCGCAGGAAGGCCTACGCCGCACATGGCATCAAGCTGCTGAGCGGAGACGCCGAACCAGATGCGGACGCCAAAGGCGATGCCGACCAAGCCGACACCAACCCCAACACGCCGGATGACATCAAACCGCCCGTCCCCCCGATCGCGAGGCTTGTGCGCGAAGGCCGCGAACTCCCGCTGAACCTTGTCGATCCGGCTCCGATCCCAGGAAAGTGGACCAGGCTGGACCTCGAGCTGCCAGTGCTGGAATTCGAGCTCGACGCAGCCGACGACGCACTGATCTCGGCTGTCGAGGCCTATAACCGCTCACTTGGCGACGCCATCGGCGCCCAGCTGGAGGCATGGGTCGTCGGATCTGGCGCAGGAATGGCCTGGCGCGATGTGACCGTCCAGCCTGGCGATACCCTGACCGAGGAAAAGTGGAACTTGGCGATGGCGGGTCTCGCGGCCCTCCCCGTCGATCGCAACCGCATCCTACCCGACCTGTCGCGCGTCGTCGTCAAGGTTGAACGCCAGCCCGACTTCCTTGATGCAAGCGCCCTCTCGATGCGGGTGATGCTCGACAACCAGTCGGCCGAGCTTACCCCGCCCGACGCCCGCGGACGGTGCAATACAGTATTCGGCGCGGGACTGACGATCGAACTTCCCAACGACGCGCACCGTCCGCTTCGGCTGGATCGCGTCGAACCGTCCTACCGGTTCCGCGATCATCTCCAGTATCCGGCGATCGGCCTGAACTGCGGCGTGGATGCCTCCGATAGCGGTTCGATCCTAAGCCTTCGCACGACCTGCGCCCCCCGCTTCGCTCAGCCCCGCATCGTCGCTCGAAACATCGATCTCCCCTTCCAGTTCACAGTCCTGAAGGATCCCGATTTCGACGCATCGCGGCTGCTCGCGCTGCCCCGCGCCTACGTCAAGTGGATCGACGAACAGGAGGTCAGGCTGAGGGACACGGTCACGGCCGGCCTAGAACCAGCCGACGCGGCGATAGAGGCCGCCCGCCTGCGCAAGGACATCGCCTCGCAGCGCGCCGAAGCGCGATACGTCGAGCGCGGCGTTGAACTGCTCATCGCATCGAAGAAGGCCGCAGACGCGCTCGCCACAGCAGGCGGCGACCGCCGCTCCCTCGAACTCAGGGCTGCGCCCTGGCGCGCATGGACCATGACCAACGAAGCGTTCGCGCTCCGCGACGCTTTCGATGAAAAGCGCGGCTGGCGCCTGTTCCAGATGGCCTTCGTCCTCGCCCATGTCCCCGTGTTCGCCTCGCGCATGGATGAATGGCGGGAGGCGCATGACCCACTCCTCGACGAGGACGGGGTGAGCCTGCTCTACTTCCCGACGGGCGGCGGGAAGTCCGAAGCCTTCTACGGCACTCTGCTTTTCGCGATGTTCCTCGATCGCCTGCGCGGCAAGGACCGCGGCATCACGGCGATGATCCGCTACCCTCTGCGTCTCCTCACGCTCCAGCAGGCGCAACGCCTTCTGAAGCTGGTCGTCCGGGCCGAGATGGTCCGCAAGAAGCACGCGGTTGGCTCCTGGCCGTTCGAGATGGGCTTCTGGGTCGGCAGCCAGAACACGCCGAACCACTACAACGCCTTCAAGGCGGAGATCCCGCTCTCGACGGACCACGACCATCCGGACGACCGCAACCTCGATGGCGAGACCGGTGACGACGAACAACGCGATCGCGCCCGCCGATACATCGATGCCCGCGAAGCGTTCGACAAGATCCCCGAATGTCCCGTTTGCGGCAGTCAGACAGGCCTCAGGCGCGACGAAAGCGACGGTCACTACGGCCGGCGGGCGGTGATCCTGTGCTTCAACGATACGTGCGACTGGAACCGCGCACACGGTGGCCGCCATCCCCTGCCGTTCCTGCTGACCGACGACGCCGTATACGCCCGCGCTCCATCCATCGTCCTCGGCACCGTCGACAAGCTGGCGATGCTCGGACAGAACACCAGCACGATCAGCAAGGTGCTGGGCATGTTCGGTCTCGCGCGCCGCATCGACGCGCACGGCAATCTCGACAACCCGCGCAGCGAAGCGGATCTAAAGCGTGACCCGGCGACCGAGCGCTGCTCGAACGTGTTCCCGGCCTACGCCAACGGCAAGCGGGTCTTCCACGACCCGTTCCCATCGCTGATCATCCAGGACGAGGCGCACCTCCTTGAGGAGAGCCTTGGCACCTTCAGCGGTCTTTTCGACACCCTGCTCGACACGGCGCTCGAGGATATCGCAGACATGGCCGGGGACGGCCTTGCGGTCGCGCGGCGCTGGACAGGTGACGGGTGGGGTACTCCGCGCATGCCCAAGATCATCGCGGCTACGGCAACGATCTCGGCACCGGAGCGGCAGCTGGAGACGCTTTACCAGCGCATCCCGCTCCGCTTCCCATACCCCGGGCCTGACCTATACCATTCGTTCTTCGCCGAGCCAGCCGATCCTCCAAAGGACAATAGCGACCGCGTCGGATTGGCGAAGTCGCTCCCGTTCGCGCAGGCACCCGAGGCAACCGCCCCCTGGATGCGGCTCTACGTGTCGCTGATGACGAATGACGCGACGCACACAGTGACGACGGTGGGCGTCCTCGCCGCCTTCCACGGCATCGTCACGGCACTGTGGGAGGGCATGCTGGACGACACGAGGACGACGCAGACGGTCGCGTCCGTTCGCGCATCAATATCCCCCGGCCGGGAGGGCGATTGGCACCGTGCGGCGGTCGATCGCGCGATCAATCAGGGTCGCGAGGCCGAGATCCTCGCGCTCATCGACCTGCACCGCATCGCCCTGGCCTACGTCACCAACAAGAAGGGGGGCGACCAGGTCATCGATGCCCTCAGTGCCGCGGTTGAGCAGGAACACCGCCGCATCGGGCGGGCACATGCTGCGTTCGACAGTCGCCTCATCTCCGGTGGTATCGACATGAAGGAGATCCAGGGTGTGATGGAGGCGGCGGACAGATCGTTCGCCGGCACCGACTATCCCGATGTCGCAGAGACGGTCCGCAACATCGTCGCCACATCGGCGATCAGCCACGGCGTCGACGTCGACCGCTTCAACAGCATGTTCTTCGCCGGGCTGCCGTCAGACATCGCCGAATACATCCAGGCTTCGAGCCGCGTCGGCCGCACCCACGTCGGCTTCGTCATGCTGCTACCCACGCCACAGAACCGGCGCGACCGCTACGTGGTGGAGACGCACGACATCTTCCACCGGTTTCTGGAGCGCATGATCGCGCCACCGGCGGTGGAGCGGTGGGCTGAGAACGCGATCAGGCGCACGATGGCCTCCTACGTCCAAGCATGGGCCATGCTGCGCGAGGCACGGGACTTCATCCTCAAGGACGACGGCCGCAAGTTCGAGGTGGCGCACATGGACCAGGTCAGCCGCCTCTCGGCAATGGAGCAGCGCGACCACCTCGGCTTCACCAAGGAACTTGTCGCCTTCATGCTGCGCGCGAGCGGCTTCGCCGGAAAGGGTAGGGCCAGTCTGGGCTCGCCGCACTATGAGGAGTTCTACCGCGGACTCGTCGACAAGCAGGTCGAGAACTTCGCCCGTGATATATCCGGTCGCAACACGATCTCCAGCCTGCGCGACTATTGGACAGACATTCCGGTCTTCAAGCCTCCCATGACGTCGCTCCGCGACGTGGACGAGGCCGGCTACATCGTCGCCGCCATGCGCGATCCCCTCGCCAAGGGTCGGACGGCCGACGTCGACAGACGCGATCTCGCGAAAGTTATGAAGGCGATCAGGACGCAGCGCGGAACCGCATCCGAGCTGGATGCGGACGGGGGAAGCAATGGCTGACACGAACGGAAAGGACTGGCGCAACACGCAGACGCGTCGCCCATCGGCTTACGGTTCGCAGCGCAACGATCCGGACCCGCTCGAGCCGCCGACGATGTCGAGGTCACGCGTCCAGATCGCCGGGTCGTATGCTCCCGGCGTTCTGATGACGTGGGAAGGTGGCAAAGGGATTTGCCGATCGGTCCCCCTTGCCAATGAGGCTAAGGACCTGAAGCCCACGACGATCGACTTGATCTTCGAGAACCTCGACGACGCCGTGACCAACTGGCGCGACCGTGCCGTCAAGGTCCTGCCCGACGCACTGCCGGAGCTCGTGCTCGACACCCCGTTCCGCGATTCAAAAACGGGCGATGCGCGGGTGCTACGCACCGACTTCCAAATGACCAGCCCTGACAAGGTCGGCTACGTCCCCTACCCGCTCCTCTATCGTTGCGGGATCTGCGGCTCCACACGCGAATTCGACAGCATCGCCGATCAGGCGCGCCAGCCCCTTCCGAAGAAGTGCAACGGTCACGAGGCGCGCTGGACGCAGATAGACGTCGTCTACGCGCACTGGTCGGGCGACATCGAGCCGCTCAGCCCGTTCAACTACAATTTCGATCCGCAGACGCAGGACACGCGTCAGATCAAGATGTGCACCTGCGGCTCGACCAGCTTCAAGCTGCGCAACGCCGCCCCGGTGTTCTCGGAATGGCGATACGTGTGCGAAGGTTGCGGCGAAACACGGTCGCTCAAGAAGGCGAACCCCGATGTCCTACGCCGTCTCCAGATCCAGCAGAACGACGGCGGCCGCGTGTTCCAGTGGATCGAGGTCAACATGCTCCCGGTATCATATCGGGCGAACTCGACGTTCTACGTCCAGCGGACCAGCTTCATCGTTTTCGAGGACAGCGGCGTTGTCGAGCTGATGACCCCGAAGCGGCGGGATGGGCTGATCTCCAAGCTGGCCCAGATCCACGACATCCCCTTCGCCGAGCCCTCCGAGGACCAGATCCGCCAAAGCGTCGAGACGGACGAGGCCCGCAGAGACGAATGGGACGAATACCAGACCTATATTGGCATGGCCGACAAGGCGGATGCATCCGGCCGTGGCGACGCTGCCCGTCGGCATCGCGACAACGCCATTGCGCTCCGCGAGGGCTGGTTCGCCGATGGCATCGTCGAACGAGGCCAGCTCGGCAGTCCATCCGTGCTTCAGGCTATCGCCGTGCGTGAGGATTGGACACGCCGATTTGATCCGATCCGCCTGACGATCCAGCATGATGCATTCGTTCGCGAGCACATCGAGCAGGCCATGACGCGGCATGGAGCGGTCGACTTGATGAACCCCGACATCGCGCTTACCGACGTCGTCAACGATCCGGCGCGCAAGGCGAAGTATCAGGAAGCCACCCGGTCGCTACTGGGCCACCTCGGCGTCGAGCGGCTCGTCCTGATCCGGGGCCTGCCGATCTGCGAGTTCAGCTTCGGCTACACCCGCGTCTCCGCCACGCCGATCTATCAAAGGGAGCACAACGGTCAGCGCGTCGACATGCCCGTCCGGCTGAAGGCGTTCGACCAGCTGCCGATCCCGGACAACAAGCGTCCGATCTACGTCACGCAGCAGCTGAACGAGGCGCTCTACTTCAAGCTGGACGAGGCCCGGATCGTGCGCTGGCTCAAGGCCAATCAGATAATCGACGTCCCGGAGAATCACGTCGGGCGCGCCTACCTCGAGCGTTACGACGACTTCGGCCCCTTCCTAGAGGTGTTCAAGGATCGCGAAGGCACTGGCGGCTATCCGCGCACTCTGCCGGCATACGTCTATCTGCTGCTGCACACCCTGTCGCACCAGATGATGCATTCGCTGGCAGACACTTCCGGCGTCGACCGGGACGGGATCGGCGAGCACATCTTCCCCGCCGATCTGTCTTTCGTGATTTACCGCAAAGGCATGACGCCTGACCTCGGCAACATCTCTGCCATGTGGCGGAACTACGCCGACGCCTTCCTCAAGCGTGCGCTGGAGCCCCGGACGCTCAGGTGCGGCTCGGGCACGCTGTGCGACGCACGTGGTGGCGCCTGCCCCGCCTGCGTCATGGTGTCCGAGGTCAGTTGCATCGCCTCGAACCTGCTGCTTTCTCGGGCGGTGCTGAAGGGCGGAAAAGGACCGGAGTGGGAACCGCGGATCGCGCCGGACCTGATCGGCTTCTTCGATCCCAAGCTACCCTGATGCCTGGCGAGATCCTCGTTTCCCCCAAGGCCACGGCCCGGCTTGTGGTAACAATGCCGCCGGAGCCGAGTCGCCTCGCGGATGCGCTCGCGGCCGACGTTGCGAGCGACTATGTCGCTCTGACGAGGACGACCGACGCATTCCGTCACCTGGCGGGACTGGCGCGCGAGCGCTTCACGATCATGATCCCCTACATCGACCGCATCGGTGCGGCCTGGGCAGCGGACCTGTTCGAGTCCACGGTCGCGTCTGAACGGCTTCTCGTGCTGCGGGATGCCCGTCAGCTCAAAACCTGCGGCGTCGACGGAAGGCGGGTCGAGACGGCTGCGACCCGGATCATCGATTATGGCGGCGCGGATCCATCCAGCGAGACCTTCCACGCGAAGATAGTCCTGGCGGACGGAGTCGCGGCATATGTCGGCTCGGCCAACCTGCTGCGCCGTTCGAAGTCGACCAATCTAGAGTGCGGCATGCTTGTCGAGGGGCCAGCGGTCTCTGCGGTCAAGGTGTTGCTCGACGCAGTGATCTCCAGCACGCGGCCTTGACGGTCGGAACAAGCCGATCGGGATATCGAAAAGACGGGATGCGCCGCGACAGGAAGATCGACATGCAGAAGGTTTTCGTGGTCCTCGACTTCTCCGACTTCTAGACAAGGCGCCAAAGCGCTAGACTCGATCGAATGGATCGTGACGCCACCCCTGAAAACCGGAAAAAGCAGGCAGAACCCCTGCCGCTCGAGACGCGCCACGCGTTCCTCGACACGCAGGTCTTCAGAAAGCTGAGGCATAATCCCGCCAACCGCGCCCTCAAGCTAGTGGCCGAGCAGGTCGAGGCTCACCGCCTCGTCATGCATACCACCGACATAACGCTGCAGGAGATCTCCAGACAGATCGCCGAAGACGTCGAACAGTCGCGGGTCGCCTTGGCGAAGGCCAGAAAGGATCTGGATCGCTGGCGCCACACGGTCCCGGACATCGCACCGATGCCCGACCTCGGTTCGGACACCGCCGCCAGCCTCTTCGCGGCCTTCCGCAAGGCTTCCACACACGAGTGGCGGGCCGAGGAGCACCGTGCGACAGCCCGGCCAGCCGCAGACGTCTTCGCAGACTACTTCGCGAGGCGGCCACCATTCGACACAGCAGGCAGCAAGGAATTCCCCGACGCCTTCGCGCTGCAGGCGCTCGAGGCGTGGTGCGCCGCAAACGGCGAGACCATGTACGTCGTGACGAAGGATGCGGCGGTGCTGCGATACGCCACGGCCTCGAAGCTGCTGCATCCGCTCGAGACGATCGAGGAGCTACTCGGCGCCGCCGAAAGCTCGGCGGACGGTGAGGACGGCGACGCCGAGGCGTTGGCGGACGCCCTGCTCAACCTCCCGGAATTCGACTACCGCTTCGAGCAGGCGCTCGAACCGCTGATCGAAGGCTTGGAGATCGTCTACGTCGGAGACCTTCCGGACGGCGAGACCACCGGCGCCTCCTTCGGGGGCACCATCCACTTCGTCGACTACCAAATCGTGTCGCGGACAAGCCGGCGCATCGGGCTCCTGGTGAACTCGGACGTCGAGATCGACGTCGACGTCGCGTTCGAGAACCGGCGCTATGCCGCCTACGACCGCGAGGACGACGTCTGGATCGGCGGGGAATGGGACACGACAGTGGTCAAAGCGGCCATCACGCTCGAGCTATACCTGGAGATGGAAGTCACGAACGGCGAGATCGTGAAGACCGACCTCATCCGCAACGAGTATCATGTCGGCTAGCCGGTTGGTCCGGGCACCGCCTGCGCCGCCGCCCCAATTTCATTCGTAAAAGCTGCTGGTGTCGACCTTCACCACTATGTCGTCGGCATCGACGTTGAGAGGGTCACCTCACTGCGCCACACACGTCCTTCCCCCGCAGCGGGTTCGTGCTTCCACCCAACATACCAGTCAACATTCGCTGAACCGACGGCGGCTTCTAGGATCAACAGGCGGTAATCCTAATGGCCGACTTTGGGCGCGTTGCGGTCCCCTCAAAGGAGGTTGCTGCAGATCCGTGAATGGCCGCTTTGCCGAGTTGGTTTCTCGGAAGCCGAATTTCCGGAAAGTCCCATCCCTTGCCGTTAGCAGCCCCACTGAAATCCGTCCCAAATTGATAAAAGTGATCCGGCCGGAAAAAATCTCCCGGCAGGACCATAGTTCAGGAGGTGCCGCTCCGAGGGGGAGGGGAGCGACAGGCTTGATGTGATGGGCATCGATGACCTTATAATGACGACGTGTTTTGCCGCTTGTCGGCATCCTCGACCGTCCAGAACATGGGATTGCGCATCCAGTCGTTAATGGCGGATTCTCGCCATCCCATGCAGCGCGTGGCGATACGGACCTGCTTGGGAAAGGTTCCGGCCTGGACCTTGCGATAGAGTGTCGCCCGACTGAGCCCGGTCCGATCTAGGACCGTGTTGAGCCGGATTATGCGATCGGGTGGCTGAGAGATCATGGTCGTTTTCCATCTCTTGAGTGGTGACATGAGCGCGCCTGATCCTGAGGATTGTCGGGCGGTCGCCGTGCGTCAACTGCCTGAGAATGGGCCGATCCGGCCTTGTCGAACCCCGGCAAGCTGAGGCGCACCCAGGCGCACGAACGGCCATCAAAATATTTTGATGATGTCTGGCTGATGCCTCGCCGGCTCTGCCGGCTGAGACGCTTTGAGTTGGTTGATTTGGTGGCTGCGGCGCGCGCGGCGGGCCGCGCGCATAGCATCTGATTCGGGGTTCTGGTGATTCGGGGTTCTGGGCGTCCCTGCGTGCCGCCATGCGGTCATCGCGCTTTGCGCGATGGCGTTGGCCTCCGGCATCGGACGGGCAAAGGCGGGCGTTGCTTGTCCCTAGCCCCGCCTCGGCGTCCTGCAACCCCGGCTGCGCCGAGGTCCTCCATGTCCATTGCGGCCCTGCGGGTGCAGGCCGCCGCTCCCGGCGGCGCTGATGGACCGCTCCTGCCACCCACCTTCGCCCTTCCGGCGCCGGTTGCGGTGTGAAGAAGGAGTAAGGAACATGGGTAATACCGAGCGTCAAAGCATTTATGGCGAAGTCACCTCCCGGATCATCGCGGAACTGGAGGCGGGGCATCTTCCCTGGGTGAAGCCATGGGACAGCAGCGCCTGTCCCTGCACCATGCCGCAGAATGCCGTCACCGGGCGGCGCTATTCAGGCATCAACATCCTGATCCTGTGGGCCACCGTGATCG
>PJTY01000303.1_pt1 | contig 28699 bp, 20 predicted proteins | sample 1512121 | NCBI WGS metagenome assembly PJTY01 (sample SAMN08177680, study PRJNA422409) | Soil metagenome, whole genome shotgun sequencing project. | isolation source: Soil enriched (2) on filter paper: alkali lignin treatment | place: USA: Madison | collected 2015-01-15 | reverse complement strand
AGCGGGCATCCGCTACAGCCCGGAAGGTCCGCGCTATTCGACCGGCTACGGCGATTTCATCGGAGTTCCGACCGTGCTGGTCGAGAACCACATGCTCAAACCCTATCGCCAGCGCGTACTCGGCACTTACGTTCTGCTCGAGGCGGCGCTCAAGCTGGCTGCACAGGATTCAGGCCGCATCGCCGAGGCCAAGGCGCTGGACCGTGCGGAACGGCCCGCCCGGCTGCTGACCCGCTGGACGCCCGCGAAGGAACCGATCGGCTGGGTGGACAGCTTCAAGGGCGTCGCCTTCGAAACCTCCCGGTCTGCCGCGACTGGCCGGATGGAGCAGCGCTGGACCGGACAGCGGATCACGTTCCCTATGCCGATCATCGGTCAGGACGCCGCCGAATCCGTGCGACTGCCCAAGGCCTGGCTGATCCCGGCGGCCCAGACCGAGGTAATCGAAAAGCTGCGTCTCCACGGCATCGGCTTCGAGACGATCGAGGCGGATCGGACTTTTTCGCTCGACACCGTTCGCCTCCAGGACGTGAAGCTGGCGGCAGCACACGATGGCCGCATTCCGCTGGAGGCGCATTTTACCCATGAGCTAGGCGAAGCGACCGTTCCGGCCGGAACCGTGCGGGTGCCGTCCGACCAGCCTCTCGGCTTGCTGGCCGCGGCGCTGCTGGAGCCGGAGAGCCAGGACAGCTTCCTGGCCTGGGGGCTGTTTCCGGAAGTCCTGTCCGCACCGGCCGGGACGGAAGACTTCGTCATGGCGCCCTTGCTGGATGCCCTGCTGGCGTCCGATGCAAAGCTCCGGGCCTCTTTCGAAAGCAAACTGGCCGCCGATCCGGAATTCGCCGCCGATCCCGCCGCAAGACGAAATTGGCTGGCCGAACACCTCCCCAGACGCGAGGCCTTCAGCCGCGTCTATCCGGTAAAACGCGAATTCGCCCCCGCAAACAGCATCGAGTAATCGGTACTTCCGGGATTTATCTGCCGCATTTTTCGGATGCAGCTATCCCCAACCTCATGCAGGGCCGTTCGTCCATCGCGCTGGTCTGACGGCAGGACGATTGATGACCTGCGCGGATGGTGTAACAGCGCGCGCAAATGATCCCTTCAGGAGAACCCAAAATGTCGGCGACGATCGAGCCCAGCGCAACGTTCAAGGAAAATCTGGCGAAATTGCCCTCCATCGAGGGCGTGGGGCGTATCGACCTCGTCAATGCCGAAGGGACTGTCGTTGCCGCCATCGAAAACCAGCCGGGCAAGCAAGGTTCGTTGGCGGTCTATCAATACCTGAACCAGAACTTCGACATCCTGAGCGCCGAGGCGGCAGAGGCAGGTCTGGTCGTCTTCGCCGAACATACGCAAGATGCCCGCAATCGTCCGGGCGCCCATCCCAATATCGACCGCCTGCTCGATATCGCAGCCGGTGCCGATCCTCTGCGCATCGAAGTCGTCGCCAGCCAGGCCTGATCTTCGCGAAACGCGCTCCCGGTCGCGGCCAGCCCGAAGCCTTTCGGATCGGCCGCGCCCCGCCCGCAGCGCAACCTGATCGACAGGAACGATCAGTCTCCGCCGCTCTCGGGACGATAGCGGCTCGGCGAAGCGCCCAGGACGCGCCGGAACATCGTCGAGAAATTGCCTGGGCTGTCATAGCCGAGATCGAGCGCGATCGCGGTAACGGAATCTCCAGATGCCAGCCGAGGCAGGGCCACCGACAGGCAGGCCTGCTGCCGCCATTCGGCAAAGCTCATCCCGGTTTCCCGCCGGAACAGCCGCGTGAAGCGGCGTCGGTTCATGGCCAGCGCCTCGGACCACTGGTCGATCGTGTCGTTCGCCTGCGGGCGTTCGAGAAAGCGATGGCACCGCTGCGCCAGAGCGGCATGGCGGGGAAACGGCACGACCAGCGGGATCGCCGGTGCCCGGCCGATCTCGGCTACCAGAAGGTCCATCACCAGCCCGTCGCGGCCACCCTCGTCATATTCGGCGGGCACTTGTGATGCGGCCACCAAAAGCTGACGCAGGAGCGGCGATACCGTGACGACCCGGCAGCTACCGGCGAGGTTTGCACCCGCCTTCTGGTCGATCAGCACGCTGCGCGTCTGCACCGCTCCGACCATGCGCACGGAATGCGGTGTCCCCGCCGGAATCCAGACCGCCCGTTCAGGCGGTGCCACCCAGGCCCCCTCTGGCGTGCTGACGGCAACCACGCCGTGTGCGGCGTAGAGGAACTGGCCACGCCGATGGCTGTGCTCCGCCAGTTCGAAGGAAGGCGGATAGTCGTTGCCGATACCGACGACCGGGCGCGGCACGTCTTCAAAGTCCGCCGAATTGCGCAGGAGGAAAGACTGTCCCATTTGCATAGTTGATTGACCCATATGCGGAAGCGGGACAATCGTAAAACGAATAAGCGGACCTGACGAGAATAAAGTCATAAGGACATGCAGGACATGGCAGCGAGCAGCCCCGGTGCGGCGATGCGCACAGCAGACGATCACACGATCAACGGAACGGTATTCGGAGTGATCGTCGCGATCAGTTTCTGTCACCTTCTGAACGACATGATGCAGTCGCTGCTGCCTGCCATCTATCCTGCGCTCAAGACCGACCTGCACCTGAACTTCGGCCAGATCGGGCTGGTGACGCTAGCCTACCAGATCACCGCCTCGATCCTTCAGCCTCTGGTCGGTCTCTATGCCGACAAGCGGCCGACTCCGCTGGCCCTGCCGGGCGGCACGCTGTTCTCCCTCGCAGGGCTGACCGTGCTCTCCGCCGCCCACAGCTACGGACTGGTTCTTATCGGCGCCTCGCTGCTGGGCATGGGTTCCTCCGTGTTCCATCCCGAGTCCTCACGCGTCGCGCGAATGGCGGCGGGTGGACGGCACGGACTGGCCCAATCCCTGTTCCAGGTCGGCGGCAACGCCGGACAGGCGCTCGGCCCGCTGGCCGCGGCCCTCGTGGTGGTACGGTGGGGACAGTCGAGCCTGGCCTTCTTCGCCCTGCTGGCACTGCTTTCCGGCGCCGTGCTGTGGAACGTCGCCGCCTGGTATCGCAGCCACGGCCTCCAGCGGCTGGCCGCCGGTCGCAAGGCGAAGCCGGATATCGCCCTCCCCAAGGGCCATGCGGCACGCGGCATCGCGATCCTGCTGGCGCTCATCTTCTCCAAGTACGTCTACCTCGCCAGCCTGACGAGCTACTTCACCTTCTACCTGATCCACCGCTTCGGGCTTTCGGTACAGAACGCCCAGTTCCATCTTTTCGCGTTCCTGGCGGCGGTTGCCGTCGGCACCGTCCTGGGCGGACCGCTCGGCGACCGTTTCGGCCGCAAGTACGTGATCTGGTTCTCGATCCTCGGCGCCCTGCCGTTCACCCTGCTGCTCCCCCATGCCAGCCTGTTCTGGACCGGCCCGCTGACCGTGGCGATCGGCCTGATACTGGCCTCGGCCTTTCCGGCGATCGTCGTCTTCGCGCAGGAACTCGTGCCGGGCAAAGTCGGGATGATCTCGGGCCTGTTCTTCGGTTTCTCGTTCGGCATGGGCGGCCTTGGGGCGGCCGTGCTGGGCTGGCTGGCCGACCGGACGAGCATCGACACGGTCTACCAGATCTGCGCATTCCTGCCCGCCATCGGCCTGCTGACAGCCTTGCTGCCGCGCGTGGGCAAGGACTGATCCACGTCCGAAAGCACACGCCCCCACCGGCGACATTGTCTGTCGCCGGTGGGGTTGCGGCATGACCGGCCTTTAGAAGTCAACCGTGGCGGAGAGCCACAGTCGGCGGCCTTCCTGGTTGATCGAGTAGGCCGGGGTGTAGGCGGTCAAAGTTCCGCTCTGATACGGCACATAGACGGCATAGTCCGTGTCGAACACGTTGTAGACGGTCGCCGCCAGGCGGAAAGCGGGGGCGATCTGGTAGGAACCGCCAAGGTGGAAGACTTCGTAGCTGCGGAAGTCTCCCACCGCCGTCTGCTGGGCGTTGTTGCCGCGATAGCGGCTCGACCGGACTTCGGCCCGCGCCCAGAGGCTGGCGGCATCGCTGACCTTCCAGCGCAAGTTGCCGTTCAGCATGTGCTTGGGCATGCCGATCAGCGGCAGGCCCTTCTCCGCCCCGCTGAGCTGCTCGGTCTCGGTATAGGTATAGTTGACCGAGAGCGAGACCGCAGGCGTGAAGGCCAGGCGCGTCGCCACTTCCACGCCGCGCGTGCGCGCCTTGTCGATATTGATCGACTGGCCGAACAGGTCGACAGCGGGGAAGTTGCCGACATCGAGACAGCCCGGACGGTTCGGATTCCCCGCGAAGGAACAGTTGGGAATACCCGGACCGCTGGCGATCTTGTCGTCGAAGTCGTTGTTGAACAGGGTGACGTTGCCGCTGAACATGCCCTTGTCGTCGAAGTAGATGCCGGCTTCGTAGCTGGTGCTGGTCTCCGGCGTCAGACCGGGGGTGCCGATCAGCGGCACGCGGCCCTGGCTGCCGAAACCGATGATGCCGCTGGCGATCTGCTCGACCCGCGGAGTCTTGAAGCCGCGACTGACGCCACCCTTCACCGTCAGTGCATCGGTCATGTTCCAAACCGCATAGGCACGGGGCGACCACTTGTTGCCGAACGTGGAATGATCGTCGTAGCGGGCGCCGCCGGTCACATTGAAGCCGTCCACGACCGTGACCGTCGCCTCGGCAAAGCCCGCCCACTGGGTGAACGTGAAAGGCGCCGGGGCCACGCCGTCGACCATCCTGGCCCGCCAGTACTGACCGCCGACCGTGAAGGCGACCGGCCCCGCCTTGCCCGCGAAACGGCTGTCGACGATGTCGTTGCGCGCCTTCAGGCTGCGCGCGCTGCCCGGCGTGGCGCCGGGAGTGCCGTTGGGAATCAGGCGGCCGATAGTCTCGGTCTCGTTGCGCGTCAGCGTGGTGTCGAGCTGGCCGAAGTCGCCCGCCCGCCAGGTATGGGCGACAACGTAATTGGTACGGTTGAACTTCTGCCGGGGCGCGTAACCACCCGATCCCAGGGTGCCAAGCTGGCCCTCGGTATTGTCGTAAATCTGTTCGTTGCGGTCGAACTCGAACCAGAGGTCGTGGTCTGCATGGGGCGTCACACTGAGACGGCCGCCGTAAGTATAGATGTCGGAGCGCACCGGATTGCGGCCCAGGGTGAGCGCGGGATCGCCCGGAATCTCGATGTTGGAACTCTCGCGGTGCAACACGCTGCCGCGCAGGGTCAGGCCGACCAGATCCTTGACCACCGGTCCCTGCGCGAAACCGTTGATGGACTGGATATTGCCGAAGCGATCGTCTTCCTGGATCGTGCTTTCGGCCGTCGCCGTGCCCACCCAGCGGCTTCCGACCTTGCGGGTGATGATGTTGACGACGCCGCCCATCGCATCCGAACCGTAGAGCGTGGACATCGGGCCGCGCACGACCTCGATCTGCTGGATGGCCGAGAACGGCGGCATGAAGCTGGTCGACGTTTCGCCGAAGCCGTTGGGAGTGACGCCGCCCGGCGCATTCTGTCGGCGTCCGTCGATCAGGACCAGCGTGTAGTCGCTGGGCATGCCGCGGATCGAGATGTTGAGGCCACCGGTCTTGCCCGCCTCGCCGCCGACGTCGATGCCCTGAACGTCCTGGAGTGCCTCGGCCAGACTGACGAAGCGCTTGTCCTGAAGCTCGGTGCGATCGATCACCGTGATGCTGGCCGGCGCCATCGAGATATCCTGCGCATAACCGGCAGCGGTCACCACGATCGGCTCCCCTGCTCCGTCTCCCGCTTCCTCGGCTCGGCCCGGCTGCGCCGCCAGCGCTGCCATGACCATGATGCTTGCTCCCGCCAGTCGGCGCTTCGGTTGCCCGGAAAATGTCGTCACACCTGTTCCCCTGAATTCTGCAAGTGCGAATGACTTGCATTTGCAGGCCACTGGTTATGACAACGGCTCTCTGTCAATCTCCGGTCGGGGCCCGCGCACTCCAGACATCAAATGTTACGACGTGCAAACCTTCCACACATCGAAACTATGAGGTTTGCTAATAGAATATTGTCGGATGTTTCCGAATACGCGTGTGAATTCCAAAGATCCGCTTGCACCGCGCAGAGTACCGACACGCCGAATCCTGCTTGTCGATGGACTTGCCTCGGGGCCTCTTCGCTCCGGTCGACAACACCAACGATCCCGCAATATGGATCATTATTCCAAATATATAGAAGATGTTGACGGCCGGAAAACAATAATTTGTCGGACTAATAGGCGCATCCGCTATCCATTCTCCACCGATTCAGTTGAGAACAGGGTGCGATAGATGACGAAGGACCGACAATGGAAACGAATGGCCTGCCATGCCGCGGCAACCACGATCCTGGCAGGCAACTGGGCCGTTGCCGCTGGGGCCGAGGAGGTATCGCCGCCCGAGGATCCGCAGATCGTGGTGGTCGGCACCCGCGCCAGCCTTGAGTCGGCGATCGCCCGCAAGCGCGGCGCAGACACGGTGGCGGATTCGATCGTGGCGGAAGACGTCTCCCAATTCCCGGACAAGAACATCGGCGAGGCGCTCCAGAGGATCACCGGCGTCCAGTTGCAGCGGGAGTTCGGCGAAGGCGTCGCCGTATCGATCCGCGGCGTCGAACCGGACCTCAACCGCGTCGAGATCAACGGCGTTTCCCTGCTCGGCAACAGCGGCAGCGGCGAACGCGGGGCCGACTTCCGGGAACTGGCCTCGGAACTGGTCAAGTCGATCGACGTGTTCAAGGCTATACGGCCGACATGACCGAAGGCGGCATCGGCGGCACGGTATCGATCCAGACCCGCAAGCCGCTGGAACTGAAGAAGCCGCTGCTCTCGGCCATGCTCTCCGGCCAGGTTCTGGACGGCGCCGACAAGACGGTGAGGCCCCGCGCCAACCTGACGGCGGGGCGCAAGTTCCTGGATGACCGCCTGGGCGTACTGTTCAACGTCACCTACGACCACAATCTCACGCGCGGCGACTTCATCCGCAATACCGAATGGGTGCGCCTCGCAGACTTCAACGGCGACGACCGGATCGTCGTGCCCAATCCGAACTTCAGCGACATCACCTCGCTCGCCGGTTGCCGCCGGGTTCCGCAGGGGCCGGACTTGCGCGCGGCCTGCCAGCGGCAGTTCTACGACAATACCCCCCGCATTCCCCGCTACGGCATCTGGACGCGCGACGACAAGCGCATCTCGGCAATGGGCACGCTGCAATACAAGTTCACCGACAATCTCAACGCCTGGGTCGAAGGGCAATACAACCGCCGCCGCAACCGGATGATCGATTACAACTATGCGATCAACCTTGCCGCCGCCACGCGCTTCGCCACGGGCACGGTGGTCACGGACGAGAACAACAACGCGATCGAACTGATCACGGCGCCCACCGCCCCCACCGACACCACCGGCGCGGGATCCATCTTCAGTTCCACCAAGCGCGACTTCATCTACAACCAGCGCTCGCGCTATCTGTCGGGCGGCTTCGACTGGGAGGCGGATCGCCTTCACCTGACCGGCCTTGCCGTCTCCTCCAAAGCCACGGTGAAGAGCGACAGCAAGACGATCAGCCTCAGCGCTTCGATCCCCTCGATCCTCATCGCGCTCGATCCCGATACGGGCATCCCTCGCTTCACGTTCCCGGCAGGCTACGATCCCTCCGATGTTTCCACCTATACGAGCGGAATCCGTCCTGTCGGCCCGTCGCTGGAGTATCGTCCCGACGAAGTGACCACGAAGGAAACCCAGTTCAAGCTCGACGCCGATTACGATCTGGACAGCCCGGTTCTGCGCAGTCTGGAGGCAGGCGTACAGTACCGGAAGTCGGGATCGCTGCGCTATCGCGGCGGCGGGCGCGTCGAGCCGGACGGAACCACCGTGCCCACCGCCAATGTCGACTACGACGTCGCCATCCGGCCGAACGGCACGACAGCGCTGGTCTGGACTCCGGAAAAGCTCGCGCAGTTCATCGCGGAATCCTCGGAACAGACCCCCGGCACTTTCTTCAACGGCGGCGGCATCGACACCACCGGCCTGCCGCAATCCTGGCTCGCGCCGAATTTCGATGCCGTGGCAGACTATTTCGACCTGTCCGGTTTCAATCGCGACTGCATCCGGACCTGCAACGGGCTGGCGCAGATTCCCGACCACGACTTGTCCGAAACGATCGCCGCGACCTATCTCAAGGCCAATCTCGAAGGCGAACTCTTCGGTCTCTCACTCTCCGGCAATGTCGGCGTGCGCTATGTCACCACCCGCACCCATGTGACCGGCTCCAACGTCCGGCGCGAGCGGGTGACCGATCCCGTCAGCGGCACCAACAGCATCGTGATCGTCGGCACCCAGTCGGTAACGCTGAACAACCGCTACGACGACATCCTGCCCAGCGCCAACCTGGCGGTGGATTTCGGCCGCAACGTCACGCTTCGCCTCGGCTATGCGAAAGTGATGGCCCGTCCCAAGCCGACCGACCTCGTGCCCAATGCCAACTGCATCTACGACCTCACTCTCGATGCCGAGGAGGGAGCGCTGGATACCTGCGCGGCAGGCAATCCCGACCTCAAGCCCTACCGCGCGAACCAGTTCGACGTGAACCTGGCCTGGTATGCCAACCGCGACACGCTGTTCAACGCCTCGTTCTTCTACAAGGACGTGAAGAGCTTCATTCTTGGACGCACGCTGCGCACCGGGGTGGACCTGTTCAAGGACGGGATCCTCTACGACGTGACCCAGCCGATCAACGGCGGCGGCGCCAAGGTCCGCGGCGTGGAGCTTTCCGCGCAGACGGCCTTCACCTTCCTGCCCTCCCCGCTCGACGGCTTCGGAGCCATCGTCAATTACACCTACAGCACGGCGAAGGATGTCGGCCTGTTCAACGAACTGGATGGTTCGGAACTGGACTTCCCCGGTCTCTCCAAGCACAGCTACAACCTGATCGCCTATTACGACAAGTACGGCATCAATGCGCGACTGGCCTATAACGGCAGGAGCAAGTACCTGCTGACCGCCGCCGAACGTTCCGGCAATCCGGTTTACCGCGACGGTACCGGCTATCTGGACGCCCGCGTCTCCTACCGGATTCCGGGAACCGGCGTCTCGGTCTTCGTGGAGGCCAAGAACCTCACCGGCGAAACGGAACGCGCGACGGCGGGAGACATGCGCCTGACGGAGATCAGCTATCCGGGCAAGCGTTACCTCGCCGGTGCGACGATGCAGCTCTGAGAGAACCAGCCCGGTCCATGGTCGCCCTCGCCGCCATGGACCGAGCTAGAACAGTTACCGAGTCATCAGGTGATTCCAAAATGCCCTAATCGACAGCCCGCAATTCGGCCGTGCCGGATTTCAGCCCCCCGGCCGTTGCGGTGATCGTGAAACGCCCCCTCCCCGTGCCGCGCACGAGCGCGACGGCCATACCGCCCTCGGCGGCACGGTCGTGCGAGGGGAACGGCGTGTGATCGACCGACGAACCGTTGTCGGTTGCAACGATCTCGCCCGCACCGCTGACAGCGAAGTGCAGGCGATGGCTGGCGGAAGGCACCGTGACGCCGTTCGCATCGACGACCCGCGCACGCACGTAGGTCATGTCGTCGAAATGCGATCCCACCTGGGGTTCGTCTGCCTGCAAGGCGATCCGGACCGGCGCGCCAGCCGTCCGCAGACTGTCCGAAACGCTCGCGGCACCGGCATCGTGGCAGACGGCGCGCACTTCACCCGGCACGTAGCGAACCGGCCAGCGGCGCGGAGACGCATCCTGATGTAGCGGCAGCGTGCCGAGCGAGCGGCCGTTGAGAAAAGCCTCGACCCGCTGGCAATTGCTGTAGACTTCGATCGTTTCCTCGTGCGGAGTGCGGTCGTCTGGCGTCCAGTCGTCGAACAGCGCGACTTTGGGCTTGGGCGTGGCAACGGCGATCATCGTCGGCAGGGCCGGCTGGTTCGGCCCGCCCGCGCCGTCTGTGGCGGGTCCGGCCGCAGCCGGATCGGCGTTGCGAACGAGATGGACGACCGGACGCTGCGACCACCAGCTCTCGCGCTCCATGCCGCTGATCTTCTGGCGCCCCGTGCGGTCGAGCAATCCCGCCGGGTTCTGGATATTCGGCCAGCCGGACCGGTTCGCTTCGCCCAGATAATCGACACCGGTCCACAGGAACATGCCGGAGAACGGCGCATAGTCTCGCACCGGCACCCAATTGCTGCGGTTATGCGCGTTTTCGGTGCCGACGATGCTGCGCTTGGGGTTCTGCTGGCTGGCTGCGATCAGTTCGTTTTCGCGGTAGTTCTGGCCGACGACGTCCAGCATGTCGGCAAGGCCGTTCTCGTAGTCCTTGGTGACGTTCGGGCGAAACAGCGCCATCGTCACCGGGCGCGACGGATCGGCGGCATGCACGATATCGAGGATACTGCGCAGCGCCGCCTTGGCCTGGACGGGATAGGCGGTGTCGTGAATCTCGTTGCCCGCACTCCACAGGACGATGCTGGGGTGATTGCGGTCCCGGCGCACCATGTCGAGCGTATCGCGCTTGTGCCAGTCACCGAAGAACAGGTGATAGTCCTCCGGCGTCTTGGCGACGTTCCATTGGTCGAACAGTTCGTCCATCACGACCAGTCCCAATCGGTCCGCCAGGTCCAGGAACTCGGGACTGGGCACATTGTGGGCCGTTCGAACGGCGTTGACACCCTGTGCCTTCAACGCCGTCAGCCGCTGCCGCCAGACGGCAAGGGGAACCGCCGCGCCCACGGCACCGCCATCATGATGCAGCGCTACGCCCTTGAGCTTGAAATTGCGGCCGTTGAGCCAGAATCCGGTCGCCGGATCGAACCGCGCCTCACGGATGCCGAAAGCCACGTCCTCATTGTCGAGAACGGTGCCGTCGGCGTCGAGCACGCGAAACGAAGCGCGATAGAGCGCCGGATCGTCAATGTCCCAACGATGCACCTGGGTGAGCGACAGATCGAGCGGTAGCGTCACGGTACGTCCACCGGCAAGGTTAGCGATCGGCGTGATCCCGCGTGCGGCTTCGCGGCCGTCGGGATCGGTAAGGACCACCTCCACTTTCGCTTCTCCGGCGCTGTCGGCAGCGTTGCTCACCTCCGCGACGACGGCGATCGTCGCCCGGTCCCCGGCTATCGCGCTGGCCCGGACATAGGCGCCACCCTGCGGAATATGAATATCGCCGGTCTCGATAAGACGGACGTGCCGATAGATGCCCGATCCGGTGTACCAGCGCGAGGAAGGCGCCGCCGAAGTATCGGCACGCACGGCGATGACATTGTTGCCGTCCGGGCGAAGATGGCGCGTCAGGTCGTAGCGCTGGCTGACATAGCCCATCGGGCGATAGCCGACATGGTGCCCGTTCACCCAGATGCCGCTGCGCTCCATGATCCCGTCGAACTCGACGAAATAGCGGCGGCCCGGCTGCGGCCTGATATCCAGCGTCTTGCGATACCAGGCCACGCCGCTCGGCAGAAACCCGTTCTCTCCCGCGGCCTTGGCATTCGCATCGAAGGGGCCTGCAATAGCCCAGTCGTGCGGAACGGACACGGCCTGCCAAGCCGAATCATCGAGGGCACGCGTTTCGGCGCCCTCCGGATCGCCTTGGAAAAAACGCCAACCTTCGGGCAGTTCGGCCACGGCACGCGGGGCGGCAAGCGCCGTGCCGAAGCCCGCGATCGGCAGGCAGAGGATCGCCAGAGATGCCATGATGGCGCGCCGCCTGAGTGCGAAGGACCGGATGTCATTCGAAATGCCTTCGCCATCGCGGCCAGCCTTGTGCGCCACCATATCCATCTCTCCCCTGCACCGTTCCTGCAGTGCATTTTCAATCGTTGCGCCTTCTGGCCCAATCGCGGGGATACTCCACTATTTGCAACCTTGTTTCAATATACGGATTTTTCGAACCGCTATCTTTCCCTGTCGGCATCGACCGGGTTCACCCGCCTGACGATCAGTGGATCAACGGTAGTCAGCGGCAGGACCGGCATATCCTCTGCATTTCCGCCGAAAGTCGCCGCCAGCACGCTTCTCGAAAACGACGAAACCGCCGCCCGGTAGCCGACGTCGGCAGGCATCGGCTGGTCGAAGAAGATCAGGAAGTGGATGTCCTCCTCGCCCAGAACCTCGATCTGGTGCGGATAGGATCGCGGGATGAAATAGGCGTCTCCCGGTTGCAGTTCGTAAGTATCGACGCTGCCGTCCGGATCGAGGATCGACATGCGCGCATGGCCCTTATGAACGTATCCCATCTCGGCCGTTCCCGGATGCCAGTGCGGTTCGCGCATGCCGTTGTCGCGCACGACGACGGAATACATCGCCAGGTTTTTCAGCGAGGGCCAGAACTGCGACCTTGCCACCCGCGCGGTGCCGTAGGGAAAGTCGATGGGAGGCGTTTCGTCGGCGATATCGAACTTGTGGGGATCGGGATACTCGGCAGCAGCCGGAATATCCGCCGCCGAGGACCGCCGCACGAGGATCGGCGAGCCGGTATCGCGCTTGACCGGGGCCAGCGCCGAGGCGGGCAAGTCGAAAGTATTGCCCAGCACGGCATCCGACATCGCCCCGAAAGCGGCATGGAGCGAGAAATCCTCGGGCCGCTCATCGCTGAACACGATGATCAGTTCCGCCGGTTCTTCGCCGACGTTCTCGATGGTGTGGAGCGAACCGGTGGGAATATGGAACATCTCGCCGGGGCGGATCGTGAAGGTTCCGAAGACATCCGCTGTATCCAATACCGAGATCAGCAGCGTGCCGGACAGGCAGCAGGCCAGTTCATCGGCATTCGCGTGCCAGTGCGGCTCGCGGATCGCATCCGGCGCCAGGACCAGCCGCTTCATCGACATGCGCCGCAGCAACGGGAAATTGTCGGCGGTGAGTCTTCTCACCGATCCGAGTTCGCCTTCATAACTCGGGTCCGCATTCAGTAGCGAGCGCACGTGCCGGGATGCAGCCATCTTCATCTCCTCGTCAGGCCATCGGGCAACCGGGATCGGTTGCCGCTGCCGTCCATGAAGATGGGCTCGGGATAAGCGGGTAATACCCATACTTTGGTTGAGACGCCCCGATCGATCGACTGGTCCTTTATACCGCGCAGCCGCTCGATCGCATCGCTTCAACGGCGTGTTATTCGGTAAGCCTTTTCCTGAACAAGGAGCCGATCAAACGGGCCTCCCAGATACGGCCCACGAAATAGAGCGCGGCAAAAATTCCGGCGAAAATATATGCGGCCTTGGGAGAGGCCTTCCTGTCGCCGCCCCGCTTTTCGCCCTTCTTCGGCTTTTCGGGCGCGGGAGCGCCCAGCGCCTTGTCGATCGGGTTCTGGATCAGCATCGCACTTTCCCGCTCGGTCTTCTTCAAGGCTTCGGCCTTGCTCGCGGACTCGGCCGGGGGCTTGTCGAACTTGCCCTTGAGCACGGTAAGCTGCGCGAAGACCAGGAACAGCAGCGGTGCCAGAAAACAGAACAGCAAGGCGCGGCTGGTCAGATTGTAGTGCAGGACGTCCCCGCCTGCTCCTCGCTCGATCTGCAACACGCCGCCGTCGAATACCGACATCTTGTCCTGTGCCGCCGGGTCTATCTTGCGAAAGGTCAGACTGTCGCTGGTCCGCTTGTGGCTGGTTCCGGTCTGCCGGAAGAGCGGCGCCAGCCTGTCGAAGGCATCCTCGCCGGACTGCTCCGGGGACAATGCCAGGCTGCCCCGAACATGCCAGATCCAATTGATGAAGCGTGAATTCATGGGATCGTTTCTCTGGAAGAATGCTGCGATGCTGGCGGAACCTGGTCGTTATTCCGCTGGAACGGCTGTCGTTCGGCCGAACCGCTCCTTCATGGTCTTCCAGCCTTCGGTGAAGGGGAAGGTCATCTGCTCACGGATCGACATGCGGCGTCCGCCTTCCATGCCGAGCAGTTCCGCCTCGCCGTCCACGCAAGTGCCGAACATGCGGTCGATGAAGATGAAGGTGTTGGAGTAATTGCTGCGGCTCGCTTCGAAATCCTGCGAGTGGTGCAGGCTATGGTGCTCGGTCGTGTTGAACAGGTAGCGCCACCAGCGGGGCGAGTTGAAGCGAACGTTGATGTGCTGATAGGTCCCGATCGCCATCCCGAAGGCACCGGCCAGGAGCGCAGCGCGCGGCAGGAAGTCGAAGAACCCGCCGATGCCGAGGCCGATCAGGAACAGTTCCACCGGATTGCCGACCGCGCCCTTGTTGATGTTCAACTGGGTGATGTAGTGGTGCACGGAATGGGTGAGCCACAGGGGATACCAGTTGTGCATCCCCCGATGCATCCAATATTGCCCGAAGTCGAAGATGAACGCGATCAGGAAGGCCTGGAGCAACAGCGGCAGCCCCATGAACCAGCTGAACTTGTCCCAGTCGAACTGGTGCAGGATGCTCTCGATCATCACGCCGTCACCGATATAGTCGTCGACGAGGCGCAGAACGGTATAGCCGAGCCCGACGTAGAACAGGTCGGTGGTCAGTTCCTTCCAGGTCAGGTTCCAGCTTTCGTGGCGCGGGAAGGCCCATTCCAGACAGAGCAGCAGCACCTTGAAGCCGATGCCGATGCCGATGGCGGTCGATGCCTTCGCGATCGAATTGGGCGCATAGTACCAGAAGGCGATCAATGCGAACAGGATCGTCGGCTGGAACCAGGTGAAGACGAACTGCTTCACCGGGCCGCCTTCCACCTTGGGAATGTTCTCCCACCCCACGATGACGGGAGACTGCCCCCCTATGATCCGTTTACCGACGCGAACCCCTTCCATATGCCTGCCCTCGTATAATTCCACCCTATCGGGGGACCCGCTCATTCGAGAGCCGTCACCCGCTGCGGCTCATCGAACGGCCGGAACATGTGCTGTTCATCGACCTGAGCTTGAGTCGAACATCACGAAAGCGGCATCATCACACCAGATGCCAAAGCCATATGCAGACCATAGATCGGGTCTATGTCGAAGCGGTCCAGTCCGGGAAAACAGAAAAGCCCCCTTGCGCGCGGCAAGGAGGCTTTTCTGTTTCCGTCGCGAAATGCAGCCGTCCGGCCGGACTTTCTGGCCCCGCCGGAACCTGCCGTCAGCGGGCGAGAGCGAGCTTTGCTGCCGAAACGCTGGAAGCGTCGGCACGGCGGTTCTCGATGCGGTCGCGGATATCGGCCAGCACGGCGGTGCGGCAATCCTGCGCCTTGCGCTCCAGGGCGAGGTGCACGCTGGCCATGTTCTCTCCGCAGACCGAACGCGCGGCTGCGTCCATGCGGATGGCAAGGCGCTGCTGGCCTTCCGCCGTGGCGAGGTCCAGTCCCTTCAGATCGAGCACGGCCTGATCGCGGGCGAACGGGTTTTCGCCGGTAGATGTCCTAGCAGCGGCCGATGCGGTTGTTGCGAAGGCCAGCGCTGCCAGCGCCAGAATGCCAATCTTCATCATCTTCTCCAAAGCGCGGATACAGGATCACGTCTACGGTGACTGACGTCGCCATAGCGCTTTTGGGAAGATCTTGCAATATATCGGGCAACTTTACCGCCCTTTTCAGTCGTTTTACCGCTGCGGTATTACCAGATAGGCCAGTTCAGTAATACTCCCCAACATGCCGATCGGCAGATTGACTTGATTTACAACACTATCCTGCGAGTCCGGATCTTGCGTGGTGACGGCAATGCTCCGCGCTCCGGGCAAGGACCACTCGCGTACATTCTGCACCGGCAAGAGCACTTTCCAGCCTCGCCCGCCTTCCGCGCCGACAAGATGCCCATTGACGCGAACGGGCGCATCGGGACTGCCGCGCGTGCCGGACAGAAGCAGGCAATCGCCGCCGTCGCACGATACCAGACGCGCCTTGTGATGAGGTTCCGCCAAGGCTGGCTGTCCCAGCGCAGAAACCGACACGACACCGCAAAAAGCAAGGCCGCGTAACCAGCGAGAAGACTGACCTCGGGAGAGCCTGGCGAAGCTCACCGACCACTGCCCCGACCAGAACCGCCATCACGCGCGCCCCGGATCGCACCGGCCCGCGCTTCCATACCTTCCCGCAGGACCCTGAAAATCGTTGAGGCGAATGCCTGAACACTGCCGGTCAAACCCGTCCGCTTTTCAGGGAGATTGGTTCTGAGGATCACCTGTCCGCCTTCATCCTGCCTCTACCCGGCAAGACTGGAGGCAAGCCCCTCATCGAGACAGAGGCGAATTCGCGATGGAAGACATAGATTCCGTTTATGCCCTGGAGTGGTAGGCCGATCAGATCCTGGGTTGCGCACGAATCCGGCGGAACACCTCGTCCACGAAAAGCTGCGTGGCGGTATCGCGTTCCGGCTCGGCCCGCGCGAGCAGGAATATGTCGTAACCCGGTTCGAAGTCCTCATGGAGCAGCGGCCAGAGCAGCCCTTTCTCTACATCGGCCTGAACCACCGAAGTCGGCAGAAAGCCGATGCCCACGCCGCAGAGGATCAGACGGCGGACCTCGTTCATATCGTCGGCCAAAGCCGCCACGCGCGTGCCCAGCCGGTAGCGACGGCGCAAGTGGGTGATGATCTCAATCTCGCCCTCGCCCATGAGCACGAAAGCCTCGCTCTTGAGTTCCTGCGGCTGGGTGATGCGATAGCCGAACAGCGGGTGGCTGCGGCTGCAATAGAGTTGCTGACGCTCGACGAACAGCGGCTCGTAGACGAGATTGCCGCGCACGCTGTTGTCATAGCCGATGCCCACTTCCACTTCGCCCGCTTCCAGCGCATCGAGCACCTGGCGCCACGACGAAACCCGGATTTCGATCTGAATATCGGGATTGCGCCGGTGGAAGCTGGCGATCGCCTCGTCGAATTCCTCCGAGACGATGGCCGAAACGATCTGGATGCGAACCACGCCCTCGACGCGCTTGGTCGCCTGGGCGATCTGGTGCGGCATCATGCGTGCGGATTCGAGCATATCCTCGCACAGGGCCATCATCGCCTTGCCCGCTGCCGTCATCTCCACGCCCGCTGCCGTGCGGTGAAGCAGAGTGGCGCCGACATGATCCTCAAGCCGCTTGAGCGCGGCGCTGACGCTGGGCTGCTGCTTGTTGAGCTGACGCGCCGCCGCGCCGATGCCGCCGGCCCGCACGATATCGACGAACGTGCGCATCAGGTTCCAGTCCACCCGGCTGGCGAACTTCCTGTCTGTCAGCGGCGTGCGTTCGCTCATGCCTCGTTCCGTACCTTTATCATTGGCGCCCTCTTCCATGCCGATAGCATGGCATCGAATCAGGCTGATAGAACAGACCGGCGATGAAGCGCGAGCGCCATGTGCATGTCCGGCTCTAGTGCCCGGTCTTGAGTTCCGACCGGCTCCACCAGGACAGCGTGTGCTCGTCGTGGGCCGAGGTCCAGATGCCCTTGGGCGTCCATCGCAAGGCGCCGCTGCCTGCCGCCTTGCCCTTGCGGGCCTCCACCGTCATCGTCACCGGGTCGATCACCGCAAAGACCTGATCGTCGGTCGTGCGCAGCCAGACCTTGCCGGCGCCGGTGTCGATATCGCCCCACTTGAGATTGTCGCCCACCTTGACGCGCCCTGCGAGCATATTGGTGGCGGGATCGATCCGCGCAACCGTGCCGTCGCCCTGCTCCTGCACCCAGACGCCGCCCTCGCCCGCGATCAGGAAGCCCGGCTCCTTGCCGAGCGGGATCGTCGCAGTGACGGTGTTGGTGGCGATGTCGATGCGCTGGAGCGACTGCGTGGCAGCGCTTACCGCCCAGACGGCACCGAAACCGTAAGTCAGATACCAGGTCCCGCGATCGACGGGGACCGAGGCAACGACCTTGTTCGTCGCCGGATCGATGCGGGCGACGAGGCCGCCGCGATCATCCGCGCCGTTGTCGCTGGCAACCCAGATCGCGCCGTCGCCCGCCACCACGTTGAGTTCGCCGGTGGAGGCTATGCCGGTGGCAATCGTGGCGACCAACTTCGCGGTCTTCACGTCGATCCGCTTGACCGCCTTCTCGTCGCAGTCGGCCACCCATAGCGAGCCGGAAGCGATCGCCATCGCTCCGCAAGGATGCGCCATCGCCACCTCGGCGAGCTTGCCCCCCCGAGACCATTGTTCGACCCGGCCCTTGTTGGTGGCCCACACCGTATCGCCATCGACCGCGAGGAAATCCGCGAAGCCCGGCACCTGGATCACCTGCTCCGCGTGAGCGAACGAAGGCAGGGTGGCACTTGCGGCCAGAAGCATAGTGACGAACTTGCGCATGGATTTCCCCCTTGATGGAACGGTGCCGATCAGCCCTTGCTGGCGATATAGGCGCGCCAGCCGCCGAGGTGGGTGATGTCCTCGGCGCCGTTCAGCGCGCGCGGCTCGGAGACGAAGCCCTTGACGGTGGTGCCGTCCGCCAGCGTCACGTTGCCGATCGCGAGCGGGGCGGGAACGTCCACAGTGAAGCTGCCGAACTCGGCGACGCCCAGTTCGTAGACTTCTACCTTGATCGGTGCGCCGCCCTCGTCATGCACCAGCGCGGGCTTGGGCGGCACGCTGTCGGCGATGGCGTAGAGCTTATAGCTGCTTGCGGTCTCGAAAGCGCCGACGAACTCCGCCTCGCGTGAGGTCAGCTGCCAGTGCAGCGGCATGTCCTTGAGATGGGCTCCGACGACGGCGAGTTTTACAGTCTGCATCTTTCCCTCCAGATCGAGTGGCGGCGGCGCGGGGAGATCCGCAGCCGTAAGGTAGGTATCCGCCGCATCCAGCAGGGCGCGGTCGGTGTCGGCCGGGCCGATCAGTGTGATCCCGAAGCCCGTGGCATTGGCGCGAATGCCCGCCGGAACCGCAAGCGCGGCCATGTCCAGCAGGTTCACGAAATTGGTGTAAAGCCCGAGATTGCTGTTGAGCGCCACCGGGGCGGCCAGCATCTCGGACACGCGATAGGTCGTGCCGGTCGTGGGGAAGGCGAGCATGTCGACATCCTCCCACAGGAGGTCGGCATGGCGCTTGAGATCAGCCATGCGGTAGATGCCGTTGAACAGGTCGACCGCGCTCATGTCCTTGCCCGGTTCGACCACCGCGCGCACGGTCGGATCGACGGCGAGCGGATTGCTGGCGAGGATGCCTTCCATCGCGGCGGTGCGTTCGGCCACCCAGGGGCCGCCGTAGAGCAATTGCGCAGCCTCTAGCAGCGGCGCGAGATCGATCTCGACGATCTCCCCCAGGCCCGCAAGGGTCTCCAGCGCCTTGTCGTAGAGGTATTCGGCCTCCACATCGCCGAAGAACACGCGCTGCTCGCGGCGCGGCACGCCGATGCGCCTTGTCCCCAGCGGACGGTCGGCCAGAGCCTTTGAATAGGGATCGCCCACGTCGAACCCGGCAGCCACCGCATCCACCAGCCGGGCGTCGGCGGTATCGTCGGTGAACACGGTGATGCAGTCGATGGTGCGGCAGGCCGGGACGAGACCCCGCGTGGACCAGCGGCCTTTAGTGGGCTTCAGGCCGATCAGATGATTGAACGCAGCAGGCACGCGGCCCGATCCGGCGGTATCGGTGCCGAGCGCGAAGGGCACCAGCCCTGCCGCCACCACGACCGACGAACCCGAACTCGACCCCCCGCTGACATAGGCGAGGTTCGAGGCATTGCGCGGAATGCCGTAGGGACTGCGCGAACCGTTGAGGCCGGTAGCGAACTGGTCGAGGTTGGTCTTGCCCACGCAGACCGCCCCGGCCGCCAGCAGGCGCTCGATCACGCCTGCATCGTTTTCGGGCTCGTAGGCGAAAGCCGGGCAGGCCGCTGTCGTCTCGAAACCGGCAACGTCGATATTGTCCTTCACCGCGAAAGGCACACCGGCGAGCGGCAAGTCCTCGCCCGCCGCGACGCGCGCATCGACGGCGCGGGCCGCGGCCAGCAGGTCTTCGCGGCTGGCCCGGCTGATCCAGACTTGCGGCTGGACCGCGTCGTAGGCCTCGATCCGGGCCAGCGCATCCTCGGCAACGACGACCGCCGTGGTCTCTCCGCTCCTGACGGCAGCGGCGATCCGGCTCGCGCTCTGGCGGTTCGGCTTGCGGCTGAGGGCAGTCATGCGCGCCTCCGCAGGGCCAGCATCGGCGCGCCGGGCTGCAAGGACTGCCCTTCCCGCATGTAAAGCGCCTCGACCGTCCCGCTACCGGGACTTTCCACCGGACATTCCATCTTCATCGCCTCGATCACCGCAATCTTGTCACCTGCCTCGATCCGGTCGCCCGCCGCGACCAACAACCGGGCGACGCTGCCGCCATAGGGCGCTTCCACAAGGTCCGATCCTTCCGGCAGCACGATCGCCGTTTCCGCAGGCGCATCGGCTTCTTCCAGCCTGGCGGCATGATCGAACTCGCCCAGCCGCTGCCATTCTTCGCGCTCGGCATCGAAGGCGGCCTTCCGGGTTTCCTCGAACCGCGCGATATCCTCGGCATTTTCGGCCAGGAAGGCGCGGTAGTCGGACAGGCGGAACTCGGACGGCTCGATGCGGATCGAGCGGCGTCCGGTTGGAAATTCCCGGCGCCAGTCGGCCAGCTCTTCAGCCGTAACCGGATAGAAGCGGATCTGGTCGAAGAAGCGCAGCAGCCAGGGCTTGCCTTCGGTGAAGGCATCGGTCTGCCGATAGGTGTTCCAGACCTGAAGCGTGCGACCGAACAGCTGATAGCCGCCCGGCCCTTCCATGCCGTAGATGCACATGTAGGCGCCGCCGATGCCCACCACGTTGGGCGGGGTCCAGGTTCGGGCGGGGTTGTACTTGGTGGTCACCAGCCGGTGGCGCGGATCGACCGGCGTTGCCACCGGCGCGCCGAGGTAGACGTCGCCCAGCCCCATGACGAGGTAGTTCGCCTCGAAGATCAGGTTCTCCACCGCGGCCTGATCGCGCATGCCGTTGATGCGGCGGATGAACTCGATATTGTCCGGGCACCAGGGCGCATCGTCGCGCACGGTGGCCATGTACTTCTCGATCGTCTCGATCGTGGCCGGATCGCGCCAGCTCAGCGGCAGGTGGACGATGCGCGAGGGGATCGCGAAGTCCTCCAGATCGCCCAGCCGCTCTTCCGCCGCCATCAGGGCGGCGAGAGCCGTCTGCTGGGTCAGCGCCGCGCCGTCGAAATGCAGCTGGAGCGAACGGATGCCGGGAACCACGTCGATCACGCCCGGCAGGTCGAGCCGCTCCAGCTCGGTCATCAGCGCGTGGACGCGGATGCGCAGTTCGATGTCGAGGACGATCGGACCATATTCGACCAAGATGTTGCGATCGCCCTGCTGGCGATAGACCGTACGCGGACGTCCCGGTGCCTCGGGGATTTCCGCGAGAATGGGAGAAAGGTCGGCGACCGCGCGCAGCGGCGAGGGAGCAGGCGGCGCGCCGGTCTCCACCAGTTCGCGCTGCGCGGTTTCGGCCGCGACCGCATCCTCGATCGTGACGGGCGCGAAGCGCAGGCGATCGCCCGGGGTCAGTTGCCCGATCTTCCAGCGGTCGGCCGCGATCACCACGAAGGGACAGACGAAGCCGCCCAGCGACGGGCCGTCCGGTCCGAGAATGATCGGCATGTCACCGGTGAAGTCCACCGCGCCGATGGCATAGGGATTGTCGTGGATGTTGGAGGGGTGCAGGCCCGCCTCGCCGCCGTCCGTGCGCGCCCAGCGCGGCTTGGGCCCGATCAGGCGTACGCCGGTGCGGTTGGAGTTGTAGTGGACTTTCCACTCGGCGCCGAGGAAGGTTTCGACGTCCTCTCCGGTGAAGAAGTCCGGGGCGCCGTGCGGACCGTAGAGCACGCGCAGGGTCCAGTCGGTGCCGATCTCGGGCAGGTCCACGGCGGGCAGTGCCGCCTGGGTAGCCTCTCCCGCAAGATGCAGCGTGTCGCCCGCGAGCAGACGCCGCGCGGCATGACCGCCGAACTGGCCGAGTTCGAACGTGCTGCGGCTGCCGAGATAGGGCGCGATGTCGAGCCCGCCTGCGAACAGGATGTAGCCGCGCAGACCGCCCGTCGAAGCCCGGCCCAAGGCCAGCGTCTGCCCCGCCGCGATATCGATCGGCATGCCGCGCGATACGGGAACGCCGTCCAGCGTCGCACCGAAATCCGCGCCCATCAGGCAGATGCGCGCCGCCGCCACGAAAGTCAGGGTCGGCCCGGTGACGGTGGCCTCAAGCCCCACCGTGCCTTCCGGATTGCCGAGCAGGCGGTTGCCGAGGCGGAAGGACTGGTCGTCCATCGGCCCCGAAGGCGGCACGCCCACGCCCCAGAGCTTCTGGCGCCCCGGCCAGTCCTGCACGGTCGTGGCGGTGCCGCCGCTGACCACGCGGATCGAGCGGGGGTGATAGTCGATGGCGTCCAGAACCCGGGTCGAAACCTCGCCGCCGGTGAAGGCGGGCGAGCGGACGACATCGCGCAGCCAGCGCACGTTGGTTTCGATGCCGTCGATCCGGCTGCGGTCGATCGCCGCCTGCGCCGCCGCCACGGCTTCCTCGCGGGTCGTAGCATGGACGATCAACTTGGCCAGCATCGGATCGTACCAGGCGCTGACCGTGCTACCCGAAGAGCACCAGGTCTCGACGCGGATATCCTCGGGGAATTCGACGCAGGTAAGCTGGCCCGAAGTCGGCCGGTAATCGAGCGAAGGGTCCTCGGCATAGAGGCGCATCTGCACCGAATGCCCCTTGGGCGTCGGTGCTGGACCGTCGAGGAAGGCGAAGTCGCCCGCGCCGCCGCGCACCATCCATTCCACGAGGTCGATCCCCATGACCTCTTCGGTCACGCCGTGCTCCACCTGGAGGCGGGTGTTCATCTCCAGGAAGAAGAACTCCTCGCGGTCGGCGTCGTAGAGATATTCCACCGTCCCCGCCGAGCGGTAGCGCGCCGCCTCGCCCAGCCGCACGGCCGAGGCGATCAGTTCCGCGCGGACATGCTGCGGCAGGAGCGGCGCCGGGGCTTCCTCGACCACTTTCTGGTTGCGGCGCTGGAGCGAGCAGTCGCGCTCACCCAAGGCCATGACGCGGCCTTCGCCGTCACCGAACAGCTGCACTTCGATGTGGCGCGCGCGGCGCACGTAGCGTTCGAGGAACACGCTGGCGTCGCCGAAATTACTGAGGCCGAGGCGCGCGACGGTGGCGAAGCCCTCGCGCAGGTCCGCCTCGTTCTCGCAGACCTTCATGCCGATGCCGCCGCCGCCGGCCGTGGCCTTGAGGATCACCGGATAGCCGACATCGACCGCTGCGCTAACCGCTTCCTCCTCGTCGGTCAGCAGGCCGGTGCCCGGCGCCAGCGGCACGTCGTGCGCCGCGGCCAGCGCGCGGGCGCTGTGCTTGAGGCCGAAGGTGCGGATGTTGTCCGGCGTCGGGCCGATGAAGACGATCCCCGCTGCGGCGCAGGCCTCTGCGAACTCAACGTTTTCGGCCAGGAAGCCGTAGCCGGGATGAATGGCCCCGGCACCGGTCTTCTTTGCCGCATCGAGGATGGCGGCGATGTTGAGATAGCTTTCGGAGGCCTTGGCCGGACCGATGAGCACGGCCTCGTCTGCTTCCGAGACATGGTTCGAGCCTTCGTCCGCCTCGGAATAGACGGCGACCGACTTCAGGCCCATGCGTCGCAAGGTGCGGATGATGCGGGTGGCGATCGCGCCTCGGTTGGCGATCAGAACCGTGTCGAAGCTCATGCGACGACGATCATGCGCACGGGGGTCGGGTTGAAGCCGTTGCAAGGGTTGTTGACCTGCGGGCAGTTGGAGACGACGACGACGACGTCCATTTCCGCCCGCAGGTCAACAGTCAGGCCCGGCGCGGAAATTCCGTCGACGATGCCCAGCGACCCGTCCGGCTCGACCGGTACGTTCATGAAGAAGTTGATGTTGGAGACGATATCCCGCTTGCCGCGCCCCTCGGTGAGGTTCGCTTCCAGGAAATTCTCGACGCAGGCGTGCTCGGCCTTGGTGTGGTGGCCGTAGCGCAAGGTGTTGGATTCGCACGAGCAGGCGCCGCCGATGGTATCGTGATAATCGACCGAGGTGGCGGCGATCGTCATCAGCGCATTGCCTTCGTTGGAGAGCAGCTTCGTTCCCGCGCGCAGGAACAGGTTGCCCTGCGCAGAGACGGTGTCCTGCGCGCTGTAGCGCTCGGCATCGTCCGCTGCCGAGTAGAGCAGGAAGTCGACGGCCTGGTTGCCTTCGAGGTCGACGATGCGCAGCGTCTGGCCCGCCGCTACGTGGTGCAGCCAGGGCGCGCGGGCGGGAACGACGACATCGTGGATGACGGTGCCGTCAAGGCCGGACATGTGGGGATCGGTGCTCATGATCGCGTGTCCTTTCAGCGGCGGAAGTAGTCTTCGACGTTGGTGAAGGCACGCAGGCCCTCGGGCGTGGCATTGCGGACGGGATCGTCCTCGGCCGTCACCGGCCCTCGCCATGCCGTGGCGCGCAGCGGGGTCACGCTCCATTCGCCGCGCGGATCGAGGACGTGCGGGACATTGGCGATCACCACGATCACGTCCATTTCCGCACGCAGCACCACGCTACGCCCCGGCGCGAAGGGGCCGACCTGCGGCGTGATCGTGCCGTCTGCCTCGATCTTCGCGCCCTTGAACAAGGTCACGCAGGGGTGAACGTCACGGCGGTTCAGACCGTGCTTGGCGGCACCGAGCAGGAACCTGTCGCGCCCATTCGGGAAGGCGCCGCTGTTACGACCCTCGCCGTACTTCGCGACATTGGTTGCAGCGTTGGAAGTGCCGCAGAACGTGTCGTGCGTACCGGCATCGTCTTCGAGAATACTGAACAGGACCCGGCCCATATCTGACAGCAGCAGTTTACCGGCGCCGAGATAGGCGTTCCACTGGATCTTGACCGTGTCAGCGACATTGAGCCGCTCTGTCGGCATCTCGGCATTGAAGACGAGCAGCGAGGCGCAGGCATCGCCCTGAAGGTCGATCAGGAGCAGGCGCGACCCGCGTGACAGCCGCCGCGTGGCATAGCCGCCCGCCGCGATGGTTTCCTCCCACACGAGGTCCGCGGTATCGACACCGCCGGGCAGATCGTCCGCCACCGGGGGCAGCACCGGCATGCTCTCGACGACGGTGCCGCCCTGGGCCCGCGCATGGTCCCGCGCGGCAAGCGGATCGGCCAGGGTCTGGGTCATGAAGGCGCTCCGATGCTTTGAATGTCTTCGTCGCCCTGATCGTAGAGCGGCGGCAGAAGGGACGTCGTGGTGACCAGCTCCAGTTGCTGCACCCCGCGTACCCGGCGAATGGCGTCGCAGAGTTCCTTCAGTCTTGCTGCAGGACCCTGCACGAGAAGAACTTCGAGTGACTGGTCGTCCTCCAGCACGACATGCTGCGAGGAGATCACTTCCTTGAGATAACCGGCCTGCGTCTGCGAGAGCTGGTGGCGCACCCGCCCGCGCTCGCTGCGGTAGACCAGGGTAATCGTTCCGGCGAACATCTCCTCCGGATGCATGAGCGAGCCGTGCTCCGTCAGAGCGTGGCGGATCAGTTCGGCGATCAGCTGGGAGCGGGAAGGCAGGCCGCGTTCCGCCACCATCAGGTCGAGCTGTCTGAAGAGATCTGCCGGGAGGCTCATGCTGAGCCGCGCCAGGCCTGTGGATTCGGAGCCCATGCCCACTCTCTTTTCAGTTATTACTATTTAGGTCAATCGTAATATTTTCCGTCTCTTCGGAATCGTCTTCGGCACGCTCGCGCATCGGCAGGTCGTAGACCACGGTGGCCCCGAAACGGTGCGGCGCGTGCGGGTCGTGACGGCGCTTGTCGAGCGCCAGAACACGGGTGCCGAGCGTGAAAGCCTCGCGGATATCGTGCGTCACCATGACGATGGTCAGCGACCGTTCCCGCCAGAGGCTGCGGATCAGCTTGTGCATGTCGGCACGGATACCGGGATCGAGCGCCCCGAACGGCTCGTCGAGCAAGAGGATGCGCGGCCGCTTCACCAGCGCCTGGGCGATCGCCAGACGCTGCTGCATGCCGCCCGACATCTGCGCGGGATAGAGATCGAGACTGTGCCCCAGGCCCACGGCCGTCAACATCTCCCTCGCCTCCTCCTCGGCGGCACGGCGGGCGCTGCCGAACAGGCGACCGAGTACCGGCGCCTTCTCGCACTCCATCCCCAGGATCGTGTTGCGCAGCGCGGAGAGGTGCGGGAACACCGAATAGCGCTGGAACACGACACCGCGGTCGGGACCGCATTCGGGCCTCAGCGGGGTGCCGTCCATCAGGATCGTGCCCTGGCTCGGCCCCTCCTGCCCTAGGATCAGGCGCAGGAAGCTGCTCTTGCCCGCGCCCGAGGGGCCGACGATGGAGACGAAGGATCCTTCCTCGATATCGAGGTTCAGTTTCTCGATGATGATGCGGTCGCCATATTCGACCCAGACATCGCGAAAGCTCAGCAACGTGCTCAATGGCTTTCTCCATGCGCCCAGGGGAACAGCCGCCTGCTGAGGAAAGTCAGCGCCACGTCCATGACGATGGCCAGAAGCGCGATCCAGGCGACGTAAGGCAGGATCACGTCCATCGACAGGTAGCGGCGCACCAGGAAGATGCGGTAGCCGAGGCCCACGTCCGATGCGATCGCCTCTGCCGAGATCAGGAAGACCCAGGCCGGTCCCAGCGCCAGGCGCATCGCATGGAGCAGGCGCGGCATGGCCTGCGGCAGGGCGACGCGGATCATGACCTGCCAGCTATTCGCTCCGAGGGTCTGCGCCTTGATGATCTGCTCGCGCGGCAGCGCAGCGACATGGGCGGCGATGTCGCGGATCATGACCGGTGCGATGCCGATCACGATCAGCGCCACCTTGGCAGTCTCGCCGAGACCCAGGGCGATGAACAGGATCGGCAGCAGCGCGATCGGCGGGATGACGGCAATGCCAGTGACCAGCGGGCCGAACGTGGCGCGCACCGGCGGCAGCACGCCCAGCGCCAGCCCCACCGTCAGCGCCATCAGCGTCGAGATGCCGAGGCCGATGCCGAGGCGCTGGATACTGGCCAAGGTATCGGCCCAGAACACCAGTTGCCCGGTCAGCTGGTCCGGCACGAAGAGCAGCGCTGCCATGCTATCGGCCATGGCGCCGGGTAGCGGCAGGATCTTGTCCGCCGGGTTCACCGCATGGCGGTTCGCCGCCATGACGATGTAGACCAGCACCAAGAGCAGGATCGGCACCGCGCCGAGGAGCAGCCGCCCCCCTCGCCCGACCTGACGATTCACCCAACGCATTGTCGTGATCCCGTTTTGGTTGATGCACGAGCCATCGACTGGCCCGAAGAACTCAAAGCTTGCCGTCAGCCGCCATCTTCATGAAGCTGTCGTCGAAGCGCAGCGTCACATGCTGGGCGTCGCCGAGCGTCTTGCCGCCGGGGAAGGCCATGCCCACCGCATCGGCCGAAGTCGCGCCCTTGAACAGACCCTTCGAGAAACTGAAATCGCGTACCCGCGTCATCGTCGTAAGCAGTGCAGGGGCATCCGTTGCCGCAACCGCCGCCTTCGGGTCGGAATAGAGATATGTCGTGCTGAGCTGGCTGTCGAACGCCTCGGGCGCGGAGCCTGCCAGCTTCGCCATCGCCGCGCGGGCAGCCTTGCCCTGGGCGTCCTGACGCACCATCAGCGCAGTCGTCTCGTACCAGATGCCGGCCAGCGCCTTGCCGAGGTTCGGATTGGCCTTGAGCGTGGCGGTATCCACGCAGAGCAGGTCGAGGATCTCGCCGGGAATGTCGGCGGAACTGAACACCTGCTTCGCGCCCGGCTGCGCCTTCATCGAAGTGAGCTGCGGGTTCCACGCGACCGCGACCTTGACGTCGGGGCTGGCGAAGGCACCGACGATATCGGCATCTCCGGTGTTGACCGTCTTCACGTCCTTGAGCTGCAGGCCGACCGAGTTGAGCCCCCGCGCCAGCAGATAGTGCGATACCGAAAGCTCGACCAGATTGACCGACTGCCCCTTGATCGCCTTCAGGTCGCCTGCACCCTTCATCAGGATGCCGTCGTTGCCGTTGGAATAGTCGCCGACGATGATGGCGCTGGTATCCTTGCCGCCCGCAGCCGGGATCGTCAGTGCATCCATATTGGCTACAGTGACACCGTCCAGCTTGCCCGCGGTGTACTGGTTGACCGATTCGACGTAGTCGTTGACCTGGACGATATTGATCTTGAGGCCGTACTTGTCGGCCCACTTCTTCACGATACCGGCCTGCTGGGCATAGGGCCAGGGCATCCAGCCCGCATAGATCGACCATCCGATATTGAATTCGGTGCGCTTGGGTGCTTCGCTCGGCCCCTGGGAGCAGGCGGCGGTAGCGAGCACCCCGGCCATCAGCGTGGCCCTGGCAATGCTGCGGATCGATACGATCATGACTCGGTCCCCTTTCGCAGTGCAGCATTGCCGCAATCGAGGACGTTGTCCATCATTAAAATATTACGCTGCGAAGATTCTGTAATACTGCATCGAGCCGCGCCATCCGGCAGTCTCCGGCCAGCCGCCGCGAAATTCAGACGACCTCTTGGCCTGCCGCCTGCGCCTTGCGCGCACGCCGCGCGGAGCGCCTGCCTGCTCCCGCGGCCTCACCTTTATCGTGGAGCGGCGGCAGCAGCGCCGTGGTCGTGACCAGTTCGAGCTGGTGCACCCCGCGGATCGCCCGCAGCGCATCGCACAGTTCCTTGAGGCGGGCCGCAGGCCCCTGCACCAGCAGCACTTCGAGCGACTGGTCGTCCTCCAGGAAGACATGCTGCGAGGAGATGACTTCCTTGAGATACTCGGCCTGGCTCTGCGCCAGTTGCT
>PJTY01000298.1_pt1 | contig 28818 bp, 24 predicted proteins | sample 1512121 | NCBI WGS metagenome assembly PJTY01 (sample SAMN08177680, study PRJNA422409) | Soil metagenome, whole genome shotgun sequencing project. | isolation source: Soil enriched (2) on filter paper: alkali lignin treatment | place: USA: Madison | collected 2015-01-15 | reverse complement strand
GGGTGAACATCTGGACGCACAGCCTGCTAAACAGCAGCTTGAAGGCAATCAAAATAATGCCAAAGCCTTAAGCGAAGTGGCTAAGAACCAGCAGACCGATGAGATTGAATCCGTTGATCAACTGAAAGAATTCGCTGAACAGATTCAAGAGAAAATTGCGCAATTTAAAAAATCATTATTATTGCTGAACTCACCTGCGGGTATTGGTTTAAGTAGCAATGAAGATATTCATTTATCTGCAGATGGGCAGATCAACCAGTTTGCCGGTGACAGTATCAATCTAAGCACGCAGAAGAACCTGATTACCCATGCACAAAACAGAATCAGTGTGTTTGCAGCACAGAATGGGATTAAGCAGGTGGCTGCGAAAGGCAAGTTTGAAGTTCAGGCACAATCGGATGGAATAGATCTACTGGCCAAGCAAGGCATCCAGATTATTTCAACCGAAGACCGCATTGAAATTACTAGCCCCAAAGAAATTGTGATTACTGCAGGTGGTTCCCAGATCAAGCTGAATGGTTCGGGGATTTTCCCAACCACAGGTGGCAAGTTTGAGGTCAAGGCAGGGCAGCATTTACTCGCCTCAGGCGCGAGTGCAAGCAGCAATGCACCCCAGTTACCACAAGCAAAATCACTAAAAGGTGCGCTGCAGTTATTAAGAAGTTATGGGGGAGATAATTTCTTTAAGCAGAACAGCTATAAAGTGATTGATTCTCTGGGTAAGCAACTGACTGGCAAACTGGATGGAAATGGTTTTGCTCAAGTGACAGGCATTGCACCAGGCGCAGCCAAGGTCATTTTTGAAAAAGATGAGACCAGTGCATGGGCATCAAGTAGTGACTTTAAACGTGATTATACTTGGGCAGAGCCAGTAGAAAAAGTTGCCGCCTCATTAAGCAGTGCATTGGGACAGAACATGAAGCAACAGCTGACCAGCAGTTTAGTTTCGATGGATAAAAATAGTCTTAAAAATATAGGTAAAAATACCTTAAATGGTTTGGTTGAGCAGACGGTTGGGCAAATCAAGGATCAAGTCAGTAATACCGCTTTAAGTGCTGTTTCAAAGCAACTGAACCTTAATATTTCTCCAGACCAAATGAAAAGCTTGGCACAACTCGCCATGAATCCGAGCCAGTCGGTTGACATGATCAAAGCACAGGGTGTGGGTTTTGTAAAAGATCAGGCGGCTACAAAATTGGCGGAGGCCACCCAAATGGATTCGATTCTTCAACAAGGCATCGTTGATCGTTTTCATGGTCAGAACAATGGTTAGGACAGATTTTAATTCACACGCAGCAATTTAAAAAATAGATGTATTGAAATAAATTAAGGGTTTGAGATTGATGGCTACGGAAAAAACACAACAGGCAACAGATCAAAAAGCATCGAAGGTTGAACTTGCTGTTTTTAATTTGGACAGCGTACACACGGTAACTGACCTGCAAATGATTGCCAAGCAAATCCAGCTTTATTTACAGGTATGTGGCAATACTAGTTTAGAACAATTACAAGGTAGTGCAAATACGGCAACGGTAGCCAATATTTTTGCTTTAACAGGCAGTGTGCTGGATTTAATTTTATACGCGACTGACAGCAAGACAGAGGATGCTGCAGTACAACAGGGTGCATTGCTCGCTGCAAATTTAATTGGTTTATTTGCGGAACCAAGCAATGAAGCACATGCGCGTATGGCATTACGTCCGATGTTTGGTCTAATGTCACAATGTTTATATCCAGAAAATGGAAAAATTAAAGAAGCGGATATTAAACGCTTGGGCCTGCATCTGAATGCGATGGTCGCAGGTGATTTAGAAAAGTTTTTACAAGAAACGCAAGCCAAATTAGCGACCTTGCTCTCACAGGCAACGATTTTAGGAAGTAGTATTCTTACGAGTTTGTCCGTGCCTGCGACAGCAATAAGTGCGAGCATGACTGCAACGTCGGCAGGTGCGACAGCCGAGAAAAGAGATCCCAAACTTAAATTTAGCAATTGGGCTGCACCACTCATTGATTTAATCGGTAAACCGAGTCAGGCAGATTTAACTCCTAAACTACAACCAAATATTCAAACACGCTTGCAACAAGAAGCAACACAAGCAATTGCAACTTTAAGCCAGACTTTACAGCAGCAAGCGAATGCAGGGCAGAAATACAGCTTGGCCTGGTTATTACAACAAACTTTAACTGCGATTCAGGCCAGCGAAAATAAAGGCAATGCCAGTGTGCCGATTAATCAGACGGGAGAATATGAGCGCCATACCAAAGGGGATACCTTAGAGTTTGTGAGCTTACAGGCGGATGCGTTGAATGCACCGCCTTGTGAAGGTAATGGTTCAGAGACGGGGCAGAGTATCAGTTATTCAATAGGCGCTGAGCGGGTTCAGCATGCCGATTTCTATTTACCTAAAGTTGGTTTTGTATTTAGCCGCCAATATAACTCGCAAATGGATGAGTTTGATCAGGGGATGATGGGTGCTCGTTGGATGATGCCTTTTTCCAATGTGATCCTGCCAAAGCCACAAGGTTATATCTTCATTGATGCGAAAGGGCGTAAACATGCCTTACCATCCACGATTTTGCAGCAGGCTTACACCGTTCCCTATGAAGGAATGACGGTTCACCCAATTGAAAATGGTGATTTATTATTAAATTTTGGTGGTGACTGGAGTTTTCATTTTCATCAATTTAGTTTTGGTCAGCCCTATCATTTAATTCAACAATTCAATGAAAGCACCAATGAAAAAATTAGCCTAAGTTACCTTTTGGCAGATGGTGTTGCTTATCTTCAAGCCATTGATTTCCAGTTTGAACAGGTTCAGCATCAACTAAAATTTGCCTTTAATGAGCAAGTTAAGATTATTGCTGTATTTGTGGATGATCAAGTTAAACCTTGGGCACGCTATCACTATGATGCACAAGGCAACCTGATCACAGCTTTCGATCAAAATGGGCACGCACGTCAATACGAATATAATCAGGCGCATCAGCTAACGCGCTATACCGATCGTACAGGTCGTGGACAAAATATTCGTTATGAATCGACGTTGCCAAATGCCAAAGCCATTGAAGAATGGGCGGATGACGGCAGTTTCCATACCAAACTGAAATGGCATCCGCGTTTACGCCAAGTTGCAGTTTACGATGCCTATGATGTACCAACCTATTATTATTTTGATCTGGATGGTTTTACCTATCGTACTCGTTTAGCCGATGGTCGAGAGTCTTGGTATTCTCGTGACGGTGAAAAACGCATCACCCGACAGATTGACTTTGAAGGTCGGGAAACTCAGCAAGAATATAATGATCAGGGCCAACTGGCGAAAATTGTACAGCCGAATGGTGGTGTGATTCGCTTTGCTTATGATGAACAAGGCAATTTAACCGAGACCAAAGATCCAGAAGGCAATATCTGGAAACGTGAATATGATACACAAGGCAATATCAGTAAAGAGATTAATCCTTTAGGTCATGTCACTCAATATAAATACAATAGCAATAATCAAGTGGTGGAAGTGATTGATGCCAAAGGAGGTATCAAGAAAATCCAATATAATGATCAAGGGCAAATGCTGTCTTATACTGATTGTTCGGGCAAAAGCAGTACATGGGAATATGATGAGGAAGGTGATCTAAGTGCGCAGCAAGCGGCAAATGAACAGAAAGTTCAATATCTGTATAGTCTGCAAGGTAAAGATAAAGGGCAACTTCAAGCGATTGTTTATCCAGATGGCTTGAAAGAACTATTTGAGCATGATCAAGAAGGGCGTCTACTCAAACACACCGATACCAATGGCTTAACCACTCAATATCAATACAATACTGTCGGCCTGTTAGAAGAACGCATTGATGCCAATCAACACCGTGTGGGCTATCAATGGGATAAGCAGGGTCGTATCCAAAAACTTATTAACCAGAATCAGGCTGAATACCAGTTTAGCTATAACAAGTTTGGTCAGTTAGTTCGTGAACAAGCATTTGATGGTGAAGAAAAGCAATATAGCTATAGTGAAAATGGTCTATTGTTCCAGATTCGACAACCCAATATTCTGACCGAATTTAGCTATTATGATGATGGACAGATTGCTTCAAAAACTTATACCAATCTGCATACTCACCAAAGCCAGACAGAGCAATTTGAATATAATTTAAATCAACAATTAAGCTCAGCCAGTAATGCTGAGAGCCAAGTTCAAATGTATCGTAACCAGCTTGGACAATTGGTGCGTGAACACCAGCATTATAAGATGTTGAATCTAACGGCTGTACTACGTTATGAATATGATGAACTGGGCAATCTGGTTAAAACCATTCGCCCAGATGGACAGCAGCAGACCAATCTGAGCTATGGTTCAGGACATATCTACGGAATTGCGTTTAACCAGCAGGATGTTGTTTCTTTTCAGCGAGATGATTTACATCGTGAAACGGTACGTTTCTTGGCAAATGGTTTGGTACAAACCAAACATTATAATGATGTCGGGTTATTGATTTCTCAACAGATTGAGCCTGAGCAAGAAACCTCAGATCGACTTCGTTATCAAGCGCATAGGCATTATCAATATGATAAAAACTATTTGCTCACCCAAGTTGAAGACAGTCGTTTAGGACAGCTTAATTATCAATATGATCCGATTGGACGTTTGATTTCAACGCAGAGTCAGCATAAAAACGAAAGTTTTAAGTTCGATCCAGCGGGGAATCTGGTTGACCCAATGAACCAGACAACACATGCCAAAAACAATTTAATCAAGCAGTATCAAGGCAAGCATTATCAATATGATGTACAAGGCAATGTGATTGAAACCACGCAAAATGGCAAGGTCTTAAAGCTGACGTGGGACAATCATAACCGTTTAATTCAAAGTAACTTAAATGGGCAAGTAACTCAGTATGGTTATGATGTCTTTGGACGTCGTTTATATAAGAAATCATCAAACCAAGACTTCACCTTATTTGGTTGGGATGGTGATTTGATGATCTGGGAATCAAAAAGAAGTGCGGAGAATCCTGAGAGCAGCTATACGAAACATTATGTTTATGAGCCTGACAGCTTTGTACCGTTAATGCAGGCGGGTTATCAGGGTTTTATTCAACTGATAGAAACACCTGATTATAGTGAATATCTCAACAAGCCTTATTCGGTTTATAAAGATCCGATCTGGAGTACAGATACACGTAAGAACTGTGTGGCTTTAGAGCAAACCGCTTTTTATCATTGTGATCAAGTTGGAACACCGCAAACACTGAGTAATGCCAAAGGTGAGTGTGTTTGGGAAATTACTCAGGATACGTGGGGAACTGCACTGGAGATTCAAATGATCAATAAGGACAATCCATTTGAGCAAAGTAATCTGAGGTTCCAAGGTCAGTATTACGATAATGAAACAGGACTGCATTATAACCGTTATCGTTATTATGAGCCGTATAGTACAAGATATATGAGTAAAGATCCGATAGGTTTGTTTGGAGGACTAAATGCTTGCACATATGTTAAGGATTCAAATAAATGGATCGATCCTTTGGGGCTAGTAGGTTATTCAGGAAAAGAGACAACTTGGACTGCCGGACCAGTAATATATGGGAATTATAATCTAACATCTCAGTGTATAGATAAATATCAAGTTAATTTGGAAATAGATACTATCGGAATGGGAGTTGGAGGTAAAAGTCTACTTCCAGCTGGTAGAAGTTCTGGAGGAATAACTTTCTTTGATAATAATTCTACGATCGTTCCTAGTAATTTAAAAGGTGCTTGGGGAGCAGCAGCTATAGAAGCATCAGCTACTGGAAAAGGTGTTTCTTGGGGTGGCAAGGCTTTGGGAAGTGCAACAACGGAAATTAAAAGTGATAGTGGTGATGCAACTGTAAATGCAGCTATAGGCACTTCATTAGGTAAAGTTGTCAGAGTGAAAGAGAAGTGGAATTATTGTGGAGTAGCAGAAAAGCCTCAATGTGGTCCCGGGGGGTGCTTTGATAAAAAGAGAACCATTGCAGCGCCTGGATTCAGTCCAACATCAATTCACAGACCAACCGTTAAAGAAATTCCACCAGCGGCACTGAAACAACAGGCCCCTATTAATTTACAGATAAATATGAATGGCTTATAGGATTACTTATAATGAATATTTTTAAATCTTTACAATTATTTTGTTTAAGTCTACTTTTTTGTGCCTGTACAAATAGTGCCCCATACGAAAATAGCCATGAATTTAAATTAGCAGAAACTGGTAATGTTGATGCGCAATATAATGTTGCAATGAATTTTTTAAATGGTGATGAAGGTTACCCAAAAGATTATGATCAAGCTAAGCGATGGCTTGAAATGGCTTCTGAACAGGGTGATGCTTCTGCGCAAAATGCTTTAGGTATTATTTATTTAAGGGGCCTAGGTGGTGATAAAAATTTAAGTAAATCAGAATATTATTACAGATTGGCGGCAAATAAAAATCATGAAAATGCACAATTGCAATTAGCTCTTATTCTATTAAATAATAAAAAGGATGGGGGGGTAAAGGAAGCTAAAGAATGGTTAGAAAAGGCTAGCTTACAAGGGAATACTGAGGCAAAGGATAAGCTGAAGGAGTTAGAAGGTAAGTAATTTATTCTTAATATAGTAATAGGGATTTATTTATATATCCCTTTTTACCATAGGAATAATCCATTATTTTGACAAGTCATAAGTTTGTAAATGGAGATAAATATTCATTTGGTACAGTATTTTTAATCTCACTGCTAGATATGGGTGTAGATGGCACCTATGTGTCTAAACAGATATACAAAGGGATGAGAAATACCGCGGTAGATATTAAAAAAAGTCTCAGCTACTTGGTGGACAATGTAGTCTAGGGTTTATTTACAACAGCAACGATTTAAACCCATCAAGAAAAACTGATGATTTTTTAAAGGGTGGTGCTGCTAGTGCAGGAGCAACGCTTCGAAATGTACGGCTAGGCTTGACCGTACCAGCAAGTGATTGGTTTAATTTAAAATCACCTAAAGCTATTGAAATAGGTTTAAGTTCAGATAAAGCTGATATTGATGCTGGTGCTTCGATTAGTATTCCGCTATTACAAACACCAATCAAATATTAAGAGAACATTTATGAAATTTTTAATGGTATGTTTTTTTATAGTTTTCATTGTTGCATGTTCTAGTGCAGAAAATTCAAAAAAAATTCCAGACAGGTTTAAGGACTTTATGGAACAGTATTTTTATGGTTATAAATATGATTATGAAGATATTAGTTCTCGTGGTAATAAAAATTACGGTGAACAATATGCATTATTTAAAATAAAAAAAACAGATCTTAACCAAGATGAAATAAAAAATATCTATAAAAAGCTTGAGGGTGAAGGGTGGAGATTGGTCGAAACAAATAACAAAAATTATGTTAATTTTTGTTATGGGGAGGATTTTTCTCTTATTATTTTGTTTCCTTTAGGAAAAATAGAAAAGACTCCATCGGGTATCCCTCTAAGTTATGATGATAATTATCACTGGTATATATCGCTATATAAAAGTACGGCCAAATTAGCTGCATGTAATCAAAATCAGAACGATTTTATAGATTTCACAAAGCTTTAAATTATGAAATTTATTTTAATATTATTTTTAATTATTGGGTTGGTTGCTTGTTCAAGTGCTGAAAGACCTAAAGTTGTTCCTGATCGATTTAAAGATTTTATGAATCAATATTTTTATGGTTATAAATATGAGTATAAAGATATTAGTGCGCGTGGTAATCACAACTATGGGCAGCAATATGCACTCATTAAAATAAATAAAAGTGAAATAAGTCAAGATGATATGAGTGGAATTTATAAAAAAATAATAGAAGGAGGATGGGGGTTGGTTGAAACAAATAATAAAAATTATAATAGTTTTTGTTATGGAGATGATTTTTCTTTAGATATATTATTTCTATTGGAAATAAATGAAAAAACTACAACTGGTGTTCCAATTAATTATGATGATATAAACTCGTGGAATATATTTATATATAAAAGTACAACAAAAATAGCTGAATGTAATCAAGACCAGAATGAATTTATAGATTTTACCAAGCTTTAAATTATGAAATTTATTTTAATATTTCCTCTAGTTATTCTTATGATGGCTTGTTCATGTGCTGATAAATCAGAGGTTAAAAGTCTTAGTGGTAAGACAATAATTAAAAAATTTGAAAGTGATGCTAACTATATTTTTGGCGATCGTATCTTTGATAAACATTCATTCTCATCCTATAATGCAGATAGGTTAATATTTCAAATTCAGAGTGATGGTGATATTGGCGAAATGGATTTTTTAAACAATATTGAACCTAGTCTTAAAGAAAAAGGATGGTTGTATAAAGAAAAATATAAAGAAGCTTATATTTACTGTGATAAAAAAACTAATCAACTAGAACTAGTACCTCCAGTTAAATTAGATACTTATAGTTCTACTGGTGAAGGACAGTCATTAAACCAGTTGGTTGGGTATTGGAATGTGGGTTTTATTCACTATAGACATAAACGATACGTATGTAATATTGATAGTTAGAATTATTTTAATATGGTTTTAAGTTAATGGTAAGATTTATAAAACTGATGTCTATCTTTATTTTTTGCATTGGTTTATTAGGATGTAATGATAGTGAAGTACTAGATTTTAAGAGTTTCTCCAATGAGTTGTTTAGAGAATATGAGTACGAATATGATGTTGATAGAAAAAATAGCTCGACTCAACTTCTTGTAGTGAAAATAAAAAAACAAGATTTTTCTAGTAGAGATTATGAGGGTGTTAAAAAAGAACTACTAGATAGAAAGTGGGATTTGGTAGACTCTTATAATAGTTATTATAATTTTTGTAAAACCAACCATTATTCGATAGATATATTAAATCCGATTTATGATAAGCATTATACACGAGACGGTGAAGAAGTTAATTTTAAAAGCAAAGATTATTGGTACTTTGCAGTTTATTACAATAAGCTAGGCGTTAATAATTGTATGGAGTATTATAGTAAGTAATTATTTTGTATTTTTTTACTTTGATTTTGCTTGTATGAAAAAAATTATTTTAATCCTCTCATTTCTGTTAGTCGGATGTGATAAGGAGGTAGAACGAAAACCCTATATAGATAAAGTAAATCAGGACTTTGTAAATGAGGCTAATGTCCTTTTTGATGGTAAAGCTGGCGATCTAAAGGGTTATTCATCTTATAGCTCGAATACGGTTTCATATAAAATTAAAGCAGATGAATTTAATATCAATAATTTCTTAAACAAGAAAGATAAACAATTAAAAAAAATGGGATGGGAATATTATCAAAAATATAATGAAAGTTATATATTTTGTAGGAATAAGAGTCAACTTGAAATTATTGCACCGCGAGTTGTTGTGGGTAATAAAGAATTGGTCGAAGGTTCTGTTGCAATGCAATTAAATGATGATTGGCATGTAATATTTTATAAAGCTAATAATACAACCTCATATATATGTCATAATTATAAATAGAGATGAGTATGTTGAATCTTTTGTTTTTAGGTTATTTTGTAAATGAAAAAAGTATTGAATAAAGCTAGTTTTTTATTTTTTATACTATATCTTTGTTCTTGCACTAGCATTGAAGAAACTCAACAAGGTAAGTATTTCACACATGTCATTAATCAATACTTTGGGGAATATCAACCAAATGAAAAAATTTGGGTTGATAAGCCAGAAAGTAAATATTCAATTACTAAAATAAAAAAATCAAACCTTTCTTTAAATGATTTTTCTAATATTCGTAAGAAGTTGGAAGTTGATGGTTGGAAACTTATTTCTGATCAAGATAGCTACTATGAGTATTGTTTGGGTGAGAAAATACATATAGGTATACTTTATCCAATACGACCACATCATTACAACCCTGAAGGGCGTGAAGTTAAATATACAGATATTAATGACTGGCTAGTAGGGTTATCTTATGGGGAAAGTGGAGTGAATCAATGTAGAAAAGATGAGATACCCGTAATTAAATTAGATTAATTTAAAAAGATAATTTGAACAAGTTTTGAAATACTGTCTTTAGACGTATTCTTAATGTTTTCTTGGAGATAATATTAGTATTTATAAAACAATAGAAATAGATGCTTGTGCTTCGATTAGTATTTTATTTTTAACGGTAGGTTAAATATTAAGAGTAAATTTATGAAAGTTATTTCAATATTGTTTTTATCTTTTTTGCTGACTGCATGTTCAAATGCTGATGAAAAACACCAAGATCAATATTTTAATAAAGTAATTGATAACTACTTTGGAAACTATGACCCAAAAGAGAAAGTTTGGATTGATAAGCCTATGAATAAGTACGTCACAGCAGATGTGAAAAAATCAAGGATGTCATTTGGTGATTTTGAAAATATACAAAAAAAATTGCGAGATGATGGTTGGGTGCTAATATCAAGTCATGATAGTTTTTTTGAATATTGTTTGGATAAAAAGTTATATATCGGAGTGTTGTATCCAATAAATCCAAAGCACTATGGTTATGATGGTGAGGAAATAAAATATGAAAACATAGATGAATGGTCAGTTGGATTGTCATATAGCGAAGCAGGGGTTAAGCATTGTATTAAAGACGAAATTCCAGTAATTAATTTGGATTAATTTTCGATATTAAGTTGGCTATATTTTTATTTTATAATGGTTTTTGTGATTAACATGTTTAAATTTTTACAATTATTTGGTTTAAGCTTGCTTTTTTGTGCTTGCGCAAATAGTGTTCCATATGAAAGTAGTCATGAATTTAAATTAGCAGAAACTGGTAATGTTGATGCGCAATATTATATTGCAATGAATTTTTTAAATGGTGATGAAGGTTACCCAAAAGATTATAATCAAGCTAAGAGATGGCTTGAAAAAGCTTCTGAACAAGGTGATGCTTCTGCGCAAAATGCTTTAGGTATTATTTATTTAAGGGGTCTGGGTAGTGATAGAAATATAAGTAAATCAGAGTATTATTACAGGTTGGCGGCAAATAAAAACCATGAAAATGCACAGTTGCAGTTGGCTTTAATTTTATTAAATAAGAATAAAGTTGAAGATTTGGCTGAAGCTAAAAATTGGTTAAGGAAAGCTAGTTTGCAGGGAAATGTTGAAGAAAAAAGTAAACTAGAAGAGTTGAAAGATAAAAGATAGTATCACAAGCTATTGAAATTTATGTGTAATATTTATTATTGAGGGAAAGAATGAAAAAGTATTTTAAGAAACTACTCATTTTTCTAATATTTGCATCTCTTTCAAGCTGTTCTCTAGTTGAGCAAAAATCATGTATTCATAATTTTAATAAGAGAGTGATTGAACTAAGTCATGATCTAAAGGTACAGCAGGCGATCAATCGTATTGATCAGAAAATTTTTTGTGGAAACCATCCTTATAGTGATTTTTATAATCGTTTGGATAGTTTATTAGTAGGGTTGAATGAAATTCAACGGGAAGAATTTTATACAGTTTTGTTTTTTGCTGAATTCTATCGCAATGAAAATAGTGGTGAGTATGTTGAATTTTTGAATAAAAATAATATTAATATATATAAACAGTATAAACGAAAAATTAGTGATCAAAAATTATTGGCTAAAATAAAATATACAGATGAAGAGTGGTTGAATATAAAAGTCTTGGGTGAGATGCTTTATTAATGTATTTTATTAGGATTTATTATATAATCATGAAATTTTAGTTTGATAGCTAACGTTATAAATTTTTAATTAAATATAAAGGGTATGTTTTGTCTTCTGTAAAATTTTCTTATATTGCTGGTTTCTGGCGTCGATCATTCGCTTTTCTTATTGATTTATTACTGGTAGGAGGTTTCTGCTGGAGTACGATTCGACTTCTCTCTGAGTTTATGTATCCGTTTCCAGTTATATCTATTTTTATTGGATATGCCTTTGTTATTTTATATTTTGGTTTGTTAAACAGCCACTTACATTCTGGACAAACTTTTGGCAAACAGCTTTTAAAAATTAGAGTGACTGATACACATGGGAAAGATCTTGCTGTAATCCCATCATTGTTTCGTTCAGCCATCTTGTTTGCCCCATCCTGCCTCATGTCATTAAGTGGCTATTTTCCGATTTTACTGTTATCCGAATTATTCAACCTGTTATTGGTCTGCTTACAAATTCTGCTTATTTATTTTTATATTTTTAACCGACAAAACCGCCGTTCACTTCATGACTTCGTTGCGAGTTCAATGGTGATTAATTTACAAAAAGATGATCAAGAACAGCAAGTTCCTGAGATGTGGACTAAGCATAAGATTTTTGCAGCATTGATTACCTTAGTATGTTTAGGTACCGGAATATCTTCTTTCAACCTATTCGATCGTGATAATACTGTTGAAATTAACAAGTTTAAGGACAGTCAACCAGAAATTATCCATGTAAAACGTATTTCAGAAACGGATGAAGAATCAGAGACTCAACTCATTTTATTTGATGTACAGATCAATGACCCAGCAAAACTAAATAATTCATTTTTTGCACAAGCGTTCGCAGATCATCTACAGACACTTGAGCCGCAGTTGATAAATGACAGCAGTAACATTTCAATTCTTTTGAGTACACGACTTCAATTTGGCTTAGCCTCATCAATTGATTTGAATATGTACTCGGTTAAAAAAATGCAGCAAGGATTAAAAGTTGTAGAAGAGATTTCTACCGTAAATTTTTAAACCATGAAAAAAGCTGAAGCTATCTATGGCATGAATTAAATTCTTTTAATCTGTTTGCACATAGCTTCAGCATCTCGAATCCTGTCCCATTAAACACACTCCGTAAAGACCAGCTTTATAGTTTAAGCATTGTTTGTCAGCGTGAATTTCTTCATTTTCATATGAGGTTAAACAAGGACGTACAACAATGAAAAAAGCACTGCTTCTCTTGGGTTCAATGGGTGTCTTGGCAAATACGCCAGTCTGGGCCGCCGATATCAGTATCGGTGACCCGAAAACCCAAGCGGGTGAACTGAAACTGACAGGTGCAATCCGTACCCGCTATATCCATAAAGACTATATTGTCGAAGCCAATGAAGGCTCTAAAAATGATGACTGGCAACTGGCAGATATCAAGGCGGTCTTGAGTTATGAAAACCCAGACTGGATTGCATCGATGGATGTACGTTGCTACCAGTATGACCGCTTATGCGATGCACTATTTTTAAAAGATGCTTGGGCAGGCTATAAGTTTTCAGATCAGCAACGTTTGACAGTCGGTTTTCAATCGGTTGATTTCGGCTTTGGACGACTGTGGGGCAATAGTTATTATGAAACTTTACTCAATACCGTTGGACTGGAAGACATTCAAAACCTTGGGGTGAAGTACCAGTTTAAGGACAATCTGTATAACTTCATTCTCGGTTTTTATCCAACTGATGGTGGCAACTACAAAGGTACCTCCAAGGATTCCAGTCGCTATAGCGGTAACTTTGTGCGGGCAGACGATCTGACTCAAGGCACCGATATTGATGAAAAGAATATGTGGGTGACACGTTTATCCCGAAAGTTTGAACTAGATCAATCCCAGAATTTCTCCACGGAAATTGGTGGCTCTTACTGGTATTCGGAACTGGAAAATAACCGAACCAATAAAGATGGGCATCGTAGTACATGGAGCATTTTTAGCACCACCAATTATCAGGCATGGCAATGGTTGTTTTTGGCAGGCGAGCAGGACATTAAAAATGCAGATGATCTTTTGCCAAAAAGCTCGACCATTGGCGCATTTGATTATCCCTATCAGGTGGCCAACAAAGGCAAATATATGGCCAATGAAATTAACTATACGTTTGCCAAACCTTTCCACCAGTTAGAAAATATTAAACCTTATGTCTCGTATAGCCGTTTTTATAAAGATGAAGCCGGCTATCAAGATTCGGATCGCTTAATCGCAGGCCTATATTTTAACTATAAAAAAGTCGGCATACAGGGCGAATATATCTGGAGTCGCAATGACCCAATGACGGGCAGTGGTGCAGATGGACTGGCACAAGGTGACAGCAATCAATGGAATAAATTGTTCTATTTATCGCTGGGTTATTATTTCTAAATCCAGCTTGGAAAATGAGCCAGTCTGTTTGCGATAGACTGGCTTTTTTCATTTAGGCGGTTCTTAAAATCAGCGCCCCGATTAAAATGATGCACGAGGAGATAATCCGTACTGCATTAATGCGTTCTTTTAGAATAAAGATCGAAATCAGCGTGGCAAATAAAATCGAGGTTTCTCTTAGTGCGGCAACAATCGCAACAGGTGCAAGTGTCATCGCCCAAAGTGCCAAGCCATAAGAGAAAAATGAGCCGATTCCACCGATTAAACCTAAATGCCAATTATGGCGAAAATACTCACCCATCTGACGATACTGCATTTTCAGGGCAAACATAAAAAAGATTAGTCCTGAGAGCACGAAACTCCATAGAATATAGGCAATGGCTGATCCTGCCAGACGAACGCCATGACCATCTAGCAAGGTATAACCCGCAATCAGCACGGCATTGACTAAGGCCAGACCAATACCTTTGCGTCCCGTTTTGGGCGCAGCCAGAATCATCGATAAAATGCCGAAAGAAATGGTAATGATGCCTAGCCATGCATTGAATTGTAGTTGTTCATGCAGCAACAAGCTGCCTAAAACGGCAACAATCAGCGGTGCTGTGCCACGCATTAAGGGATAAGTCAGCCCCATATCGGCAACACGATAGATTTTAGCCACCATGCCAAAATACAGAATCTGTATTGCGGTTGAAGCCAGAATATAAGGCCAGCTCTCGCGATGCGGCATGGGGAAAAAGGGTAGCAGGAATGCGGCTAAAACTGCTGCGGATGCCGTAACCAATACTGTGGTTAAAAACTTATTTGTACCCGCTTTTACAATGGCATTCCATGTGGCGTGACATGTTGCCGCAAGTAAAATAAGGCCAAATATTGCCGTGCTCATAAGCTGCCTGTTAATTCATGATCTTGCTAATGTGCATGATAGAGTTGAAAAAAGAAAGCAGGCAGCTTATCGCAATTATAGAAATACTTTCTCTGTATTTGGATTGATCGGCTCAATCGGTTGGATTAACTGACCACGGTTCAGGTTTTGGATATGCTGTAAACGGTTGATCAGTTCATTTTGAATAAACAGGATACAGGTCTGTAGTTTGGATGAGCTTTTTAAACGTGAAGGATAGACTGCCCATACATCAGCATCTTGCCAATATTCCGGCAAGATATGTTGTAACTGACCGCTAATCAATTCATCTGCCACATCCCAGATCGAACGTAAGATAATGCCATGTCCTTCAATTGCCAACTGGTGAATAATCTCACCGTTATTGGAAATAAAACGTGGTGTGACATGTACCGACCGATCTTCCGAAGGATGGCGTAATTTCCATAACACTGAGGATTGATCTCGTTCACTGATGGTCAGGCAATCATGATTGCGTAAATCATCCAGACTTTCAGGCATGCCTTGTTGCAACAAATAGCTTGGCGCAGCGCAGAAAATCCGGAAATTCGGCACCAGTTTTTTGGCAATCATATTCGGGGCAATCTCATTGCCAATGCGAATATCCAGATCAATGCTGTGCTGGATCAGGTCTTTGGTGTTGTCGATGGTATCAAACTGAATCTCCAGTTTGGGGTACATGGTCATCAGTTTAGACAAAATGGGCGCAACATGTTTACGCCCAAAACCAAAGCTGCTGACAATGTCGAGATGTCCTGTGGGCGTGCTTAAGGGGTTATTCACCAGCTCACTGATTTCATCAAATTCGTCCAGAATATTGGAGACCCGATCCAGAATCAGTTTGCCATCTTCGGTCAAACTGACATGACGGGTACTGCGGTGGAACAGTTTGCAGTTCAGGTTGGTTTCTAAAATATTGATGCGTTTACTGATAAATGCAGGTGAAACACCGAGCTCCTCCGCTGAGTCGACGAAACTCTTGCGTTTGGCGACTGTGCAAAAAACCTTTAAATCCGATAGGTTAGGTAGATTATTCACGATCCGTGTCCATTGGGGTGATAGTTTTCTTATTGATCATTGCTGCCGAAAACAGCATGTTTACAACTCAGGATATTAACCAAAGGTGTAAGGGAGCGTTATGGCAAAAAAGTATAAAGTTGCCACGATTGCAGGCGATGGAATTGGCTTAGAAGTTCTACCAGAAGGCATCAAGGTTGTAAAGGCAGCAGCAGACAAATATGGCATTCAAGTTCAAATGGATAGCTTTGATTGGGCCAGCTGTGATTACTACCTTGAACACGGCAAAATGATGCCGGATAACTGGTTTGAAGTCTTACAGCAATATGATGCAATTTTCTTTGGTGCGGTGGGTTGGCCTGAAAAGGTGCCGGATCACATTTCACTGTGGGGATCATTGCTGCAGTTCCGCCGTCGTTTTGATCAGTATGTGAATTTACGTCCTGTTCGGTTAATGCCTGGAGTGAAATGTCCACTGGCAGGCAAGCAACCGGGCGATATCGATTTTTATGTGGTGCGCGAAAATAGTGAAGGTGAATATTCTGCCATTGGTGGTAAAGCCTTTGAAGGCACCGATCGTGAGTTTGTGTTGCAGGAAGCGGTATTTACTCGTCACGGTGTCGATCGCATTTTGAAATATGCCTTTGAATTTGCCGATCAGCGTGAGACGAAAAAAATCACGGCTGCAACTAAGTCGAACGGGATTGCGGTGAGCATGCCTTATTGGGATGAACGTGTCGATGAAATGGCAAAACGCTATCCGCAAATCAAGGCAGATAAGCAACACGTTGATATTTTAGCGGCACGTTTTGTTCTACAGCCAGAGCGTTTTGATGTGGTGGTGGCGTCGAATTTATTTGGTGACATCTTGTCGGATTTAGGTCCTGCATGTACCGGCACCATTGGTCTGGCGGCTTCGGCTAACCTGAATCCTGAACGTAAGTTTCCGTCCTTGTTTGAACCTGTACATGGTTCAGCACCCGATATTTACGGTCAGCAAATTGCCAATCCGATTGCAGCGATCTGGTCGGGTGCCATGATGCTGGATTTCTTGGCAGATGGAGATGAGCAGGTGATTCAGGCGGGGCAGGAAATCATGCAGGCGATTGAGCATGTGTTGGTGCATGGCCCGAAAACGCCTGATGTCGGTGGAACTGCCAAGACTTATGAAGTGGGTGATGCGATTGCCGCCTGTGTGACTCAGCAGAAAATGGATTTATTCGCGATGGAGTAAGTACCCCTCAGGGAATAGTCACTATCCGAGATGGATTGAATAGATATGGATAATCAAATTACAAAACCTTATACAGATAAGACGCTTGCGATCACCAGTCTGGCCGTTGTATTTACCTCGGTGGCTGGTCTGGCAATCTACTCATCTGAATCGATACAGCTGGCGGCAAAATGGATGCAGTGGACCACCTCGGTATTCACTACGCCAGTGCTGTTATTTGCTTTTTTATCAATTATTTTTACCTTCGGTTTGGCCTTTAGTAAATACGGCAAAATCAAGCTGGGTGAAGGCAAGCCCCAATACAGCACCATGTCATGGATTTTCATGTTCATTTTGTCGGGGATTGGGTCATCTACCTTGTACTGGGGCTTTCTGGACTGGGCCTATTATTACCAGACCCCGGGTTTGAATTTAGCCCCTGAATCGGCAGCAGCGCTGAAATACAGCGTGGCTTATTCCTTCTTTCATTCTGGTTTGAGTGCATGGTCGATCTATGCTTTGGCATCAATTTCACTGTGCTATAGCTATCATGTCAGAAAGAACAAAGGCTTGAGTCTGGCGTCAATGGTCGAAGCGGTCACAGGCTTTAAAGCAACGGGCCCGGTTGGACGTGTGGTCGACCTGATGTTCTTGCTGTGTATGTTTGGTGCCTTGACCATTTCACTGGTACTGACCGCGGTGACCTTTACCAATATTCTGTCGCAACTCACGGGTATCCCGAATACCTTTATGACCAAAGTGATTATCATTTTAGCGGTATCGGTGTTATTCGCACTCAGTTCCTATGTCGGTATGGATAAAGGCATGCAACGCTTGAGTCATATGGTGTGTTTGGGTGTGGTGCTGTTTGCGATCTATGTGCTGTGCTTTGGACCAACCCAGTTCATTATGAATAATTCATTGATGAGCTTCGGCCTCATGGCAACCAACTTTGTCGATATGAGCCTGTTTACCGACCCGATGGGCGATGGCAAATTCACCCGTGAATGGACCGTGTTCTACTGGTTATGGTGGATTTCTTATGCACCGGGCGTGGCGTTGTTTGTCACCCGAGTGTCTAAAGGGCGCACCATTAAAGAAGTGATTCTTGCCATGGTCATCGGCGGTAGCGTTGGTTTATGGTTCATCTTTGGGGTGTTTGAAAATTACAGTGTTCACAGCTTCATTCATGGCATGGTTAATGTGCCGCAAATCTTGAGTCAGCAGGGCGGTGAAGTGGCGATTGGTCAACTACTCGGCTTATTGCCAATGGGCAAGCTGATGATGTGGTTATTCCTTGGCATTATGGTGATTTTCCTTGCGGCACATATGGATGCGGTGGGCTATGCGGTTTCTGCAACCTGTACCCGTGGTTTAAGTGAAGGGCAAGATCCATCTCCGAATGCGCGTTTGTTCTGGTGTCTGATGTTAACCCTAGTGCCGATTGCGATGATTTTCTCAAAGGCACCCTTAGACACCATGAAAACGGCCACCATTGTGACTGCCTTACCGTTTATTGTGATTATTCTGGTGCAGACCTATGGCCTGGTGAAATGGTTGATTGAGGATTATTCCAAAGTGCCGTCGCATTTGATTGAACAGAGCAGCTTTAGTGATCTGGACGCGCTTGAGCATACTGACTCGAATCAACAGATGCAGATTGATATTGCGGCAACCGCCCTGGCCCATAAAAGTAGTCAAAAGGAATTGTCATGACACAGCAGCCGAACATGAACTATGAGTTAAGCGAAGAAATGCAAAGCCTAGTCTACTGGAGCAGCATCTATTCAGCCGCGGATAACGATATTGATTCAATACGTGCAGCCTATGATGCGATGTGCCGGCATTACACCTTGCCACGCGATGGGTCAGTCCATATTGAAGATAAAACCGTTGCGTATGCGACTCATCCCGTTAATGTTCGGTTGTATTCCCCATTAGGCGAAGCACCCGCGGAGGGGTGGCCGTGTATCCTGTTTATCCATGGTGGTGGCTGGATGCTGGGCAATCTGGATTCACACGAATTTATCACCCGCTATTTATGCCGTGATCTGAATGTTGCAGTGTTGAGCGTAGATTACCGTTTGATACCCGAACATCATTTTCCTGCGGCTTATGAGGATTGTGAAACGGTCTATCAATGGCTCCGCACGCATGGCGCAGACTGGAACATCAATCCAGCGCAGGTGGTATTAGCAGGTGATAGTGCAGGTGGCAATCTAGCCGCAGCACTGGCGGTTCAGTTGCAGCATACAGGGAAACAGGCCTGCGGACTGGCCTTGATCTACCCATGTTTAGGCAGCAGTTTTGATACGGCATCTTGCCAGCAGCATGCACATGCGCCGTTACTGACGCTAGAGAAAATGCATTATTACCTGAAGGAATATGCACCGAATGCAAGCGACTGGAAAGATACACGTTTAGCACCATTGAACGCACAGGATTTTTCTGACATGCCGCGCAGTTTTGTTGCGGTGGTTGAATACGATCCACTGAGTGACGACGGACGTATTTTTGTAGACAAGTTAAAACAAGCCCATATTGCTGCCGAGTTTTATCTCGGCAAAGGATTACTGCATGGCAGTTTACGTTTAGTACGGGACTGTCCTGTGGTGCAGGATTTATATCAGCACATGCTGAGTTCGTTAAAGCAAATGTTCAAGTGATTTGAACACCAGCCAATTTTGATAAAACGGTCGTTAGGACAAAAGAGTTTAATGGAGTAAAACCATGAATGCAGTTGAAAAATTACCAGAAGATTTCTGTTCAAACCCAGATGTTGCATGGACATTCCCCAAAGTGTTCTATACCTCATCTCAGGTGTTTGAGCGTGAAAAAGAAGAAATTTTTGCGAAAAGCTGGATTTGCGTGGCACATGGCAGTGAAGTTGCCCAGAACAATGACTATATTACCCGTAAGGTCATTGGTGAAAACATCATCGTGATTCGCGGTAAAGACAGCGTATTACGTGCATTTTATAATGTCTGCCCACATCGTGGTCATGAGCTGTTAAGCGGTAGCGGTAAAGCCAAAAACGTGATTACCTGTCCGTATCATGCATGGACATTCAAGCTGGATGGGAGTTTAGCACTGGCGCGTAACTGTGATCATGTCGAGTCTTTTGACAAGCAAAACTCCAGCATGGTGCCGTTAAAAGTGGAAGAATATGGCGGTTTTGTCTTTATCAATATGGATGAAAATGCCACTTGTGTTGAAGATCAGTTGCCTGAATTTGCACAAAAACTGAATGAAGCCTGTGCGGTGATTAAAGACTTGAAACTGGCTGCACGTTTCGTAACGGAAACGCCTGCCAACTGGAAAGTGATCGTGGATAACTATTTGGAATGTTATCACTGTGGTCCGGCGCATCCGGGTTTCGCCGATTCAGTGCAGGTAGATAAATACTGGCACACCACTCATCAGAACTGGACGTTGCAGTATGGTTATGCACGTTCTTCAGAAAAGTCATTCAAGCTCGACCCATCGGTGAAAGATCCGACCTTTAGCGGTTTCTGGACCTGGCCATGCACCATGTTTAACGTGCCACCCGGTGCAAACTTCATGACAGTGATCTATGAGTTCCCGATGGATGCGGAAACCACTTTGCAGCACTATGACATTTTCTTCACCAATGAAGAATTGACCCAAGATCAGAAAGACTTGATTGAATGGTATCGCAATGTCTTCCGTCCTGAAGACCTGGAACTGGTTGAAAGCGTACAACGTGGCTTGAAATCACGGGGTTATCGTGGTCAGGGCCGGATTATGACTGACAAGCAACGTTCAGGGATCAGTGAGCATGGCATTGCCTATTTCCAGAATCTTGTTGCGCAATATCACAAATAATCGCGTATCAGCTATTCAGTCATTTAAGGTACGGGACGCAGACCGTACCTTGCTTTCAATCGATAGGATCATGACATGTCAAGTTTGCAAGGAAGTCCATTATTTCAACAACGCGGATTGATCAATGGTCAATGGGTGAGTGCACAATCCAGTGCCACAATCCCTGTGACCAATCCGGCGACGGGTGAAGAAATTGGCCAGATTCCAAATATGGGTGCAGCGGAAGCTACGCAAGCGGTAGAAGTCGCGTATCAGGCTTTAGCGCAATGGAAAGGATTAACGGCACAAAAACGTGCAGATCTGTTACTGGCTTGGTATCAACTGGTTTTGAGCCATGCGGATGAGCTGGCACGGATCATGACCATTGAGCAGGGTAAGCCTTTAGCCGAAGCCTTGGGTGAAGTGAAATATGCCGCTTCATTTATTCAATGGTTTGCCGAAGAAGGCAAACGTGTTTATGGCGATGTGATTCCAACCACCAACAGTCAGCAACGTTTTATTGTCACCAAAGAACCTGTAGGTGTGGTTGCCGCCATTACACCGTGGAATTTCCCGATTGCGATGATTACCCGTAAAGCAGCACCAGCTTTGGCAGCGGGCTGTAGCATCGTGATCAAACCTGCCAATGAAACGCCGTATTGTGCACTGGCAATTGCCAAGCTGGCAGAGATGGCGGGTGTCCCAGCGGGTGTCATTAATGTGGTGACAGGCAAATCGCAAGAGATTGGTTCGGTATTTACTAGCCATGAAAAAGTCAAAAAACTGACCTTTACCGGTTCTACACCTGTCGGTCGTTTATTGATGCAGCAATGTTCAGGCACCATTAAAAAACTGGCGCTGGAACTCGGTGGCAATGCACCCCTGATTGTGTTTGATGATGCCGATTTGGATAAAGCGGTACAAGGCGCAATCTTTGCCAAGTTCCGTAATGCAGGTCAAACCTGTGTTTGTGCCAATCGAATCTACGTACACGACAAGATTTATCAGGCCTTTACCGAAAAGTTTGTACAAGAAGTACAGAAATTCAAAATTGGCAATGGTTTGGAACCGAATGTGCAGATTGGGCCGTTAATCAATGAAAAAGCGGTGTTGAAAGCAAAACAGCTGATTGATGATGCCTGTGAAAAAGGTGCACAAGTGGCGTGCGGTGGTCAACAGCATGCATTGGGGCAGACTTTCTTTGAACCAACGGTTTTAACCGATGTTTCGCGTGATATGGAGATTGTTCAGGAAGAAATTTTTGGCCCCGTTGCACCTTTAATTCGCTTTACAGACGAAGCCGATGTGGTGGCACAAGCCAACGATACGATTTTTGGTTTGGCCGCTTATGTTTATAGCGAAAATATTTCACGGATCTGGCGTGTGGCTGAGCAACTGGAATATGGCATGGTCGGGATGAATTCCACCGCTATTTCCAACGAAGTCGTGCCATTTGGTGGTGTCAAACAGTCAGGAGTGGGGCGTGAAGGTTCTAAATACGGTTTAGAAGAATTCATGACCATTAAGTATATGTGTTTAGGATTATAGCAATACTGCCTGTTGGGACGAGCTAAATGATCGGCCAACAGGCCATTTGCATTTAAAAATAGAAAATGCTGGGATGAGCAGCAGGCGGTAAAGAGGATTTAGACATGGCGAGTCATTATGAAATGTTCCCTTCAGTGGTCACTTGTGTAGAGCAACTGACTCCATTGATTAAACGGTTCACATTTAAACGTCAGGATGGACAAAATTTCCCTCAGTTTAATGGCGGCAGTCATATCATTGTGAAAATGAATGACCAGTTGTCCAATGCTTATTCATTGATGAGCTGTGCTCAAGATCTGTCGACTTATCAAGTCTGTGTACGCAAGGATGTCGAAGGTAAGGGCGGTTCAGTCTTTATGCATGATCAGTGTAATGAAGGCTGCGAGATTCTGATTTCTGAACCGAAGAACCTGTTTCCATTGGCGGCAGATGGCGAGAAACATATTCTGATTGCGGGTGGAATTGGGATTACCCCGTTTGTACCGCAAATGGATGAACTGGCTGCACGCGGTGCCGACTATGAGTTGCATTATGCCTATCGTTCACCAGAGCATGCAGCATTGTTGGAAGAGTTAAAACAAAAACATGGCGAACATATATTTAGCTATGTCGATTCGGATGGAAAATGTCTTGATCTGGATCAACTGATTGGGCCTCAACCCAAAGGCACGCATGTCTATGTATGTGGTCCGAAACCGATGATTGATGCGGTGATTGATCGTTGCAATTACCATCGTTACCGCGATGAATATATTCACTGGGAACAATTTGCTTCAACTGTACCAGAGGAAGGTGAAGCATTTACGGTTGTTCTGGCGAAATCGAATCAGCAAGTCGAAGTTCAAGGCAATCAAACCATTTTGCAAGCGATTGAATTGCTCAATATAGATGTGGAGTGTTTATGCCGTGAAGGAGTCTGTGGCACGTGTGAAACCACGATTCTGGAGGGTGAGGCAGAGCATTTTGACCAATATCTGAGTGATGATGAAAAAGCCTCACAGCAATCGATGATGATCTGTGTATCACGTGCCAAAGGCAAGAAATTGGTACTTGATCTTTAAATTATAAACTTTAATTATTAAACCTAAAAAAGCAGCCTAGGCTGCTTTTTTAGGTATTCAAGAAAAGATTTATTTTTTGTTTTGCTTGGTGATTAGGTACTCTTGATAGGACTCTTCAGCAAAACGTCTTAATGAGTCTCCGATAGCTGCATATTGATATTCATTCAAATTGGCCAATGATGCACGGGCAGATGGATGCAATACACCAAAGCCAGAACCTGGTAACAGCACCACACCTGTTTCATCAGCAACGCGAAATAATAGCTCGGTTGGATTTTTATTCTTCATCACCCAATCCGCAAACTCATCACCATAAAGTGTTCGAGAGGTATTTTCCAGATTGACTAAGGTATAGTAATCAACCGAATTTGGATCTTCTGGTACTGCTACACCCAATTGGCGATACAGTGCTGCGTCACGTTCACGTACCACGGATTTGACGGCTTTTTTATAGTTCTGTTGTGAATCCATCATATTGAACAGGGCAAACAGGACCATCTGTACTTGCTGTGGCGTAGAAAGCCCTGCGGTATGGTTGAGTGCCACATTACGGCTATCCGCGACCAGACGATCAATAAATTTGATCTTGGCTGGATCAGTCGTTAATGATGAATAACGTTCTTCCAGTTCTTTTTTATCTTTTTTCGATAGTGCCGCCAGCTTTTGATCCAGAATATTATTGTTGGAAAGGGCAATAACCCCAAGTCTCCACCCAGTTGCCCCAAAATATTTAGAGAATGAATACACCAAGATGGTATTGTCCGGACAGACGGCAAACAGTGATTTGAAATTGTCTGCAAAAGTACCGTATACATCATCGGTCAAAATAATCAGGTCAGGTCGTTTTTTCACGATATCGGCCAAGATCGCCAAACCTTCATCGCTGAGTTTTACTGAAGGTGGATTACTTGGATTTACAAGGAAGAACGCTTTAATCGATGGGTCTTCCAGTTTCCGCAATTCAGATTCCGGATATTGCCAGTCAAGCTGAGGATCTGCCTCGATCAGGACTTCTTCAAGTTGATAGTCATTCAGTTTTGGAATTTCTAAATACGGTGTGAAAATGGGCGTACCAATTGCGATACGATCACCATTGGCAATAATTTTATTCTCTTTTAAGGAGTTAAAAATATAGGCCATTGCTGCGGTTCCACCTTCGACCGCAAACAGGTCTAAGCCTTCTTTAGGCATGCCTTTGACGCCCATTTCACGCAGGATATATTCTTTGATGATGGATTCACTGATACGTAGCATGCGGTCTGGAACAGGGTAGTTACAGCCTAAGATTCCCTCGACCATTTCCAGTAAAAAAGCATCTGGATCTAAACCGAGCTGATCTCGGACATAGGAAATGGCTTTACCGAGAAAGACCACGCCAGGTTTATCCCGATTGTGCATAATAAAGTTATCGAAGCGAGATTGCAGACCCACTGGGCGAGGGAAGCCGCCTAAACCTTCTGGCATATAGGAGAACGAAAACTCTGATTCGGTGGTGGAAAATAACCCCAATTGGAAGAATGCCCGACGTGGAATGGTGGCTAAAAAGTTTGGATTACCGCGCCCTGCATTCAGCATCATTCTGTCTGTTTTGCTTTGGGCAAGTTCAATTAAATTATCTTTGAGTTCGAATGGACTGAGTTTTGAGTATTTTGAATAATCAACGTTCCCCATGGGAAGTCTCCTTAATTATAGTTGAAGCAATAAGTGATTGAATAAAAATTATCTTTAGCCAAGGCCGACGATGAGGGGGCCAAGCAAGGTCAAGAATACGTTTGCCAGTGCATAAGTAATGGCGAATGGAACTGTAGGAATGGAATTTCCTGCTTTATCTAAAATCGCACCAAAGGCAGGGTTGGCACTGCGTGAACCCGATAATGCTCCCGCCATAACCGCAACATTGTCATAACGCAGTACATAGCGTGCGAAAAGCATGGATAGAATCAGAGGAACTAAAGTGACCACCACCCCGATCATAAAGAGGGACAGACCGCTGTCTTTAATGGTTTGGATGGCCTGTAAACCAGATTGCAAGCCAACCGCAGCCACGAATCCGGCAAGACCCAGATCTTTGAGCAGTTGTGATGCGGCTAAAGGCATGTTGCCATGAACTTGATTACGGCTGCGTAACCAGCCAAACAGAAGGCCTGAGAGTAACGCACCACCACCTGCGCCGAGTGTCAGAGGTACATCACCGATGCGAATTACAAACAGACCTATCAATAAGCCGACCACCAGACCAGCACCGTGAAAAATCCAATCGGTTTTTAAGCTTTCTGGTAGTGCCTTTCCTGCTTCTTTCACTAAACGATCAAGATCACTTTTAGTCCCATACACAGTGATGACATCACCTTGCTGTAGAACAGTATCATCATGCAAACTTTGGGTTTCATCATTGCGTTTAATCGCCAGCACATAAATCCCATGTTTTAGATATGCAGGGGTATTTGATTTGATATCAGCAAGCGTACGATGGATATATTTGGAATTTCTCAGGATCACGTCTGTGGTATCCATTATCATTTCCATGCCTTGTGATGACTGTAACTCTGTCCCGATTTGCTCGGAAATAGTCACCACACCGGCTCGACGACCGACCAGCAAGATCACATCATCTGTTTGTAATGTGAGTTCTGGTACCACATCAATGAATTGATCTTTGCGTTTGATCCGCTCAATGGTGATGCTGGTTTGCTTGGCTTCAATTTCTGCAACGGTTTGCCCACTGGCTTGTTTGACTTTATAGATACGTCCAACGATTTCTGGCATTGCCAGTTCTTGACCTGGGGCTAATTCAAAAGCCCCCTTGAGACGTTCAGACTGCGCTTTTAAAGCATCATCGTGAATTTCCTTACCCATAAATTTAGGCAGAATATTCACGCAGACAATAATCGCGCCCAATGAACCAAAAATATAGGTGACGGCATAGCCGATCGCGACATTGGCCTGCAGCTTTTGAATTTCAGCCAAAGGTAAGTCGAGACGGGAAATTGCGTCGCCTGCAGTCCCAATAATTGCAGATTGGGTCATGCCTCCTGCGGCTAATCCGGCTGCCAGTCCTTTATCGAGGTGGAAGAGCTTTGCCATGATCAAGACAGTAATTAAACCACTCACTGCCATGAATACAGCTAACAGGATTTCTTTGATTGATTGAGGGCCAAGCGATTTAAAGAACTGGGGTCCACTTTCAAAACCGACGGCATAAATGAACAATGCAAATAGAAGTGCCTTGACTCCGTTATCGACCGGAACCCCGATAAGACTGAGTACCACTGCTACAAGTAGAGACCCTGCTACACCACCAAACTGAAATTTTCCGAATTGAAACTGTCCAATCCAGAAACCGATTGCCAAGGATAAGAACAATAAGATTTCCGGGCTATGTTTTAATTCGCCTTGTAACCATTCAATCATTTTTCGATCTCACTTTTATTATTCGATCTATGTTTAGGTTTAAAATTTATTTATTTTTCATGTGTTTTTTAAAATACTATGCTTCTTTTACTAATACAAATTAACTGATTTTTAGCTAAGCAATTTTATAAAAATATTTATATATCAATTTTTTATTTTAATTATTTAGATTGAGGTGTGATAAAAAAATTAAATATTAAGATAGTAATTACAATAAGTAATTTTTAAATACAAAACATAACATTTAGATTGTGTTGTATAAATTGTGAGCTACATATCACATTGAAACTAAAAGTGTTAAATATTTAGTATATTTATCATTTAGTATGAATACTTAAATAGCAATTATAATTTTTAGGAATTAAAATTTTAGTTAAATATGACTTATTTTAAATATTGATAGGAAAGATTTAAAAATGACTGAATAATAAAGCAGCAACATGGTTAAGAAAATTAATATTCATTTAAGAAAAGTTGATTAATTTAAACATACCAACACAATTGTTGATGCAGTACACCTTTCGCCACATACCAGATGTGGCATTTTTTTGCCTTGAATTTAGATGACGGGTTAGATCACTTGGCGCAAATCACGCGCCGTTTCCTGTAGCAAAGGTAAAATATGCGCAATTAAATAATCCTTGGTAGTGCGCATGGTTGGAGACACGATATTTAAGGCAGCAACGACGCTTGCATTGGAGTCATATATAGGGACAGCCACAGCATGCACGCCCAACTCATGTTCTTCACAAGAGTAACACCAATCCTGTTCCTTGATTTCATGCAGTAATTCTAAAAATAGCTCAGTTTCGGTATGGGTATATTTGGTCAGGCGTTTTAAGGGATATTTTTCCAGCCAGCGCTTTTGTTGTTCGGGCGTTAAATGTGCCAGTAAAATTTTGCCAGCAGAGGTGGCATGGGCAGGGAGGCGATTACCTAAATGCAAACCATAAGGGTTGACCCGATCGGTTTGTTGGTGAGCCGCACTACGGGCAATGGTAATTGCTTCATAACCATCTAAAACCATGACCGAGTAAATCAGTGAAGTCTGATTGGTTAAAAGATTTAATAAGGGCTGACAGATTTTGGGAAGTGTAGAACCATCCAGATAAGCCCCTGAAAATTTTAGAATCTTGGGTGATAAATAATAGTAATGTCCATCAAAATCTAAATAGCCTAAGTATTCTAATGTGAGTAAATGGCGTCGTGCAGCAGCACGGGTCATCCCGGATTTTTCAGCCGCCGTACTCATATTCAAGCGATGTCGTTCGGGACCGAAGCATTCCAGAATGGCAAGACCTTTCGCGATTCCTGCAATAAAGTCTTCATGGCGGATGGTCTTTTTATTTTCATTATGGTGAATTAATCGAGGACTTTTAGCTTCATCATTTTCCATTGATTAGGTATCCGTTCCAAATCTTTTGTTGAAGAATTTATTCTAAACTAAACATGACTATTTTACTTGGATAATGTTCGATGATCGAACATAAAAAATAATCATCGAACAAAATGCACTTCAACGTCTAGAAGTGAGCGCAGAATTTATCAAGAATGAATAGAAGAAATCCGAACAAAGCACTCGACTTAATTTCATCGGTTTTCAGGATGAAAATACGAGTGATGCATCGTACAGGAAGTAGGTAGATGATTGATAAAAGTACGCTCACATTGACTGAGGCACTGTCACAGATCAAGGATGGCGCAACCATCATGATCGGTGGCTTTGGCACTGCAGGACAACCCGCTGAACTGATTGATGGATTGATC
>PJTY01000297.1_pt1 | contig 28851 bp, 27 predicted proteins | sample 1512121 | NCBI WGS metagenome assembly PJTY01 (sample SAMN08177680, study PRJNA422409) | Soil metagenome, whole genome shotgun sequencing project. | isolation source: Soil enriched (2) on filter paper: alkali lignin treatment | place: USA: Madison | collected 2015-01-15 | reverse complement strand
GACCCTGTCCCTGCGCGCAGGCGACCGCGTCGTCCTTCTGGTCACGGCGGGCGACGCGCGGCTGGACAACGCCAAGGCCAAGGCGGCCTTCGGCGGCAAGATCAGGATGCTGGACCTCTCAGAAGTCGAGGGCGTGACCGGCCACCCTGTCGGCGGCGTCTGCCCCTTCGGCCTGGCGACGCCCCTGCCGGTCTATTGCGACGCCTCGCTGAAGGCCTGGGACGTGGTGATCCCGGCGGCCGGCGCCATCCATTCGGCCGTCCGCATCGCCCCTGAGCGGATGGCCGCGCTGACTGACGCCGAATGGGTCGACGCCTGCCGCTAGGCCGACGCCGGCGGCGAGTTACCGTCCAGAAGCGCGGCGATGCGCGCCAGCTTGTCCGGATTCCGCGTGATGAAGACCTCGACCACCCGGCCGTCGACGATGGTCAGGGCCGTCGTCTGCAGGATGCGGCCGCGCTCCAGGCTGATGTAGCCGGGCAGGCCGTCGATCCAGACGGGACGGAGCATTTCCGAACCTTCCTGACCGTATTTGCGGTGCAGGCCCGCATAGAGCCGCAACAGCTTCGACGCGCCCTGAATGGCGTTGTGGAAGGCGATCACCTTGCCCCCGCCGTCCGACTTCAGCGTCGCCTCGTCCGCCAGAAGGGCGCCGAGGGCGGCCATGTCGCCGGATCGCGCCGCGTCGAAGAAGGCGCGGGCGATGCGTTCGCCCTCTTGCGGCTCCACGGCGTAGCGGGGGCGGGCCTCCCGGATATGGCGGCGGGCGCGGCTGGCCAGTTGCCGCACCGAAGCGGGATCGCGCTCCAGCGTCGTCGCCACCTCGTCGAAGCCGACATCGAACACGTCATGAAGAAGGAAGGCGGCGCGCTCCAGGGGCGACAGCCGCTCCATGGCGGTCATCAGGGACAGGGTCAGATCATCGGCGAAGACCTCGGCGTCCGCCTCCGGCCCGGTGATCAGCGGCTCGGGCAGCCAGGCGCCGACATAGGTCTCGCGTCGCACGCGGGCGGATTTCAGCAGGTCCAGCGCCAGGCGGGTGGTGGTGCGCGTCAACCAGGCGCCGGGCTCGCGAATCTCGACCGGGTCGACCCGGCTCCATCGGAGCCAGGCCTCCTGCGTCACGTCTTCCGCCTCGGCCAGGGAGCCGAGCATGCGGTAGGCGAGGCGCGTCAGCCGGGGCCGATGCGCCTCGAAGACTTCGGTCGAGGGATCAGGCCGCGACACGCGCCGGGCCTGCCGGATGGGCCGAGCGGAAGCCGACGGCGAGCCGGTTCCAGACGTTGATCGCCCCGATGGCGAAGGCCAGCTTCACCTGTTCGGCTTCACTGAACTCGGCCTTGAACACGGCATAGTCCGCATCGGACGCCTGGGACTGTTCGATGCGCGTCAGGCTTTCGGCCCAGGTCAGGGCGGCGCGTTCGCGCGGGCTGAACAGCGAGGATTCCCGCCATGCGGCGAGCAGATGCAGACGCACCTCGCTCTCACCCGCCCTGCGGGCGTCGGCGGTGTGCATGTGCAGGCAATAGGCGCAGCCGTTGATCTGCGAGACGCGGATCTTCAGCAGTTCCAGAAGGCTGTGCTCCAGGCCGCTGGCGGCGACGGCCTGCTCCAACCGCACCATCGCCTGATAGACGTCGGGGGCGGCCTTGGCGGGGTTGGCGATGCGCGGTGTCATGTCGTGGCTCCTGTGGCTTGAGTGCGCGTCCTTCCATGACGAGACAGACCATCGGGCTGTGACATGACGCGGCAGATTCAGGGCTTCAGACGCTCCAGCACCGTCGTGATGACGCGTTCATAAGCGTCGCTCAGGGCGCGCAGTTCGGCCTCGGGCACGCGCTCGTCGACCTGGTGCATGGTCTGGCCGACCAGACCCAGCTCCAGCACCGGACACAGGGCGCGGATGAAGCGGGCGTCCGAGGTGCCGCCGGTGGTCGAGGCCTCAGGACGGCGGCCCAGCGCCGCCTCGACAGCGTCCTGCACCGCCGTGACGAAGACGCCCGGCTCGGTCAGGAAGGCTTCGCCCGAGCACATGTGCTCCAGCTCGATCCGCAGGCCGGTCTCGGCCTGAAGCGCGCCCGCCTCGCGGTTCAGCCAGTCGATCAGGCCGTCGCCGGTGTGGGTCGGGTTGAAGCGGATATTGAGCCGCGCCTTCGCTTCGGCCGGGATGATGTTGGTCGCCGGATTGCCCACGTCGATGGTGGTGATCTCAAGATTCGACGGCGGGAACTCGGGGTAGCCCTCGTCGAGGACGTGAGCGTCAAGCCGGGCCAGCAGGCGAGCGATGACCGGGGCCGGATTGGCGGCGCGGTCGGGATAGGCGACGTGGCCCTGTTTACCGTGGACGGTGATCCAGGTGTTCAGCGAGCCGCGCCGCCCGACCTTGATCATGTCGCCCAGGTGGTGGGCCGAGGAGGGTTCCCCGACCACGCAGGCGTCGATGACCTCGCCCTCGGCGGCCAAGGTCTGGACCACCCGCTTGGTGCCGTGCAGGGCCGGGCCTTCCTCGTCGCCGGTGATCAGGAAGGACAGGGAGCCCTCGATCTCGCCTTGGGCGAGAACGCGCGAGACGGCGGCGACCCAGGCGGCGACGCCGCCCTTCATGTCCACAGCCCCGCGGCCATAGAGGACGCCGTCGCGGGTCTCGCCCTCGAACGGTCCGGCGCTCCAGGCCTTCAGATCGCCGATGGGCACCACGTCGGTGTGGCCGGCGAAGCAGAGGTTGGGCGAGGCGGTCCCGCGCCGCGCGTAGAGGTTCTCGATCCGGGCGTCGTGGCCCACGCCGCTCGGCCCCTCGAACACCATGCGGCGGCAGGTGAAGCCCAGGCCGGTCAGGGCGCGCTCCAACACGTCCATCGCCCCTTCGTCGGCGGGCGTGACGGAGGGGATGCGGATCAGGTCGCGGGTCAGTTCGACAGGATCGATGACGGAATGTGATGCGGCGCTCATGCCGCTATGCTTTAGGCATATCGCGCACCCGCGAGAAGGCCCGAAAACCGTGCCCAAGATCGACATCGACGCCGCCCCGACCATCCACGGAACGGGATATCCGGAAGAATTCGCCGGTCCCTGCAAGCCGCGTCGCCGCTGGCGGCTGGGCGACGCGGTCGGCCTGGATCAGTTCGGCGTCAATCTGTTGCGCCTGCCCGCCGGGGCCTGGTCCAGCCAGCGCCACTGGCATAGCGCGGAAGACGAGTTCGTCTGGGTGCTGGACGGCGAGGTGGTGCTGGTCGAGGACGAGGGCGAAACCCTGTTGCTCCCCGGCGACTGCGCCGGCTTCAAGGCGGGCGTCCCAAACGGCCACAAGATCGAGAACCGCAGTGATCGCGAGGCCATGTTGCTGGAGGTCGGTTCGCGCCGTCCCGCCGAGGACGCCTGCGACTATCCCGACATCGACATGATCGCCTCCAAGGGAGAGGACGGTTATCGCCGCCGCGACGGAACCCCCTATCCGAAGGCGCCCAGACGAACGTGACGACTGAAACCATAGATTCCGCCCCGACGTTTCCGCCCCAGCCGCCGCTGCCGCCTGGACCCCCGCCCGGCTCCTCTCATGACGGCGGCCCGTCCAGCCCCTGGGGCATCGGCGACTTCCGCCTGCTGTGGCTGGGCCGGATGGTGGCGGTTCTGGGCATCCAGATCCAGTCCTCGGCCCTGCTGTGGCAGGTCTATGAGATCGCCCGGCGCGACCATCCGATCGAGGAAGCCAGCCTCTATCTGGGGCTGGTGGGCCTGTGCCAGTTCCTGCCGCTGCTGGCCTTCACCCTGCCGGCCGGGGCCATGGCCGACCGACACGACCGCAAGCACACCGTCACCCTGTCGATCATCGTCGAAGGGATGTGCGCGAGCGCCTTCCTGATGATGGCGCTGCACGGCTCGCCGCCCCTGTGGGGCCTGCTGGCGGTCGCCGCCGTCTTCGGCGCGGCGCGCGCCTTCCTGGCCCCGGCCAGCCAGGCCTTCCTGCCGATGGTGGTGGGACGCAAGGCCCTGCCGCCCGCCATCGCCGCCCAGTCCATCGCCTTCCAGACCGGCGCCATCGCCGGACCCGCCCTGGGCGGGGTCATCGTCGGCCTGTCGGTGCCCCTGGCCTACGCCTCGGCCATGGGGCTGTTCCTCGTGGCGGTCGCCTGCTTCCTGCTGATCCGCACCCGAGGCAAGCCCCAGGTCGATCCGTCCAAACTAGGCCCGGTGCAGCAGGTCAGGGAAGGCCTCGCCTATGTCTGGAAGACCAAGATCGTCCTGGGCGCCATCTCCCTGGACCTGGTCGTTGTCCTGCTGGCCGGAGTGGCGTTGCTGACGCCGATCTTCGCGCGCGACATCCTGCATGTCGGCGCGATCGGCTTCGGCCTGCTGCGGGCCTCGTTCGGGGTGGGGGCGCTGATCATGGCCCTCTACCTCAGCCGCTTCCCCATCGTGCGTCACGGCGGGCGGTGGATGTTCGGGGCGGTGGCCGTGTTCGGCGTCTGCACCCTGATCTTCGGCCTGTCCAAGAGCGTCTGGCTGTCAGGGGCGGTGCTGTTCCTGGGCGGGGCGGCGGACATGATCAGCGTCAATATCCGCCAGACCCTGATCCAGCTGGCCACGCCCGATCACATGCGCGGGCGGGTGTCGTCGGTGTCCATGCTGTTCATCGGCGCCTCAAACGAACTGGGCGAAGCCTATTCCGGCGTCATGGTGCGCCTGCTCGGCCCGATCGGGGCGGCGGTGTTCGGCGGCTTCGGCGCCCTGGCCGCGACCGGGGTCTGGGCCAGGGTCTTCCCCAGTCTGAGGAAGGCGAACAAGCTGACCTGATGCGCTCAGAACGACCCTTCTCCCCTTGTGGGAGAAGGTGGCATGCGAAGCATGACGGATGAGGGGTGGCGGCGGCGTCGCTAATCGTGCGGCGCATAGAAAAAGCGCCGCGATCGGCTGACCGCGGCGCTCACACCCCTCATCCGAGCGCCTTCGGCGCCCACCTTCTCCCTCAAGGGGAGAAGGAAAATCAGCCCCAGGGGCGGAAGTGTTTCGACAGCTTGAGCCCCTGGCTCTGGTAGTGGCTGCCGCCTTCGCCATAGAGGCGCGAGGGCCGCTCGGTCAGCGGCTCATAGACCAGTCGGGCGACGATCTGGCCGTGCTCCAGCAGGAAGGGGGTGTCGTGGGTGCGGACTTCCAGCACGCCCTTGGAGCCGGCGCCGTGCGCCTCGTCCGTGCCGAAGCCGGGGTCGAAGAAGCCGGCGTAGTGGACGCGGAACTCGCCGACCGAGGGGTCGATCGGGGTCATCTCGGCGGCCTGATCAACCGGAATCTCCACATCGTCCGACGAGGCCAGGATGTAGAACTCGCCCGGGTCCAGCAGCAGCTCGCCCCGGCGCAGGGTCAGCGGCTCCCAGAAGTCGCGCGGGTCGTGGCCGTCGATGTCGTCCATGTTGACCACGCCCGCGTGACGGCGGCCGCGATAGCCGACGACGCCGTTGTCGCCCGCGCGCAGGTCGACGCCGACGCTGCGGGTCTCCAGCTTGGGCGGCTCGCCCGCCTTGAGGCGCAGCTGGTTCAGCCGCGTGCCCGGCTTGACCAGGATGGAGAAGGTCTGGGGCGCGATCTCGAGATACAGCGGGCCGTCATAACCCTCGTCCACATCGTCGAAGCTGCCGCCCTGATCGGTCAGCAGGCGCACGAAGACGTCCACGCGGCCGGTCGAGCTCTTTGGATTGGCGCGGGCGTTCAGCCCCTTGGGCAGGCTGAGGCGCTCCTGCAGGCGGGCGATATAGACGCAGCCCTTCTCCATCACATAGCCGCCCGACAGGTCGATGGCGTGCATGGCGACGTCGGCGATGCGCGCCTCGACCTTGCGCTGACCGGGCAGGAAGGAGGCGCGCACGCGCCAGGCCTGATCCGACAGGCGCAGATCCAGGCTGGCGGGCTGGACCTGATCGACGTCGAACAGGGTGTCGGAGGCGATGGCGCCCGCCGCGATCAGGGTCTCAATGCCCTGGAAGGGAAGGATGCCGGAGCGGGCGGGAATCTGAAAGCTGGTCATGCCGTCCTGTTCTCACACGGATTTTCTCGTCTGTGTAGCTTGTCGGCGACGACAGACGCTTGAACCCCGCGTACGGCGGGCTGCATATAGCGCATGCACTCCGCTCCTGCCTACTCCGCCGAGACCGAAGGCGTCGTCGTTCGCGTCCGCCCCTCCTACCTGGCGGGCCAGTCGGACCCGGCCGAGGGGCGCTGGGTCTGGGCCTATCAGGTCGAGATCGTCAATCTGAGCGGCGGTCCGGTGCAGCTGGTGGCCCGGCGCTGGACCATCACCGACGCCCTGGGCCGGGTCGAGGAGGTGCGCGGTCCCGGCGTGGTCGGCGAGCAGCCGCTGATCGAGCCGGGCGACAGCTACGCCTACGCTTCGGGCTGTCCGCTGACGACGCCCTCGGGCTCCATGGTCGGCGCCTATTTCATGCAGGACGCCGAAGGTCGGATGTTCGAAGCCGCCATTCCGGCCTTCAGTCTGGACGTGCCGGATTCCCGGCGCGTTCTGAACTAGCCTGCGCCCCGTTGTCACAGCCCGGCTTTCAGGCTTAGCCTCGCCGCACATTCACGAGGCTCCCGCATGACGGACACCCCCGCCGGAACCGGCAAACGCATAGAACTGACCATCCGCGCCCTGATCCTGGGGTGTCTGCTGGCGGCGGTCTTCACGGCGGCCAACACCTATCTGGGGCTGAAGGTCGGCCTGACCTTCGCCTCGGCCATTCCGGCGGCGGTCATCTCCATGGCTCTGCTGCGGGCGTTCCGCGGTTCGACCATCTGGGAGAATATGACGGTCCAGACCGTCGCCTCGGTCGGCGGCTCGATGAGCGCCATCATCTTCGTCCTGCCCGGTCTGGTCATGATCGGCTGGTGGATGAACTTCCCCTTCTGGGAGTCGGTGATGATCTGCGTGCTGGGCGGGGTGCTGGGGGTGACCTTCTCCATTCCCCTGCGCCGCACCCTGGTCGTTCAGGGCGGCCTGCCCTACCCCGAGGGCGTCGCCGCCGCCGAGGTGCTGAAGGTCGGTTCGCCCGGCGCGGACCAGACCGAGGAGGCGGTGCGCGAGAACCGTTCCGGCCTGTTCGTCGTCATCGGCGGAGCGATCGCTTCGGCGCTCTTCGGCTTCCTGGCCGCCGCCCGGGTGTTCGCAGCCGAGACCGCCGCCTTCCTGCGCCTGCCCGCGGCGCTGGGCGGCGGGGCGACCGGGGTCGGCTTCTCAATGCAGTTCGCCCTGCTGGGCGCCGGTCACCTGATCGGGCTGGCGGTCGGCCTGACCCAGTTGTTCGGCCTGGTCCTGGCCTGGCTGATCTTCGTGCCCATCCTGACCTCCCCCGAGTTCGCCGCCTGGGCCGTCGCCCACGGCGTGCCCTCCATCGCCGCCACGACGCCGGCCGAAGCCGGCGCCGAGGGCCTGGCCATGAGCGTCTGGGCCCAGGAGGTCCGCTTCATCGGCGCCGGGGTCATCGGCGTCGCCGCCCTGTGGACCCTGGCCAAGCTGGCCAAACCCCTGGCCGCCGGCCTGGCCTCGGCCATCTCCGCCCAGGCGCGCCGCGCCCATGGCGAGACGCTGGAGCTGGCCGAGCAGGACATGCCCATCAAGCTGGTCGGTCTGATCTCGGTCGCCGCCTTGGTCGGCATCGCCGTCCTGCTGGCCGTGGTGGCTCAGGGCACCGCCCTGGCCGGATCGGCCCCGCTGCTGGTGATCGGCGGCCTGGTCTATGTCGTGGTCATCGGCTTCGCCGTGGCCGCCATCTGCGGCTACATGGCCGGGCTGATCGGTTCGTCGAACAGCCCGGTGTCCGGCGTCGGCATCCTGGCCATCATCATCGCCTCCCTGCTGATGCTGGGCGTGCTGGCCATCGCCGGGGTTCCGGCCGATCCGTCGATCGTCGCCTTCGCCCTGATCGTCACCGCCGTGGTCTTCGCCGTGGCCGTAATCGCCAACGACAACCTGCAGGACCTCAAGACCGGCCAACTGGTCGAGGCCACGCCCTGGCGTCAGCAGACGGCGCTGCTGGTCGGCGTGGTGGCCGGCGCCCTGGTCATCCCCTTCGTGCTGGACATGATGAACCAGGCCTTCGGCTTCGAAGGCGGCCCGCCCGCCATCGTCCAGGGCTCGCAGACCCTGGCGGCGCCTCAGGCGACCCTGATCTCGGCGCTGGCCAAGGGCGTCATCTCGGGCGATCTGCGCTGGGATCTGATCGGCATCGGCGCCGTGGTCGGCGTCCTGGTCATCATCCTCGACGTCATCCTGCGTCGCACGACGAACGACCGGATCAAGCTGCCGCCGCTGGCCGCCGGGATCGGCGTCTATCTGCCCGCCGCCGTCACCACCATGCTGGTCGTCGGCGCCGTCTGCGGCTGGCTGTACGACCGGGCGGTCAAGTCGACCCGTTACGCCGATGTGGCCCGCCGCATGGGCGTGCTGCTGGCGTCCGGCCTGATCGTGGGCGAGAGCCTGTTCGGCGTGCTCACCGCCGCCGTCATCGTCGGCACGCGCGACGAGGCGCCCTTCGCCCTGCTGCCCGCCCACAGCGGCTGGCCCGCCATGTGGGCCGGTCTGATCGCCTTCGCCGTCCTGACCTACGCCCTCTACGCCTGGGTGCGTCGCCGCGCGGCCAAGGTCTAAGACGAACTAGAGGGCGGCGGCGAAGGCCTCCGCCGCCCGACTGGCGCTGCGCTCGCGGTGGCGCAGCCGATAGAAGGGCCGCTCGGGCAGTTCAAGCGGCAGGCGGACCAGCCGCCCCGCCTCGATCAGGGGCCGGGCGGCCAATTCCGAGATCGCCGTGACCAGCCCGCCGCCGTCCCCGGCGCTGGCCGCCACCGCCGTCAGGATCGCCTCATTGGACGGCAGCACCAGCGCCGTCTTCAGGTCCGACGCGGCCATACCGCGCGGCAGGGCCGCCTCGAACTCGCTGCGGGTGCCCGAGCCCGCCTCGCGCAAGGCCCAGTCCAGAGCCTTGAGGTCCGACGCGGCCAGAGGCTGTTCCCGGTCCGCCAGCGGATGCCCCGGCGCCGCCACCACGATCAGCCGGTCGGCGCCGATCCGCGTCCGCTCCAGCCGGGGCGCGTCCTCGGCGCCTTCGATCAGGCCCAGTTCCGCCTCGCCCGCCAGCACGGCCTCGACCACCTGATGGGTGTTGCCGATCGACAGATGCAGCTCCACGCCCGGATGGCTCTGGGCGAAGGCGGCCATGCGCGGCGGCAGCCAGTAGGCGGCGATGGTCTGACTGGCGAACAGCCGCACCGACCCGCGTTTCAGCCCCGCCAGTTCGTCCAGCAGCCGCTCGGCCGCCTCGGCCCGCGCCAGCACCGCCCTGGCTTCCGGCAGAAAGGCCGTCCCCGCCGCGTTCAGCGCCAGGCCGCGCCCGACCCGGTCGAACAGCCGCGCCCCGTGCCGCGTCTCCAGCGCATTGACCGCCGCGCTGACCGCCGACTGGGTCAGATGCAGCGCCTCGGCCGCCCGCGTCATGTGCAGGCGCTCGGCCACGGCGACGAAGATGCGGAGCTGTTCCAGCGTCATGGCTTATTGATCGATCAAATCGATTGTTAAGTCCATAACTACGCGTTGGATCGATCAGATGACGGAGCGGATAAGGACCGCATGACCGTCGCTCTCGACCATGCCGCTCCCTCTCGCCGCCTGACGGGCCTGGCCCGCCTCCTGCCCGGAGTCGCCCTGTCCGCCGCCATCGGCGCCGTCGCCTATGGGCTGCAGATCGTCGAGACCCGGCTGTTCGAACATCCGTGGATCGAGGGCCTAGTCCTGGCCATCCTGATCGGGGCCGGGCTGCGCCTGGTCTGGACGCCGTCGTCGCTGTGGACGCCGGGCGTCGCCTTCAGCGCCAAGACCCTGCTGGAAGTCGCCGTGGCCCTGCTGGGCGCCACCGTCTCGGGCGCGGCGGTGGCGGCGCTGGGGCCCTGGCTGCTGCTGGCCATCGTCGGCGTGGTCGCCGTGGCCATCGTCGGCGGCTATGCGCTGGGGCGGGCGTTCGGCCTGCCGCACGCCATGGCCCTGCTGGTCGCCTGCGGCAACGCCATCTGCGGCAACTCGGCCATCGCCGCCGTGGCCCCGGTCATCGAGGCCGAGGGCCAGGACGTGGCCGCCGCCATCGGCTTCACCGCCGTTCTGGGCATCGCCGTGGTGCTGCTGGTTCCGGTCGTCGGCGCCATGATGGGCTATGACGCCACGCGGGTCGGGGTGCTGGCGGGCCTGACCGTCTACGCCGTGCCGCAGGTGCTGGCCGCCGCCGCGCCCGCCGGCCTGGCCGCCGTCCAGACGGGCGCCGTGGTCAAGCTGGTGCGCGTGCTGATGCTGGGTCCCGTCTGCCTGATCCTGGGCCTGATGCGCTCGAAACAGGCCGAAGGCGGGCGCGGGCCGAAGCTGCATCAGATGGCGCCCTGGTTCATCCTCGTCTTCCTGGCCCTGATGGCCGTGCGGTCGCTGGGCTGGCTGCCGGAGGCGATCCTGCCGCCGCTGCAGGTCTCGGTCTCGGCCCTGACGCTGATCGCCATGGCGGCGCTGGGGCTGATGGTCGATCCGCGCGCCGTGCTGCGGGCCGGACCGCGCGTGGCCGCCGTCGCCGCCCTGTCGGCCCTGCTCATCGGGACGCTGGCCGTTGGGGTGCTGGCCGTCATGCCGCTGGGTTGATCAGTCGAACGCGCACCGGACTGGCGTTTTGGCCCGCATCCCTGTAAGAGGCGCGCCGAACCCTTCCCTTTTCTGCAATCTTCTTGCAGCGGCGCGGCCCATCCGTGACCGAACACAGTCCGCCCGAGCCCGACATGAACCTTCGTAACGTCGCTATCATCGCCCACGTCGACCACGGCAAGACGACCATGGTGGACGCCCTGCTGGCCCAGTCCGGCCTGTTCCGCGCCAATGAGGCGACGACCGAACGCGCCATGGACTCCGGCGATCAGGAGCGCGAGCGCGGCATCACCATCCTGGCCAAATGCACGTCGATCCTGTGGAACGGCAAGGCCGGCGAGACCCGCATCAACATCATCGACACGCCGGGCCACGCCGACTTCGGCGGCGAGGTCGAGCGCATCCTGGGCATGGTGGACGGCTGCGTCCTGCTGGTCGACGCCGAAGAGGGCGTCATGCCCCAGACCAAGTTCGTGCTGACCAAGGCGCTGAAGATGGGCCTGCGCCCCATCCTCTGCATCAACAAGGTCGACCGCGCCCACGCCGACCCGGACCGCGTGCTGAACGAGACCTTCGACCTGTTCGCCGCCCTGGGCGCCACGGACGAGCAGCTGGACTTCCCGGTCATCTACGCCTCGGGCCGTTCGGGCTGGGCGACGCTGGACCTGGCCCAGCCGAGCGAGAACCTGCACCCGCTGTATGACCTGATCGTGGATCACGTCCCGCCGCCCGCCGCCCAGGCGCGCGTCAATGAGCCGTTCAAGATCCTGAACGTCCTGATCGAAAGCGACCCCTTCCTGGGCCGCCTGCTGACCGGCCGCATCCACTCGGGCAAGGCGGTTCCGGGCATGGCCATCAAGGCCCTGTCGCGCGACGGCAAGACCATCGAACAGGGCCGCATCACCAAGGTCCTGGCCTTCCGCGGCCTGAAGCGCCAGCCGCTGGACGAGGGTTCGGAAGCGGGCGACATCGTCGCCATCGCCGGCATGTCCAAGGCCACCGTGGCCGACACCCTGTGCGCCATGGACGTCACCGAGCCGCTGGACGCCCTGCCGATCGACCCGCCGACCATCTCCATGACGGTGGGCGTGAACGACAGCCCGCTGGCCGGCCGCGAAGGCGACAAGGTGCAGTCGCGCGTCATCCGCGACCGCCTGCTGAAGGAAGCCGAGGCCAACGTCGCCATCCGCATCACCGAGACGCCGGGCTCGGACGCCTATGAGGTCGCCGGTCGCGGCGAACTGCAGCTGGGCGTTCTGATCGAGAACATGCGCCGCGAAGGCTTCGAACTGTCGATCAGCCGCCCGCGCGTGGTCTATCAGACCGGCGAGAACGGCGAGCGTCAGGAGCCGATCGAGGACGTGGTCATCGACGTCGACGACGAATTCTCGGGCGTGGTCATCGAGAAGCTGTCGGCCCGCAAGGCCGAACTGACCGACATGGGCCCCTCGGGCGCCGGCAAGACCCGCATCCAGCTGAAGTGCCCGTCGCGCTCGCTGATCGGCTATCAGGGCGAGTTCCTGACCGACACGCGCGGCTCGGGCGTGCTGAACCGCGTCTTCTCCCACTACGAAGGCCACAAGGGCGCCATCGAGGGCCGCCTGAAGGGCGTGCTGGTCTCCAACTCGGACGGCGACACGGCGGCTTTCGCCCTGTGGAACCTGGAGGATCGCGGCGTCATGTTCGTCGGCGCCGGCGAAAAGACCTACCAGGGCATGATCATCGGCGAGAACAGCCGTTCCGACGACCTGGACGTCAACCCGATCAAGGGCAAGCAGCTGACCAACGTCCGCGCCTCGGGCAAGGACGAAGCCGTGCGCCTGACCCCGCCGCGCAAGATGAGCCTGGAACAGGCCATCGCCTATATCGAGGAAGACGAACTGGTCGAGGTCACGCCCAAGTCGATCCGCCTGCGCAAGGAGGTCCTGAACCCCTCCTTCCGCAAGAAGCGCGTCCGCGCCGACTGACCCGGCGTTCTGTCCAAACGAGGAAGGCGGCCCACGGCGGGCCGCCTTTTTTGTGCGCCGAGGTTACCTCTTCAGGCCCAGCAGCCCCGGCCAGCCGCCGCTGGTCAACAGGGCGACGTCCAGCAAGGCCAGGGGCAGGGGCGTGGTCGGCGGCGCGGCGATGAATTTCGGCCGCCAGCCGGGGCCGAACTTGGCCTTGTAGGCGCGCAGGCCCTGGAAACCGTAGACGGCGCCGCCTTCCTCGAACACCAGGGCGCCGACGCGGGCGAAGACCGGGGCCATGCGGCGGTCCTCAAGGCCCGACAGGGGCGCCATGCCCAGGTCCAGCCGCTCCATGCCCTGGTCCCGCGCCCACTGCGCCGTGCGGGTGAACAGATAGTCCATCACGCCGTGCGGCCCCTCCGGATCATGGCGCATCAGATCGATCATCGCCTCGCGCCCGCCCGCGCCGATCAACAGGTTGGCGAAGGCGACGACGCGGCCGTTCTCGCGCACCAGCGCCAGCGCCTGTCGGTCCAGATAGTCGATGTCGAACCGGCCGAGCGAAAAGGCCTTCTCGGACCCGTTGTGATGCCTCAGCCAGGCGTCGGACACGGCGCGCAGTTCAGCCTCCAGCGGCCGCGCCGAGCCCGGCGGCGCCACCTCGAAGCCGGCGCCCTCGCGCTCGGCCCGGTTCACGGCGGTGCGCAGGCTCTGCTTGCCCTTGCCCTCGGTCGTGAAATGAGCGGCGTCGATCACGGCCGCTTCGCCGACCTTGCGCACGGCCATGCCGAGCGTCGCCAGGTCGGCCAGCAGTCCCTCGCCCACGGAATAGAAGACCGCCGCTCCGCCGTAGCTGTCGGCCAGTTGGGCGAAGGACCACAGAAGCTCCAGCCGCTCCTCCCTCAGCCCGGCGGGTTCGCTCATGGCGATCCAGCGACGCCCCCGCACGCGATAGGCGATGAAGCTGCGGCCCGACGGACTGAACAGCAGGGCCTTGTCGCCCAGCAGGGCCAGGCCCGCCTCGGGCGCGGCGACCTCGGCGATCTCCAGCGCCTGGCGCGCCCGTTCGACGTCCGCCGCAGCCGCCGGCCCATGACTGCGCGCGCCGGGCGCGGTCAGCAGGGAACGCACCGCCACCGCCAGGGTCAGCAAGGCCAGCACCGCCCCGGCGCGCAGGAAGCCCGAGGCCTGCTTGTCGACCAGAAAGGTCCACCAGAGCTCGTCGGTGTAGGCCGTGTCGCGATAGGCAAAGAAGCCCAGCCACAGCATGGCCGCCACCGCCGCCGCCAACATCAGCAGCCAGCCCGGCCGCAGCGGCTCCCCCAGGCGCGAGCGGCGATTGAAGGCCGAGCGGCACGGCGCCAGCAGGGCCGCCGCCAGGCTCATCTCGATGGCCTGCATCCAATCCAGCCCCTTCAGCAGGGAGAAGACCGCGCCGACCAGCAGGACCGCCAAGGCCGCATAGTAGGCCCCTCGCCGCCGCCGCCACAGCCCCGCCGAGATCAGCAGCAGGATGAAGCCCGTCACGCTGGCGGCGAAGTGGGACAGGTCGATCAGCAACGGCGGATAGAACCGCCCCAAGGCGTTGAGCCGGTCATTGAAGGCCGGGGTCACCGCCGACAGCAGCATCGCCCCGCCCAGCAGGAAGGTGGCGACCGCGAACATCTGCGGCGTCAGCTCATAGACCAGTCCGGCCAGACGACGCGTGATCCGCCAAGGGTCGTGTTTTGCACCCGGTTTGGTCAATCGCTCTCCGATGAGCAGGAATCGGTCGTTTGGGGCGAGTAAAAGGTCATTTCAGGGCAGGGGAAACCATCGGCCTTCACAAGGGTTCATTTTTTCGCGAGCGCCGGGCTCGCCCTTCCAGGAGTTTCTCATGATCCGCAAGACCGCCCTGCTGACCGGCATCGCCGGCGCCTTCCTCATCGCCGCCCCTGCCTTCGCCCAGGACGCCACGACGCCGCAGACGCCCGAACCGGCTCCCGCTGAGGCGGCCGCGGCTCAACCCCAGAGCCTGACCCTGACGCCGGGCGCGACCGTCAAGAGCAGCGACGGGACCGAGATCGGCAAGCTGGTCGGCGTCCAGAACGGCGCCGCCGGTCAGGAATTGACCGTCCGCACCGCCGACGGCCAGGTCCGTCCGGTGCCGCTGGCCGGCATCCGTCAGGACGGCGCCGACATCGTCGTCGACGCCAGCGCCTCGGACATCCAGTCGGCTCCCCCGATCGCTTCGGACACGGCTGAGCCGACCCCGGACGCGATGGACACGCCTCCGGCCGACGCCCCGCCGGCCGATGAGCCGACCAGCGACGAACCGAACAGCGACGAACCTCACTAAATCGTCTGGTTCGACGGCAAAAGGGGCGGCCCGACGGGCCGCCCCTTTTTTCTTGTGCGATGAAACGGTCGATCAGGTCCGCCGCTTCACCAGACCGAGCAGGAACAGCAGGACCACGGCGCCGATGGTGGCGACAATGATGCCGACGATCCAATTGCCCGCGGCGTCCACGCCCAGCAGGTTGTTGGCCAGGAACCCGCCGATCAGGGCGCCGACCACGCCGACGATCAGATTGGTGAGCAGGCCGTGGTCCCGCTTCATGATCTTCTCCGCCAGCCATCCGGCGACGATGCCGATGATGATCCAGGCGATAAATCCAAATCCACCCATGCTTCTCTTCCCTTCCTGAAGGCTGACTGCCTTGGCCGTTAATGCGCGGACGGGCGTCGGGTTGCGTCCCTCGCCTTGGGGCGAAAACGGCACGCGGCTTGCGGCGAGCTCCCCTGTCCGTGCCGATCCGGCACAGGCCGAGGAAGACAGGAGTGTCGTCATGCCCGCCGAGATCGACCTGCACCTGGGTCGTCGCCTGCGCCGCCGTCGCCGCCTGCTGGGCCTGACCCAGCAGCAGTTGGGCGATCGCGTCGGCATAAGGTTCCAGCAGATTCAGAAGTACGAGTGCGGCGCCAACCGCATCTCGGCCGCCCGCCTGTGGGAGCTGGCCGAGGCGCTGCAGACGCCGGTCAGCTATTTCTACGACGGCGCCGGGGAAAGCCCCGACAACGGCCAGCCCCGCCCCGGAGAACCCCTGGCCGCCGCCGCCTGATCGCCTGTTCGGTTCAATGACCTCTGGGCCGCCGCGCCCCTGGCGGTGTATGGCCGGGGCATGACCGAACTGGAAACCTTCGCCGTCGAACTGTCGCATGAGGCGGCCCGCGTCGCCCTGCCCTTCTTCCGGGGCGAGTTCGCCCAGGAGGACAAGGGCTCTCCCGGCGCCTTCGACCCCGTCACGGAGGCGGACCGCGCCGCCGAGGCCGCCATCCGCCGGATGATCGCCGCCCGCTATCCCGAGCACGGCGTCATCGGCGAGGAGTATGGCGAGGACCGCCCCGACGCCGATCACGTCTGGGTTCTGGACCCCATCGACGGCACCCGCGCCTTCATCGCCGGCCTGCCCCTGTGGACCACCCTGATCGCCCTGCGCCACGAGGCCGCGCCCATGATCGGGGCCGTCGGCCAACCCTATCTGGGCGAAGTCTTCCTGGGCGGTCCGTCCGGCGCGCGCCTGCTGAAGGGCGGCGGCGAAACCCCGCTGAAGACCCGCGCCTGCCCCGATCTGAGCCAGGCCCTGATCGCCACCACCGATCCCGAGATCTTCCTCGGCGCCGACCGCGCGGCCTGGGACCGGCTGCGCGCCGCGGCGCGGCTGGCCCGGCTGGGCTGCGACGCCTACGCCTACGCCATGGTCGCGGCCGGACGCATCGATCTGGTGGCCGAAAGCGAGCTGAAGGTCTGGGACTGGTCGGCGCTCAAGCCCCTGGTCGAGGCGGCGGGCGGACGATTCACCGACTGGCGCGGCGACGCGCCGAACGAAGCCGACGGCCGCGTCCTGGCGGTCGGCGACGCGCGGCTGACGGCCCAGGCCCGGCCCCTGCTCGGCGGCGCCTGACGGCTCAGGCGGGTTCGACGGTCCGCGCTGCAGGCGAAGCGCCGGGCTTCGCCTCGACGCCGGGCGCCACATAGTCGGCCAGGGCGTCGAACTCATGCAGGAAGATCCCGCGCAGGTCGTCGACCTCCATGACGACCTCATGTTTGGCGGTCGGAACCTCGACATACCGGCCCCGGCCCATGCGGCGCGCCGCCCAGCGGTTGGTCTGTTTCCAGACCTTGTCGTCCTCGGCCGCCTGGACCACGCAGACCGGAATCTTCACGCTCTTCAGCGCGCGCGGTTTCAGCGCCCGCTCGCCCGCGTCCAGGGCGAAGGCCAGCCACCCCCAGGTCGGGCCGCCGATGGCCAGGTGCGGGCAGGCGTAGAGCTGCTGCCGCCACAGGTCGTAGCGCGCCTGATCCGACGTCAGGCCGTCCTCCTCGAAGGTGTGGTCGAAGGGGTCGTCCGCGTCGTCCAGCACATAGTCGCCGGCCTTGCCGTGACGCAGCGCCCAGCGCACCGCAAGCTTGACGGTCCACATCGACCGCTTGCCGGTCTTGATGCGCAGCATGGGGCTGGACAGGACCGCGCCGGCGAACCGCGTCTCCCCGCCCTCCAGCGTCAACAGGTTCAGACAGCCGCCCATGGAGTGGCCGACCATGATCCAGGGCTTGGGCGCCCGCGCCTCATAGGCGTCCAGCAGGCGGGCGTAGTCGTCCAGAAACTCCTCGACCGCCCGGGCGTGGCCGCGCAGCCGGTCCGGCAGCAGCCGCGCCGACAGTCCCTGGCCGCGCCAGTCGTGAGCCAGAACGCAGAACCCCCGCGCCAGGAAGTTGCCGATCAGCTCGAAATACTTCTCGATCGGCTCGGTGCGGCCGGGGCTCAGCACCACCGTCCCGCGCGGCGTCTTCGCCTGCAGGGTCGAGGGCGTCCAGAAGGCGGCGCGCAGGCGCAGGCCTCCGGCGCCCCGGAACCAGTCGCCCTCTCCGCCCGGCGGGCAGGCGGCGCCGGGCACCCCCATCAGGGGCGCATGGGCGGCGAAGGCGGCTGGACGGCTCACTCGGGCTTCCTGAACTTCAGCGTCATGCGGTCGCTTTCACCGATGACGTCATACTTGGTCCGGTCGAATTCGGGATCGGCGGGTTGGCCCATCGGCGCCGTCAGGCGACGCGGCGGCAGGGTCTCGACGCCGAAGGGGTGGTCCTTGGTGTCAGCCGGATTGGCGTTGATCTCGGACGCCTCGACGAAGACGAAGCCGGCCTCTTCGGCCAACTGGCGGACGAAGGCCTCCTGCACATAGCCGTTGGCCGCCGCCGGGTCCTGATCCTCGTCCGGCTGCAGGCGGTGCTGTTCGATCCCCAGCACCCCGCCGGGCCGCAGGGCGGCGAAGGCGTCGGCGAAGGCCTTTTCCGCGATCCCCGCCGCCATCCAGGCGTGGATGTAGCGCATGAACAGCACCATGTCGGCCGTTCCCGCCGGCGCCACCGGCGGCGAACCGGCGCCGAAGGCGGTGAACTGGACCGGGCCGTACAGCTTCTTGTCCGCCAGGATGCGGGCCTTCAGGGCGTTGTTGATGGCGACCTGGGCCGGGTCGGCGTTCGGCCCCTCGAAGAAGCCCGCCAGATAGAGCGCGCCGCCGCCCCGATTCAGATAGGGCGCCAGGATTTCCGCATACCAGCCGCTGCCGGGCCAGAAGTCGATCACCGTCATCTTCGGCTGCAGGCCGAAGAAACGCAGGGTCTCGACCGGATGGCGCCAGGCGTCCCGCGTCTTGTCGTCCGCCGAGCGCCATGAACCCGCGACCGCCCATTCCAGCGAACCTTCCGGCGGCCCCTTGGGCGCTTCGGGGGCGCTGGGCGTCGGCGCCTCATCCTTGCGGCCGCAGGCGGCCAGGCCGAACAGGGGCGCGACCAGAGCCAGGGCGCTGGCGCCGGCCAGGACGGATCGCCGCGTCGATCGTTCTGTCATGCGCGCTTCCTCTCGCCGCCGGGTGTTTGCGTTTCGGGCTTAAGGCGCTTCTGCGCCAGGGTCAAAACCACGCACTGCATTGTCATCTAGGCGCTTCAGTCGGCGGCGTAGGGCTTGCGGAAACGCAGGGTCATGCGATCGCTTTCGCCGATGGCGTCCAGGGCCGCACGCTCGTCCGGCGTCAGGGCGCGGCCGTCGCGTTCGGAGGTGCGCGTGGGCTTGAGCGTCCACACGCCGAAGGGGTGGTCGCGGTCATCCCTGGGGTTGGCGTTCAGTTCGCTGCGGGCCTCCAGCTCGAAGCCCGCGCGGCGGGCGGCGTGGATGACCCAACTTTCGGGCACATAGCCGTTCGGCGCCGTCTCCGTCACATTCAGCCCCTCGGCCGCGCGGTGCTGCTCGACCGCCAGCACGCCGCCGGGCTTCAGCGCCGTGAAGAAGGCCGCCAGATAGGGTTCGGCCCGACCGTCGCGCGACCAGTTGTGGAAGGCGCGGGCCACCACGACCATGTCCGCCGTCCCGTCGGCGACGCCCATGCCCTCGGTCGGGCGGTTGACCGGGACGTACCGGCCGCCGGTCGCCGCGGCATAGGGCTCCAGGATGTTGCGCCACCAGCCGGCGCGGCCCGGCTCGATCTCGACCACGGTCAGGCCGGGCTGAAGCCCCCAGAAGGTCAGGGTCTCGAACGGATGACGGTCGCCGTCGCGGGCGCGGTCCGCCTCGGGCCGGGTCGTCGCGGCCACGGCCGCCTCAAGCGCCGCGTCCTCGGAGAAACTCGGCATCTCCATCGACAGTCCTTGCCGATGGGGCAGGCGAGGGGCGTCCGGGACCCCCGATTGGGCGAAGACGGGCGAGGCGAGCAGACACGCCGCGACGGCGCTGAGGGCGAGAGGTCGCATGAAGGGCTCCGGTCGATCCTGGACGACGAATGTAAAACCCATACGGCGCTTCGCGGCGACCACAAGGCGCCGATGCGGCGAGCGACGAATTCGCGCGCCCCTTGCGCCGGAAAAACGGCCTCCTACCTCTTCATTCGAGAGCGCCGATCCCGGGCTCTCCAGACCTGACGGGGCCGATTTCGGACCGCCGGGGCTGAAACCCTCCGCTGTCCGGGGCCAAATCGCCGGACGGCTCAACCTTGCTGAATGTCAGAAGGATGACCCATGCGTACCTATGATTTCTCGCCGCTGTACCGTTCCGCCGTCGGTTTCGACCGCCTGGCCCGTCAGCTGGAAAGCGCCGCGCGCTCCAGCCAGGAGAACGGCTGGCCCCCCTACAACATCGAGACGACCGGCGAGGACGCCTATCGCATCGAGATCGCCGTCGCCGGTTTCTCGGCCGACGAGCTGAACATCGAGGCGAAGGAGAACCTTCTGACCGTCACCGGCAAGAAGGCGGCCAACGACGACGGCGCCCCCCAGAAGACCTATCTGCATCGCGGCCTGGCCGAGCGCGACTTCGAGCGCCGCTTCCAACTGGCCGACTATGTGGTGGTCAAGGGCGCGGCCCTGGCCAACGGCCTGCTGACGGTCGAGCTGAAGCGTGAACTGCCCGAGGCCCTCAAGCCCCGCAGCATCGAGATCGCCACCGGCTCGCCCCTGATCGAGGGCAAGACCGAACCCAAGGCCAAGAAGGCGGCCTAAAGAGGTCTCGCCTGACTGAACAGTCGAAGGGGCGGCGCTCGCGTCGCCCCTTTTTCGTGCGTCGCGCTCTAGGCCGCGCGCAGATCCGCCGGGTCCAGCCCGCGCGCGCCGCCGGTCTGGGCGCCGGTCAAGTCCGCCTGTTTGGTCTGGGCGCCGTGCAGGATGGACCGGCTGAGGTCCGCCTCGACCAGCACGGCCCGGCGCAGATCGGCGCCGGTCAAGTCCGCGCCGCGCAGGATCGCCCCGGTCAGGTCGGCGGGCAGCAAACGGTCCGCCGCCAGCATCAGCGGCCCCAGCTGAGCCTCGCGCAGGTCCGCCCCGTTCAGCCGCGCCCGCGTCAGCCGCGCCCCGCGCAGGTCGGCCCTGCGCAGATTGGCCGACCGCAGGTCCGCGCCTTCAAGCTGCGCGCCCTGAAGCTGCACCCCCTCCATGTCCAGGCCGTAGAAGACCGCTCCCTTGGCCGAGAGGGCCGTCAAGTTCAGTCCGCGAATGGACTCCAGCGGCCGCAGATCGACCCCGTCGAACACCGACGGTTGGCCCTCGGCCCCGCCCGTCTCGCACCACTGGGCGTGCTCGCGCAGCATCTCGGCGGCGGGCATCTGGCTGACCGGCTCGCCCGCCGGACGGTCGTCGACCAGGGCGCCGTCCATATTGGCCCCGTCGGTCCGCCACATGGACGCCTTGACCCCGACCAGGATGGCGTCGCTGAGGTCCGCCCCCGACAGATCGGCGCCCGACAGGTCGGCCCCGGCCAGGTCGGCGCCGCGGAAGCTGGCCTGTTTCAGATTGGCCCGGACCAGCTTGCAGTCCTTCATGACGGCGTCGGTGAAGTCGGCGGCCACCGCGATGACGCCCGTCATGCGCGAGCGCTGCAGATTGGCGCCCGCCAGCACGGCGCCCTGCGCCTGGGTGTCGGCGCGCTTCCTCGCCTCGACGACGCGGAAGCCCAGCTTGGCGTCCTTGGCGGCGATGGTCCCTTCGCGCAGGTCAGCCTCGAACAGGTCGGCGCCCGACAGGTCCGCGCCGCGCAGGCAGGCCCCGCGCAGATCGGCCCGGCGCAGGCTGGCGTCGATCAGGGTCACGTCCTGCATGTCCGCGCCGAAGAAGTTGGCGTTGTCCAGCTTGGCGCCCGTCAGGTCGCAGCCGATCAGGCAGGCGGCGGTGAAGTCGGCGTCGGCCAGGTTGCGGCCGCGCAGGTTCACGCCTGACAGGTCCATCCAGGCGAAGACCGCCCGCGCCCCGCCCGGCCGCGCCTGCCACAGGCGGTCGTGCTTCAGGCAGACGGCGTCGACCTCTTCCTGGGTCAACCTTCTGCGGACGGGTTCTGCGGCCTCGCTCATGGGGCCGATCATGGCTTACGGCGGATTAAGGAAGCTTTGCGGAAACAGCGGTTTCTCCCGTCGCCTCCGCCCCGCCGCAGACCACCCTACTCCGTCAGCAGGCCCTGTTCGCGCAGGGCCTCGGCCAGCTCGCCCTCCTGGGTCCACAGACGGGTGTAGCCCGCCTCGCCCAGCCGGTTCAGTTCGGTCGTCAGATCGGCGCGCGGCGAGGCGGCGAAGCGCCCGTCGAAGCCCGCCCCGTCGACGCTGACGCGCACCATCGGTCGGCCCGTCTCCAGCCGGTGCAGGAAGCCCTCGCACAACACGGCGGCTTCATCGCCCAGCAGACCCGTCTCGACCGTCAGGCCCGACTGGCGCAGCCGCTCCGTGCCCCGGCCCGAGGCGAAGGGCGACGGGTCCAGGGCCGCGATCACCACCCGCTCGACCCCGGCCTCGGCCAGGAAGTGGGCGCAGGACTTGCGGCCCGACGAGCGGGCGCCGCACGGCTCCAGCGTCACATAGGCGGTCGCGCCCTTCACGGCCTCGCCCGCCTCGGGCACGGCCTGTTCCTCGGCGTGGGGGCGTCCGCCCGGCGCCGTCGCGGCCTCGGCCAGCACGGCCCCGTCCTTGACCAGGACGCAGCCGACCGCCGGATTGGGCCAGGTCTCGCCCATACGGCTCAGGGCCAGATCGATGGCCCGCCGCATGAAGACGGCGTCCTGCGCTTCCCCGCTCACGCGATCACTCTCGCAATTGGGGGCAGGGCCTGCGCCCGCCCCTCGTCCAGATAGCGGGCGGCGACCGGCTTCAGGTCTGCGTCCAGATCGATCTCCAGCGGATTGCCGGTCGGAATCTCGACATCGACGATCCTGTCGTCCGGCACGGCGAACAGCAGTTTGACGATGGCGCGCAGGGAGTTGCCGTGGGCGGCGATCAGCACGTCCTCGCCCGCCTTCAGGCGGGGAGCGATCTCCGCGTCCCAATAGGGCTGCACCCGGTCGAGCGTGGTCTTCAGGCTCTCGGTGTCCGGAATCTCCTTGCCGGCGTAGCGGGGGTCCGAAGCGAAATCGAACTCGCCGCCCGGCGCCAGCGGCGGCGGCGGCACGTCATAGCTGCGGCGCCAGACCTTGACCTGATCCTCGCCGTGCTTGGCGGCGGTCTCGGCCTTGTCCAGTCCGGTCAGGCCCCCGTAGTGGCGCTCGTTCAGGCGCCAGTCCTCGATGACCGGCACATTCTTCAGCCCGGCGGAATCCAGCGCCAGGGCGCCGGTGCGCTTGGCCCGCTTCAGCACCGAGGTGAACATGACCGCCGGCTTGAAGCCCGCCTCGGCGATCAGCTCGCCGCCGCGCCGGGCCTGGGCCTCGCCCTCGGCCGTCAGGTCGACGTCGACCCAGCCGGTGAAGCGGTTCTCCAGGTTCCATTGGCTCTGGCCGTGGCGCAGCAGGATCAGGCGGGTCATCAAAGTCTCCGGGAGCATCCGTATCTGGGTTTCTCGCTAGGCCCCCGACGCGGGGGCGGTCAAGGTTTCGCCGCTTGTTGAGACGTACGCCCCGCGCGGCGCAGCGATAACGCCGGTCAGGCGTTGTGGCCTCGCGAGCGGGGGAAGGCTATACGCCGAAGCCATACAGCGGCCCCGCTCTCTCCAGCGGCCCATCTAGGAAGACCCATGCAAAAGCCCCGTCAGGACATCCGCCCCAACACTGCGGAATATGAAACCCTGCCCCTGGTCAAGCCGACCGGCTTTCGCGAATACGACGCCCGCTGGATTCTGGAAAAAGAGATCAACCTGCTGGGCATCCAGGCCCTGGGCCTGGGTCTGGCCACCTATGTCCACGAGATCGGTCAGACGCCCAAGATCGCCGTCGGCCATGACTTCCGCGGCTATTCCCTGTCGGTGAAACAGGCGCTGATCCTGGGCCTGCTGGAAGGCGGCATGGAGGTGCTGGACATCGGCCTGGCCCTGTCGCCCATGGCCTATTACGCCCAGTTCGCGCTGGACTGCCCCTGCGTCGCCATGGTCACGGCCAGCCACAATGAGAACGGCTGGACCGGCGTGAAGATGGGCGCCCAGGCGCCGCTGACCTTCGGCCCCGACGAGATGGGTCGTCTGAAGGAGATCGTCCTGAACGGTCAGGGCGTCGCCCGTCCCGGCGGCCGCCTGGAGCGCGTCGAGGGCTTCCGCGAGACCTACATCAAGGACGTGGCGTCCAAGGTGAAGCTGTCCCGCCCGCTGAAGGTGGTGGCCGCCTGCGGCAACGGCACGGCTGGGGCCTTCGCCCCCGAGGTGCTGCGTCTGATGGGCGCCGAGGTGATCGAGATGGACACGGACCTCGACTACACCTTCCCCAAATACAATCCGAACCCGGAAGATCACACCATGCTGGTCCAGATGGCGGCCAAGGTGAAGGAGACGGGCGCCGACCTGGCCCTGGGCTTCGACGGCGACGGCGACCGCTGCGGCGTGGTCGACGACACGGGCGAGGAGATCTTCGCCGACAAGATCGGCCTGATGCTGGCCCGCGATCTGTCGGCCCTCCATCCGAACGCCACCTTCGTCGTCGATGTGAAGTCGACCGGCCTCTACAAGACCGACGAAGTGCTCAAGGCCAACGGCGCGACCACCGTCTACTGGAAGACCGGCCACTCCTACATCAAGCGCAAGACCGCCGAACTGGGCGCCCTGGCCGGGTTCGAGAAGTCGGGCCACTTCTTCCTGTCGGGCGACCTGGGCCACGGCTATGACGACGGCCTGGTGGCGGCGGGCGCCGTCCTGGCCATGCTGGACCGCAATCCCGGCAAGAGCCTCAGCGAACTGAAGACCGCCCTGCCTGACGCCTGGACCAGCCTGACCATGTCGCCCCACTGCGACGACGAGCTGAAGTACGACGTGCTGGCGAAGATCGTGAAGGAATACGAGGATCTGGCGGCCTCCGGCGGCGAAATCCTCGGCCGCAGGATCGTCGAGGCCATCACCGTCAACGGCGTGCGTGTCCATCTGGAGGACGGCTCCTGGGTGCTGGTCCGCGCCTCCTCGAACAAGCCCGAATTGGTCGTGGTGGTCGAAAGCATGCGCTCGGCCGACGACATGCGCGACCTGTTCCGCAAGGAAGTGAAGCCGCGCCTCGCCGCCCACCCGGAAATCGGCGCCTTCAACCAGGAAATCTGATTCCGGTTTGACCGGCGGCGGCGTCGTGGACGATGCTCGTTCAATGAACGACGCCGCCGCCTCCCTCCCCGTGATCATCGTCGGCGGCGGATTCTCCGGCGCCATGCTGGCCGCGCGCCTGGCCGAGATGGGGCAGGCCACGGTCCTGATCGAGCGCGCCGAACAGGTCGGTCTCGGCGTCGCCTATTCCACGCCCCTGGACGACCACCGCCTCAACGTTCGCGCCGAACGGATGAGCGCCCGTCCCGACCGGCCCGCCGACTTCACCGACTGGCTGGCGGTCCACGCTCCGACCTACGCCGATCCGAACGGCTTCGCCCCGCGTCGCCTCTACGGCCTCTATGTCCAGGACCGCCTGACCCGGACCGAGGCCGCCCATCCCGGCCTGATCCGTCGCATCAGGGGCGAAGCCGTCCGCATCGAGGGCGAGACCGTCGTCCTGGCCGACGGCGCCCGCATCTCCGGCCGCGCCCTGGTGCTGGCCACCGGCAATCCCCCGCCGCGCGCCGCCGTCGAGAACGACGGTCCCCGCCGCATCGCCGATCCGTGGCGGCCCGACGCCCTGGCCGCGATCGGGCCTGGCGAGGACGTCCTGATCCTCGGCTCGGGCCTGACCATGGTGGACGTCGTCCTGGCGCTTCAGGCCAAAGGCTGGCGCGGCCGGGCGACGGTCGTGTCGCGGCGCGGCCTGCTGCCCCTGGCCCACGGCGCCCATCACGACGCGCCCGTCGACCTGCCGCCGGAGGCTCTGACAGGCGCCCTGTCGCGTCGCCTGGCTTCGGCGCGTCGACTGGCGCGCGACCACGGCTGGCGTCGCGTCATGGAAGGCTATCGCCCCATCACCGCCACGCTGTGGCGCGCCGCTTCGAGCGCCGAACGCGCCCGCTTCCTGCGCCATCTGCGGCCCTGGTGGGACGTGCGGCGCCATCGCATCGCGCCCGAAATCGCCGAAGCTCTGGAGGCGCTGAAGGCGGAAAGCCGACTGACCGTTCTCTCAGGTCGCGCCCAGACGATCACGACGGACGACCATGGCGCACGCCTGACCATCCGTATACGGAATGGAGAGACCCAAACCCTGTCAGCCGCCTGGCTGATCGACTGCACCGGCCCCGGCCACGACGCCGCCCGCGCGCCCCTGACCGCCGCCCTGATCGCCGCAGGCCGCGCTCGGATCGACGCGGCCGACCTGGGCCTCGACCTCGACGCCGAGGGCCGCGTCCTCCACGCCGACGGCGCCGCCGACCTCGCCCTGTTCGTCCTCGGCCCGCCCGCCCGCGCCGCCTTCTGGGAGACCATCGCCGTGCCGGACATCCGCCAGCGCATCGAGGCGCTGACCCGCATCCTGACCGCCTGATCGTGGCTGACCGTCTTTAGTCGAAACTTCCATCCTTCAGGCCCCGGACTCCACAGTCTAGCTGCTGGCGGGCCTTTCCGTGGTCAGCTATCACCGCGCCAGGAGAGGAAACAAAAAAATGAACCGCCACCGCACACGTATCCTGGGCGACCGCCCCCTCGCGCCTGAAACCCTGATGATGGGCTATGGCTATGATCCGGCCCTTTCGGAGGGCGCGATCAAGGCGCCGCTGTTCCAGGCCTCGACCTTCGTCTTCAAGTCGGCCGAAGACGGCAAACGCTTCTTCGAGGTCGCCTATGGCCTGCGCCAGCGCGACCCGGACGAGGCCCTGGGCCTGATCTATTCGCGCATCAACAACCCGAACCTCGAAATTCTCGAAGACCGCCTCGCCGTCTGGGACAAGGCGGACAAGGCCCTGGTCTTCTCCAGCGGCATGGCCGCCATCTCGACCGCCATGCTGGCGCTGGTGCGGCCCGGCGACGTCATCCTCTATACGGCCCCGGCCTATGGCGGCACCGAATACCTGTTCGACCGCATCCTGCCCCGCTACGGCGTCAAGGCGATCAGCGTCCCCGCCGCCGAGGGCGCCGACGCCCTGGACGCCGCCATGATCGCCGCCGCCGCCGAGGCCAAGACGACGGGCGGTCGCCTGGCCGCCGTCTATCTGGAGACCCCCGCCAACCCGACCAACCAATTGGTCGACATCGCCCGCGCGGTCGCCGGCGCCAGGGCGCTGGATCAGGCCGAGCCGCCCGCCGTCGCCGTCGACAACACCTTCCTCGGGCCCCTGTGGCAGAGCCCGCTAGAGCTGGGCGCGGAGCTCGTCCTCTACTCCCTGACCAAATACGTCGGCGGCCATTCGGACCTGATCGCGGGCGGCTGTATGGGCGGGGCCGACATCATGGCCCGCGTCGGCGAGATGCGGACCATCTGCGGCACGACCGCCGATCCGCACACCGCCTGGCTGCTGCTGCGCAGTCTGGAGACCCTGCACATCCGCATGGAGCGGGCGCAGGACAACGCCCTGATCCTGGCCGAGCGGCTGCGCGCCGATCCGCGCGTGAGCGCCGTCCTGACCGCCGGCGGTCCCGACGCCTCGCCCGCCCAGCAGGCGATCTTCAAGGCCCAGTGCAAGGGATCAGGCTCGACCTTCTCGCTGGAGCTGCCGGGCGGCGAGGCGGAAGCCTTCCGCATGCTGAACGCGCTTCGCCTGTTCAAACTGGCCGTCAGCCTGGGCGGCGCCGAGAGCCTGGCGTCCCACCCGTCCAGCATGACCCATTCGGACTACACTCCCGAGGCCAAGGCGCGCAGCGGCATCGGCGACAACCTGGTGCGCCTGTCGGTCGGCATCGAGAACGTCGAGGACCTGTGGGCCGACCTGGATCAGGCCCTGTCCGCCGTCTGACGGCGCGAGCGGCGGGCGATCAGCCCGCCGCCTTCACCGCCTCGGCGACGTCGTTGACGACGCGCTTGACCAGGGCCTCGTCGTCGCCCTCCGCCATGACGCGGATCAGCTTCTCCGTGCCCGAAGGTCGGACCAGAAGGCGGCCCGCGCCGTTCAGGGCCGCCTCGGCCTCGGCCATGGCGGCCTTGACCTTCTCGTCCTCCAGCGGCTTGCCGGCCGTGTAGCGGACGTTCTGAAGCAGTTGCGGCACCGGCTCGAACTGGCGCGCCAGCTCGCTCATCGGCGCCCCGGCCTCGACCAGGACGGCCAGCACCTGCAGCGCCGCCATCAGGCCGTCGCCGGTCGTGGCGTGGTCCTTCAGGATGATGTGGCCCGACTGTTCGCCGCCGATGTTGAAGCCGCCCTCGCGCATCCGCTCCATGACGTAGCGGTCGCCGACCTTGGTGCGCTCCAGCGTCAGCCCCTCGGCCTTCAGGCGGCGCTCCAGACCCAGGTTGGACATGACGGTGGCGACCACGCCCTTGCCGTTCAGCCGCCCGCGCTTGGCCCAGTCCAGGCCGATCAGGGCCATGATCTGGTCGCCGTCGACCACATGGCCCTTCTCGTCGCAGATGATGACCCGGTCGGCGTCGCCGTCCAGCGCGATGCCGATGTCGCAGCGATAGCGTTTCACCGCCTCGGACACCGTGGCCGGATGGGTCGAGCCGCACTCGGCGTTGATGTTCAGGCCGTTCGGCTCCACCCCGACGGGAAAGACCTCGGCCCCCAGCTCATAAAGGGTGGTCGGCGCCACGCGGTAGCCCGCGCCGTTGGCGCAGTCGATGGCGATGCGCAGCCCCTTGAGGCTCAGCCGCTTGGGGAAGGCCTGTTTGGCGATCTCGATATAGCGCGGCGGGGCGTCATCGATGCGCTTGACCCGGCCCAGCTTGTTCGAGGGCGCCAGGTCCTGATCCAGGGCCTCGTCCATCATGGCCTCGATCTTCAGCTCGATCTCGTCCGACAGCTTGTAACCGTCCGGCCCGAACAGCTTGATGCCGTTGTCCGCATAGTCGTTGTGCGACGCCGAGATCATGATGCCCAGATCGGCGCGCATCGAGCGCGTCATCATGGCCACGCCGGGCGTCGGCAGCGGCCCGAACGTCCGCACGTCCATGCCGACCGAGGCCAGGCCGGCCACCAGGGCCGGCTCGATCATATAGCCGGACAGGCGGGTGTCCTTGCCGATCACCACCAGGTGGCGCCGGTCGTCGTCGGTGCGGAACAGACGTCCGGCGGCCAGGCCGACGCGCAGGGCGACCTCGGCCGTCATCGGATGGGTGTTGGCCCGGCCGCGGATGCCGTCGGTGCCGAAGTATTTTCTCTCGCCCAAGGGCGCGGTCCTTCGCTGGCGGCCCCGGAATTGCAAAGAAACCTTCCGAAACCCATTTTTTGATGTCGCCGCTCTCACGATTGCCTAGATGCGATCATCAAGGG
>PJTY01000296.1_pt1 | contig 28865 bp, 21 predicted proteins | sample 1512121 | NCBI WGS metagenome assembly PJTY01 (sample SAMN08177680, study PRJNA422409) | Soil metagenome, whole genome shotgun sequencing project. | isolation source: Soil enriched (2) on filter paper: alkali lignin treatment | place: USA: Madison | collected 2015-01-15 | reverse complement strand
TGGGCAAGGCGGGCAAGATCACCTTCCGCCCCGGCCGCTTCGAGATGCCGCTGGGCAACGGCAAGCTGGCGGGCGTACGCGAAGGGCTGAACATGCGCTTCACCTATCAGGGCCTGCGCGCCACCTACATCCTGCCGGGCAAACTCTCGGTAGACGTCTTCGCGGTGAAGCCTGTCCAGATCAAGCCGGGCACTTTCGACGACGGCCCGAACCATGCGCAGGACTTCCACGGTATCTACATCAGCGCGCCCAACCGCATCGCCGGTTTCGGCACCGACCTCTACTGGTACGAGATGAAGCGCGACCGCGCGACGCTCACCGCAGGCGTCGGCAAGGACGACCGCAACAACTGGGGCGGCCGCCTCTGGAAGCGCGGCCCGCACTGGGACCTCGATCTCGAAGGCACCTATCAGAGCGGCACTTTCATCGACAAGGACATCCGGGCCTATGGCGCGATGTTCGAAGGCGGCTACACGTTCGACGCGCCGATGAAGCCGCGCCTGGGCCTGCGCACGAATTACTTCAGCGGCGACAAGGACCTGACCGACGGCAAGATGGGCACCTTCGTTCCCGCCGCCGCCCGCCTGCCGCTGATCAGCGAGGCGGCGTTCTTCAGCTTCTCGAACCTGATGGACATCTATCCCTCGGTCACCGTCAAGCCGACGCCCGCGATCACCGTCATGGCCGGACCGGACTTCCTGTGGCGCGCTCGCAAGGGCGACGGGGTCTACATCGGCCCCTCGGGATCGAGCTTCGCGCCTTACGGCTCCAGCCGTTCGATCGGCACAGACCTCAACCTCGAAGCCTCATGGCAGGCGACCGACCGGCTCGCCTTCCGCCTCTGGGAGACGTACTTCGCGGCCAGCGATTCCTTCCAGGCCAACGGCGGCAAGAACGGCAACTACTTCGGCCTGATGGCGAACTACCGCTTCTGATCGCGCAGGGTGCGCCCCGCCGAACCGGGGCGCACCGCAAGTCTCAAGCCAGCAGGTCCTCGTAAAAGGCGCCGAAAGGCCGCGTCGGATGGCGGATCTGCATTTCCAGGATCCAGAGTCCCTTGCCAGGCAATTGATCGAAGTTACCGAGATTGCCGCCCTTGTGCACCGAATGCGGATAATCGCCGACCCGGTGCCCGCGAATGTCGAGGTTGAGCACCCAGCCCATCGCCCGCGCCTCTTCCTCCGCGCGGGCATAGAGCGCGCTGCCGGTCACTTCGCCCTGTCCCCAGATCGCCTGCACGCGGTCGAACAGCACTTTCACGTCGCGGGCGCAGGCCTGCATCTCCGCATCGTCGCCCACGGCAAAAGTCGCGCCGACATCGCCCTCGTGGCCGAGGAACACCGGCCCCATGTCGATGAAATAGATATCGTTTGCGCCGAGAACGGCATCGCCTTCGCTGCGATCGCTGAAGATCTTCAGGGTGTTCTCGCCGAAGCGCACGAGCACCGGGTGCCAGGACTTCTCCATGCCAAGCTCCGCCAGCGCGGCATGGCCGATCGCCACGGCCTCGCTCTCGCGCATGCCCGGACGAACCTGTTCGACGATACGCTCCAGTGCCCGCCATGACAGCGCCTGGGCCTCGCGCAGGGCCTCCATCGAATAGTGCTCACCGACCGCTTCGCGCGGGGATGCCGTAAGAGGAGAAGATGCGGTCACAAAGACTTCCTTAATGCAAGACATGGGAGACCGGCGCCAGCGGCGGCGGCAATGAAGGTTCGTTCAGGGCCTCCAGCATTTCCCGCTCGATCGTGCGCGCCATGGCATCGAGCGGGAGATCGTTGGGTTCCAGACCGAAGGGATCTTCGAGCTGGTCGCCCAGCGCATCGAGGCCGAAGAAGGTATAGCTCACCAGCAGGACAGGCAGCAGCGTCCACCAGCCGAGCGTTCCCGCCAGCGCGAACGGCAGGGCCAGGCAGAAGATGTAGGCCGTGCGGTGCAGCAGCAGCGAATAGCTGAACGGCACCGGCGTCAGGGCGATCCGCTCGCAGCCCGCCTGAACTTGCGCAAGAAGGTGAAGCTGCTCTTCCAGCAGCGAGTGATGGATCGGACCGATCCGCCCCGATTGCATCAGCGCGAAGCCGCGCACGCCCAGTTCGCGCAGCAGCGTGTCGTTGGGGTTCGCCGCCGTGCTCCACACCCCCGGCCCGCAATGGGCCTCTATCGCTTCCGGCTCGTCGCGTCCGCGTAGTTGCGCCGCCAGTCCGGCCGTGAAACCCGTCGCGCCGAGCAGGAAATAGCGGCGCTCCGCCTCGTCGAGAGATGCGACGCGGCGGGCGATCGATCGGCAGGCGATGAGCAACGATCCCCAGAGCTTTCTGCCTTCCCACCAACGGTCGTAGCAGGCATTGTTGCGAAAGCTCATGAAGATCGAAAGTGCGATCCCGATCAAGGTGAAGGGAATGGCGCTGATCTGGACGAACACCCCGGGATGACTGCCCGCCGCCAGTACCGCGACCACGCAGATCACCGCAATCGTCAGCAGTCGGCCGAGGATGCGGGGCAAGATAGACCCGCTTACCGCAAAGAGAATTTCCCGCAGCCCCGGCTTCGGCCTGACGATCATTCCTCGGGATCTCCATAGACATAGGCCGTCAGGCCCGAACGCAGACACACTTCCCGGCGCACATAGTCGACTTCGTAGGCATCGGCGCTGGCAAGATCTTCCGGCGTTATCCGGAACAGCGTGCCTTCCACGGCGTCCTCCGCGCTGTCGCTGCGCTCGACCATCGGATGCCAGCGTGTACCGCTTTTGGCGATGACCTCGGGATCGGTGATCTCGATCATGCGCTGCCGCCAGCCCAGCATGGCGTCCGGCGTGCCCGCCACTTCGCGACCGAACAGGGCCAGCTGCACTTCGGTCTGCCGCAAGGTGCCGTAGGAGAAGAGAAAAACGTCCTGCATGTGCACTCCCGTATGCTCCAGCTATGCAAGCGGCCCTGAAACCAGCGACGCGTTGACGATGCGGGCCTGGGTGAATTCCTCCATGCCCGCAAGCCCCTGATGACGACCGATCCCGGACTGCTTCGCGCCGCCGATCGGCACATCGAACGGCAGGCTGAAGACCCGGTTGACCCAGACCAGCCCGCTCTCGATCCCCGAAGCGACGGACAGGGCACGCTCGACATCACCGCTCCAGACCGAAGCGCCGAGGCCGTATTCGCTGTCGTTGGCACGCGCGACGGCTTCCTCCACGCTGTCGTAGGCAAGGACGGGAATGACCGGTCCGAACTGCTCCTCCCGCACGAGGCGGGCCTGCTCGGGCAAGTCGCGGATCACCGTGGGCGATACGAACCAGCCCGGCCCGGGCAGCGGCGTACCACCGGTCAGCACCCGGCCCAGACGGCGGCTCTCTTCCAGCAGGTCACCCAGACGCGCGTGCTGCGCGGCGTTCTGGACCGGGCCGAGCGTCGTCGCCTCGTCCAAACCGTTGCCGAGAACCGCCTGCTTCGCCAGATCGGCGAGCGCATCGCAAAGTGCATCGATCCGGCTGCGCGGCGCATAGATGCGCTTGATGCCGATGCAGACCTGCCCCGCATTGGACATCGCCCCCTCGAACAGCCGGGGCGCGACTGCGGCGATATCGGCATCGTCGAGGACGATGGCAGCGTCGTTGCCGCCCAATTCCAGAGTGAAGCGTTTCAGAGTGGCGGAGGCCGAGGCCATGACCTTGCGGCCCGTCGCGGTCGATCCGGTAAAACTGACATGGGCGATCCCCGGATGCGCGGCCAGGAACGCCCCCAGCGATCCGGCATCCCCCAGCGTCTGGAACACGCCCGGCGGCAGCAGGTCCGCCGCCAGTTCGCCGAGCTTGAGCGCGGTGAGCGGCGTGGTCGGAGCGGGCTTGGCGATGACGCAGTTGCCCGCCGCCAGTGCGGGAGCCAGCTTGAGAACGAGCAGCAAAAGCGGAAAATTCCACGGCACGATGGCCGCAACGACGCCCAGCGGATAGCGCTGCTCGACGATCCGCTCTTCCGAAGTCTCGACAAGGACACGATCTTCCAGCCTCAGACCGGCATGATAACGCAGCGCCGCCACCGAAGCGCCGACTTCGCCCCGCGCTTCGGCCAGCGGCTTGCCCTGCTCCTGCGTGAGGAGCCGCGCAAAGGCCTCGGTCTCTCGCTCCAGCGCGGTGGCCAGGGCATCAAGGGCAGCCCCCCGCTGCCCCGGCGACGTGCCGCGCCACGAGGAAAAGGCACGATGGGCAGCGGCAATCGCCCGGTCCGCCAGGGCATCGTCAGCGCACCAGCTGGAAGCAAGCACGGTGCCGGTGGCGGGATCGAGGACATCGAAAGTGGATACGCCGTCGCAAAGGCGACCGTCGATAAGCAGGCGGAAAGACATCGTCCGCTTCTAGGCGCACCGCCACGCGCCGTACAGGGACCACCACGATTCCGGTTGAAATACCTAACCGGCTCTTCGCTTTCCCGAAAGCTCCGGAAAGCTACCGTCCGTCACGCAAACGGCGTCGCCTCTCGAAGGCCTATGACATGAAACAGACCTTGGCCCTGCCCCCCACCGAGCCTCTCGCCGAGCCTCCAGCCGCGCCTCCAGCCTCTGCCGAATCCTGGTATCTTTCCGCGATGGAACGGCTGGTCGCTTTCGTGCAGGACCTCTCCCATGCGCGGGATCTCGATGCAGTAACCGCAGTCGTGCGCGATGCCGCCCGCAACCTGACCGGCGCGGACGGCGCCACATTCGTCCTGCGCGATGGCGACAATTGCTACTATGCCGAGGAAAACGCCATCGCCCCTTTGTGGAAGGGCCTGCGTTTCCCCATGAACCGCTGCGTCAGCGGCTGGGTGATGGTGAACGCGCAAAGCGTCGTCATCGAGGACATCTACGACGACCCGCGCGTGCCGGTCGAGGCCTATCGCCCCACCTTCGTGAAGAGCATGGCCATGGTCCCGATCCGCCGGACGTCGCCGATCGGGGCCATCGGCAACTACTGGTCCACCCACCGCCTTCCTTCGGCGGAGGAGCTTGCGGTTCTCCAGGCACTGGCGGACACGACGTCCGTCGCGCTGGAAAACGCCGAACTCTACACCCGCCTTCAGGGCATGATCCGGAGGCTGCAAGAACAGCAGATCCGCATCGGCGAGCAACATGCCAGCCTCGGCATCTTCACCCGCGCGCTCGCCCACGACTTGCGAGAACCTGTGAGGACACTCATATCGTTCTCCGAAATGCTGCGGGAGGAACCGCAGGATCAGGAAACCCAGGCGACCTACTTGCGCTTCATCGGCGATTCCGCCGCAAGGATGGGCACCCTCATCGACTCCGTGGCCCAATACACCCGGCTCGATTCTCCGGAAATTTCCACCCGTTCCTCGTGCCTTCTCGGCGATGTCGTGGCCGAAGTCCGGCAAAACCTCGCCCGCATCATCGCCGAACGGAAAACCACGATCGTGCACGGAGCGCTGCCCGCACTCCTCGCCGATCCGGTCCATCTGCGGCAATTGCTCCAAAACCTCGTTGCCAATGCCATCCTCCACAACGAAGGACCGATCACCGTCACCATCGAGAGCAGCAGGTCTGCCGGACATCGCCTCTTTACCGTCAGCGACGACGGGAACGGCATTCCCGCAGACCAGAGCGAGCAGGTGTTCGAACCTTTCCGCCGTCTGGTTCACCGCAACGACGCCTCGGGCCTCGGCCTCGCCATCTGCCGGCGCATCGTTTCGCTCTATGGCGGGACGATACATTGCGGAAGCCGAGAAGGCGGAGGCGCCAGCTTCTCCTTTTCGCTCCCCGATGCAGAACTGCCGGAAACGGAAGATGTCGTCGGGAATGAGATGTTCGCCATGGCCAATGTCCTGATCGTCGACGACCGCGAGGCGGATCTGGAAATGACCGAGATCGCCCTGTTCAGGCGGCCCAAGCTGCGCTGCAACCTGCAAAGCGCGCGCGACGGGCGCGAAGCCCATCGCCTGCTGACCACCCCCGGTGCCGCCGTCGATCTCGTCCTGCTCGACATCAACATGCCCGATGTCGACGGCTTTCGGCTGCTGGAGCAGATCAAGGAGGACGAAGCCCTGCGCGATGTCCTCGTCATCATGTGCAGCGGCTCCAACCACGAGCCCGACCAGGAACGTGCCGCGGCCTTGGGTGCTTCCGGCTATCTGCTCAAGCCGCCGCGCTTCTCCAGTTTCCGGGACATCCTCATGGAACAACCGGCCTTGCGGCTGCGGGATGAAAGCAACGGCATGTGCCTGATGCGGCAAAGCATCTGATGGTTCTGCAGCAGTCGTAACCGAAACGGTTCTTTCCTTCTGTCATATCCGCGACGGGAAGTTCCGCTATTTTACAATTCGATAGCGAGAAACCCTAAGAAATCTCCGACGAATACCCGAGCTGCGGTCCGAAAAACCTGCGATGTGCCCCGGTTACGGACACATCAAATCTTAACCGCATCACTGGAACGTGACAGTCCCTTGGCACTCTATAAGCTCCCATGTGAACACTTTGCCCGACCCCCAGGAATTGCATGACCCCGCCCAGGCCCTGATCCGCGAGCAGTATCTGAGCTTGCGGAAGCAAATCCCGCTCATGTATCTGCTGATGGCGATCAACGCGGTCTTTCTGATGCTGGTCGCCAGCCCCAGCGTTCATCCGCTTGTCGGGATCGGCCTCCCGGTGGGTCTTCTGTCCATCACTGTGGTCCGCGCCGCCCTCTGGCTGTCGCGCCACGAGCGAGACGCCGGAATCGACGAAATACGCGGCTATCTGCGTGGCACCAAGATTGCCGCGGCAGCCCTCAGCCTTCTGTTCGGCATCTGGGGCCTGCTCCTGCTGGAACGGATCGACCCCCAGCACTTCGGCTCGATCGCGCTCTATGTCTTCGTCGGGGCCATCGGGTGCTGCTACTGCCTCCAGGCCCTGCCCTCCGCGGCCCGCCTCGTCCTGTTGTTCGGTGCCGCCCCCATGACCGGGCGACTGCTGCTTTCGGGGGACTGGTATCTTGCCGGAACCGGCGTGACGTTCCTGCTGGCGGCAGGCGTCATCCTGCGCACGCTGGCCACGAACCGCTCGGCCTTCTTCGAACTGCTGCGTTCACGTTCGGAAATGAAACGGCTTCTGAACGCGCTCGAACAGAGCCAGGAGCATTACCGCTCCTCCGTGGACCTCAACCCACAGCTTCCCTGGATCAGCGAGCCGAACGGCACGATCTGCGAGATCAGTCCGCGCTGGACGATCATGACCGGCATTTCCGTGGAGGACGGCATGGGGTCCGGCTGGACCGCGGCCGTGCATCCCGAAGACCTGCCGCGCGTGCTGGAAGCGTGGCACGCGGCCCTCCAGACCACCGAAAACCCGGTAGCCGATGTCCGCTATCGCCTGCGCCAGGTGGACGGCAGCTATCGCTGGGTCCGGGCGCGCTCCTATCCGCGGCGGGACGAGAACGGGCGCATTCTCAAGTGGTACGGCAACCTTGAGGATATCGACGATCAGGTCGCCGCCGAAACCGCCCTGCGCGACAGCGAGGAACGTTACAGGCTGGCATCCCGCGCGACCAGGGACCTGATCTGGGACTGGTCCCACCAGACCGACCGCCTCGAATGGGCCGGAGGGATCGACAATATCTACGGCCATGTCGAAGCCGCGCAGGGCACGACGGTCGCCTGGTGGCGCGATCACGTTCATCCGGCCGACCTGCCCGGCGTGGATGCATTGACGACCCAGGTGCTTTCGGGAAAATCGGACAAATGGCAGCACGAATTCCGATTTCGCGCTGCCGACGGCTCCTACGTCCACCTGCTTTCAAGCGGCTATGCGCTTCGTGACGAAAACGGAAAAGCGCGGCGCTCGATCGGCGCGCTTCAGGACGTGACCCAGGCCCGGCGCTCGGAGGCGGAACTGCGCCGCGCGGCCTATCACGATGCCTTGACCGACCTGCCCAACCGTGCCTGCTTCTACCAGCAGCTCGAGAAGGAACTGAGCCGCGCACGGACCCGAAATACGAAAGTCGGCGTCGTCGTCTTCGATGTCGACGGCTTCAAGTCGATCAACGACAGTCTGGGTCACGGTGCCGGCGACATGGTGCTCCAGGCCGTGGCGGCAAGGCTGTCGGCACGGCTTCCGAGAGGGGCGATGGCGGCCCGCCTAGGCGGCGACGAATTCGCGCTCATCCTGCCCACCCTCGATACCAAGGACGACTGCTCCGCTTTCGTACGGACCGTCCTCCATGATGTGGCGCAGCCGATCACGATCGACGAGAGCGTCGTGGAAGCCGGGGTCAGCGCCGGTGTCGCGCTTTGGCCGAACGATGGCGAAGACGGCGAAGCGGTCCTCAAGAGCGCGGACCTCGCGCTCTACACGGCCAAGGCGAAAAGTTCGGGCGATGTCGAGAGCTTCCATCCCGAGCTTCGCGAGGCCGTGGACTTGCGGAACGGCATGCTGCGCGACGCCCGCGATGCGCTTGGCGAGGAACGGGTCCTGCCTTTCTACCAGCCGAAGATCTGCCTCATCACCGGCACCATCGTCGGCTTCGAGGCCCTGCTGCGCTGGCACCACCGCGAGCGCGGCCTGCAGCCGCCCGGCGCGATCCACGCCGCCTTCGAGGACAGTGCCCTCTCGATCCAGCTGACCGACCGGATGCTGGAGAGGGTCTTGCGCGACATGGCCGAGTGGAAGGACAAAGGGTACGCGATCGGACGCATCGCCATCAACGGGTCGCCGGTGGATTTCCGGCGCGACGACTTTGCGGAACGCATCCTGACCCGGCTTCACACGCTGGATCTGTCGCCCTCCGAACTCGAACTCGAAGTGACGGAAAGCGTGTTTCTCGGCCACATGGCCTCCACCGCCGAGCGCGCGCTCGCCACGCTCTCGAAAGCCGGCGTCACCATTGCCCTCGACGATTTCGGCACGGGCTACGCTTCACTCACCCATCTCCAGCAATATCCGGTGGACGTGCTCAAGATCGACCGCTCGTTCGTCTCACGCCTCGGCAGCGCGAACAGCGCGGACTTCGCCATCGTCCACGGCATCATCGACATCGCCCAGCGCATGGATATCCGCACCGTCGCGGAAGGAGTCGAGAACGAGGCGCAACTCGGCCGCCTCTGCGAATTGCACTGCGACATTGCCCAAGGGTTCCTTTTCGGCGGAGCCCTCGGGGCGGAACGGGTCGGCACCTTCTTGCGTAACTGGCAGGGATCCAGCCGCCGCTTCTGCTGGCGGAACGAAGATCGCCAACCCTCCCGCCTCGGCAGCAGCTAAGTTTACGGCTGCTGTGGCGGGGTCTCGGCTGGGCGGGCCGGGGGTTGCGGCTTCGGCTGTACGAGCTGCTCGATCACCTTGCGCCCGTCGATCTGGAAACCGTTCTGGTCCAGCTTCACGTCGACCGGAGCACCGTTGATCTGGGTCGAGAGCACCGCCTTGCCCTGCTCCACGCGCAGATTGGCATCGCCCAAGGGAATATCACGTGGAATATCGCCGATGTCGGGCACGTCGAGCGGCTGGACCGGGCCTTCCGGATCGGGACTTTCGGTCGCGTGCGGACGCGGCGCCGCGCGCTCGCCAAGTGCCTGCTGCATGAAGTCGCGCCAGATGCGCGCCGGGATGGTGCCGCCCGAGACGCCCTTGAGCGGCGTGTTGTCGTCGTTGCCGACCCAGACGCCGACCACGAGGTCCTTGGCATAGCCGACGAAGAGGGCGTCGCGGTTTTCCTGGCTCGTGCCGGTCTTGCCGTAATTGGCGGCCTGGAGCCGCGCGCCGCGGCCGGTGCCGCGATTGACGGCGCCGCGCAGCAGGGTCTCCATGTTCTCGTGCACGCCATCCGAAAGACTGCTGCGACCGCTGATCAGGCCGTCGAACCAGCCTTCTTCCTTGGCCTTGAAAGCGCTGGGCACAACCGGGAAGCGGTTGCCCGCGATGCCCGCATAGGCTGCGGTCAGTTGCATCAGCGTCATGCTCGACGTGCCGAGCGCCAGGCTGGGATCGCCTTGCGGCAGCGGCGCGGTGACGCCAAGCTTGCGCGCCATGTCGATCACCGCCTTGTCACCCACTTTCTGGAACAGGCGCACGGCGGCGACATTGCTGGAATGGGCGAAGGCGTCGGCCAGCGTGATCGTCTGCGAATAGGAACCGCCCGCGTTCTGAGGACGGTAGTAGCCGATTTCGAACGGCGTGTTCTCGATGGTGTCGGTCGGCTTCCAGCCGTCGTTGAGCGCCGCCAGATAGACGAAGAGCTTGAAGGTCGAGCCGGGCTGGCGCTGGGCCTGGGTCACGCGGTTGAACGGCGACTTGGCATAGTCTCGTCCGCCGACCATCGCCACGACTTCGCCGTTGGGCCGCATCGCCACCAGCGCGACTTGCGCCTTGCCGAGCGGTGCCGCCTCGATCGCGCGGCGCGCAGCGGCCTGGAGGCGGGAATCGAGCGTGGTCTTGTAGGTCTGCGCAGCGTAGCTGGCCTCATCCAGCCCGCGCGCCTGCGGCAAGGCCCAGTCGGCGAAGTAAGTGCCGGTCGGCAGGTCGTTCTGCGAGCGCACGTCGAGGCGCGGCGCGCGGGTAGCGCGGGCCTGCTCCGGGGTCATGTAGCCCGCCTCGACCATGGCCTGGAGCACAAGCTTCATGCGCTTCTCGGCGAGGTCGTAATTGTTGGTCGGCGCCAGCCGCGAGGGCGCCTTCATCAGTCCGGCCAGCATGGCCGACTGCGCGGGCGAGAGGTTCTCCGGCCTGCGGTGGAAATAGTGCATCGAGGCGGCGCGCAACCCGTAGGTATTGTCGCCGAAGTAGGCGTTCGAGAGGTAGCGTTCGAGGATCTCGTCCTTGCTCAGCCAGGCCTCCAGCCAGAAGGCGATGAGGACTTCGCGCGCCTTGCGGGTCAGGCTGCGCTCGGAAGTGAGGAACGTGAACTTGGCGAGCTGCTGGGTGATCGTGCTGCCGCCCTGGGTGCTGCCGCCGCTGACATTGCTCCAGAGCGCGCGGGCGATGCCGCGCGGGTCGATGCCCCAATGGTCGTAGAAACGGCGATCCTCGATCGCGATGAAGGCCTGGCCGACGTGGATCGGCAGCTTCTTCACTTCGACCGGGGCATCGACGATGGCGCCGTTGCGGGCGATCGGCGTACCGTCCGCCGCCAGCAGGGTGATCTGCGGCGGCGAGATCGGTTGCAGCGACTTCGACAGCGGCGCCGTGACGACCAGCCAGCCGATCGTCAGGAAGAACAGCATGAGCAGGCCCGCCAGCCCGCGCGAGAACCACCACCAGCGCGAACGCCCTTTGCGCGGCGTGCCCTTGCCGGACAGGCCGTCAGAGGGAGGAAGCGGGTTCGGGGACTGAGGGGAAAGGTCGCCCTGACCCGGCCCGCCTTCCGGCAGACTGTTCAGGTTATCCAACGTCAAGGCCATGTCTTCGGCTTCGCCTGCAATTCCCGTCGATCGAGCCCATGTCGGGCCGGATTTCGCCAATACGGGGTTCCGTCGCAGCTTGCGAGGCAAAACTTGTCGCAAAATCGACAAACCGATGAGGTCCCCCGACTACCGACTTCAGGATTTTCGCGGCTGTTTGGGATGCCGCCAACCTCCTTCGCGCCGATGCAGGTCATCCGGTCTACCCAGCAGGGATAGGGCGGCGCTCCCCTCGGGCTAGGCCGCGCCGGGCCTTCGGGCATTCGGTAGTATATGGTCCTGTAGATACTCTCAGCCGCCGCTCGCCGGTACTTTTCCTCAATTCCGCTTGAAGGGAGGGAACGAGCGTGACGGCACTTGCGAAGATCGAAGCTCCGAGCCGCGAAGATCGGCAGAACCATGGACTGCTGACGCTGGAACAGAGCCTCGCGCTCGACGGCGAAACCGCGATGGGGCTCTATGCCGCACACCTCAACAAGTACATGCTCCAGGTCTTCGACATCCTCGGCCTTGCGCACATGGATATCGAGAGCGCGCAGGGCGTGGAAATCACCCTGCGGGACGGCCGCACGATCCTCGATTATTCCGGCGGCTTCGGGGTGCTCGGCCTTGGCCACAACCATCCGCGCATCATCGCCGCCGAGCGGCTCTGCCATGACCGCAAGGTGCTGGACTGCATCAAGATCGCCCCGCACAAGCTGCAGGGCGCACTGGCCTACAACATCTCGCGCTTCCTGCCCGAGCCGCTGAACGTCTCGTTCCTGGCGGTTTCCGGCACCGAGGCCAACGAAGCGGCGATGAAGATCTGCGAGCGGGTCCAGACCCCCAAGGGCAAGACCAAGTTCCTCTGCTTCAAGGGCGCCTTCCACGGCAAGACCCACGGCCCACTCTCCCTCACCACCGCCACCGACGTGCAGAGCGGCTTCATCATGGGCGTGCCCAAGGAGAACGTGGTCTTCGCGACTTACGGCGACATCGCCTCGGTGCGCGAAGTCATCGAGCGCGAGCGCTTCGAAAAGGGCAACCGCATCATCGCCGGCATCGTCGAAACGATCCGCGGCACGTCCTGCCACGTCCCCGACCCGGGCTTCCTCACCGAATTCGCGAAGCTCTGCCGCGAGCACGACATCCTGACGATCTTCGACGAAGTGAAGGTCGGCATGGGCCGCACCGGCAAGTTCTGCGCCTTCATGCACGAGGACGTGGTCCCCGACGTCGTCACCCTTGCCAAGACCCTGGGCGGCGGCAAGCGCGAGCTGGGCGCGATGGTCACCTCGCAGGCCCTTTTCGACAAGGCCTATGGCAACAAGAACGACTGCAACCTCCACAGTTCCAGCTTCAGCGGCATGGGCGAGAGCTGCGCCGTCGGCATCGAGACGCTCAACGTGCTGGAAGACGACCAGTTGATCCAGCGCGCAGGCCTGATCGGCAATTACTTGAAGAGCAGACTTGAGAAACTGCGTGAGAAATATCCACGCAAGATCGTCTCGCTGCGCGGCAAGGGCTGCTTCCAGGCAATAGAACTTAACTTCGGCCAGCAATTAGCTGAAAAAGCTATTGATATCCGCACGAACTCGCTCTTCGTCACATACGAAACGGTGCTGATCGGGGCGATGGCCCGCGAGCTTTACGAGCGCCACGGCATTCTCGTGCATTTCCAGCCCGGCGCGCGGGACCTGCTGCACCTGATGCCGCCCTACATCGTTTCGGAGGCACAGATCGACAAGCTGATCGAGGCACTCGACGATGTGCTGGGACGGGGCGTGGCCGACGCGACGGTGCGCTTCGTGATCAAGAACATCAAGCGCGTGCTGGGCTGACGTCATGGCCACTCCCGCCGAGAGGCTCACCCCCGCCGCCCGCCCGCCCTTCACCGACCGGCACGCCGCGCGCTCCGCCTCCAGTGGATGGATTGCCTGCGCCGCCCTGCTGGTGCTGTCGCTGGTGCTGTTCCGCCTGAACATCCATCAGGGCATGACCGTCTCCCCGGACAGCACCCGCTACATGGGGATCAGCCCGATCCCCTACGATGCGCCGGTCTATCACTGGATGCTGGTGCTGCCCCATGCCCTGGGTGTGCCGCTGCTGGCCGCGGCAGTGGCTTGGGGCATCGTCACCCTCACCGCTAATGTCCTGCTGATCTTCGCGCTGGTCCGGCGCATCACGGGCGACTGGCGCTATGCCGCCCTCGCCACCGCCCTGATCGCATTGGCGCCGCAGTTCGTCTCGCTTCACGCCGCCGTGATCTCGGAACCGCCGTTCATCACCTTCGTGCTGCTGACCTTGTGGTTCGTGCTCGACTACTTCGAACGCGGCACCCGGCGCGACCTTGTCATAGCCTCGCTGATGCTGGGCATGGCCACGCTCACCCGCTTCACCGCCCCGCCGCTCGGCGCGGCCATCGTGCTGGTGATCCTGACGGACCCACGCCTGCCCGTATCCCGCCGCCTGACCGACAGCGCGCTGATGGCGATCCCCGGCGGCGCGCTGTTCTTCGGTTGGGTCGTGGCCAGCACCCTGACGGTCGGCCATTCGATCGGGCGTGAGCTGAAGTTCTACGGCAACATGGGGCCGGCGCAGTGGTGGGCGAACCTCGAAACGACCGCCGCCTGGCTTCTGCCCGATGCCGTTCCTCTCGCCCTTCGCGTACTGCTGCTCGCAGCCGTGCTCGGCTTCGCGGGCTGGCAGTTCACCCGCCAGTTCGCTGCATGGCGCCGGTCGCGGCTCGACATCTCCTGCGAACTGCGGATCGCCTTCTCGCTCACGCTGGGCCTGTTCTTCATCGGCTATCTCGCCTTCGTCTGGCTCTCGACCGCACTCGAAGCGAACCTTCAGTTCGTCGGTCGCTATGGCTTCCCGGCTTATGTCATGCTGGTCATGATGGTGACGACCCAGGCGAGCGGGCTCGACCGGCGCCTCGGAGGGCTTCGCAACGTCTGGATCGCGCTGGCCGGTCTCTCCGCGCTGGTGCTGGTTGGACATAGCGTGCGCACCTCGGCCCGGACCCATACGTTCTATCGCGAGGGCAACGGCTTCCTCAGCCTCGACTGGCGCGCTTCGCCGACGATGGCCGCCGTGAAAGAGCTGCCGGGCAACGCCGTACTCTACTCGAACGGAGCCGATGTCGTCGCCCTGCTCGCGGATCGCCCGGCTCAGATCGTGCCGCAGGAACGGCTGCTGCGGACCAACCTCCCCGATCCGGCGAACCCGCCCGAGGCCCAGATCGCGCTTATGCGAACCCAGGCGAATGCAGGCCTTCCGGTCTACGTGATCTGCCTCGATCGCATCGACTGGCGCTTCTACCTGGCCAGCGAAGCGCGGCTGAAGGGCGACCTCGCGCTCGAACCCGTCGGCCAGTTCGCCGACGGCCGCATCTACCGCGTCGCCGCCACGACGCAGCCATGAGCGTCCATCCGTGAACGCTCCTCATCCATCACCCCCTCCGCGCCAGGAGAAGCCGGAAATGACAACGCAAACGACGGGACCGAAGATCAAGACCGCCACGCTCGACCGGAAAACCGCGCGCCTGCGCGACTACCTGAGCCTTGCCCGGTTCGATCATGCGACCAAGCACGTCTTCGTGATCCCCGGCCTGATCCTGGCCTATGCCCTGCGCGAACCCTCGCTGCTGGACGCACCGGCGCGGATCGTCATCGGCTTCGTGGTGGCGATCGCCATCGCCTCGGCCAACTATATCATCAACGAGTGGCTCGACCGCGAGTTCGACGCCCACCATCCCAGCAAGCACCACCGCACGGCGGTCTCGCTGGATCTCTCCCCGGCGCTGGTCTACCTGCAATATGCGATCTTCGCGGCGTTCGGACTGGGGCTCGCCGCGACGCTGGGCAGCGCATTCTTCACCGTCTCGGTCGTGTTCCTCGCCTCCGGCCTGCTCTACAACGTGCGCCCCCTGCGCTCGAAGGACCGGCCGTTCCTGGACGTGATCTCGGAATCGGTGAACAATCCGATCCGCCTGACGCTGGGCTGGCTGATGATGGACCCGGCCAGCATGCCGCCCGCCAGCCTCCTGCTGGCCTACTGGGCCGGCGGCGCCTTCCTGATGGGCTCCAAGCGGCTCTCCGAATACCGCGACATCACCGCGCTGGTCGGGCTGGACACGCTGACCCGCTATCGCAAGTCCTTTGCCGGCTACACGGCGGAAAGCCTGGTGGTGAGCTGCCTGGTCTATGCCATGCTCTCATCCTTCTTCCTCGGCGTGTTCCTCATCAAGTACCGCGTCGAGTACATCCTGGCCTTCCCGTTCATCGCCGGACTGTTCGGCTGCTATCTCTGGCTTTCCATGCTGCGCGACTCCATCGCCCAGCGGCCGGAGCGCATGTTCCGCTCGCGCCGCCTGATGACCACGCTGGCGATCACCGTGGGCGTTCTGCTGGCGCTCTCCTTCGTCGACGTGCCCAGCCTCACCAGCCTCACCAACCGCAGCTTCACCCCGGTGGACATGCTGCCCGGCCACGGCAAGTAAGGGAGTGGAAATCGTGACCGAGGTGGCTTGGAGCAAGGTGCGGCTCGTGGTCTTTGACCTCGACGGCACGCTCTACGATCAGCCCCCGCTCCGCCGCGCGATGGCGCTGGAACTGGTCAAGCACAGCCTGCTTCGCTGCAGCCTGCGCACCGTCGAGACGCTGCGCGCCTATCGCCAGATCCGCGAGCTGCTGGGCCAGGTCCAGGGCGACGATTTCACCAACGAGCAGTTCCGCCTCACCGCCCGGCGTTGCGGCTGCTCGGAAGGCGAAGTGCGCGCGCTGGTGGAGGAATGGATCGAGCGCCGCCCGCTTGCGCATCTCCCCCGTTACAAGGCGCGCGGGATCGACAGCCTGTTTTCGGCGCTGCGGGCGACGGGACGGCGGATCGCGGTCTGGTCGGACTATCCGGTGAACGCCAAGCTCGCCGCGCTCGGCCTGAAGGCGGATTACGTCATCTGGTCCGGCGACCACGGCGTCGGCCGCCTCAAGCCCGATCCCACCGGGTTGCTGGCCCTGCTGGAGGAAGCAGGCGTGACGGCCGAGGAAACCCTGGTGATCGGCGACCGGGCCGACCGCGACGCCGCAGGAGCCGCCGCCATCGGCGTGCCCGCGCTGATCCGCAGCAGCCACTCCAGCGGCGACACGATGTTCCGGCGTTTCGACGACCCCCCGTTCGCCCCCATTCTCGCGGAGGCCCGCCATGTCTAAGCCCGATACCGTCGCCGCGCTGGTGGACGTGCTGGTCGACGAAGCCCGCCCCGGCCTCACCGCCTCGGAGCGCAGCGTCGTGGCGGACTATGTCCGCTCCACTCTGGCGGGAATGCCCGACTACTTCCGCATGGGTTTCCGCATGCTGGCGATGATGTTCGAGATGGCGGCGCTGCCGGTCCACGGCCACCGCTTCTCCCGCCTCGCCCCCGCCGAACGGCAGGCCCATGTCGCCGCCTGGCGCCGGTCCCGCATCGGTTTCCGCCGCTCGATGATCGCGTTCTACACCACGTTCGCCTGCTATGGCCTCTATTCGCTGCCGCGCGCACAGGATCGCGCCCCGGCCGCCAGGATCGCCGCATGAACGACCGGAGCGAAATCGAGACCGAAATCCTGGTGATCGGCTCCGGCCCCGGTGGTGCCGTCAGCGGGACCCTGTTCGCCGAAGCCGGACGGCATGTCGTCATGGTCGAGGAAGGGGACCACCTTGCCCTCGAAGCCGCGCCGCATTTCTCGCGCGAGGAGATGCTGCTCAAGTATCGCAATGCCGGGGTCGGCGTCGCGCTGGGGCGGCACAAGCTGGCCTGGGTGGAGGGGCGCTGCGTCGGCGGCGGCAGCGAGGTCAATCGCGGTCTTTACCACCGCACGCCGGGCTATGTCTTCGACGACTGGCGCCGCCGCTTCGCCGTTCACGACCTCGACCTTGCCGGAATGACTCCGCATTTCGAGGCCTGCGAGGCGGTTGCCCGGGTGGAATATGCCGGCACTGCCGCCTCCGACATGTCGCGCAGGCTTCAGCAGGGCGCGCAGGCACAGGGCTGGCTGGCGATCGAGGCTCCGCGCCTCTACCGCTACGACCACGACCACCGCAGCGGCGTGAAGCAATCGATGTCAGCGACTTTCGTGCGGCGTTTCGTCGCGGCGGGCGGTGCGCTCCTTCCCCGGACGCGCATCGCCCGCTTGCGCCGCATGAACGGCCACTGGATCGCCCAGGGCAGCCGACGCGGCGAGGACGGGAAACAGCGCCCGGTCACGTTCCGCGCCCGGACAGTGTTCATCGCCTGCGGCGCCGTCCAGACCCCGGCCCTGCTGCGCCGCTCGGGCATTTCGCACAATGTCGGCGACAGCCTGCGCTTCCATCCGATGGTCAAGGTCGTCGCCGAGTTCGACCGCGACGTGAACCGTCCGGACGACTTTGATCCCGTGCACCAGGTCAAGGAATTCGAGCCGCGCTTCGGCATGGGCTGCTCGATCAGCACCCCGGCGATGCTCGGCGTGGCCCTGTCCGGACGCCCCGATCACTGGCAGCTTGTCGCGGAGCGCTGGCGCCGCATGGGCATCTATTACGTCCAGTCCGGCGGCGGCGAGGCCAGCGTGCGCAACTTGCCCGGCTTCGAGGACCCCATCGTGCGCGTGCGGTTCTCGCAAGGCGACCTTTCAGTGCTGGGGGAAGGCCTGCGGCGACTCTGCGAGGCACTGTTCGCCGCCGGAGCGCAGCGGATCTATCCCTGCCTTGCAGGCTATCCGGACCTGCACTCGCCGGGCGACCTCGCCAACCTGCCGGACCTGCTAAAGGCGAGCGACGGCAACATGACCTCGGTCCATGTCTTCTCGTCCTGTCCCATGGGCGAGGACAACCGCCGCACCGCAGCCAATTCCTTCGGCAAAGTCCACGGCACCGACGGTCTCTACATCAACGACGCGTCCCTGCTTTGCGGACCGACCTCGGTCAATCCGCAAGGCACGGTCATGGCCGTCGCCCACCGCAATGCGACCGAGGCCCTGACCCGGCAGTTCCACTGAGGCTCCGGCAGAACAAGCGTCAGGCAATCAGCCAGGTGCCGTCCGGCTCCTTGTGGACCACGGTGTTCCAGAGGTAGCTCTCGCCGCTGTCTTCGGCGGTGAACAGGATATCGAACTTGAACTCGTTCGCCGCGACGCGCTTCCAGTTCTGGATGCGGGTGACGGACAGGCAGCCGACCATGTCGTGGCTGCGGATACGCTTGCCCGGGGAATTGGCACCGGCCCAGCCGTTGAACATGGCCGTGCCGCGCGATCCGACGAACCTGGCGACGAGACCTTGCGTGGCCCGGTCGTCCTGCACGCACATGAGCGTGACGGCGAAAGGCCGCAGCGTCGGCATGGCCGCCGCCACGTCGGCCTTCAAGGCCGCCGGCGCCGATGCCAGTGCCCTTTCCAGTCCCTGTACCTGCGTCGGATCGGGCCGCGCCAGCGACGAGGACGCCGCATCCGCCTGCACCGACAGACCGGCCAGAACGGCAGCTCCTGCCAAGGCAGGAAGCACGAAGGAGCGGGGCATTGGCATCTTGAAAACCTCATCATGGCGCGGCTCCGGCATCGCGAGAGGGGCGACGATGGAGCGGGGCGGCGCCCTTGCCTCGACGGGCCGCCCGAAACAAGCGGCAGACGGTTTTCGAACGACGATGCGTTTGTGGAATCAGATGGTTAGCGTGTCTTCAGCACCATGAGCGGCGATCTCCGCCGCATCGAAACCAGCCAACCCAGCGCGAACAGCGCCGTCGGCAGCCAGAGCAGCAGGTGCGCCAGCAGGATCGTCGCCGCCGCCTGTTCGGCCTCGACCCCGACCGCACGGTAGGACAGCATGCCGAAGAATTCATACGATCCGAAATGCCCCGGCAGCGCTGGAACCAGCGTCCCCAGGGTCGAGAAGGCGAAAGCGACCAGCGGCCTGAGCCATTGCGGCAACTCGCCGCCCAGGCTCACCCAGGCCCCGAGCATGACCAGGCTCTCCAGCAACCAGAGCGCGAAGGACAGCACGACCATGCCGAGAATCCGGCGCGGATTGCCGGTGCCGCGCACGGCCTGCGCCACCGACCGCGCGGTTCCGGTCAGTTTGCTCATTGCGGAGTGCCGGAACCGGCGCTCCCCCCAGCCCGCCACCGCCTCGATCGCACCGGGCGAGAGCAGGACGACAAGGCTCGCCGCCACCGCGACGGCCAGCACGAGCCGGAACTGCGTCACGATCTCGGCGGGAAGCGCGGTATCGACGAGCAGGAGCGCCAACCCCGCCACCATCAGGATCGAGACGAGATCGAGCACCCGCTCCACCACCATGGCACCCAGCACATGCCCCACCGGCAATGAGAAACTGCGATGGAACCAGTAGACCCGAAACACGTCGCCGAGCCGGAACGGCAGGATATCGCTGATCCCGAAGCTGGCGACGAAAGGCGCGACGCTCGGCCCGAACGGCACCTTGCGGCCATCGGGATCCAGCAGCAGACGAAAGCGCCAGGCCCGCAGCAGGAAGTCCAGCGCATAAGCCGCCAGAGCGAGGGCCAACGGCGGCCAGCTTGCCCGCATCAGCAGGGCCCCCACGGCGGCCCTGTCCACCGAAGTCCAGAGCAGCACGAGAAACACCGTCCCCACCGCCACGCCCAGCCAGAAACGCCAGCGCGCGCCGTTCGTGTTGACCGGTTCGGCGGCCATCTCAGTCGTTTTCGCTGATCTGGGACTGGTACTTCACGAAGAGCGTCGCCAAGGTGGTGCGGCTCGAAATGTCGAGCTTGCGGTAGATGTTGTGAAGGTGGATGCTCACCGTTCCCTCGGTCGATCCCACCATTCCGGCAATGGCCTTGTTGGAGAAGCCCCGACAGACCAGCGCGCTGATCTCCTTCTCACGCGGGGTAAGGCCGGCGATCTCGCCGCCTATATCGACGCCACCGCCACGCCGGGCTTTCGCCACGAGGTCTTCCGGCAGCCACTTGCGACCGGCCACGACCTGCCGCAGGCAATCGAGCAGCGAATCCGCCGCATAGTCCTTGAGCAGCAGGCCCCAGACCCCCAACCCGATAGCCTCGGCGATCTGCCGCCCCGTCATCGTCGCGGAAAGGAAGATCACGCGCACCGGCCAGCCGCCTTCGCGGATCGCCCGCAGGATCGCCAGCCCGCCGACATCCGGCATCGACACATCGAGAACGGCAACGTCGGGCCGCCTCTCACGGATAACCGCGAGCGCGCGGGTGCCGCTGCCGGTGGCTTCGACGAGGTCGATCTCGCCCGTCGCCTGGAGCAGGTCGGCCAAGCCGCGCAGCAGCAGCGGATGATCGTCGGCGACGAGAACGCGGCAAGTCTGAAGTTCGGTGAGGCTCATGCCGCAACCTCCAGCGGGATGACCATGGTGACGCGCAGGCCGTCCGCGCTGTCATCAACGGCGATCGAACCGCCGAGTTGCATGGCCCGGCTGCGCAGGGATACCGACCCCCTGCCGTTCGCCGCCGCGCCGAGGCCGCGCCCGTTGTCCGCCACGCCGAGTTCAAGCGCGCTGCCGACCCGGCGAGCCTCCAGCGCCACACGGGTGGCAGCGCCGTGGCGTACCGCATTGGCGGTCGCCTCGGAGAACAGCGCGATCACTTCCTGCACGAGATTGCGCGGCAATTGCGTCGAGCGGCCATGCCAGTCGAAAGCGACGGTGACGCCCCAGGTCTTCTGGAGCAGGTCGGCCTGCCGCCGCAAGTCCGCCACCATGTCGGTCGGCTGGTCGGCATCGACATCGCGCTGCTTCTCGACGAAGCGGCGGATGCGGCGCTGCTGCTCGGTGACGAGTTCCTCGATGGCCCTGAGGTCCTGCGCCATTTCCGGCTCACGCGCGGCCAGGGTCCGCAGCTTCAGGCTCGTCGCGGTCAGGTCCTGGAGGACGCTGTCGTGAAGATCCTGCCCCAGACGGGTACGTTCCTCCGCCCGCGCGCTGTCTGCCCGCCGCGCGACGAGTTCGACATGTTCCAGTTCGGACCCCGTGCGGGCGGCGATGATTTCGGTAAGCGCCAGCGCATCCTCGGGCCGCCCGTCCGGGTCGACCACGATCATCGCACCGCGAAAGCGCAGTCCGGAAAAGCCCGAGCGCACGGCATAGTCGTGCGAGCGGGGACGGGGCAAATCCAGCGCATCAAGCACATGGTTCAGCCCCGCCATCTCCTCGGAATCGAGAAGGCTGGCACGGGTGCGGTCCATGAAATCGAGCCGCGCTTCGGCGAAGACACTGCGATAGGTCGCAGGGTCGAGCGGCAGGAGCCGCAGCCCTTCGCGGCGCCAATAGGCGATGAACCCGGTCGGTTCGTCCTGCTCGCGCCAGATCAGGATCAGACTGTCGCAACCGGTCACCGCTCCGGAATGACCGCAAAGCTCGGCCAGCCAGCCGCGCCGGTCGCCGACCCCGGCATCCATCGGCCAGCTCGCCAGCCGCGTCAGCCGCTCGCGGCTGCTCTCGCGATAGGCGCCGAAGTAGCCGAGCATGACCGCGCAGACGATGAAGTAGACGGTGCGGATGATGAGGACGTTCAGTTCGGACTCGCCGTCGAGAATGTCGGGAATGCCGATCGTGAACAGCACCACTTCCAGCATGACCGCCCCGACCATGGCGCCCGTGAAGCCCCAGCGCACCGTCATCGCCAGCAGGGTGAACGGCAGGAACGAGAAGAACGGGCTGGTGAGTTCGTTGGTCAGGAAGGCCAGCCAGCCGAGGATCGCGGTGTCGAGCGCATGGACGGCGAAATGGACGAGACTGTCCACCGGTCGCCGGATCGGCAGCGCCACCAGCAGGATCGCCAGGACGAGGTAGACCGCCAGCACGTCCTGCGCTTCGGTCCGATAGCGAACGGGCTGGGTGGGATCCAGGTAGATGGCGATGACCGCGAAGACCGCCGTGACCAGTCGGCCATAGCTGATCAGCCGATTGGGATCGGTAATCAGCAGTACGTTCCGTGCCCGGCTCAGGCCGGATGCCGTCGCATCGAAAGTCCGCCCCATGTGTTCTTCGTGTCCTCGCGCCCTCCGGCAATGACGACCGGAAGCGTCGGAAAAATCTACGAAGCTGCTGCAATTCCGTCGAGTCAGCCTTCCTGCTATCGCGCGGGGCAAAAGGATATGCGTCTGCCCCCGATTGACGAATTCGGGGGGAAGGCCTAGAGACCGGCCCAGCATCAAGAGTCGGGATCGCGCCCGGCACCAACCTGCTCCCGAGCAAGGTGGTACCTTCGCAGACATGCGAAGGGATGTGGCCGGACCGGCAACAATCGGGTCTTCCAGCTGCATCGCCGTCGTTCGCTTCCGGCTCGTTCGAGCCTTGAAGGAATACCGCATGCCCGATCTCCAGCCGACCCAACAATTCGCCAGCGACAACTATGCCGGGATCTGCCCCGAAGCCTGGTCGGCGATGGAACTTGCCAACCAGGGTTCGGCCACCGCCTATGGCGAGGACGAATGGACCCTGCGCGCCGCCGATGCCTTCCGCACGCTGTTCGCCACCGATTGCGACGTCTACTTCGCCTTCAACGGCACCGCCGCCAACTCGCTGGCACTGGCAGCACTTTGCCAATCTTATCATTCTGTTATCTGCTCATCCTCAGCCCATGTCGAGACCGACGAATGCGGCGCCCCGGAGTTCTTCTCGAACGGCTCCAAGCTCCTCGTCTCCCAGAGCCCGGACGGCAAGCTCACGCCCGAGGCCATCCGCACGCTGGCGGTCGGCCGTTCGGACATCCACTTCCCCAAGCCCCGCGTGGTCACGATCACCCAGCCGACCGAGACCGGCCAAGTCTACAGCGTGGCCGAGATCGAGGCGATTTCGGCGACCTGTCGCGAACTGGGCCTGAAGCTGCATATGGACGGCGCCCGCTTCGCCCATGCCTGCGCCGCACTCGATTGCACCCCGGCGGAGATCACCTGGCAGGCGGGAGTGGACGTGCTCTGCTTCGGCGGCACCAAAAACGGCATGGCCGTGGGCGAGGCGGTGATCTTCTTCGACCGCGCTCTTTCCGAGGACTTCTCCTATCGCTGTAAGCAAGCGGGCCAGCTCGCGTCGAAGATGCGCTTCCTCTCCGCGCCGTGGATCGGCGTGCTGGAGAGCGGCGCCTGGCTGAACAACGCCCGCCACGCCAATCGCTGCGCCCGGCGCCTTGCCGATGCCGTATCCAGCGTCGAAGGGCTGGAACTGATTTTCCCGGTAGAGGCCAACGCGGTGTTTCTCGCTACGCCCGAGCAGGTACTGGACGGACTGCGAACCCGCGGCTGGCGGTTCTACACGTTCATCGGCGGCGGCGCACGCTTCATGTTCGCCTGGGATGCCGATCCTGACCAGGTTGACCGGCTTGCCACCGATGTCGTCGAACTCGCGAAGGAGCGCGAGTCTAACCTCATTTCAGCCTGAGGATATTTCTACAAGTCTCTAATTTTAGTACATTGATTGCCCCGCATATAAGGCGGGGCATTTCATTCAAGATCACCCGAAAAAGCAAATCCGCCTGCCCCTGGCTCGGCAAACGAGCGAATTGCCCATTGCTATTGCAACTTGATCTCATTAGCCGAACCATTCTTTAGGGCGCGCAAGCAGCATCGGTCGCGCCATCGGAATTCGGGAAGCGACACGTGACGCGGCAAGTCCTATTTCAGATCCACTGGTTCCTGGGCATCACGGCGGGCTTCGTGCTCGCCCTGATGGGCTTCACCGGCGCGACGATGAGCTTCGAGAACGAGATCATGCGCGCCATCAGCCCGGGCGTAGTCACGCTTGCACCGGGAACCGGCGCCCCGCTCTCGCCCGATGAAGTGATCGCCCGCGCTTCGGCCCAGCGTCCCGGCCTTGCGGTCGAGGGCCTGACCGTCGACAGCGATCCCCGGGCCGCCTGGACCGTGCAGTTCGCAGCGAAGGAAGGAGAGCGGCGCGGGGAGCGCAGCTATGTCGATCCCCGCAGCGGCATGCTTCTTGGACAGCCCACCGGCGCAGGCTTTTTCCAGACGATCCGCGAACTGCACCGCTGGCTCGCCCTTCCGGGTGGTCCGAACGGCCTGGGCCGCCAGATCACCGGATTTTCCGCGATCGCCCTGGTGTTCTTCGCCATCTCGGGTCTCTACTTGCGCTGGCCGCGCCGCACGTTCGACTGGCGCTCGTGGCTCGTGCTCGACTTGCGGAAAAGCGGACGAAATCTCTATCGCGCGCTCCATGTGGTGATCGGCGGCTGGGTTGCCCTCGTCTACCTGCTCAGCGCGCTGACCGGCCTCTGGTGGTCCTACGACTGGTATCGGCAAGGCGTGCTCTACACGCTCACCGGCACGACCAGTCGCGAAGAAGGCGGGCATGGCGGAGGAAAGCACGGCGAAAAGCCCGCCGAAACGGAGACCGCTAAAAGCCCGGGCCTTGCGCGTGCCTGGCCGACCGTCCTGACCGCGATGGACGGCAGCTACAAGTCGATTTCCGTCACCCTGCCCGAGGGCCACGAACCTGCGAGCTTCCGTGTCCTGCTGGCCGGCGCCCGCCACGACCGCATGACCGACAACCTCAAGGTGGACCTCGCCAGCGGCAAGCTGCTCAAGGCCGACCGCTATGCCGACCGCAAGATCGGCAAGGTCATCACCACCAGCATGTATGAAATACATCGCGGCGCCTTCTTCGGCATCGGCGGACGCATCCTGCTGCTGCTCACCAGCCTGGCGATGCCTCTCTTCACCGTCACCGGCCTGCTGCTCTATCTGGCCCGCCGCAAGCGCAAGCGCGCGCTCGCCGCCGTCGCAGCGCAGGAGCCGGCAGATACGGCCATGGACACCACCGGCGACTTGCTCGTGGCCTTCGCCAGCCAGACCGGCGGTGCCGAACGCCTCGCCCGCCAGACTGCCGCAGCGCTTGGCGGCGCCCGGGTGATGCCGCTCTCCGCCGTGGATGACGGCGTGCTGTCCGAAGTCGATCGCGCGCTCTTCGTGGTCAGCACGTATGGCGAGGGCGAGCCGCCGGACCCCGCCCGCCGTTTCGCGCGGCAGGTCATGGCGACGCCGCCGGGCGCGGATCACCTCGAATATGCCGTTCTGGCACTCGGCGACCGCGAATACCCCGAATTCTGCGCATTCGGCCATTCGGTGGATCACTGGCTCCATGCCGGTGGCGCCCGCCGCATGTTCGACATGATCGAGGTCGACGGCGACGACGGCGATGCCCAACGCCAGTGGCAGCAGCAGCTTGCCGCACTCGGCGCCGAACCGGATCTGCCGGACTGGGAGCCTGCCGCCTACGAACGCTGGCGCCTTGCCGAACGCCGCCTGCTCAATCCGGGCAGCGCCGGGGGACCGGCCTTCCTGGTCAGTCTGGAACCCTGTGACGGTTCCGCCTGCGACTGGCAGGCCGGTGACATCGCCGAAGTCCTGCCCGGCGCTAACGATCCGGCCCGCGTCGCCGCCTATCTCGCCCACTGCGGGCTGAGTGGTGGTGAAATGATCGAGGGACGGCCGCTTGCCGAACACCTCGCACTGGCACTGATCCCGGACCATCCGGTCGCAAGCGGCGAAGACCTGCTCGCAGCACTGCGTCCGCTGCCGCACCGCGAATATTCCATCGCCTCGATCCCCGACGACGGCCGCCTGGACCTGCTGATCCGGCAGGTCTCGCGGACCGACGGCACCCTGGGCCTCGGCTCGGGCTGGCTGACGGACTTTGCGCCGCTCGGCAGCGAGATCGCACTCCGCCTGCACCCGAACGAGGGCTTCCATGCCCCCGCCGAAGCCGAACGGCTCATCCTGATCGGCAACGGCACCGGCCTCGCGGGCCTGCGCGGCCACTTGCGCGCCGCCGAGAGAGCCGGGCACGGTGGCCACTGGCTGCTGTTCGGCGAGCGCAGTCAAGCCCACGACGCCCTGCTTGCCGAAGAGATCGACGGATGGCTGGCGAGCGGCACCCTCACCCGCCTCGATCGGGCCTGGTCACGCGATGCCGATTGCGGCCGCTACGTCCAGCACCTGCTCGCCGAAGCCGAAGCGGACCTCCGCGACTGGGTCGAGCATGGCGCCGCGATCCTGGTCTGCGGCAGCCTCCAGGGCATGGCCCCGGCCGTCGATGCGGCACTGCGCGCGGCGCTCGGGAACGAGCGGCTGGAGGACATGGCCGAAATGGGTCAGTACCGCCGCGATATCTATTGAACAAACTGGGTATTTGGAAACATACTGAAACACAAGGGTCACGAACGAGAACGCATTCCCGGAGCATGATGGCGCATCGACGCAGGCGGAAAGGAACCGGCAATGGTCCGTAAGCGTAGTATAGCTCCGGGGTGGATGCTGCCGCTGTTGCTGGTCGTATCGATGGCAGCGGCGGGCTTTGCGGTCCTCTTCGTCATCACCCTGGAGTGAACGAACCGTCGGCATTGCTTATGCCGACCAAGTTCCGAACGGGAGTTTCGTTTGCCGCATACCACGCCTCTCGTCGGAACGGTCGTTGCCGGCCTGGTCGTCGCCTTCGTCATGGGCGCCCTCGCCCATCGCCTGAGAATTTCGCCGGTGGCGGGCTATCTTTTCGCGGGCGTTCTGGTCGGTCCCTTCACGCCCGGCATCGTTGCCGACAGCGCCCTTGCCAACGAACTGGCGGAACTGGGCGTGATCCTGTTGATGTTCGGCGTCGGCCTGCATTTTTCGGTCAAGGACCTGCTTTCGGTCAAGAACATCGCCGTACCCGGCGCGGTGCTCCAGATCGCGATCGCCACGGCCATGGGCGCCGGTCTTGCCGCCTGGCTCGGCTGGAGCATGGCGGGGGGCCTGATCTTCGGCCTTGCCCTATCGGTGGCGAGCACGGTGGTGCTGCTGAGAGCGCTTCAGGTCGGCAACCTGATAGATACCGAGCGTGGCCGGATCGCGGTCGGCTGGCTGATCGTCGAGGACCTTGCCATGGTCCTCGTCCTCGTGCTCCTGCCCGCGCTTGCGGGCCTGGCGAACGGACGCGCGCAATCGGGCGTGGAACTGGCCTGGACCATCGGGCTGACGCTGGCCAAAGTCGGCGGCTTCATCGCGCTGATGCTGATCGTCGGCAAGCGCGTGATCCCCGCCGCGCTGCACTGGGCCGCGCATACCGGCTCGCGCGAACTGTTCCGCCTTGCCGTGCTGGCGATAGCCTTGGGCGTGGCTTTCGGCGCGGCCTATGTTTTCGACGTATCCTTTGCGCTCGGCGCCTTCTTCGCGGGCATGGTCATGGGCGAAAAGCAGCTCAGCCGCCGCGCCGCCGAGGAAACCCTGCCGCTTCGAGATGCTTTCGCGGTGCTGTTCTTCGTGTCGGTGGGCATGCTGTTCGATCCCTCGGTCGTGGTCGAAAATGCCGGAGCGGTGCTCGCCACCGTGCTCATCGTGATCGTCGGCAAGTCGCTGGCCGCCGTCGCGATCGTGCGGCTCTTCGGCCATCCGACGCCGACGGCGCTGGCCGTCGCCGCCAGCCTCGCCCAGATCGGCGAGTTCTCGTTCATGCTCGCGGCGCTCGGCGTCCAGCTCAAGGTCCTGCCCGAAGAGGGCCGCGACCTGATCCTGGCAGGCGCGATCTTCTCGATCTTCCTCAACCCGCTCATCTTCCGCTGGCTCGCCGGACGGCACAGCCTTGTCAAATCCGTGGCCGCCGCCGAACGCGAACGCCGCGAGGCTGGGGCGATACCGAAACCCGGCGAGCGGCTCGTCCTGATCGGCTACGGCCGTGTCGGCAGGCTGGTGACCGAGGGCATGACGGGCAATCTCAGCAACCTCGTCGTCGTCGAGGAGCGTCCCGATCTCGTCCAGCGCGCGCGAGAGAAAGGCCATGAGGTGGTTGCCGGCAACGCCTCCAGCGAGGACATTCTCGACGAAGCTGGCGTCAGAGATGCAACCCGGCTGATGATCGCCATTCCCGAAGGCTTCGAAGCGGGCGTGATCGCCCAGCGCGCACGTCAGCTCAATCCCGCCATACAGATCCTGGCCCGTGCGCACTCGGACGAGGAAGTCGATCACCTCACCCGCATCGGCGCCGACCATGTGGTGATGGGTGAGCGCGAGATCGCACGGCGCCTGCTGGAACTGCTCCGTTCGACGAACCTGCGGCCCCAGCCCGAAACCGCCTGACATTCCTACCCATTTGCCTGGAACCACCCGTTAGGCGGGGGAGCGGCGGCGCCAATGGTGAATTTTCCCTAAGCTGCCCGGAAGTCCTTTTGTACAAGCGTATTAGCGATCGGGACCATTCGGCGTAGCTCGCCGAACTTCAGGAGAAGCACGGGCCACTCTCAAGAGCGACTTACCTCTGAACGGCGTTCCTGTACTTTCTAGGCAGGGGCAGGATGCGGAGGCAAGTCATGGAAAAGCCCGAAGTCTTCACCGGATCGCAAGGGGAAAGCGACCGTCGCTCCTTTCTTGCGGCCTGCGGGAAATACTCCCTGCTGGTGCCGCCGACCATGACCATGCTCCTTTCCACTTCACTGGCCTCTCCCGCAATCGCCAAATCCGGCGGTGGCGGCGGCAATGGAGGTGGGAGCAGCGGCGGCGGAAGCGGCGGAGGCGGCGGCGGCGGCGGCGG